>Ga0326597_10013256_pt1 | contig 10844 bp, 10 predicted proteins | sample RVTome_12_FD_203789 | JGI IMG/M metagenome (GOLD analysis project Ga0326597, IMG submission 203789) | Soil microbial communities from uranium-contaminated site in the Upper Colorado River Basin, Wyoming, United States - RVT100D185 | ecosystem: Environmental > Terrestrial > Soil > Contaminated >... | reverse complement strand
TTTTTTCATCTGCAGGGCGCTGTAGCCGACGTCGAAGGCGCCTGCGGCAAGCAGGCTGTCCATCAGGGCGCCGAGCCATTCGGGATTGGCGTCATCGAGGTGGCTTTCGAGAATCGCCACCCGGTCCTGCTCTAAAGCCTGTTCCGCGACCGCCTCGCCGAGCAGGCCGCGCAGCAGGTTGGGCCGGTCGGACAAGTGGCGATCCCCGGCGCCGTAGCCTGTGGCCGTCATGGTCATGGTCGGCATGGGGCCGAAAAAGGCGATCTCGGCGGCGATGGCGGCCCCGGTGGGGGTGACCAGTTCGACTTCGGCGGGATCGGCGACCACCGGCAGGCCCTTGAGGATTTCCAGGGTGGCCGGAGCGGGCAGGGGAAAAGTGCCATGAGCGCAACGGACTACTCCCCGGGTCATGGGCAGGGGGGCGCAGACGATCTGCGCTGCGCCCAGCAGTTGCAGGCCGACCGCGGCACCGACCACGTCGACGATGGAATCGACCGCCCCGACTTCGTGAAAATGAACCGTTTCGAGGGCCGTGCCGTGAATTTTCGCTTCGGCGTTGCCGATGCGGCGGAAGATGCGGCGGGCCAGATCTTTGGCTTTCCCCTCCAGGGGACTGTCCGCCAGCATCCGGTCGATATCCGCCCAGGTGCGGTGATGGTGGTGCTCGTCGTTCACCACGGTGACCTTGGCGGCTTCGATGCCCTGCCGCTTTTCCCGTTTCACTTCAAGCCGGTAACCGGAAACGGGCAGCTTGCGCAGTTCGTTTTCGATATCCGCCAAGGGCACGCCTAGATCGACCAGCAGACCGAGAAACATGTCGCCGGAGATGCCGGAAAAGGTATCGAGGTAGAGGGTCTTCATCCGTCGCTCCGTTGATTGATGCGGGACGCGGCGCAGGCCGCACCGAAACCGTTGTCGATATTGACCACCGTCACGCCGCTGGCGCAGGAATTGAGCATGCCGAGCAGGGCCGCGACGCCGCCGAAACTGGCGCCGTAGCCGATCGAGGTCGGCACGGCGATGACCGGCACCGCCACCAGGCCGCCGATCACCGAAGGCAAGGCTCCTTCCATGCCGGCCACGACGATGATCACCGCGGCCCGGCGCAACTGGTCGAGCTTGTCCAGCAAACGGTGCAGGCCGGCTACGCCCACATCGACCAGTTCCTCGACCTCGTTGCCCAGAAAACGGGCCACTACCGCCGCTTCGCGGGCCACCGGCAGATCGGAGGTGCCGGCGCAGACCACCAGGATCTTGCCCCGTCCGCGGATGGCCGGCGGGTTCCGTACCAGGGTGAAGGTGCGGGCTTCGGCATCGTATTGTCCTTCCGGATAGTGGGCCAGCAACACTTCGGCTTTGTCCCGATCCAGGCGGGTCGCCAGAATGTTGCTGCCGCGACGCAGCATGCCGTCGATGATGGCGGTCAACTGGGCGATCGATTTGCTCTCGCCGAGGATAATCTCCGGCGCTCCCTGGCGCAGTTCCCGGTGATGGTCGATATGGGCGACGCCGATGTCTTCGAAGGGCAGGGTGGCCAGACGATCGAAGGCTTCGGCGACGGACAACCGGCCGGCGCTGAGTTGGTCAAGCAGATTTTTCAGTTCGCTGGGATTCATAAGATCATAAACCTGTCACCACGAAGATCACGAAGGACACGAAGGAAATAAAGGCCAGGAAATATTCATAGGTAACTGTTTTTAGGCACTTCTTCGTGCTCTTCGTGTCCTTCGTGGTAAATGAGATTGTCCAGAGCGGAATCGATGTTTCAAACCGGGCAAATCAGAACAGCGCGTCGATGGCGTCGAAATCGAGAACGGTTTCGGCCAGGGACTGCAGCAGACCGATCTTTTCCTTGTCCTCGGGATTGATCTTGGCCACGTCGTTGACGATTGTCGAGAAGACTTCGGCGCTGCTGAAGGTTTCGGCGCGCATATAGGGGATGTTGCTGCGATCGAGGATCTGCTGGGTGACCTTCGATACCGGCAGCAGGCCCGGGATGACCAGTCCGGCGATTTTCGGCCGGTACTCGGGAATATTGTACAGCGAGGCCAGGGTAACCAGCAGTTCGTTGCGGGTACTGGTGACGATCAGCAGAGTGGCTTCCTCCAGCAGGTCGGCGACCCGCTGGGTGGAGGCCGCTCCGAGGTGGAGATGGTGAGCGATGCGGGTTCTGCCCTTTCGGTCACCCTTGAGGGGGACCCTGAACAACTGAGCCACGTGATTCAGGGTCGGGTTGGCCAGCACCGGCGAGAAATCGAAGCCGGGTGCGACCTTGAAAGGCATTCCGGCGAAGGCCTCCTCCAGATAGTGCATGGTATTGGACCGTTTTTCCGGGAGCAGCTTGTTGATCAACAGCAAGCGCAGGTCGACATCTTCCTGGCGGCAGAGAGCGAGATTGAGATGGACGCTGTCGATGACCCTGCCGATGCCGGGTCCGCTGACCATCAGCATCGGCGCCCGGAGAAGTTTCGCTATCCGGGCGTTGTTGAGGCCGATCACCGACCCGACCCCGCTGTGTCCGGCTCCCTCGATGATGAGGAAATCGCAGCGGCTTTCCAGTTCCGCGGCTGCGTCGAGAATGGCTTTTTGCAGGTCGGCGCCATCGGTTATCTTATCGATGAAATTGCGCGTCGAATCCGGCTGCAGCACCACCGGAGACATGAATGGCAGATCCTCGTCCAGGTCGTAGATGTTGGCCATCAGGGCCGCATCCAGATCGACCCGGCGGCGGTGGTATATGGCCGGTTTCGGGCCCAGGGGTTTCATGAAGCCGACCCGGCGGTACTTTTTGCGGGCCATGTGCATCAGGGCGATGCTGGTGGTGGTTTTGCCGCATTGTTGACCGGTGGCGGCGATAAAGATTTTCCTGGTCACGGTTGATGCCCTCCCGACGCTGGCCAAGCAGAGATGACGGACGACACGGTACCCGGCTAGGAGGCTGTCGGACTATCCGGGCCGAAGCGAAAATTTGGATGTTTGAGGACAGATTTTAGCTCGTTTGAAGGCTCATAGCCATAGCTATGGGTCGAAAACGAGCTGAAATATGGGCCAAGCAGCCGAATTTGCAGCCGGCGCATGGATAGTCCGACCGCCTCCTACTATATAGATAACCACCCGATAATTCAAAAGACGTTTTAACTCTGGCTTGATTTCCTTCGGTGCCGGATCAGGACACCCGGCGAAATATTTGACTCCGCCCGGGTAATCCGCTATATTCCGTCAGGAATAACGAAAGACGGTCCGTTCCCCTGGGGACACGACGACTCTGTTTTTTCCCCGGGAAGGTCCGGCAGGTTGGATGGAAGTTCAATGGATGTCCTTTTGCAGCTCACCAATTTTTCCTTTTCTTATCCCGAAACCAGAAATCCTGTTCTGCGGGACGTCAATCTCGAGATCGAAGCCGGTCGCTGCTATTGCCTGACCGGACCCACCGGTTCGGGCAAAACCACCTTGGCCAAGGCCTTCAAGGGATTGCTGGGGGAGGGAGATTTCCAGGGAACGATTGATGCCCCGTTCCGACCTTCCGGTGAAGAACCGCAGGTGGGCATCGTGCTGCAGGACCCGGAGGTTCAGTTGTTGACGTCCTCCGTGGGCGCCGAGGTGGCTTTCGGTTTGGAGAATCTCTGTGTGGCGCCCGCCGAAATGCCGAACCGGGTCATCGCCGCCCTTGAAGCCGTCGGCCTCGACAAGCCCCTCGATTTTCCCGTTGCAATGCTCTCCATGGGCCAGAAGTACCGGTTGCTGGTCGCCGCACTGCTGGTCATGGAGCCCCATCTGCTGATCCTTGACGAGCCGGGAGCCCAGCTGGACCCGGAGGGGCTCGAACTCCTCGGCAAAATTCTCCTGCGACTCAAGGAAAGCGGCGTTGCGGTGGTCCTCTGCGAACATCGTCCCGAATCCTTGCTGCCGGTGGTGGATGCCTTCTGGCAATTGGACGGCGACGGCATCCTCAGTTCCGGTCGCTGGGTGGGAACGGAGGAATCCCCGCGGGTTCTTCCGCCGCAACCCTCCGGCCCCCGGGATCGGGAAGTCCTTCGAGTAACGGATCTGACCTTTGCCGGCGTGGACGGTCTGCCGGTCTGGTCCGAAGTATCCTTTGCCGTTTCCCGTGGGCAGCGGGTGGCCGTCACCGGACTCAACGGTTCCGGCAAGACCACCCTGTTGCGTTGCCTGGCCGGATTTCTGGAACCAAGCGACGGAGTCATTAATATTCTGGATGGAACTCCCGATCCCTACCGTTTGCGGGCCCGTCTTGGTTGCCTGTTTCAAAATCCCCAGAAACAGCTTTTTGAAAACACCGTGCGGGAAGAGGTGGTTTTTCCCCTCAAGCGGTTCGGGCTCTCACCTGCGCCGGCCGCGGAACGGGTCGCCGAGGTCCTGGATGCCTGCGGCATCGCCCACCTGGCCGACTTGTCGCCGCATAAGCTCAGCTACGGTCAGAAGCACCTGGTCGCGCTGGCGTCGGTGCTGGCTCCCCGGCCCGAACTGCTGCTGCTCGACGATCCTTTGGCCGGACTGGACGGCCGGTACCGGGAAGCGGTCATGGAACTGCTGGTGCGCTGGGGACGGGAACGGGACATGACCCTGGTCTGGACCTCTCACGAACCGGACGCCTGGCCGGGTTGGGCCGACCAGGTGCTGAACCTTGAAGGAGGCCGTCTTGCCGCGCTTTGACCTTTTTTCTCCCGGCGGGTTTTGCGCCTTGAACGGTGCCGCCGGGCAGGACGCCAAAGGACAGAAGGTGGCTGTGGGCCGGCGCATGGTCATGGTGCTGGCGCTCTCCGGTCTGGCTTTTGTCGCTCGGACCCCGAGTTACCTGCTGGCGCTGACGGCGATCGATCTGGCGGTGCTGTTCTGGCTGCGCAGCGGGCCGCTCTCCCTGCGGCGAGAAGCGAAAATGTTCTTCTGGCAGACCTTGATCATCCTGGCACTTTATGTGATTCGCTTCGGCACCCTCGCCGGTCTCTGGCAGGGGTTCCAGATTTCCTGGCAGCTTTTCCTGGCCTTTTTGCCCGGCTTGGTGTTCGTCCGGACCACCTCCCAGGCACGCATTGTCCAGGCCTTCAACCGGGTGATGCCTTGCCGGATGGCCTTCGTGCTGAGTACCTGCCTGAAATTCGTGCCTTACCTGCTGGCGGAAATCAAAATCATCTATGAAGGGCAGGTGCTGCGGGGAGCGCGCATCCTGCCGAAGGATCTGGCCAAGCCCTGGCATTGGCCCGACCTGCTGCACTGCGTGGTGGTCCCGGCCGTGGTTCAGGGCATGGCCCTGGCGGGCAATATCGCCATGGCCGCCCGGGCCCGCGATTTTGGCCGGCACCCACGGCGAACCTGCTGGCCGGGAGAGTAAAACAGGTATTTTTTAAAATTGGCATTAACCCGACCGAGTGACAGCATTATGGCGAAAAATTCAACGCACAGAGAAGTGACCCGGATAAACCCGATTACAGAATCTTCCGGCGGGCGGTTTTGCCTGTCGCTCAAGGAAGCATTATTCATCGGCTTTTGCGCCGTGTTCGCGGTGCTGACACGGGTAGTGATGCGCCTGCATCTGCACGTGTCCGGCCACGCCATGCTGTCCACGGTGTTCTTCCTCATGCTGGCGCGCGGCAGCGTGCGCTATCGCTTCGGCGCGACCTTCGCCGGGCTGCTGGCCGGTACGGCGGCGATCTTTCTCGGCTTTGCCAAGAACGGTCCCCTCATCCTCGTCCAATACCTGCTCATTGCGGTGGTCATCGACCTGCTGGGATTGTTGCTTCCCTGGGCCTTTCGCAGTTTTTTTCTCAGCGCCCTGGTCGGGGCGGCGGCCGGTTCGACGAAGTTTTTTACCGAATATGGCACCAACTTCATGCTCGGTATGGACCCGGTGGTCAATCTCCAGTTTTCCCTGATCGAGGGGGGCTGGGCTGTTTTTTTTGGCGCCCTGGCGGGACTTGCCGTGCCGGTGGTCATCCGCCGGCTGAAGGCGTATGGCGTGATTTGATCGATTACTGTCAAAATGGATTTCATCACGAAGGACACTATTCCTGCGGCGATTAAATATTGAAATGTAGGGGCGGCGCTTGCTCCGCCCTGGGGCGCGGCAAGCAGCGCCCCTACAAGAACCGGATTTCGATATTTATCCACCGGCGCAATAAGAGCACGAAGAAGGGCTTAAAAACCCGGACTTTTTAGGTTCTGCTTTTAACATGCGTTAAATACGAGGTGACAAGATGAAAATTCTGCTCTGTATCGACGACACCGACAATCTGGAATCCCGCGGTACCGGGGAACTGGCGAGCATTTTGGCTGAGCAGATCGAGGAGCGCGGCTGGGGCCTTTCCCAGTTCGTCACCCGGCATCAACTGCTGGTCCATCCCGATGTGCCCTATACCTCCCACAACAGCTCCATGTGCTTCGAGTCGGATATCAAGGTCGCCGTTCTTGGCCAACTGATTGCCTATGCCGCGAAATTTCTCGAGCGGGAGAGCGCTTCCGGGTCCGACCCGGGCCTTTGCGTCTCGGTTGTGGATCGTCTGGCCGATTCCGAGGCGATCATCGCCTTCGGCAAAGAGGCCAAAAAATCGGTGCTCACCAAGCAGCAGGCCTATGAGCTGGCGGCCCGTCTGGGGGTGCACCTTTCCGAGCACGGCGGTACGGGCCAGGGGGTGATCGGCGCCCTGGCCGGTGTCGGATTGCGGCTGAGCGGCAATGACGGCCGCCTCAAGGGCTGGCTGGACATCGCTACCGACGGCGGAGTGGCCCGGGTTGACCAGATCCTGGCGCAGACGATCCTGGGCGGAGTGCGTTCCATGGACGGAAAACTGCTCGGGCCGGAGGAAATCGTGGCCGTGGACACCAAGCCCAAGGCGGTGCTGCTTGACGGTCAGGCTTTCCTGATGGTATCCCCGGCGGCCGATGCCGGAAGCGTGCGCTGGCGAACCACGCCGCGCCAGCAACTGAAGGGCTTCTGAAAGGAGCGAACCATGTGGCAGCCAAATCCCGAAGGCCGGAAAATCTTTCGCCATGGGCAGGAATCTTTTGCCCTGGCGTCCGAGACGGCGGATCGTTGCGGCGCTTTCCGGCCTGATGTCGAAGAGGAATGGGTCGTCGATGAGGAGCGTTCCTGTTACAACTGCAGCCTGCGGCGCTGGACGGCGGCCTCCTTCGTCTGTCTGGCGGAAGGGTAATGAGCAGGGCGGCGATGCGCAGGGACTGAACCCTGCGGATCATTCTGGAATTTCTGTTCAGAGGACCTGAGACGATGACCAAAAGGGAAGTCTGGGCTCTGGCCGGCTCGATTATCGTTCATCTGGGGGTGGTGTTCATGGTCGGCGCCAGCCTGAATTCGCCAGCCAAAATAGTCAACCGGATCGAGATTGACCTGGAAGGGGCACGGGAGACCGAAAAGGCACCGGGCATTAAGGCCCCGACCCCATCCACTGCGCCGGTCCGGCCCAAAGCGACTGCTCTGCCCTCCCGCAGCCCCGTTCCGGTGCGGATAACCCAGCCGAGGATAACCAAGCCGAAGGCGGTTCCCTCCCCCCCGAAGCCGCCCATCGAACCTGAAGAAAGCCTGGCGGTGCCCGATGTGCCCAGTTTACCGGAACAACCGGCAGTGGCGCTGACCTTGCCCGCGGACGGTGGCGCCCCCGCCGAAAGTGCAAATGACAGCGCCGCTCCCGCAGAAAGTGCAAAAGGCAGCGGAGGAGAAGGTAAAAGAGGGCGGGGATTGGCCTCGGCGGGGTATTTCGCGGCCGTGCGGATGCGGGTCGATGAAGCCAAGCAATATCCCCAGATAGCCCAGCAGCGTCGTATTCAGGGGCGGGTGCTGGTCGCCTTTAGCCTCACGCCCGGAGGGCAATTGTCCGGCGAACCTCAACTTGTGCAAAGTTCCGGCTACGGCGTTCTCGACAGAGCGGCCCTCAAGGCGGTGCGACGCGGCGAACCCTATCCGGAATTTCCCGGAAAGGTCGAGGAACTGCCGGAAATCATGCGGGTTGAAGTTGCTTTCATTATGCGCTGACCTTTCGATCCTGTCCCTGTCTCGACCCCGCTTCCGATCCCGAAAACACTTTCAGGAAAAAAATCCCATCTCGAAGACTTGCTTACGCGGTATTTTTTGCCATGCTAAGAAGGATTTCGGATCATTAACCAAGATTTAACGCCCATCCAGACCCCTCCCCGAAAGCGAGGACCAGAACGTGGATGCCACATCTTTGGCGCTGGATTACGGCGAGGAGCCATTTCAATTGCCGGCAGCGAACCTGCCTGCCCAGACTTGGGATGCGGTCATCGTCGGTGCCGGGCCGGCGGGAAGCGCCGCGGCCATTGAGTTGGCCGCCAGGGGGTACAAGGTGCTGGTTGTGGACCGGGGAGAATTCCCCCGGGAAAAGATCTGTGGCGACGGCCTTACCGGCAATGCCTGCAATCTGCTGAAGCGGTTCGGCCTTTATCAGGACGTGCTGGAGGCGGGTTGCCGGTCCCGGGGCCTTTCCGTATTCAGCCCGTCGGGTATTGAGGTGCGACTGCCGGGGGATTATCTGACCGTTCGCCGCTCGATCCTGGATGTCCTGGTGGCCAGAAAGGCGGTTGAGCGGGGTGCCGTCTTTGTCCACGGCACGGTCGAAGAGGTCGCCACCGAGGAAGACGGACTGGTCACGGTTGGTTTCGAGGGCGACGGCGGCCGGCAGCAGGCGAAATATTGCCTTTTGGCGACCGGCAGCCGGATCACCCTGGCCCGCGGGCTGGGTCTCGTCGATCAGGTCAGGCCGAGCGGCGTGGCCCTTCGCTGCTACGTGCGTTCTTCCCTGCCTCTTGATCGGCTGGTGGTTGCCTATGACCGTCACCTCCTGCCGGGGTACGGCTGGATCTTCCCCGTGGGGAATCAGGAATTCAATCTGGGTTGTGGTCTGTTCCTGAGTGATCTCCGGGTGGAGAAAGGGCGGCTGAACCGCGCCATGCAGACCTTTGTCGAAGGATTCCCCCTGGCTCGGGATCTTCTGGCCGCGGGCAAGATGATCAGCCCGGTGCGCGGCGCGGCACTGCGTAGCGGTCTCGATCTGGGCCGGACGCCCCTGTCGGACCGGGTGCTGGCGATCGGGGAAGTGGTCGGAACGACTTCTCCCTACACCGGGGAAGGGATCGGCCAGGCCATGCAGAGCGGAGTGACTGCCGCGGAACTGGTACATTCCGCCCTCGCGACGGGCCAGCCCGGTCGTCTGAAGGGGTATGGGGCCTTGCTCGGGAAGCGTATCGGTCCTCATCATGCGGGTTGCCAGACAGCACAAAAGTGGCTGGCCAGGCCCTGGCTGGCCGACCTGATCGCCAGGCGGGCGGAAAAAAGCCCCTTTCTGCGGGATCGGATAAGGGCGATACTCCAGGAAACGGAAAACCCCGGCCAGGTGTTTTCCTGGCGCGGGCTCTGGCGTTCCTTGTGGTTCTGAATATCAATCCGGTCAGTTCCGGCTGAAAACCCCTCAGGCGCAGGCCCGGCTGGGGCTGTCCAGGTAGTCGTCAAGCCAGTAGCCCTGCGGATTTCTTTCGCAGGCGATGATTTCGCCGGGGCTCTGTGCCGGGTTCCTCGAACGGTGGTAGCGGAAGAAGATCCGGTCATCGGTCAGGCCTGCCACCTCCACCTTGCCAGTCATGTGGGACATGGTGAAACGGCATCGCCGGGCCAGGCCGGAGCAGCGACTGAGGGCGTCGGCGAAAATTTCGTAACCCTTCTCGATCGGCAGGGTATAGGCGGCGTTGCCCTTGGTGGGCCGGCACTGAAAGACGTAGTAGGGGGCAACGCCGATATACGACAAGGTGTTGAACAATTCGGCCAGCGTGGCGGGATCGTCGTTGACGCCGCGGATCATCGGGGTCTGGTTCATGATGCAGACGCCCGATTGTCTTATCATGGTCAGGGCGCGGACCGCTTCCCCGGTCAGTTCCCGGGGATGGTTGAAGTGGGCCATCAGGTAAAGCCTGCGTTCAGGCAGGCTGAAGCTTCTGAACAGGTCGAGCAATCCGGGATCGTCCAGGATGCGGAAGGGGTTGAACGCCGGTAATTTGCTGCCGATTCGGATAATGCGGACATGGTCGATGGCGCGCAGTTGACCAAGGATATCCCCCAGTTTCCGGGTTGAAAGGAGCAGCGGGTCACCCCCGGTCAGCAAGACGTTATTGATTTCCCGATGGTTGCGGATGTAGGCCAGCCCCTCGGAAACGTCGCGGCATACCTCGTTGTTCCCCGCCATGAACAGCCTTTTCCTGAAGCAGAAGCGGCACAGGGCGCCGCACCTGTCACTGACCAGCAGCAGGGCAGTATCGGCATATTTGTGTTCCATCCCCGGAGCTTTGGCGTAGTTGTGTTCTCCTGAGGCATCAAGCTGCCCCCAGGGTATCAACTCGTCCTGGTCGGGAATGACAATCCGCCGGATCGGATCCCGGGGATCGGCCCAGTTGATCAGGGAGTTGTAGTAGGTATTGCTGCGGAAGGCATAGTGCTGCTCCACCTGCAACATTTTTCGCCGTTCGTTCTCGGGCAGTTTTTTCAGACCGTCGACCTGGCTGAGGCTGGTCAGAAATGTTGTCCTATTCATGGCAGCTCTCCTTTTTGGCCATCGGCCAACCGGGGGAAAAAGGGAATATTCCTCCCCGGCTCCCAATGACAAATGGGTCGTGAAGGAGGGATTTTTCCGCACGGTACAGTTGTCGCGCCCGCCCGGAAGGCGGGGAATCGGCTGGCCGATCTGTCATGAACTGGCGGCAGGTTAAGGGCCTGTCAAGAAATAAGTATTACATCTGGCATCTCATCTTCAGGCCATCTTTGACCCTGCCTCAATCGCCAAATCCTCAACGTATCCCTGCTACGT
>Ga0326597_10013255_pt1 | contig 10844 bp, 7 predicted proteins | sample RVTome_12_FD_203789 | JGI IMG/M metagenome (GOLD analysis project Ga0326597, IMG submission 203789) | Soil microbial communities from uranium-contaminated site in the Upper Colorado River Basin, Wyoming, United States - RVT100D185 | ecosystem: Environmental > Terrestrial > Soil > Contaminated >... | reverse complement strand
CTGATGGCCGGGTTCAACCGGCAGTGGCACCACATGGCGGGCACCTGGAACCCGACGGACAAGGCGGGGTACATCGCGCCGAACGCCTTCGCCAACGACGCGAACCTGTACATGCCGCGCGGCAACAACGACCGGAACAGCCTGCCGGAGACGGGCAACGCGCTGAGCTACGGGCCGACCTGGATGCAGTACCGCTTCAACGTGGCGGGCACGTGGCTGGGGCCGTGGGGCGTGACCTTCGCGGGCAGCTATACGCTGCAGGCGGGGCCGTGGTCGGGGGCGGTTCTCTACCAGCTTCCGGCGAACGACCCCGACATCGCGAAGTACGGCCCGACGACGTTCCGGACGCCGGGCGGGCTGTCGTTCTCGAACCCGCTGTCGACGCGGAACCGGTACGTGTACAGCAACCGTGGGGAGGGCCAGATCCAGGCGCCGGGCATCCACACGGTGGGGCTGAAGGTGGGGAAGAAGATCGAGCTGGGCGGCACGCGCAACGTCGAGGTCGCCGGCAACGTCCTCAACCTGCTCAACGGCGGCGACTACACGCAGTTCAGCTACAACAGCGCGTACCAGAGCTGGAGCGGCAACTTCCTGCAGATGCGTAACCAGCAGGCGTCGCGCGCGTTTCAGTTGACGGCGGTGCTCCGCTTCTAACTCTGGACCGGGGCTCTGCCCCGGACCCCGGCTCGGTCGCTCGCGGGGACCCATCGCCCCGCGCCGCTCCCTCGCGGGCCGCGCCGTGCGCGGCCCCGCCCGTTATGCGGCTGGCGGCAAACGAGTGCGACATCCTCGTTGTCGAGCCGCATAACGGGCCAATCCGAGGCTCTGGGCTTCTGGCTCTGGGCTCTGGCTGGATCACACAGTCACGTCCCAACGCCGAGAGCCCAGAGCTTCTCTTCGAGCTTCAGCGGGGCACGCCGAAGCCGGGGCGGAGGCGGGCAACCCCAAAGACAGAGCCCAAACCCCAGAGACAATATGGCACGCTATCCCGGCCCCAGCTCCCTCAACAGCGCCGCGGTCCGCGGCTCGCCCGGGTCGAGACGCGCCGCCTCCCGGGCCTGCGTCCGTGCGTCCTCCACGCGGCCCGCGCGCGCGTAGGTGACCGCCAGGTTCAGGCGTGCGCTGGCGCTCACGGGATCCAGCCGGCACGCGGTCTCGAGCGGCACGATGGCCTCGCCGACGCGCTCCTGTAGGAGCAGCGCCACGCCCAGCTTCTCGTGCGCTTCGGCGCGGGCCGGCTCCGTGGCCACGGCCAGGCGGAGCCAGCGCTCGGCCCGCGCGGGCGCCTCGAGCTCGAGGGCCATCGTCCCCAGGTCCAGCGCGGTTTCCGCTCTGGGCGCCGCGATGGCCTCGGGCAGCGTGGCCAGCAGGGTCACCGCCCGCTCGCGATCGCCCGCCGCCACGAGCGCGCGCACCAGCCACGGCGCCGCGACCTCCGCTCGGTGCCCGCCTTCGAGTGCCGCGGCCAGATGGGGCACCGCGTCGCCGGCCCGCCCGGTCACCGTGAGCGCCTGGCCGAGCTCGAGCCGGGTCGCGAGCTCACCCGGATCGACGGCCAGCGACAGCCGGAACTGCTCGATCGCGTCGTCGAACCGGTTCGTCGCCGCGAACGCCCGCCCGACGCGATAGTGGAGCACACCCGGGTGCGAGAACGAAGGCGCGATTCGAGCGACGTACTCCCGCGCCTCGTCCGCCCGTCCCTGCTCGACGAGCCAGACCGCCTGGCGCGTCTGCTCGAACCCGCGCCCGTCGTCGAGCCCGAGCGGCCAGTTGACCAGCGCGGCTCCCGCGACGAGCGCCAGCGCGAATCGTGAAAGCGCCGCGCCACGCCGCGCGCGCGCCTGGTCGAATCCCCACACCAACGCCGCCGCCGCCGATCCGCACAGCGGGACGAGCAGCGGCATTCGGTACCGCGACGAGACGAAGAAGAGGGCTACCGACAGGCCGTACACCGGGACGAAGGACGCCCAGATCCAGAAACCCGGTCCGGCCCGACGCGCCGACCGCAGGAGGAGTCCCACGAGGCCGAGCGGCACAATGAGCCAGGGTCCGACGACGAGGCCGCCGAGGAGCGAGGATGCGTCCCGACTGTAGTAGGCGTAGCTGAAGTTGAGGGGCACGTTCGTCCGGTTCACGAGCAACGCCATCTTCCAGGCGAACAGACGCGCGGCGGCGAGCGGGTGGCCGCCGATCCAGTCCAGCGCCTGTCCGTAGAAGTAGTCGGACACTTCGGCCGGCGAGAGACGTCGGCCCAGCGCGATCTCCGCTACCTGTGTCGCGTCACGCGCCTGGCCCGCGATCGACGTCGAGATGCCAGGAACGGGGTGGTAGGTTCCATCGGCCTCGGCGTGATTCCCGATGTAGAAGTTGAGGCCGCCGTGCGACGAGATGGCAATCCACTCGCCGGACGCCGCGTAGTTGCGCAGGGTGTTGGCACCGAGCACGAGCAGCAGCGCCGCCGGAAAGACGAGCGCGCGGCCGAACGCCGCGCGCGCCGTCGTCCGCGCGCGCCATTCCCGGGTCGCGAGCCAGACCGCCCCGACGATGCCGTACGCGAGCGCGTTCGGGCGATTGAGGACGAGCAGGCCGGCGGCGGCCCCCGCGGCAAGAGGCCACCGGTGGCCGGTCGCCGTCTGGGCTCGCGACACGAGGGCCAGCGTCAGAGCGACCAGGAACGGGTCGAGGGCGGCCTGCAGGATCAGAATCTCGTAGAAGGTGAAGAGGCCGGTGAAGATGGCGAGCGCGACCGCGATCCAGGCCGCCCGCTCGCCAAACCAGTGGCGGGCGGTCAGGAAGACGAGACCGACGGCCGCGGCGCCGAGCAGGATCTGGATCGCCCGGGCCGCGGCGAGCGATCCGCCCAGGGCGAAGATCCCGGCCAGGAAGTAGACGTACAGCGGTGACACGAAGAACGGCTCGGTGACCGCCAGGGGTCCGGCGTCCGCCACCCGGTGCGCCAAGTCGACGTAGAGCGCGGTGTCGAGCTCCCCGAGCGGCTGCAGCAGCGGGTGTCCGCCGAGCTGGACCAGCACGGCGGTCTTGACGGCAAGGGCGGCCGCGACGACCGTGGCGAGGTCCCAGCCGCGCCACCAGTCGTGGGTCGCGGCGGCCCGGGAGGTGGGCGCGTCTGCCGGCCGCTGCGCCGATCTCCGGCCCTCCGATCGCGTGCCGCTCCGACGACTCACGGTGTGCTCCTCCTGGCGTCTGACCGCCTCGGTGGCGCTGCCCACTCTACCACCGGCGTCGCGCCCCCGGCGGCGTTGCGCGGGGGGTCCACCTGCGGTATCTTGCCCTGGATTCAGGAGGACAGCATGCCCAGGCACATCGTACGGTCGGCGGCGGCAGGCGTGGGCGTGGTGGCGCTGGTGGCGGGCATGCGTGCCGAGCAGGCGCGGCAGCCGGCGTCTGCTCCGGCGTTCACGATGGCGTTGACGGGCGACTCCATCATCACGCGCCGGATGTCTGTCTACCAGGAACCCGCTTTCCTGCGGCTGATCGAGCTGATCCGGAGCGCCGACGTGGCGTTCACTAACCTCGAGATGCTGTTCCACGACTACGAGCCGTATCCGATGAACCAGAGCGGCGGCACGTACATGCGGGCCGAGCCGGCGCTCGTGAAGGAGCTGACCTGGGCCGGGTTCGACCTGGTCTCGCGCGCCAACAACCACACCGGCGACTACGGCGCCGAGGGGATGCGGCTCACGACGAAGTACGTGGACGCCGCCGGTCTCGTGCAGGCGGGCGTCGGCGAGAACCTCGCCGAGGCGCGCGAGGCGAAGTTCCTCGAGACCGCGAACGGGCGCGTGGCGCTGGTGTCCGTGGCGTCGACGTTTCCCGACCACGCGCGCGCCGGACGTGCGCGCGACGCCGTCCGCGGACGCCCTGGTCTGAACCCGCTGCGCTTCACGACCACGAACGTGGTCACACCCGCTCAGCTCGAGCGGCTCCGGGCGCTGATGCGGGATCTGGGGCAGCGCGTGCCGGAGTCGGGCGACAGCCTGACGTTCCTGCGCAACCGCTTCGCCGCCGGTGACACCCCGGGTGTCCGCACCGAGCCGCTGAAGGAGGACGTCGACGAGATCGCCGCGGTGGTCCGCAGCGCCAGCCAGCTCGCCGACCAGGTCATCGTGACGATCCACGCCCATGAGGGAACGCCCGGCGACCGTTCCACGCCCGCCGACTTCGTCGTGACGTTCGCGCGCGCGATGATCGACGCGGGCGCGGACGTGTTCGTGGGTCACGGACCCCATGTGCTGCGCGGCATCGACATCTACAAGGGGAAGCCGATCCTGTACAGCCTGGGCGATTTCCTCTTCCAGAACGAGACGCTGCTCCGCCTGCCGAGCGAGAACTACGAGCCCTACGACCTCGCGCCCGGGGCGCAGGTGGCCGATTTCAACGCCGCCCGCTACGACAACGAGCGGCGCGGGTTTCCGGCTGACCGGGAGATCTGGGAGGCGGTGGTCGCGGTCCCGGCCTTCGCCGGCGAGCGGCTCGTCTCGCTCGAGCTGCACCCGATCACGCTCGGCTTCGGCCAGCCGGCGGCGGTCAGGGGCCGGCCGACGCTGGCCGAGGGTGATCTGGCGCGGAAGATCCTGGGAGACGTGGTCGCGCGCTCCGCGCCGTTCGGCACGTCGATCGTCATCGAGAAGGGCATCGGCCGCGTCGTCATTCCTGCGGCGACAGACGCGGCGAGACGGTGAGGCGTGCGGGGAGCGAGGCCGGATCGGCTCCAGGCTTCGGGCTTCAGGCCTGTCGCGCTGTCACGCTGCGATCGAGAGGCTCCTGAACCCGGGGAACCGAAGACAGAGATAAAGACTGAGAACTGAAGGCTGAGAACTCCGATGATCGTCCACCGGGTCGACACGGACATTCAGGGGAATTCCGTCAGCGCCGCGGAGTTCGGCACGCTCGTGAAGCTGATCCTCGACGCGCGGCCGGCCTCGTAGGCGGTTGGGGCGGCGGTCGATTGTTACCCCGCCGCCTCGAGGATGGTCGCCCGGCGATTGCGCGGGTAGTCGATCCGCAGGGTCTTGATCTTATAGTTCATGACGCGCGGGCTGATCGAGAGCAGCTCGGCCGCGTCCTTCTGGACCCAGTTGGCCATCTTCAGCGCCTCGATGAGCGCCTGGCGCTCGATCTCCTCGAGCGCGATACCGGTCGGCGGGATGCGCACCGCTGGGCTGCCATCGCCCGGCGTGCCGGTCGTGGTCAGCTCGCCCAGGCGCAGGTCGACGGTGGAGATGGTCGGCCCCTCGGTCAGCAGCACCGCCCGCTCGATCGCGTTTTCGAGCTCGCGGATGTTGCCCGGCCAGTTGTAGCGCATCAGCAGCTTGAGCGCGTCGGGCTGCAGGCCGTCGACGCGCTTCTTCAGCTCGCCCGCGAAGCGCCGGATGAAGAATCCCGCGAGCGCCGGCACGTCCTCCTTGCGCTCCCGGAGCGGCGGCATGTCGATCGCCACGACGTTGAGCCGGTAGAAGAGGTCCTCGCGGAACTGGCCGGCGGCCACCATCGCGGGCAGGCTGCGGTTCGACGCGGCGATCACGCGCACGTCGACGCGCAGCGTCCGGGTACCCCCGAGCCGCTCGAACTCGTGTTCCTGGAGCACCCGCAGGATCTTCGCCTGCGTGTTGGCGCTCATGTCCCCGATCTCGTCCAGGAACAGCGTGCCGCCGTCCGCCTGCTCGAACCGGCCGATCCGCTGCTTGTCCGCGCCGGTAAAGGCCCCCTTCTCGTGACCGAACAGCTCCGACTCGAGCAGGTTCTCCTGCAGCGCCGCGCAGTTCACCTTCACGAAGTTGCGCGAGGCGCGCAGCGAGTTGTGGTGGGTCGCCCCGGCGATGAGCTCTTTGCCTGTCCCGGTCTCGCCGCGGACGAGCACCGTCGTATTGCTCTTCGCGACCTTGCGGACGATGTCGAGCACCTGCTGCAGCGCGCCGGAGGCGCCGACGATCCGGTCGAATTCGTAGATGTCCTGCTGGGTGTGCCGCAGGTAGTCGATCTGATGGCGCAGGCGGCGGTGCTCGATCGCCTTCTCGATCTTGACCTCCATCTCCTCGATCTCGAACGGCTTCTGGACGAAGTCGAACGCGCCGTACTTCATCGCCTCGACCGCCGTGTGGATCGAGCCGAACGCCGTCATCAGGATGACCACCGTCGTCGGGTGCAGGGTCTTCGACGTGCGGAGTACGTCGATGCCGTCGCTGCCCCCCATCTTCAGATCACTGAGGACCACGTCGAAGGGACCCTCGTGCAGGCGTTCGATCGCCGCCGTGCCGTTCGGCGCCTCCTCGACCTCGTGACCGGCGTCGGTCAGCGCCCGGACCAGGCCGCGCCGCAGCGAGTCGTGGTCGTCGGCAACCAGTATGCGTCCCATCGCTCCCAGACCTTTCCGCTACCCGAACAACTGGCCGCCGCTCGTGAGCGGCAACGTCACCCGAAACACCGTGCCTCCCTTGGGATGCCCGGCGACGTCGATGCGGCCGTCGTGCGCGTCCACGATCTTCCGCACGATCGCGAGCCCGAGCCCGGATCCCTGGGGCTTCGTCGTAAAGAACGGGCTGAAGATGCGATCCAACAGCTCGCCCGGCAGGCCCGGCCCGTCGTCGGAGACCTCGACGACGATCGCCTCGGCCGGGTGGCGGTCGACGCCGGGGCTGCCGTCGTCGTCGAGCTTGACGCGACGGCCGCCGATCCAGACGTGCCCCTTGCCGCCGAGCGCCTCGAACGCGTTGATCAGCAGGTTGGTGAAGAGCTGCCGCAGCTGGTACTCGTCCCCCTGCATCTCCGGCATGTCTTCGGGCAGATCGGTCAGGATCTCGACGTCGCGTCGCGGCACCTTGCTCTCGGCCATCGTGACGGCCCCCTGCACGATCTCGCGAAGCGACACGCGCTCGACCTGCAAACGGATCGGGCGGACGAATTCCAGCACTTCCAGGACGATCGCGTTGGCCATCTTGGCGTCTTTGATGATGTCGTTCAGGATGGCGTGCGCGTCGGCCGAATCGGGCAGCTGGCGCTTCAGCAGCCCCGCCATGACCTCGATGCCCGCCAGCGGGTTCTTGACCTCGTGCGCGATCGCCGCGGCCATCTCGCCCAGCGCAGCGAGACGGTCGCGGAGGCGCTCGCGCTCCTCGATCTGCTCGACGCGGGTCAGGTCCTTGAAAAACAGCGCAGCGCCCACGATGTGGTTGCGCTCGTCGCGGATGTGGGCCAGCGTGTAGCCGATCACCTTGCCCGACGTCTTGAGGCGCAGCTCGGCGCGATTCGGCAGGTGGCTCAGCTCGAACGCGCCGGCGAGAATGCGCAGCACGTCGGGCGCTCCCCGCAGCACCTCGTGGACCGGCCGGCCGATGTCGGACGCGCGGAACCGGCAGCCGAGCGTGCGGCACGCCACGTCGTTCAGATACGCGAGACGGCCGTCCCGCGTCATGGCCAGCACGCCATTGCGCATGCTGTTCACCATGCTGCGGAAGAACACGTCGGCCTGTACGGTGCGGCCGCGGTCGGCGCCCGCGCGCCGCACGCGAGCGGCCGCGGAGCGCGTTCGACCGGAGCCGGCAGGCTTGGGCTTGCGGGCCTTGGGCTGAGGCATGGCGTCGTGGAACAGGTCGTCGAGTCCCACCGAGGACCCGAACATTGTAATCGGCCCGTTGACTGTCGCCAAGCTGTTATCCATCTGCACTTTACGGGTCCTTACCGGTTCGGATTCCGGCCCACGGACCCGCCCGCCCCGGTCGAGACGGCAGACCGGGACCACTAGTCCGGCAGGGCAAACCGTGTGCCCGGGACGATCCAGGCTATTTCACGCAAAAATCGATATCCGCGCGCCCTGGCGTCACCCGTTTAGCGCACACGGGCTTACGAAATTGTAAGTCGATGACGGTTCTGTTGCGTAGAGCTCACTCGGTGGGGGTGGATTCTTCGTCCAGGGCCTGGAGAGCTTCCCACTGGGCGATGAGGTCGCCGACCTCCCACATGAGGGCCTGGTGGCGGTCGACGACGGGCCTGGCGGCCTCGTGGCCCTCGTAGAAGCCCGGTGCGGCCATGGTGGCTTCGAGGTCGCGGATGGCCTGCTCGCGGTCCGCGATGCGGGCCTCGAGCGCCTCGATGCGGTGGCGGCGGGCCGACTCCTCGCGCCTGCGCCGGCGGACCTTGCCCTCCTCCTCGCGCCGTGCGGCCCAGTCGGCCTTGCGGCCCGCCTTCGCCCGGGATGGGGGTGCGGGCTTCCGCGGGGCCGGGGCGGGTCGCCGGGGGGCCGGCCCCGGCAGGGCCTCGGCCTCAGGCGGCGGCTCGCCGGCGTGGGTCTGCCACCAGTGAAACTCCTCGTAGGTACCGGGGTAGCGCCTCGCCTCGCCGCCTCCCACGTCCACGACCTTGGTCGCCAGCCGGTCGACGAAGTAACGGTCGTGCGAGACGAAGATCAGCGTGCCGCCGAAGTCCTCGAGCGCTTCGAGCAGCACGTCCTTCGACTCGAGGTCGAGGTGGTTGGTCGGCTCGTCGAGGAGCAGCGTATTGGCCGGGCGCAGCAGCATCCGCGCCACGGCGAGCCTGGTGCGCTCGCCGCCCGACAGCACCGCCACCTTCTTGTAGACGTCGTCGCCCGAGAACAGGAACCCGCCGAGGATGTTCCGGATGGCAGGGACCATGGCGTCGGGCGAGCCGGCGGCGAGCGTCTCGTACACCGTGAGCGCCGGGTCGAGACGCGCCGCTTCGTCCTGGGCAAAGTACTGCGTGACGACCTGGTGGCCGTCGACGCGGGAACCCGTGTCGGGCGCTTCGACGCCCGACAGCAGGCGCATCAGCGTGGATTTTCCGGCGCCGTTGTGCCCGTTGAGCGCGATCCGGTCTCCGCGCTCGATGTGCAGATCCACGCCCCGGAAGACCGCCTTGGCGCCGTAGGCCTTCGTCGCCCCACGCAGCTCGAGCACCATGCGGCCGCTGCGCGCACAGGCCGGAAACGCGAAGCGCACCCGCTTGCGCTCGGGCGGAATCTCGACACGCACGATCTTGTCGAGCATCTTGATCCGGCTCTGCACCTGCGCGGCCTTCGTCGCCTGGTAGCGGAACCGGTCGATGAAGTGCTGCATGCGCGCGACCTCCTCGTCCTGGCGCCGCTTCGCCTCCCGCAGGCGCTCCATGCGGGCGTCGCGCTCTTTCAGGTAGGCCGAGTAGGTGCCCGGATAGTCGGTGAGGGTCCGCAGGCCGATTTCGGTGATGCGGGTCACCACCGCGTCGAGAAAAAAGCGGTCGTGCGAGACGACGATGACGGCGTGCGGATAGCCGCCCAGGAAATCCTCGAGCCAGTTGCGCGCGTCCAGGTCCAGATGGTTCGTGGGCTCGTCGAGGAGCAGCAGCCCGGGACTGCCCAGCAGCAGTTTGGCGAGCGCGATGCGCATCTGCCAGCCGCCCGAGAACGTCTCGGTCGGCTGGTCGAACTCCTCGGGCCCGAAGCCGAGCCCGCGCAGCACCGTCGCGACCTTGAGGTCGATCGTGTAGCCGTCGCGCAGCCGGAATTCGTCCTGCACCTCGCTGTACCGCGCGAGCTGGCGCTCGTGCTCGTCGGCCGGCACGGTCGTCTCTCCCAGGCTGGCCTCGAGCGCGTGCAGCTCGGCCTTCATCGCCAGGAGCGGCTCGAACGCGAGGCTGGCCTCCTCGAACAGCGTCCGCCCGCTGTGCGTGAGCCCATCCTGCGGCAGATAGCCGACCGTGAGCCCACCCGGCCTGATGATCGTCCCGGCGTCCGGCTCGTCGAGCTTCGCGAGCATCCGCAGCAGCGTGGTCTTGCCGGCGCCGTTGGGACCGCAGAGCCCGACGCGCTCTCGCGCCGTGATCTGCCAGCTCGTGCCGTCCAGCAGCACCCGCTCGCCGAACGCCTTGCCCAGGCCAGAGAGCTGAATCATCGGGGGTCGAGGGGTCTCGGGGTGTGCGAAAGCGCCCATCCCGCGGGCGGTTTCATCGGGTAGCGCGACATTCTAGCACGCGGATCCCCGCGGAAACGGCTCGTTTTCGCCCATTGGGCGAAGGTGACTGCTGCCGTGTCGTGATCCTCCCTTGGAGAGCGTGTCCGCTCCTGTCATAACGATGTATGTCGCTGAATGCATTGGTCTTAGCGTGGCACGGCCTTAGTATTCACCTGAGGCAATGACTGGGCTCCCCACTCCGGCCGCTCGGCTCGCAGGACTCACGCTCGTGGCTCTCGTCGCGGCGTCGGCGAATCTTGCGGCCGACGCCACGGCTCATCTGACCCAGAAGGCCAGCGTCTTCACACGCACGCGCCTGACCACCTCGACCCCCGTGCTCGATTTCCACGTGCCGCCGGCCGACACCACCGCGAGCGCGGCCGTCGAGTTCAGCGCCGCGGCGCGAACGCATCTGGGCGGCGAGGTCGTGCTGACGGTCGAACCGGAGCGCTGGCTGACGGGACCCGGCGGCGCGGCCGACGTCGACGCGGCGGTGACGTTCGCAGGGGACACCGCCGAAACGCTCGCCGGCGCGCTGCTCCCGCAGACGTCGTCGGTGGCGGGGCGCTGGGTCGGCAGCGGGCTGCGCGACGGCCGCCTGGTCTTCACCCTTCAGACGCCGGCGCCGGGCCAGTATCGCCTGCCGCTTCGCCTCGTGCTGAGCGCGCCCTGAGTCCTCACTCGCCTTTCGTGATCCAGACTTTCTGCCGGAGCGCCGCTTCGAGCGCCTCCGCGACGGCCTGTGCCTCCTCCATCGTCGGGAACGGACCGACGCCGACGCGAAAGAGTGGCGGCGTGGTGCCCGGCCCGGACAGCCGCAGATAGGGCGCGTACCCGAGCCGCTTGAGCCGCTCGACGAGCTCCTCGGCTCCCGCTGACGAG
>Ga0326597_10013254_pt1 | contig 10845 bp, 10 predicted proteins | sample RVTome_12_FD_203789 | JGI IMG/M metagenome (GOLD analysis project Ga0326597, IMG submission 203789) | Soil microbial communities from uranium-contaminated site in the Upper Colorado River Basin, Wyoming, United States - RVT100D185 | ecosystem: Environmental > Terrestrial > Soil > Contaminated >... | reverse complement strand
GTGCTGTTCGCCGACCTGGTTGGCTTCACGCCCCTGGCGGCAGGCATGGACCCCGACCATGTCGTCGCGCTGCTCAACGACATCTTCACCACCCTCGACCACCTCGCCCAACGCCACGACCTCGAAAAGATCAAGACGATCGGTGATGAATACATGGTGGTTGGTGGACTGACGACCGCCAAAGCCGACCACGTCGAGGCCGTGGCCGCGTTCGCCCTCGACGTGCTCGATGCCATGGCGGCGAAACCAGGCGCCCTCCACATGCGCATTGGAATGGAGACGGGACCGGTCATCGCCGGGGTGATCGGGTCGACGAGATTCGCCTATGACCTCTGGGGCGACACCGTCAACATTGCTTCTCGAATGGAATCGCATGGACTCCCGGGACGCATCCAGGTCACCTCCACGGTGCGCGATGCCCTGGTCGATTCGTTCCTGTTCGAGGATCGGGGCCCCGTCGAGATCAAGGGTAAGGGACTGATGGAAACGTACTTTCTCGTCGGGCGGGTCAGCCAACCCATTGATAGCTTTTCGCCGTAAACCCGGCGGGTGAACGGCGGCGATTCTCAACCGCCGGAATCGGCGACGCACCCGTCACGGCCGCCTGGTAAAGACTTTCCGCCGGTGGCGCTGGTTCGTGATCTGATCGACCTTGCCCTGAGCGAGACCTGTCGGTACATGAGGGCGAAATCACTCGCGGATGTGGAAAGTACGTTGGCGATCTTCCAACCCCCGTCGGTCTTGGCGAGGCGGACGAGGTCGAGATACTCGGGCGACAACAACCGTGCCGACGCGATGTCGGTTGCAACCTCATCAACATAGAATCTCGAACTCGGGATCGGGCATGTCCCTGCCGCCACCCGCCGTCAGTTCCAACATACGTTCCTTGGTGACCGGTCGCCGGCCATCCCCGGTGGTCTCGTCGACTACCGGCATCCGTTTGACCAGGTCGTTGTGGAGGGCGTGATCCATCCGGGCGGTGTCGCCGCTGTACCAGCGCTCTATGTAGTCACGCACCACCGCCTCGATGTCTGCCCTATCCGAGGATGCAAGTTGGGGATCCGGTGTGGCCATAGGTGCTCCTGTTTCGACATATCGATGACCCTACCGATCGGCTGTCGCCCAGACCGGCCAGGCCGGAGCCACCCAGTTCACGGCAAAGACGCGGACCGGACAGGCACTAATTTCGCCGCCGGTCTCGTAGCCGCCAAGCAGATTGTCGATGCGAGCAGCAACGCAACCAACATCGTCGTCTTCCTTTCCGATGGGGAGAGCAATGGTGGCGATCCCAGATTCGACGCTGATCTGATGGCGCTGGCCGACACGGGGGCCATGGTCTACCGCGGTCGGCGCGTCCTCCAGTTGTATGGGGGGCGCCAGTGGAACGCTCGCATACATTGCCTTCGTGACGGGAGGAACGTGCACGGAAGTGACCGACCCGTCCGAACCCGCCGAAGTCATTTCAGGTCGGCTCGCTTCGACCCTTGACTCCCTCAAGGTGTCGGCCGACGGCGGCCCTGCTCAGACGATCGCGAATGCCACTCTCGTCGGCGAAGCCGGCACGGTGGATGGTCGCACGGTGACGTTCACAATCACCAGTGGACCAAACGCAGGTGCTTCGGGTTCGCGCACCGTGAATGTCGACTGCACCACCGACGCTTCGGGCAACGTGTCGTGGACGTACACGAACACCGGTGGAGGCGGCACCGACACGATCCAGGCCTGCTTCACGGTCGCCACCCTACCGGCCAAACGGGTTGTGACACGGCCACGGTCCGCTGGGCTGACACCACTCCCCCGCCGGCGGCCTGGCTGCCCGGTCCGAACCCGCACGGCAAGCAAATCCCCCCGGCCGGCAACAGCAGCCTCCCCGAGAGCAAAGGGGGCCAGAACGAGGACGGTTTCTATGACCTGATGGTCGAAGACCTGGTCGATCCGAACCCGCTCGTCTATGTCGTCGACCAGGGTACCGGCCACGCCTTCGGCCCTTATCCGGCCGGCACGATCGTCAAATGGACCCAAACCCCGGGAGCCCAACCATCAGAGAAGAAGATGGGCAGCACTAAAGGTCAGGCCGGAGCCGTCGATTACCACCTGAAGGGCCAGGGCGACATGCTCATCTATGCCGTCGACGCCTCAGGTAACGCTTCAGACCCGTTGGTCTGTCTGGTCCCGCCGCTGCCGAAATAGGGGGATCGATGTCTCCGTTCCGTAGGGAGGGGCGGAGACATCTGGCAGCACGGTTGCGGTAGCAGGCGCCTCACCGATGTAGTGACCGGTGGGGCGCCCGCTCCCGCTTACCTAGCTTCATGAAACACCATGGAGATGTCATCATGGCGGCGCCGCAGATTTACCCTAGGAATCAATCTGAAGCGAGGAGCCCCTTCAAAATTGACGGTGATGAAGTAGCCACTTGACGGAGCATTGGTCGCGAACACCAACGAGGACGTCTCAGAGGATCCGTTCTCCAGTGTGCAGCGGCAGTGCCATAGAAATTGATGTCCGGATTCGTATTCCCAATGACAGCGTCCACCGTCACCATCGTCGGCGCTGCGGGCCCGACCAGATTGTGCTCCCGCCGAGGCTCATGCTCAGCAAGTTGGTGCTCTGCCATACGACCTTCACGCTTTTGATCACCTTGTCGCTACCAGTCATGTTGCCGGGGTCGATGTCGACTTTGTTATTGATCTTGATGTTGCCATCGGCAACCCGGCGCTCACGCACGTGCCTACAAGGATGTTGCCGGGTGAGCACGTGAAGTTCGACGCCGAAGGTGTGGTGTCGCAAGTACCCGTTGGGGTGGTCACGGTGGTCCTGTTGGGCATCACCGTGGTCACGGTGGTCCTGTTGGGCATCACCGTGGTCGCGCCGTCCGTCCTGGTAATTCCGAGGTTGGTTGAAACGATGGCGCCTGACGCCAGTGCTAGGTCCACAGCACCGGTGCGGCATCCCCCCGCCAGACGCACCGCACGTGAAACTGTCGAGAGCCATGTGATATGGCGATCCCTGGGGGTTGGCTCGGCCGGCCCAATTGCTCCCTTTGGCGATTTGACCGCCCCAGGCGAGGACGGGTCCGTTCCCTATCCGCCACCGGTGGCCATCTGTGGTAGTCGTCGGACAGAATCTCGCCATTCTGAGGATAACTCAGGACTGGTGAGCACTATACGTATGATGCTCTGAGTCGCTCGATCCCATCCTCGAATGAAACCTCCGGGACATAGCCGAGATCGGTGCGGGCGGCGGTCAAATCAAACCAGTGGGCGGTAGCCAACTGCTCGGCGAGGAACCGGGTCATCGGTGGTTCGTCGTCGGGGCGGAACCGGCCATAGAACCATTCGGCGGCTAACCCGGCCGCATACGCAATCGGGGCGGGAATCGTTTTGGTGACGGGGGCAACGCCGGCGGCATCAAGAAGGTCATTGACGATGTCGCGAATAGGACGCGGTTCGCCCTGGGCGATGAAATACGCCTTGCCCGAGATCACGGCGCCGGGTGCCAGCCGATCGAAGGCAGCGAGGTGGGCGGCGGCGGCATTGTCGATGAACGTGGTGTCGACCACATTGGACCCGTCGCCGACAAACCGAACCTTCCCCGCTCTGGCCCGCTCGATGATCCTCGGGACGAGTTGAGTGTCGCCCGGGCCCCACACGAGATGGGGACGGATCGCCACGGTGCCGAGCCGATCGTCGGCCTGGCCCAGCACAAACCGTTCGGCTCGGGCTTTGGTCTCGGGATAGGGCGCCGTGAAGTGGTCGGGATAGGAGGCCGATTCGTCGACGCCTTCGACGTCTCCCCCGCCATGGACGACGCTCGGCGTAGACGTATATATGAGGCGTTGGACTCCGGCGGCCCTGGCAGCTTCGACAACCTTGTGGGTGGCTAGCACATTGGACCGTTCGTAGTCGGCGGCAGATCCGGAGACTCCGGCCTTGGCGGCGACGTGGAACACACCATCGCAGTCGCGAGCTGCCCGCGTAGCGACATCGTCGTCGGCCAGATCGCCACGTATGACCTCGACGCCTTTGGCAGCCAGAGCCGGATAGTCGCCGCGGGCCACACTGCGCACATGCCACCCGCGGGCGAGGAGTTGGTCGATGACCGCACCGCCGACGAAACCTCCTCCGCCGGTCACGAGAACTTTCATTCCACGCGTTTCCCTGCCCAGACGGCCAGGGCCGGTCGGTCGATCTTCGAGTTGTGCCGGACGTCGGTCGGGAAGCCCCGATGTGACAGCAACCGTTCCACCCGCTCGGCTCCTACTGCGGCGGCCTCCGGATGCTCATCGATGAAGCTGAGGATTTCGTCGAGGACGTCGTCGCTGTAACCAGGTTCAAGCTCGACACAGACGATGAGTCTTTGCTCTCCGGGTTGGCCGATTCCCACCAAAGCCGATCGGGCCACTGCCGGGTGCTGGTCGACAAGTGACTCAACCGGAACCGTGGGAATATCCCCGCTTGCGGCATGGATCCGGTGTGAACGGCGACCCCCGAACCAGAGTCGACCCTCATCGTCGAACCGACCGAGGTCGCCCATCCGGTGGGCGACCCGTCCGTCCCAGGACAGTTTCGTCATGGCCATGTCGACTGGCCGTTCGACGTATTCGATACTCACGTTCGGGCCCCGAACGACGATCTCTCCAAACGAACCCGGTAGCACTTCAGACAAATCGGCCACATCGGAAACCGGTTCATCAACGATGGGAATGAGGGTGACATCGACCCCGGCCACCGGACGTCCGACACAGATCCCGACCCCGTCGAGATCGGCGAGTTCGGAGCTGTCGATCGTGGCCACCGGCAGGGCCTCGGTGGCACCGTACGGGGTGGCGACCACCGTGCCCTCGGGAACCATGTTCAGGATGCGTTGCTGGATGTGAGGTCGAACCGGGGCGCCGGCCGACAAGACCAGTTTGATCCCGTCGAGGGTGTCGCCGGTCCCTTCGCCATGGCGTCCAACCCGGTCAAGCAGGGCAGGTGAGCCGAACATGAGATCGGGATGAAAGGCGTCGGTGAGTTCGATGATCCGGGTCGGATCGACATCGCCCGGTTTCGAAAAATCCATCCGCGGCATATAGGTGGTCAGGCCCATGAGGGGCCCCAACAGCGCAAACGGAGCAAACGTCGAAACCGACTTCATGCCCCCGGTCAACCCGTACATGGAGGTGATCATGTCGACCTGAGCACCGAAAATCTTGTGGGTCATGACCACTCCCTTGGGTGGGCCGGTCGAACCGGAGGTGAACACGATGGCGGCCGGTTCGTCGTCGGCCACGATCGAAGCGGATCCCCCTACCCGCATTGACCCGCTCCATGGTTCGGCCGATCGCCCCCGGGCAGCCACATCATCAAGGGACAGGGTCCCCCTTTTGACCCGACCGGCCGAGACCACCGTGGCGTCTGGCGCCCAGCGATACAAGGTCCGGGCGGCCAGGGCGGTGGGGATTCCCACGAACCCGTACGGTGACGTTTCTCTAAGGGCTTGAGAGATCGACGCCAGTCCGAGTCCCGGGTCGATGAGAATGGGGACCGCTCCGGCCCGCATAAGTCCGTAGCCCGCCTCGAACATGCCTTTGCCGGGAGTGACCATGAGGACCACTCGTTTGCCTGCGAAGCCCAGTTCGATGAACCCGGCTGCCAGGTCGCGGGTTCGCTCTTCGAACGCTCCGTAGGTGAAGCCCCGGAAATTGCCCCGTTTACGTTCGGCAACGACCACCGCCAGTTGATCGGGGTGGCCCGCTGCCCACGTCGACATACGATCGGTAACCGGTCGAGTCATGTCAGAAAATCAACAATTTTGGGAATGAGGTCGACCCGTTCGTCGTCGAGGACCAGGTGGTTGGCGGCGCCATATTGCACGACTTCGGCGTTCGGGAACCGGCGAACGAATTCGGCGAGGTAGTCGGCGTTGAACACGAAGTCTTTGGTGCCCCACGCCAGCATGACCGGTTTGTCACCGAGCAGGTCCAGGCGGTCACTGATCCGTTCGATCACGCCATACGTCCGGTGTTCGTCGTTGATCGGAATGTCCTTCACGAACTCGTACACCCCGAGGCGCCGTTTCCAGGAGAAGTACGGGGCGCGGTAACCGCGCCGTTCTTCTCTACTTAACGGTCGGGTTACGGCAATCCGAACCGCCCCTTCCACAAAGGCGTTCGCTCCCCGCACGACCGTTTCACCGGTACCGGCCGAGCGCGCCGCCAGCAGGGCGGCGGGGATCTTCTTCCCATGGGGTGGGTGGAAGCCAGCCGAGTTCATAACGACGAGCTTGCGAACCCGGTCGGGATGGGCCACGGCCCACCCGAGTCCGATGGCGCCACCCCAGTCGTGCATGACAAGGTCAACCGGCCCTTCGCCGACCACGGTGTCGATGAACTCGCCAAGGTCGGCGATGCGCCGTTCCAGTGAGAAGGGATACTCGGCGCGGGTGGGATGGTCCGAAAACCCCATGCCGATGTGGTCCAGGGCAATTGCCCGATGAGATGTGGCGAGGGGCGGAATGAGGTTGCGAAAGTAAAACGACCAGGTCGGGTTGCCGTGCACGAGCACAACGGGAGGCCCGGAACCTTCGTCGACGTAGTGCATCGACAAACCACCGATGGCGGCGCTGTGAGAGGTAAACGGGTAAAGCTCGGAGGGGAATTCGTCCGGCAGCACTACCAGATAAGTTCGTACGCAGCGGCGTTGATACCGCTTCCAATCCCCATGAGGATGACCCGATCCCTCTCCGAGATGCGGCCAAGATCGTCTTGCATCGAAAGTAACATCGGCACAGAAGCCGGACCGGTGTTCCCGAAGTTCGGAAAGATACGGGGAACCTTGTCGCTATCGAGTTCGAGGAGGTCGGTGACCGCCTGCGTGTGCACCTGTGAGATCTGATGGATGGCATACATGTCGACGGTTTCGCCCTGGAAGGAGAACTTCGAGAAGGCCTCCTGCCAGGTTTCTTTGGCAAGGTCGAGGCCGGCTCGCAACAGGCCGGCCGTGTCGGTCCGCATCTCGTCGGGTTGGCCAACGCACAGCTGACTGTGCTGGGTGTTCGCCCGGCTCAGACCGCCGATAAAACGGTGGGGCGATTCGACGAGATCTCCTCGTGACATCACCATGGCAGCCGCCCCCGAACCAAGCGTCAACGTGGCGAACTGTTCGCGGAACATTTCGGGAGTCGCTGTGTCGCCGTTCAGCCGATCAATGGTCGACTCGATGGCCACCCGTGAGCCTTCTCCGTTGACAATAAGGCCATGGTCGATTTCGCCCCGTTCGAGCATGGCCGCCACGATGGTCATGCCATTGAGGAAGCCAAGGCAGGCGTTGCCGACATCGAAGTTCAAAGCGGTGTCAGGCAAGCCAAGCTTGCCGTGAGTAATCGAGGCGGTTGACGGTTCGATGTAGTCGCGGCACACCGAAGTGTTGATGATGATGCCGATGTCACGGCGGTCGACGCCGGACGCCTCAATGGCCTTTTCGCCGGCCAGCGCCGCCGCATCGGATGGCAACACACCCTCTTCCCAGAACCGACGTTCATGGATTCCCGCCAGCGACTGCAAAAGTCCGGGCGTGGCGTGCAGACGTTCGTACGAGTCCGCCAGTTGAACATCAATTTCGTCGGAAGTCACCACGATTGGAGCATGGGCATGCTCAACGCTCGTGATGGCAATGTTGGTATAGCGTTGATCTGCCTTCGGCACCAGAGTGGGTCCTTCTCGGGGCTAGTTATTTCGGGTCAGGTGAGTGTATCGGACCGGACGCGCTTTACACGATCCGACGGTCACTAGCCCAGCGGGCCAGCTCATATCGACTCGACAGCTGCAGCTTACGCAACACGGCAGAAACATGCGTTTCCACCGTCTTGACCGAAATCGACAGGCGGGAGGCGACCTGTTTGTACGTGTATCCCCTGGCGATCTGTCTGAGCACTTCACGTTCCCTCGTCGTCAGTTGATCCAACTCGGGGTCGAACACCTCGGGGGCTGATTCGGCAAAGGCGTCGAGCACGAACCCGGCAAGTCGAGGCGAAAAGACCGCGTCGCCATTGGCGATCCTGGCGATGGAGTCAACCAGGTCGGCCGGTGAGATCGATTTCGTGACATACCCGCGGGCCCCGGCCCGGATCATGGCAATGACATCCTCGGCCTTGTCCGAAACCGACAGCGCCAGGAATCGAACGCCGGTGTCATCCTCAGAAATATTCTTGATGACAGCCAGTCCTCCGCCGCCCGGCATGTGGACATCGACGAGAACGACCTCGGGTCTCAAATCGCGAATGGCTTCGATAGCCTCGTCGACATCGGAAGCCCAGCCAACCACGTCGACATGGTTGGCAAGTTCGGTCCGGACCCCGGTCAGGAAAAGCTCATGATCGTCGACCAGAAATACCCGCATCATTTGTCCAAACCTAGCGGCATCGACAGGTGAACTTCGGTGCCTCCGCCGATCTCGCTCGAGACCGTCGCACTGCCTCCATGCCGTTCCATGCGCCGGACGATCGATTCGGTGATGCCGTGGCGATCACCGTTGACGGCGCTGACGTCGAAGCCGCTCCCCTGGTCCGACACGAACACATCGACCTTGCCGTCGGCCGTTTCGGCGTATACCGAAATCCGTTGGACTCCCCCATGTCGGGCGGCGTTGGCGGTGGCTTCTCCGGCCGCACGAACGACCGCATCGAGACTCGGGCTCAATTCGGTTTCGCCAACCGTCACCAACTCCACTCGCACGTCATAGTCGCGTTCGACACGTCCGGCCATGGCCTGGAGAGCGGTACTCAACAACGTTGAATCGAGGTCGGGATCGGCCTCGAATAACCACTGCCTCAGTTCGCGTTCCTGGGCCCTTGCCAAAGTGACCATCTTGTTTGAATCGTCGGACCGCTGGATAAGGGCCAACGTCTGAAGGACCGAGTCGTGAAGATGAGCGGCCACATCGGATCGTTCCTCGGACCGGATCCGATCGCTTCGTTCCTCGTTGAGGGCCGCCACCAACCGGACGATCCACGGGCCGAGCAGCAACATGAGCCCGACGGCGGTGACGAGAACCGCCAGCAGAGGCAGACCGAGCGTCGTCAAAGAGTCGCGCGAGGCAACGAACGTGGCGACACCCGCAAAGAGGACGACGGTCCCGACCACCATCCGGCTCATGGGTGGTCGCAGGGAAGCATCACCACCCGGGAGCATCCAGGAAGACAAGCGGCTGTAATTGTCACCCTTGTCGAGGATGGCGGCCAGCCCGAAAGCGATGAGTCCGAACGGCCATACGACCGAATCACCGAACCAGAGGTTGGCGGCTCGCAAGGTCATCAACACGGCCACCAGCATGAGGCCCAGGCCCAGTTTTTGAGAGCGGCCGATGGTCTGCTTGTTGCCGACGTCAACGGTATTGACCGTCATCGCCACCCCGATGAGGTACGCCACGACTCCCACGCCACCGGCCAGGGCTAGCACCACGAATGACGCCCGGACGTATGACGGCGAGACACCGAGCGATTCGGCAATGCCGGCGGCCAGACCCGAAAGGATCCGGTCATCTGATCGCCGATACAAGGCCGGTGGTCTTTCGGTGCGCTCCATACCTCAGATGATGGCACGGAGTAACGTCGGAGCCAACGAGGTATTGCCCTGAGACAGACCCTGAGGCTCAGGGTTTTCGGCGGGCCATACCCAATAGCCGACCAGGTCGCGGTCCCCCAAGATGGAGCCATGAACAACTACACAGAAACATCGGCTCCGGAGCGTGAACCCTCACCCGACGTGTCGAGGCCCGGGCTTGTCCGGCCAGTCAAACGGCGAGTCATCGCCGGTGTCGCCAGCGGTCTCGCCGACTACTGGAACGTGAGCCCGGTGCTCACCCGATTGGGAATCGTCCTCTTGACCTTTGCCGGCGGACTGGGATTTCTCCTGTACGCGGCCGGCTGGTTGCTGATTCCCAACGATGACGGCACCGAATCGATCGCTGAAGAAGCCTTGCGAAAGGCCCGCTCCGGCGAGTCACATGCCGGGATAGTCCTCATCGGACTGGCGGCTCTCATCGGAGTTTCGTCTATTGGCGGAGTCGACGGTGGCCTCGCCTGGGCGGTGGCTCTCGGGGTCGTTGGATACCTCCTGTATCGAGGCGACTTCGGTCGAGCCAACAGCAATGACCAGCCGGCGGGCGGCTCGAACGGCCCCACCAGTGCCTATAAAGCAGACCAGGCGAGTTCGGTGGTATCCGCCCAGGACGGACCCACCGGTGGAAACCTCCCACCTTCCCTCCCACCCCGCAATGAGCGGCCCGCCCGGCCGTCGCGACCGCCGCGTCCTCCCCGGACGCCCCGTTCCCCAAAAGAACGGTCCCTCCTTGGTCGTTTGAGCCTGGCAGCCGGATTGATCACGATCGGCATCATGACTCTGTTCGACAGCGCCGGGGCCACCGTCGAATTCCGCCACTATGTCGGGGCACTGCTCGTCGTTGTTTCCGTCGGACTACTCATCGGCGCCTTTGCCGGCCGGGTCCGCTGGCTGGTGCTGATCGGTCTACTCCTGTTGCCGGTGGCGGCCGTGTCTCGCTGGGTTCCCAATGGTGACTGGATCGTTTCGATCAACGATGCCGACCGGGTGCTCATCGACCCGACGGCGGTTTCGGACCTGCTAACACGGTACGAGTTCGAAGCCGGCGACGTCACGTTCGACCTGCGAAATCTCGGCAGCGAGGCGTTCGACCTCGAGGTTGATATGAAAGCCGGCGACCTGACGGTGCTGCTTCCCGACAACACCGACAACAGCAACATCGACGTGCAGGTCAGTGTCGGTCAGGTGACCGTCGAGGTTGGCGATGGCCCTCCACCTCAACTAGAGGTTCAGGTTGGAATCGGCGA
>Ga0326597_10013253_pt1 | contig 10845 bp, 11 predicted proteins | sample RVTome_12_FD_203789 | JGI IMG/M metagenome (GOLD analysis project Ga0326597, IMG submission 203789) | Soil microbial communities from uranium-contaminated site in the Upper Colorado River Basin, Wyoming, United States - RVT100D185 | ecosystem: Environmental > Terrestrial > Soil > Contaminated >... | reverse complement strand
ATACCGAAATTTTTCAGGGAATTTAATGTTCTGCTCGTAAAGTCGAACGCGTCTTCCAGCGAGGAAGACATTAGTGTCTCACTCTCTTGTCTTGACTCGTACGCCCGCCTAACAAGTTGCATAAAAGTTTCCATTTCTGCGTTATTCAGATGCCCGCGTATGAGCTTCATCGCCTGACAAGAGGCGCATGGATTCAGCGGCGTGCATCCTTTAAGATGTTCCAATGGGAATTTCATCACGCTTCCTTTCATGGTCGGACGTTGTTGACTGGCACGACTGTACCACAATCGTTGTTGCATGTCTATCGAATAAAGAATGGTTCCCGTTCTATACCAACCACCAAGGGGTATCCTTGGGAGGCCACAAATAATACCTCCCTATTTCTTGCTAGTAGTCCTTTTCCTGTGCGTCTTTGTGCCCATTTGCGGCGCGCGCTGCTCCTCGCCGGGGCGCGCGGTAGTTGATGAGGTAGCGCTTTGTGTCTTCGTCCATGTCAATAAAGTCGTCCGCTACCTCTTTGAGGCGGCCAGAGGCGCTTTTGCCGAAGGTGATTATTTCCACCTGGCATCCGGCATGAACTTTTAAGTACTCAACAAGTGGAATAAAGTCGCCATCTCCGGAGGCAATGATAATAGAGTCGAGCTTTGGCGCTGCTGTTACCGCGTCAATAGCGAGTCCAACGTCCCAGTCGGCTTTTTTTGCACCGCCGAAAAAGATCTGGAGATCTTTTGTTCGTATTTCGATACCGAGCTTTTGGAGCGCCTCAAAAAAGGGCTGTTCCTCGCCCGATTCTGTGTTTACGACATAGGCGCGCGCACGGATGAGCTGTCGTCCCGCTACGGCGTCCTTAAGCACATTTCCAAAGTTTACCTTTGTTTTATAAAGGTTTTTTGCACTGTGATAAAGATTTTGCGTGTCAATAAAGACGCCGACACGCTGGCCTGGATGTTTGATTACAGACATAAAAAGCAGTTACTAATTGAAAATTGGTAAATTGTTTACCCAATTCATACAAAATACTCGCTGACTACATGCGAGCGCATCTGCGCGGACAAACAGATAGCAGGGTAAGGAAAAAGGAAAGGCAATACAAAATGAAAGCCGAATCGCAAATAGGGTTATTTTTTAAGCCCCAATTTTTTGATAAGCGCATTGTATGTACGCTTATTCTTCTGCTCAAGGTACTTCAAATGCCGACGGCGGTGGGCGACAAGTCCCAAGAGACCGCGGCGTGAGTGCTTGTCTTTTGGATTTTTCTTAAGATGCGATGAAAGCTCCTCGATCCGGCGCGTTAACAGAGCGCTCTGCGCCTCTGGTGACCCCGTGTCATCGACGTGCCGCTGGGTGTCTTTTATTGCATTTGCTTTTTTCCGCTTCGTCAGCATTCATATAATAATAGCACATCTTGACATCATTTGCAACCCGTCCCTTGATGCGCTTTTCAAACATCATGAAGTATGAGAGTGGCTATACTGTGCGTTTTTGTATGGCAACAGCGATTCCTGTGTCTTTGAAAGCATATAGAACGATATAGAACGTAGCCCCCGCCGATACAATCGGCAGGGGCAACAATGTGCTGTGCGGCACGAAAGGCCGAAATTTTGTGAAGTCAATGAATGGTGTGTGGGCGCCCGCATGCGCGCACCTGCTCTTCCTTAGCCTCGACATCATCCTCGGTCACGAACTCTTCCTCGCATACAGGTGTTTCCACCAAATAGGCCACTCCGTAGCAATCCAACGTCACGGCATGCTCCAGCAGAGTGGTCTCTTCCTGCGTGCAAAAATATCTCCTGACATGATGTTGGAATACTTCCGACAGCATGTCCACGTCGAGCCGGAGCCGTCGTACTTCGATGACCGTGCCACAGGTGTCATCGGCGCAGGCAGAGCCCATTTGCATATTTTGGAGCGCGTTCTCAAATACGTCTAAGCGTTCCCATTTTGCGTCCAGGAGCGCGTAGGTGCGCCTTGCGAAGTCGTCAACTTCGCCTAATCGTATATAGCTATCAATTATTCGTGGCAGGCCGCCCAGCGCTTTCTCCACCTCCTCTTTTGTCACCGCGTTAATTTCTTCAAGAAGCATGGCAATCGCCGATTTTTTCATGTTCATTGCGCCTCTTTTTGTTCCTTTCCTCAATGTGTTCCCTAACTGAAGATTTGTCAAACAGTGGTACCATATGCCTACATGAGAATTGTTTCGTGGAACGTCAATGGTTTGCGCTCATTAGCAAAAAATGGCTATTGGGAACAGTTTCTCGCACTCAAGGCAGATATGTTCTGCCTGCAGGAAACAAAAGTGGAGGAACAGCAACTTCCCGATGAAATGCGTGCTGTCCAAGGGTACACGGCGTATTTCAACGCATCGAAACGACGAAGGGGGTATAGCGGTGTGGCACTTTACAGCAAAACGGAGCCAGAAAAGGTGGAATATGCAATGAATGATGAGGAACGATTTGATGTCGAGGGACGCCTCGTCACCGCACACTACAATGATTTCATACTCTGCACGGTGTATTTCCCTAGCGGGGGCACGGGTTCAGAGCGACTACAATACAAACTTGATTTCTATGATGCTTTTCTTGCGTATATTGAGAACTTGCGCGCGAAACATGGCAAAGGCCTTATAATCTGCGGTGACGTAAATACTGCACATGAAGAGATTGATCTCGCCAGACCGAAAGAAAATGAAGAAAATACGGGATTTTTGCCCGAGGAGCGGGCGTGGATAGATGAGCTTATCGCGCATGGATACACAGATGTGTACCGCCATTTCAACCCGGACAGAACGGGCGCGTATACCTACTGGGATATTAAAACGCGCGCCCGGGACCGTAATGTGGGATGGCGTCTCGACTACTTTTTTGTAAGTGCAGAATTACTTGGCAGAGTTGAGCGGGCTGATATCCATAGTGCTATATTTGGTTCAGACCACTGCCCTATCAGCTTGGAAATTACAGTGTGAGGGAAGTCCTTTACAGACGTATCCCCTCGCAATATATTTTCGGGGTCGGGAATTTTCTGCTGAAAATTCCCTCAGCTTCGCGCCGTCGCGCTCCAGAGACGGAAGAAAATATATTGCGATGGGGTAGGCGGAGTCCTTTACACCTTAAAATGAAGAAAGAGGGGTCCTAAAGGACATGTTCTAAAGGACATATTTGAGAACAAAAAGATATCCACAGAAGATGTCCTTTACAATGTCCTTTATAGTGCTACCCTTCTTTCAGGCACATTACGCTTCCTCGTAAAGGAGATGTGGGGATAATACAGAAATCCACAAAAAACAAAAATAAGGCACTGCCGGGGTATGTGCCATTGAACTAGTAGGTATTTCTGTAACCCAAATCTTAAAAAAAAAGTGTTCTTTTAGGAAGCAAGAAGAATCGCCTTAGGCAAAAAGAGAGATCGCCTGAGGCGATTTTGTATTGTATGTATTTCGTATTTCTACGTTACGTGATGTTTCTTGCGCAGACCTTGTATTGCCGCCTCGTCTTCTTCTTCGCGCCGCTCTTTCCCCTTCTCGCCGAGCTCGCGTAATTTTTCATCAGGCAACTTCAAGAATTCAAGCGCACGTTTTCCCAGGTACTCTGCTGTGTTTCTCTTTGGATCGTCGAGCACTTCTTCGAGAAGCGCGTGTAAGACCCACCCGAGACGCGGCCCCGGCTTTTCACTCGCTATTTCCATCAAGCGGTTTCCATCAATGGCGAGCATGCCGACCGATATCGGATCGCGCAAGGCCTCCTCTACCATCGAGACATATTTGCGCAGGCGAAACGGATGCGCCTTGGGCCGGCCAGTACCAATACGGTCGCATACACGCAAGTTTAACAAGTCCCAGACATTCTCTGGTCCAACATTTCGTATGACACGTCTCACTGCACTAAGTGTTATCTTGTCCGGATCCGAAAAGAACATGTGCCAGCGCACGAGTTTTGTGACCTTGTCTATCGTCTCGCTCGAAAAGCGCAAATCTCTTAATATTTTACTTGCCATTCTCGCCCCGATCACATCGTGCCCATAGAATGTCCAGTCCTTTTTCTCATCAGAAAAGCGACGGCTTTTTGGTTTGCCAACATCATGCAAAAGTGCCGCGAGACGTACCTCAAGGGGCCACTTCTGATCTGCCGCGTATTGAAGGGTTCGGAGGGAATGTTCAAAAACGCCAAAAGAATGTGCTTGATTTTGTTCAATACCAAGCCCCTCCTCAAGCTCTGGCACCATGTATTTTAGAAGACCGAGCTTTTGTGCGACAAAAAGTGCCTGCATTGGGCGGGGGCTTTCAATGGTGCGCACGAATTCGTCCCGCACACGCTCCCGCGATATTTTTGCAAGTTGGGGCGCGTGGTCGGCAATACCAGCCGCTGTCTCAGTATCAATAGTGAAGTCAAGTTCAGCCGAAAGGCGAATGGCGCGAAGCATTCGCAGAGCGTCTTCAGCAAATCGCTCCCCTGCTTTACCTACAGCTCGTACTGCCTTTCGTTTTATGTCGTCTTGCCCGCCGTGCAAGTCGACAATTTCTCCGGAGCTCGATTTAAGGGCGATTGCATTGATGGTAAAGTCACGACGCTCAAGGTCCTCGGCGAGTGTTTTTGCGAACGTAACTGACTCTGGTCGGCGCGCATCCAGGTAATCTCCTTCGGTGCGGTATGGAGTCACCTCAATGACCTTCAAGCGCTCATCTGCTGACTCTGTCTTAACGCCGACAGTGCCGAATTCATTCTCATAGAACGAGTCGGGGAATAGTTTCTGTATTTCCTCTGGCCGTGCGTTTGTAGTAATGTCCCAATCCTTCGGCTCGCGGCCGATGAGGAGGTCGCGTACGCATCCGCCAATCAAGTAGGCGTCAAATTTTGCCTTATGGAGTGATTCTGACACATCGGCAACTTCTTTTGGTATTGGAAACTGCATGGTGGCATTGTACGCTAAAGATGCGTATGATACACGCATTCACACCGCGCCCGTGGTGAAATGGATATCACAGCTGGCTTCGGACCAGCCGTTCCGGGTTCGAGTCCTGGCGGGCGCACACAGGTAAAACAAAACACATCTCTTAACGATGTGTTTTGTTTTAGAAAGTAAACTGCTTTGCTTTCGTGCCTGTGTGCGGGCCGCAGGCATGTTTTTACTTCGTTCCCAGAAGTAAAAACGGCCGAGGCGGGGTCGCGAGTACTTAGCAGAATACGAGTGAAGCGAAGTATTGTGCTTAGTAACTTGTGACCACAAAACGCAGTGAGTTAGCACTTGACCCCACGTAAGACGGAACATATCTGCATTGCGTGCGTCAGGACTCGAAGGACAGAGCAATACGCGAGCTTTCGTTGATGCGAGCGTGAGTGGAGTCCTGTCAGGCGCGCATAAAGTATTAGGCACAAAAATTGATAATTTCTTACAATACATTATAATTCTTCGACGAATCATAATTCGCGGCCATGGTTAAGTGGTATAATGCGTCCTTGCCAAGGACGAGTCGGGAGTTCGATTCTCCCTGGCCGCACAAAAATAATGAGACAAACGCGTCAGCGTTTGGTGAACATATTAGTGTGCGGGCCTGGTCGCACATGAACCACAACAAAACCTCTGCGGATGCAGAGGTTTTGTTGTGGTTAGGACTGTTTTCCTTTTGTATTATCTCTGCCAGTAGGCGGAGGTGACTGTGAGGAAGAACCAGGCAGATTTATAGGATTTGATCTCTTATCCACTCCGGGTAACTGAAGGGTCTTGGGGGTGCGTTTCGTGAGCGATTGCATGTTCCAACTCCGAACCCTCATGCTCGTGCTTTTCCACCAGCTATAAGTACGTCCACGTACGCGTTCAGATATATCCGGAGTTCCGCTTGCCCACAGAACACCAATGGAGAGCAGGAGCGCAATCACCGGAAACCAAACGAAATGGCGACATTCATCAAGGACATACCAAAGACCAAGAAAGACAAGAAGTGGCAAAAGGACACTTAACGTGAGCCACAGATTTTTTCTCACGATAACGGACATATAAAGGACAGTTGTAATCGCAACTGCAAACGCAAGTATGGTAAGGATTGTCCATGTCCACCACGGAGCTGTTGTGCAAGAGGCAGATGCCACTCCCCTGCCGGTAAACGCGTCAAGAAGCGTGCTGAAGAACGATTTGGACGTGCTCGTTGCATCATCATTCTCTGCCACCTGCCCACTGTCCACCGCGTCTTCCGAGACGCCTCCCTCGTCGTTTTCTGAAGGCGTGGTCGCTACGTCTTCATTTTCTGTCGATGTTTCACGTGAATCATCGGTATCTGCCATCTGTACTGGTGAAACGGGACTTTGGGCCGAAGGCAGAGTCGTGCTGAATGTTTTGCTAAAAATACAGATTGGCGGTGGGCCATTCGTTATCTGCATACTGCCGGTGGTGATTGTTACCTGACCCGAAAGACCCGAAAGATTGGATAGCGGCACGTCAACATGCACTCTCACATTTTGGCCTTCTTTTTCCCATACTGTTACAAACGAAAGCGGTATTTCTTGGTCATTAGCAGTTACAATTAGAGGAAGATAGGAGGTATTTGTATTAGGGCGCGTAATTGTATAGTCAAAGGAATGGAGTTCCCCATTATATATATAGGGCTGAAATTGGCCGATTGTCGGCGTTTGACACTCAGCAGAAGTGGCTTGCGCGTGCGCGAAAGCCGGAATCCCGGTTGTTAGTAAGACCGTACCAATAATAGCAACCAAAGTGAGCGCAAGGGACTGTGCCCGCCAAGGCAAAATAGTATGCATATACTGCCTGTATATGCCCCCGTGCCTTACAAGTCAACCACAAAAAATGTTGGACAGATTGTCAATTGGACAGTCAAGGTCTCTGTAGAGAATCCATAAAAGACATTTCTTCATCAAATGTCCTAAAGATGAGGAAAATACACTTCGAATAGACCAGAAAGTGGGGAAAACTCTGTGTATATGTGGATTAAAAGGACATCTTTTGCAGTAAAGATGTCCGTGACTTTTAAAATATGGCTCAACAAAGCCATTTTCATTTTTGATCAAAAATACAACACATATAAGCCGCGGAAACAAACAAAAATGCGAAAACTTCAAATATTTGTGACTTTCTCGCTCATATTGTATCAATTTTGCATTTCGTGCATTATTTCACATCCTATCTCATCCATCAAAATCTTCATCTTTATCTTCTATCCATATTCTCACTCGTATCATCAGCATATATTTATACCCCCATTATTTTACAGTATAAGTAATATAGTAAGTGATTAATATAACAACGTTTCTAAGAAACATCGCTTATGGGGTTCACGTGAAACCTAAGCGAGTTATGAGGAGTGGTGGAGTAGGATGAAGTGTACTGTGAGAAATACTGATGGGTTACGATACGTGCATTGCACAAGATGCGGAGTACCTAGGGACTTTTCTCCGTCTATCCCGCACAACATATTTTACGGGGTCGGGAACCCCGCCCTTTTTCAGCAAAAGAGCGGGATTCCCTCACTTCGCGCTGGTGTGCTCCAGAGACGGAAGAAAATATGTTGTGCGGTCATATATGTCTGGACTTTTCTGCAGAAAACGGGCAAAAGAGAATATACGATATGTAATGAATGGCAATAAGGGATATACGTAATAAACACAGGCTGTTTTAGTTTGACTTCTGACTGTTACGGGCATGCTAAAATGAAGAGGAGTGTGGTTTCACGTGAACCCTGTACTGTGGCAATTGGAGTATGAGGGCATTCACATTTGGCAAATTATGCAAGATCTACGGCGTTTTGTGGGAGTAAGGTTGTCTTTGGATATATATTGTCAGATTCGATCAGTGGTTCAGTAATACAGGCACAAATATGAAGCACAATGAAGTTGGGAGGGTTGGAGAGGATATTGCATGCCAATTCTTAGGGAGAAAGGGATTTGAGATTATCGAAAGAAATTATCGCCGTCCGTGGGGAGAAATTGACATAATTGCCCGAAAGAAGGGGATTATTCGGTTTGTTGAGGTGAAAAGTGTCTCACGTGAAACACTACCAGACATTTCACGTGAAACGAACGGATACCGTCCGGAGGAACAGGTACACCCAATGAAACTTAAGAGGATTTTCAGGACAGCGGAGTTGTATATGTCAGACAGAGAAGGTGAAGAAGAGTATCAAGTTGATGTTATTGCAGTATTTTTGGTGCCAGACAAGAGAATGGCACGATGCCGTCTTCTCGAAAACATTCTCTAACGGACACATTTGAGTATCAGCAACATATAAAGGACATATAATGATATGTTTTTGCAGAGCAGGTGTCCTATAGGACATATACTTGATGTCCGTTAGAATATATCGTCGAATGATGATACGATACTGCTGTCCTCTTGTGAGATGTGAAAGTGTCAACTTGTTAGGGAGTATTTAAGAAAGCGGGATGTAGCATAGTGGTAGTGTGCTCGTGTGGGGACCATTAGTCGGCCGCGGCAGCGGCTGGCTGATGGTCCGGCAGTCCGGGGGACTGCCGTGGCCCGAAGGGGAGTGGTCCGGGCACGCTCCCACCACCTTCTTTCGGGTATGATATAGGCAGCGGGATGTAGCATAGTGGTAGTGTGCTCGCTTTGGGAGCGAGTGGTCCGGGTTCGATTCCCGGCATCCCGAAAGTTGGTGGGGGTAAAATTCCCGGCATCCCGAACGAAGTGAGGGTGCAACAACAGTGCCTGCGCACTACTGCAACACCCTTTTCTCAAAGCGAGAGCTCGTCGAGGAGCATTTTGATAAGTGCTGGGGCAGTTGTTTGCGAGAATTGCTCGGCGCCAAGCGAAGGATTGCCCGAGAGAAGAGTAGCGAGATCGGTTTCCGCATTCTCGCGCGCCGAACGGTCGATATGGGCAATTGTAATCGCGCGCACGTCGCGCTCCTCGGTTGCGTCACCTTCGCTCGCTGTAGCGATAATACCGACGAGGCGGTCCCATCCGTTTATGACCGCGCCGCCAGATGAACCGCCTTGAGCGAGAATGACTCCACCTAAAGAAATGAGGTCAATAGTGTCTGCACGAAAAGTAAAAAGTTTTTGTATGGGGGCAATTACGGAAGTGGGATGTAGATTGAGAGTGGCAATCGCTCCTCCGAGAAAGCCAGCAGGATAACCCGCTGCTAGTACCGGGTCACCGACTGAAAACAGTTCTTCGCGACTATCTGTATGTATGAACGGAAAGGAAAGTGGCAGTGGGGAATTGTCTACGGTGTTTGTTATGGCAAGGAGAGCCCAATCGTTTTCTCCGGTACCCTGCGGCTCCTCGAGTGCAATGTCAGACGCATGCTCCTCAATCCATACGGGGGGTATGTAGAGAATGCGCGCCTCGTAGCGGGCTGTTGCTGGCGCGCCCATGCGGATAAGGCACGACAGATCAACAGATGCTGATTCAGAGAGGAGTACATATTGTCCGACATGTGCGTTTGTGAGGATAATACCAGTGCTTGTGATGATTACACCACTACCGCTGGCTGGTGAAAGGGATCCGTGAGATGTGGTGCAAAAAATATTTACAAGCGCTTCTCTGGCATGGGTATTGATGGTCTCAAACGGAAGCCGCTCGAATGCATAGGGACTTTCGATATGAGTGGCTGTGGTACTGCCTCCGTCGCTCTCTGGTTGTATTGATGGAGATGTTCTTTCTGTCTCGGTAGGGAATTCCTGCAATTGAGATGGCTGGTCGGTTGCAGGAGTTTCCTTCACGCCATTTGCACTTTCTTCGTTACTTGTCGAGAGGTCATCTGTTGCTCTTGCTTTCTCGTCGGAGGACATATTTTCCGCCGGGTAGGATACTCCCTTTTGTTTATCAAACCCTGGAAATAATGCCATGGTAGACGAAGAAGACGCTCTCTGTGTTTGGCTACGGGATGCACCTGTGGGTAAAAAAGGGGATGAAATGGGGATATGAAATAAAGCCGCCACGGCAGTGGCCGTAAAAATAAGAAAAATGGCAAGTAAAAGAGCCGTTCTGTGCATACATGGATTGTATGCGAATTCATTCGACACCTATATTGACACAATGTGCTTTGTGTCTTGATATCTTGACAAAGGGAGACATTTCGACTAATATACAGCTATTGCTTGGTGTCAGTTGACCCAAGCTTTTGTGTGTCTGGGAACCCCAGATATACAATTACGAGCCACCCTACTACTGATGATTTGCAACCGTTTCAAACGGTGCCAGAGAAAGTAGGGATTAAGATGGCCATTATGTCTGAAGACGCAATGAATCCTACGGACCAGGAGGCGACTCCTGAGACCGCAGAGGAAACCACAGATGAGACCGCCGCTCCTGCTCCTGTTACCGACGGTGGTGACAAGGCAGAAGAAGGCGCTTCTGGTGAGGAAACAACTGAATAAGTTAGTCCTCTCCTAGAGAAAAACAAAACCCCGCCTCGACTGTCGCCGTTTTACGGCGATGTAAGTCGGCGGGGTTTTGTGCTTGGGAAACGGAGTGCTTTGCGCTACACTTTTCCCATTGCGAATGTATCTTAAACACATTCGCTCATTCGGGATATATATAAAAGTAAACTTTTATGCACCATTCCTCGTTTCGCGGGTGTAGTTTAGTGGTAGAACGTCTGTCTTCCAAGCCCCCACACTAACTATGTCGTCAATTTGCGGAATTAGTTTAGTGGTAGAACGACTGCCTTCCAAGCAGTAAGCACGAGTTCGATTCTCGTATTCCGCACAAAAATAACGAAACAAACACTCCGTGTTTGTGCAATATATTTCTGCACAAGACACAAAAAAGAGTAGCGCCGCCCCGGCTAAAGCCAGGCGGCGCCACAGAATCAGTGTTTCGGTCGGAGTCTCTCTTTTCCGCGAACCAACAGGTAGTGCACGCCGCGGAAGAAATAAT
>Ga0326597_10013252_pt1 | contig 10845 bp, 9 predicted proteins | sample RVTome_12_FD_203789 | JGI IMG/M metagenome (GOLD analysis project Ga0326597, IMG submission 203789) | Soil microbial communities from uranium-contaminated site in the Upper Colorado River Basin, Wyoming, United States - RVT100D185 | ecosystem: Environmental > Terrestrial > Soil > Contaminated >... | reverse complement strand
AAATATCAGAAGTATCAATTATCATTCCATAATTTCGTAAATCGACCTCGCGGGCAGAAATAAGCACCATCTGCCTTCTCCGAGGCATGATCTTATCATCACTTAAACCATATAACTTTGATATTGTAGGCGACCATGCACCCGAAGTGTTTATGAGAGTTTTGCACGCAAAAGTCGTTAGATCCCCATAAGATCCCTGAAAACCCTTGATAAGAATCTCTTTAACAACCTCTGAAGAGTCCCCTCCCACCTCAAAGAGCTTTCTTAAGTCGTATGCAATGACTTCAGTAACAATTTCATCTTTCACAACTATATCTTTTACGTAAATCCTATCGATGAACTGAACGCCTCTTTTCCTTGCTTCTCTTCTATAATATTCCCTCAGAGAATAGTGATCGATCAAACCTGCTTTTCTTGATATCGATAGACCCGAAACGCCTTCTAGGTTATCAACAAATGGCAGGAGGTCGGGAATCTTTTCTGTGGGATGCAGTTCAACATTCAAACCATATTCCCTGTAGAGAGGATAATTCTTCTTTATCTCAAGCCATGACTCTTCATCATGCATCCAGGAGTAGCCAAATTCCCTAAATTGGATATCATTTTTAATGGTTCTATAGAGATCAATCGAGTATTTACAGAGTTCAATGTTTGCACGATTCCGCCAGGTCGCCCTGACGCCACCAGCATTTTTAAGAGTTGAAGAATGTTCACCCTCGAGATCTAGATCGATAACACCTATGTTGACTGGCCTGCCCCTTTGCTCAAGCCCTTTGGCTAAAGCCATAGAACAGGACGATCCCAGGATTCCACCGCCAACTAATAAAAAATCAATTTTATAATCCGTCATGAATAACTTCTATGATTGAATATTACCAAATACAACTTAACAATCATTAAAACATGATCATCTCTGTAATCATTTTAAGTTATTTTTCATAATAGGAAAATTTATTATTGACTTTAACCATAATCGAATGGATTATTTCAATATTTTAAAGACTACAAAATGAGAAGCAATTCTAGCATTGCCTCAAGGAGTGCAAAGTCCTTCTTTCTTCAGGAGACTGACGGAAAGGGAAAAGGGGTTTTTACATCTAGGCATTATGAGGCAGGGCAGAAGATCCTGGATTTTAAGGGAAATATCGTCGACCTTGATGAAGTCGAGGATCACGGAAAGTATCTTCAGGTCGGAAAGCGTCTTTTTCTGGGTTCATCCGGTGAAACAGACGATCTTATAAACCATTCCTGTGAGCCAAACTGCGGCGTAGCACAATGGAATGGTAAGATCGTCCTAATTGCTATAAGGCAAATTAATCCGGAGGAAGAATTGACATTTGATTATTCAACGTGGATGGCCTACGACTACTGGGAAATGGACTGCACATGCGGAAATACCCATTGTCGTAAAAGGATTAGGGATTTCAAGTATCTTCCAGGAGAATTGAGGCAAAAATACATTGATCTCAATGTAGTTCCCGATTATGTTCTCAGAGAAAATCAATTACAAGTGAAATGTTAGTTTTTAAAAAGGACCTCATAAAGGACGTGCCTTCTGTGCAGCCAGTTTAGCACAGTGCCGCTTCTTCTGTAACGATCCAGCAATTCAAGATCCACGTCATGCATGACCAGAGTTTCAATTTACTACATAGCCACGCAGGAATTTCCAACTTTTTCTATACGGATTTTTTATGCCTTCTAATCGCTTCTTTTGTTTCCTTCACCATCTTTTCCACAGGGAATGCAAAAAGATACTGACCGCCATCATCCAGCACCTCAATCGCACGAGACGAAACCTTATCAAAGAACTGGACCTTATTTCCGTCAGTAAATAAGACCCAGTTTTGGGGTTTTTTTAGAACATCGGGCATTTTCTTCTTCAGAAAGTCAACCACCTCTCGAAAACGTTTTATCGATATCCCCCTCTTATGCAAAACGACCAGCCACCTGAGAAGGATAAAATCCTCTACCGAGTATAGCTTTGGAACCCCCCTACCCTGAGCACTCCTTATGCTTGGAACTACAAGCCCAGTGTGTTCATAATAAAAGAGCTGATCAAAATCAATTGCAACACCCTCAAGAGATTCGATCAGTTCCATTACTTCCTTACTCTTTAATCCATGAAGAACTCTCGGTTTAGGTTCCCTGGATTTTTTCCCTGCCTTTTTATCACTCACCATAATACCAGGGAATCGGGATCGATTTTTCATTTAATTCCAATACCCCTTTGCTGTAGATTAGTCTTAGTTCATATTTCTCATCGTCAAGTGCAAAAATGTTAAGGTCAAGCAGACCCTTAACCTTTTCGTTTGCGGCTGACTCGACTATGGAACTTAATTCATCCTCAGCGGGCATTTCTTCACCTTTTCGCTTAATTGTTTCTTTTATTTCCTCTCTCGTAATTTCTTTAATTATATGTTCGAACATAACCTTTGGTACAGATATCATTGCATCAGCATTTACAGCATCAATCGCATAAAATGGGTTGAGCTTTAACTGCGAACTCTTCCCATCAATATATACTTTCGCGTTAGCCATGAATTCACCATCAGGGGTAATGAGACTGAGCTTTGTAATTTCAAACCCGGCATGATCATCAGCCAGTTGAGGCAAATATTTTATGATTCCGCTCAACATTGCCAATCCCTGTTGCTGATCGGAAATTACTTCTCCACCTGAGTCATAAATCGACTTTTTTATGTCATTAAATGCTTTGGCATCGATGTTACGCACTGAAAACTCGAACGCACCCGGTCCGAATCGATTTGAGTCATTAAGAATCAGTCTATCAATACCAATTTTTTGAGAACCAATTATCAGTCCATTTTTCACCACACTCGACCATGATGACTTCAGCCCATTTAATGACAGTAATTGAATCTCATCCGAACCTAGAGAGAAATTGTGAATTTCAATATTTTTTGTGTTGAGAGATATTGAATCAAGCTGACCGTTAATCTTGTTTTCCGCATCCTCTAAATCTAAAGCAATTTCAGCGTCACTAAATGACGACGAGAAATCCTCGTCTTTAATCTCCAATCCAGGAAAATTAAGATCCATCCTTAATTTATTGCCTTTCGGAACGAAGCTTGAATTGCCACTTAAACCTTCCCAATTTAAAGACTCTTTTAAGTTCTCATGCCTGTAAGAAAAAGATTGCATAGAGATATTACTCGTACCATTCCCCCGAAACGAAAACACAGTGTCAATCTCAAGGGGAGGTAATAGCTTAAGCATATCGGCAAGTTCAGGTCGGTTATTCAGTTGACCCTTTATCTCTGTCTTGATATGAGCCAAAAAAGGTTCCAACTTTATCTCGCGCTGTGAAATACCTTTGAGAGCTATCGGTCCATGGATTACGTAATCATATTCACTCAATGTTAGGATCGGTTTATTTCCACTGCTATATTCAAAGATTGTTTCGGCATTGGAACTGAACCATCCACGATCATATTTTTTTGAAACTACCCTCAAATTACTCACATCTGCCCAATGTTCCACCCATTTGTGATAGGCATCCTCCGCCTTAATGCCAAAAACATATGTTGTGATCCCAACCGTGCAGATTAAGAACAGTACTATAATAGCCAATGCGACAGAAATCTTTCTAATCATGCCAATAATAATACAACAGTTTCTCAATCAAATTAAATTAGTTGTTAAATTTATCTGTTGAAATCGTCCATGATAAACCTTAATATCCTTGATTGAGGTCTTATGAATAACCCTGCGGATTGCTGCGGTTCTATTCATTCAATATAGTTAGGAGATCGCTTCTATATCCTCGCGATTGTACAAGCTAAATATTTCGAGGACAGAATCTTTAAAAGCAGTCCCTTCATTTATCTTACTTTTCTTTTTAACTTCTTTGTCTTGATACAAGGAAGCAATCCTTCGATCCTTCGACCCTTCGACAAGCTCAGGACTCAGGACAGGCCCTTCGACAAGCTCAGGGCTCAGGACTAGGCTACCCCTTTGTTGTCATTCCCTAACGCTACCCGACAGAGACGTTCGAGCACGGGCTTAATAGGGAATCCATATTCTTTATGTGTGGATCCCCGATAACTATCCTCGGGGATGACATAACAACTGAAAAATTTAATTCAACCACAATTCGCAAATTTTTCTATACGTCTTCCTTTCTGATTTTCTTAATACTGAAACAAGTTCAGCACAGGCCGCAATTTTTGGAATGCCGTACAAGTCCTTTTCATTCTGAAAAGGACTAATGAAAATAAATCTATTCGAGAAACTGTAAAAATTTTGTCCCTGAAATATTCGGCTTTTACAATTGCGAGATTTGCGAAGCAAATTGAAGCAATTTCCTCGATTCTTACCTGATTTGGATTCCCTCAGGGCTCCTCGCAGCATGAGAGACTGATTGTTTAGGTACTGAAAACCCGCAGCTTGTCGCAGAGTCATTCATTTTTCAATAAATTTGAAATTGAGTGAAATTGTCATTAATCTGTTTTAAAATTTTCCGTAATACTAATCGAGGGGAAATTGTAAGCCTAGCTATATGACAAAACAGCAAATATTTACAGGATTTTTTGTCCTAATATTTATTTTCTTATTCTACCTGTTTTACCAGGTACTTAAGCCATTCCTGATTTCACTTATGTGGGCAGGAATACTTGCCCTGGTTCTATACCCAATTTATGAACGCCTAAAAAGGATCCTCAAAAATAAGTCAGGTATCTCATCGGTAATCATGACATTTCTAACCGTATGTATCATTGTCGTACCATTTATTTTAATTACTGCTTCATTATCGATTGAAATCTTTGATATATACAAGTCTGCACAATCTAAAGGTGAGTTTGAAAGATTAGGAGAAATTGTTCAAAAATTTACTAATAAAGAGACGTTAAAGGATCTTATTCCCTCTGGCATTTTAGAAAAAGTGGGAAAGAATTTAGATTTAGGGCAATTGAATCTCCAAGAAATCCTTATCACAGGTCTTGGTAAGACGAGCAATTATCTACTGGGGAAATTCCAAGATATTGCTCGAAATCTAGCCAGCTTCATATTTAATTTCGTAATTATGGTCTTTGTACTTTTCTTCTTCTTTCGGGATGGAAAAGGATTCTATAAAGAGCTAATAACTCTAATACCAATGAACGAGAGCGAAAAAATCAAAATTTCGAGGATATTTTCCAATACTATAGACGGTGTGATCAGGGGAAGCCTGGCAATAGCAGTAGTCCAGGGTTTACTGGTTGGACTCATTTTCTGGATCTTGGGAATTTCATATCCGGTTCTTTCTGGAGCAGCCTCATTCATCTTGTCTATCTTACCACTCATAGGTGCAACAATCGTCTGGCTGCCCGTGAGTATTTACCTTCTGTTCACGGGAGCGATAGTAAAAGGGATAATACTGCTTCTTTTTGGTGGATTGATTATTAGTACTGTTGATAACGTGATCAGACCTCTAATAATTGGAGGAAGAGTAAGACTACCTACACTATTACTCGTACTAAGTATAATAGGGGGAATACAGTATTTCGGTTTTTCTGGAATTATACTGGGTCCAGTACTTCTCGCAGTATTCATTAGTTTTATAGAAATATATAAACAGACTTACAAAGACTTAGTCTGAACAATCAACTATGCCCATGATCGAGGATAAATTCATATCCTAACCCTGCACGTTAGACAACATGTTTTTATTAAATTTTTCATGTACCTAAGAAACGACAAATAAGTGGAAAATAAGCCACCTAATCAGGCCAGATGTTGATTGGAATTTGCTCTGCAATGGGATTCAATCAAGAATCAAATTTCATGATGACAAAATGACCAGTTAAAATGATTAGTGAATTCAAATTTTAGATTTAAACCAATTAAGGGGGTGAAAAAATGTCAGTAGATAAAACAAACAAAAGCTCCGATTCTGAAGGTAAAAACTATAAAGAGATAGATTTCGATAATGTTAGAGAAGACATCTCAAGATTACGTACAGATCTGGCGGAATTGTCAAAGCAGTTTAAAGATAGGGGCACAGGTTACGCTAAAGCCACGACCGATAGAATACTTGCATCAATTGGGAAGGAGTTAGGTGAATTCGGAGATGATAGAGATAGGGTTCTTGAAAAGTTGCGTGAAGAACTAGAAAATGCTCAAGAATTGGGCAAAAAAAAGGTAGAGAGTGTTGAAAAAAAGATTCAGGAGAATCCCTTGAAGAGCCTATTGATCGCATTTATCGCAGGGCTATTTCTTGGCAAGCTATTTGACCGAAAATAGTCATGAACGCGCTGATTAATACAATCTCCACAATGATTAAGATAATAGGCTACAGATCCTCCAGAGAATTTTCTTCTTTTTTAAATAAGTTAGTAACAAACGTGGCCATTTTAACTTTAGCCTGCATATTCGTCTTTATTGGGCTTTTGTTTATTGTCTGGGCAATTTACTTATCATTTAATTCCATTCTGAGCCCTCCACTTGCTGCTCTAGTCAGCGGAAGCGTTACAATAATCTTTTCCATCTTAATACTTTTGATCATACGATTATTAAATAGGCGCAAAGAAAAAAGAGCGATAGAAGATGGTAATATCGAAAATATCAGTCTTAAAGATTTTGGGAAAAATGTTACGTTAATCAAAGATAACCCTCTTTTATCGATAGGTTTAACAGTCATGGCTGGTTACTTGATAGGGAGTTCCCCATCTGCAAGAAGTGCTCTTGCTGAATTCATAGTTAAACTGTTGGATCAACATGTTGAAATAAAAAAATCAAAAGATTAGACTAAGAATCCATTAATTTCGCTTGAAATATATGATGAAATATGGAGTATAATCTAACTAAATTCAATATGATGATTCTATTCAATACAGTCATTTTGCCGCGTCGCTGACGTCATAAGATATGATTTAAAAGGAGGTTGACCAATGAGGAGATTACTTGCTGAATTCTGGTGGGCGTTTTTATTAAGGGGAATTCTCGCCGTAATTTTTGGTGTGGCTGCGATTATATGGCCGGGAAAGACACTTGAGCTACTGATATTTATCATAGGTGTTTATTTCTTTGCCGACGGAATAGTCATAATCTTCACGGCTTTTGGGAACAAGGAAGAGTGGTGGATGCTCTTAATTGAAGGAATCATAAGTATGTTGTTTGGAGTCGTTATTTTCTTCTTACCTGGGATCACTGCCCTAATACTCCTTTACCTAATCGCAATGTGGGCCCTATTCACAGGCATATTTGAGCTGATCACAATATTTCGCCTGCCAAGAGGGCATTCCGGTTTTTATTCCCTGGTGATAATGGGTGTTCTCTCAATACTACTGGCGATATTACTAATAGCGTTCCCTGGCGAGGGAGCTCTGGCAGCGATATGGCTTATAGGGATCTATGCCATTTTATTTGGCATTTCAACAGTTATTTTCGGTTTGAAATTACGTAGCTGGACAGAACCTTTCCAGGTAACCGAGCAACAGCTATAAAGCTGCAATTAATTCTTTGCTCAACCTGACTGCAATCACGGTAAGAAGTCTTCAAAATCGGTATAAAAATAGAGCTGTCGCATCTTAAGATTTCTGAGCACTCAAAATGACTACTTCTCAAAGTAAAAAACCCCGTGGCAGAGCCACGGGTTTTTTTAAAAATCAAAAACTAACTGCTTATGCTCATGATGCTCTATGTATCTTCTTATAACATCTGCTGTTACCCCATCCCCGACACTCCTTACAAAGTACCCATCGCTCCAAAACTCCCATCTCCAAAGTTCATCTCTCACCTCACGAAATTCTCTAAATACCTCCTCCACCCTCTTAGACAAATCATCTCTCAAAATCATCTTCCTATATTTTTGTATCCATACAAATTGATACTAAAGATCATATACCGCATGATGCGTTCTCTTTACTGGGCTCATACCCAGATTCTAAACTCTTTGTTGCCCAAAGGTCAAACCTGCTTTCATCCCCGTGGTTTCGCCACGGCGTATTCCAGAGGTGTTTTTAATAAAACTACTACAAACTTCGATCTGTTTCCGCATTCATTTCTTCTTTTTGTCTTTTAGAATCTTGAATACCTCCATCGCCAATAGTACTGTTGACCCCAAAAGAAAGAGGTAAAACCATTCCGTAATTGAGACGGGAGAGACTTGTAAAACCTTCTGCATGAAGGGAAGATACATAGCCAAAACATGAATACCCTGAGCCGCGAGTACGCCCACCACAAGAAGTACATTCCGCCTCAAGGGGACTTTAAAAGCAGACAGGTATTCCGAGCGACAATTGAAAACATGAAAGTTCTCAAATAATACCATGAGTAATAAAACCCTATTTCGAGCTGTGAATTCATCCCACCCTGATTCAAGCAACCAATACCAGGCCAAAAATGTTACCAATCCCATAGTAGCTCCTGAAGAAATCGTCTGCTGAGCCATCAACTTATTAAATATCCCCTCAGCAGGCTTTCTTGGGGGTCGAGTCATCGCTCCTGACTCACCGGCCTCGAAGGCCAATGCTACATCCTGAATACCATTGGTTACCAGATTAAGCCAGAGCAGTTGGACTGCAAAAAGGGGTAGTGGCAAATTCGCCAAAAGCGCTAACGTAAAAAGTACGATCTCAGCAGCCCCGGTAGAAATGAGAAGGTAAGTGACCTTGCGTATATTATCATATGCAAATCTCCCTTCTTCTACCCCAGCCACGATCGATGCAAAGTTATCGTCAGTGACTATAATCGAAGCTGTATCCTTGGCCACATCCGTTGCTGAACCCATGGCCACACCAATATTTGCCTTCCGTAGCGCGGGAGCATCATTAACTCCGTCACCCGTAACAGCAACAAAATGACCCAATTTTATCAACGCATCTACAATATCGAGCTTCTGCATCGGAGTCACTCTGGCAAAGACACGTACCGATTTTGCCATCTCAAGAAAATCGGGGACCTCTGGAGACCCAATTTCAGTCAACTGATGTCCGCTTACAATATCTTCCCAAGAATGGGCAATGCCCAATTCACGTGCGATAGCCAGGGCTGTCGCAGGGTGATCCCCTGTAACCATTGCTACCTCGACCCCTGCTCGCTTACACTTTTCCACCGCTTCTTTTACCTCAGGACGCAGAGGATCTATAAAACCGACCAAACCGAGTAGTGTAAGGGGCGGGATATCCTTTTCTTCAAAAGTTGTAAGTTCTACACCATCTTTCACCTGTCCGGAGGCTATGGCAAGCACCCGATATCCGTTTTCTGATAAAGACAGGGCCTCTTTTTCAATCATTTTTGAATTGATCCACTCGATTCTGTCAGCGACCCGAATAGTCTGACAAAATGGAAGGATTGCCTCTATAGCACCCTTTACAGCAACCTTTACTCGACCTTCTTCACCATAGAAATTGGCTGCATATCTTCTTTCCGATTCAAATGGTATCTCTCCCACGGTTTCAACTTCACGTCTTACAGAGTCAGGATCGATCCCTAACTTATAACCAAATGCCAAAAGTGCGACATCAATTGCATCGCCATGATGTTTCCATTGCCCGTTATCACGAAGAAGGCTCGCTTCATTACACAGTGTCGACACCTTTGCTATTTCCTCTAATTCGGATCTTGCCTCATCGGCAAGGCCATTCCCGATGTCTGCGAATACCTCTCCTTTGCCAACGTATCCTTCCCCTGAAACTTTAAATCGCTCGCCAGACGGAAAGGCAATCAATTTAACCGTTTGTTGATTGACAGTTAATGTGCCCGTTTTATCGCTGGCGATGTAAGTACAACTTCCCAGGCCCTCAACAGCGGTAAGTTTACGCACAATGACATTTCGTCTCGCCATGCGGTTTACCGCAATGGATAACGCGACCGTCATTGCCACAGGAAGCCCCTCGGGGATTGCAGATACCGCCAAAGCTACCGCCATAAAAAAAACCTCTATATACGGGATCCCCTTAGCTATTGCTATGATCGCAAGCAATGCACTCGCTCCCACAACAACAAAGCTTATCTTTTTGGCAAACCTCTCCATCCTGATTACCAAAGGGGCTTTAGTCATCTCCAAGGATGTAACCGTTTTAGCGATCTTACCTACTTCTGTATAAATACCGGTAGCTACAACCACTCCCATACCGCGTCCAGCAGTTACGGTGGATGCGGCGAAGGCCATATTTGAACGTTCGCTTACCGGCGAATCCTCGCTCAATTGACCTTTCCTTTTCTCTATAGCAAGCGATTCCCCTGTCAAAAGCGATTCATCAATGGTCAGGTTATTTACCTGTATGAGTCGAAGGTCTGCCGGAACCTTATTGCCTGATTCCAATAGGACGATGTCACCGGGAACCAGTTCCTCGGCTTGAATCTGCCTTTCAACGCCTCCACGCCTAGCCCTGGCGAATATTTTAAGAAGACTGTGCAGCGCTGCGGCGCTTTTTTCTGCTTTCCACTCCTGATATGTACCAAGCCCGGCATTAAGTAGAATCACAACAAATATGAATAAAGCGTCGGTGAATTCTCCGATAAGTATAGATACGATCCCAGCAACCAATAAAATGTAAATCAATGGACTTAAAAACTGATGCAGCGCTATGGCTCCCAGAGTAGGCGGTTCCTTATGTGGAAGTACGTTCTTACCGAACTCTTCCTGCCGCTCAATTACCTGGTCATTATTGAGTCCGCCGATAGTGGATTGGGTTTTTTTAAATACCTCTTGTTCTGATATCCAATGCCAAGCAATGACCTGATTTTTCTCTTGATATAGCATTTCTTTCGCCATCTTTTTCAACCGCTTTTATTTAATAGCCAAATTACTCCATTTTGATTTCTGCCAAGGGATGGTCAGAAGAGACTGACTCAACCAACTACTAAGCTGTAGGTGTGCCGAGCGATCATTAGCTCCTC
>Ga0326597_10013251_pt1 | contig 10846 bp, 7 predicted proteins | sample RVTome_12_FD_203789 | JGI IMG/M metagenome (GOLD analysis project Ga0326597, IMG submission 203789) | Soil microbial communities from uranium-contaminated site in the Upper Colorado River Basin, Wyoming, United States - RVT100D185 | ecosystem: Environmental > Terrestrial > Soil > Contaminated >... | reverse complement strand
CTGCTGCGGGGACAGACGGAGGGTTTCCTCAAGGCGGCCGGCACCTTGCATTGGGGTCTGATGACCACGGTGTTGAGCCTGAGCCACCTGGCCTTCCTGCTGGTGCTCCCCGACGACGGACAGGGGATACAAAAGGGCGCCGGGCTGGTGCTTTTCCTGATCAGCCTGACGGAATTGAACGATATCGCCCAGTATCTCTGGGGCAAGAGCTTCGGCCGCGCCCGGGTGGTCCCCACCGTCAGCCCCAACAAGACCTGGGCCGGCCTGCTCGGCGGCGTGGCGACCACGGCAGCCTTGGCCTGGCTGCTAGCGCCGATTCTGACGCCCATAACCGGCCTGATGGCCCTGCCGGTAGGGGCCCTGATCGGCGTGGCCGGCTTTTTCGGCGACATCTGCATCTCGGCCGTCAAGCGCGACATCGGCATCAAGGACTCGGGCAGCCTGCTCCCCGGCCACGGCGGCATTCTCGACCGGGTAGACAGCCTGACCTTCACTGCGCCGCTGTTTTTTCATTTTGTGTACTATTTTTATTTTTAGAAACCAGTCCCTGGTCCCTGGTCCAGGGTCCCTGGTCCCTGGTCCCTGGTCCAGGGTCTAAGGTCCGCCCTTCCCCCTGTGACGCAGCCGGAGCGGAGCGGTCGGCGGGCGAAAAAGGCGGAAAAACTGTCTGAGGGAGCGAAGCGAGCGAGTTTTTTTCCGCCCGCCCGACGACTGATCCGCGGAGGGAACCCGCCGTAGCCCGAAGGGCGAAGGCGGGCAAGGAGCGGGGCGCGTTTTTCTGCTTACTCTTTTGTCGCGCATCAAAAGAGTAAGTCGTCGTGCGGGGGCGAAACCCTGCGGTTTAACGATTTAAGAAGGTTTTTCCATGAATACGATAAACAACATCCTGCGCACCCTCTGGTTCACCTGCATCGTCAGACCCCTGGTCCTGTTCGCCCTGGGCGTCAACATCCGCAACCGCCAGGGACTCACCGCAGCCGCGCCGGCCATCATCGTCGCCAACCACAACAGCCACCTGGACACCATGGTCCTGGCCTCCCTGTTCCCGTTGAAAATGCTCAAAAAGATCCGCCCCGTCGCCGCCGAGGACTATTTTCTCCGAAACCGATGGCTGGCCTGGTTCGCCCTGAACATCATCCGCATCATCCCCTTGCAGCGTCACGGCCGGAACGCCAAGGGCGACCCTCTGGCCGGTTGCTCAAAAGCGATCGAAGCCGGCGATATTCTGCTGCTCTTCCCGGAGGGTACCCGGGGAGAACCGGAACAGCAGGCCGCCTTCAAGACCGGGGTGGCGCACCTGGCGACCCGGCACCCCGAGGTGCCGGTCATCCCGGTGTTCATGCAGGGACTCGGCAAGGCGCTGCCCCGAGGGGAGTGCCTGCTGGTTCCCGTGGTCTGCGACGTGATCGTCGGCGAGCCGATATTCTGGCCGGGATCGCGCCAGGAGTTCATGGCACAACTCGAAGGACGCCTGCAGGACCTGGCCCGACAGGTTCAACGGACCATTTTGGAATAAATTGATTTTACGATAAGGAGGGCACCATGGAAAACCGGACGACATTCGAAGGAACTTTTTCAAGCTGGGACGGCACGGAGCTTTGCTACCGCCGCTGGGAGCCGGAAGCGGCCAGCGATAAGGCGGTGATCATCATCCACCGCGGCCATGAGCATTCGGGACGGGTCGCCCGGCAGGTCGAGGACCTCGGCCTGAGCGATTTTCGGGCCTTCTCCTGGGATAACCGGGGCCACGGCCATTCGCCGGGCGAACGGGGCCACGCCGACAGCTACTACCATCTGGTCAGGGATCTGGATGCCTTCGTCAGCTTCGTTTCGGAGCAACACCGGATCCCGATCAGCAATATCGTGGTGGTGGCCAACAGTGTCGGCGCCGTAACGGCGAGTACATGGGTGCACGATTTCGCCCCGCGGATCCGGGCCCTGGTCCTGGCCGCGCCGGCCTTCCGCATCCGGCTCTACGTGCCGCTGGCGATTCCCCTGCTCCGGCTGCTGCTCAGGATCAAGGGCAAGGCGTTCATCAGCAGCTACGTCAAATCGAAGATGCTGACCCACGATGTCGAGGAATCCTTCAGTTACGATGCGGACAGACTGATTACCCGGCAGATCGCCGTCAACATCCTGCTCGAAATGCACGATACCGCGACCCGGATCATTCAGGACGCCGCCGCGATTACCACCCCGACCCTGGTCCTGTCGGCCGGTTCGGACTGGGTGGTGAAGAACTCGGCGCAACGGCGTTTCTACCGGCGTCTCGGTTCGGCAAAGAAGAAAATGGAAGCCTATCCGGGGTTTTTCCATGCCCTGTTGCACGAAAAGGACCGCCACCGGCCGATGGCCCATGCCCGGGAGTTCATCCTCGAAGCCTTCCAGAGCGACATCGACCGGACGGCCCTGCTCCAGGCGGATAAGGGCGGCACCACCTGCACCGAATACGACCTGCTTCGCCAGCCCGCGTCCTGGCCGACCGCCTGCTTCTACGGCGTACAGAAATTCATGATGCGAACCGTCGGCAGGCTCAGCAAAGGGGTCCGCCTCGGCTGGAAAACCGGTTTCGATTCCGGCCAGTCCCTCGACTACATTTACGAAAACGAGGCCCGGGGCCTGGGATTTCCCGGGAAACTCATCGACCGGGGTTACCTGGATGCCATCGGCTGGAAAGGCATCCGCCTGCGCCGCGAACACCTGGAAAAGCGGCTGACCGAGACCATCGAACGGATCACTTCTTCGGGCCGGCCGATACGCCTGCTCGACGTCGCCACCGGCTGCGGCCGTTACGTGCTCAATGTCCTCAAGGCCAATGGACACAGGGAGATCAGCGCCCTGCTGCGGGATTTCACCCCGGCCAATCTTGAACAAGGGAGCGCCCTGGCCGCGGAAATGGGCCTGGAGAACGTGCGTTTCGAACAGGGCGACGCCTTCGATCCCGATTCGATCCGGGCCATCGAACCACGCCCCAACCTGGCGATCGTCTCGGGACTCTACGAACTGTTCCCCGACAACGGCATGGTCGGCGCCTCCTTGAAAGGGATCGCCGATGCCGTGGAACCGGGCGGCTACCTGGTCTACACCGGACAACCCTGGCACCCGCAGGTGGAAATGATCGCCCGGGTGCTCAGCAACCGGGACGGGGCACCCTGGATCATGCGCCGCCGCTCCCAGGCGGAAATGGATGAACTGGTCCGGACGGCGGGTTTTGAAAAAATTGGAATGGAGGTCGACCCATGGGGAATATTCACCGTTTCCGTCGCCCGGCGCGTCGCGAACTAATCCACGCCGCAGCCGTTTCCGCCGTCACCTCGCTGCTGTTCGTCGCGGTCTACGGCGGCTGCTCCTGGGTGACATCCCTGCGGGGCGACGTCGGCACCTGGGTGTTCGCCTGGGAAAGGGCCATGCCCTTCGTCCCGCTGATGATCATCCCCTACATGTCCATCGATCTGTTCTTCGTCGGCGCGCCCTTCCTCTGCAACCACCGGGCGGAACGAAGACTGTTCGCAAAACGGGTCGGGTTCGCCATTCTGGTGGCCGGTGCCTTCTTCCTGGCGATGCCGCTGCAGTTCGCCTACCCCCGCCCGGTGCCGGAAGGTTGGACGGGGCCGATCTTCAGCTTCCTGCATGGCTTCGATCGGCCATACAACATGTTTCCGTCGCTGCACATAGCCCTGCGGACGATTCTGGCCGATACCTACGCCCGCCACACCCGGGGACCACTGCGGTGGCTGGTGCATGTCTGGTTCTGCCTGATCGGCCTCTCGACCCTCCTGACCTGGCAGCACCACGTCGTCGACGTCGCCGGCGGCTTCGTCCTCGCCCTGGTCTGCTTCTATCTGATCCGCGAGCCCGTCGCCCGGCCGCGCACCACCAACTACCGCATCGGCTCATATTACGCCGGCGGCGCCGGGATTTTAGCCCTGCCCGGAATCAACCTCGGCGGCTGGTGGCTGCTCCTGCTCTGGCCTGCCTTCACCCTGGGCCTGACCAGTGCCGCCTATTTCGGCGTGTTGGCCAACGTCTTTCGCAAGGAAGCCGGCCGCCTGCCGTTAAGCACCCGCTGCCTCCTGGCCCCGGTGTTCCTGGGCCATTGGCTTTCCCTGCGCTATTACCAACGCCAGGCCGATCCGTGGAACGAAATCCTGCCCGACTTGTGGATGGGGCGCCGGCTCAGCGAACGGGAGGCGCAAAGGGGCACCCGACTGGGTATCACGGCGGTGCTGGATTTGACCTCGGAATTTTCCGAGCCGCCGGCCTTCCGGTCGGCCCGTTATCTCAATCTTCCGATCCTCGACCTGACCGCCCCCGACCCCGGGCAACTGGCCGCCGCCGTCGAATTCATCGCGAGGGAAAGGAAAAACGGCATTGTCTACGTCCACTGCAAGATCGGCTATTCGAGAAGCGCCGCCGTGGTCGGTACCTATCTTTGTATGGCAGGAGTCGCCGGGACGGTGGATGATGCGATCGCGATCATGCGCCTGGCAAGACCTTCCCTGATCGTCCGGCCCGAAGCCCGGAAAGCGATTCTTTCTGCGAAGGAACAGCTGGCGACCAAAAAAATATCCGCCACCTTCCTCGATTTCGCCGCAAGAAACGACAATATGGAAAATGACGGCAATTACCCGATGGACTGATCTTGAAGAAGGGCAACGCACCTCAAGGAGTTCACCTTACAAAATGAACAATCGGAAAACGCCGACACCTTTGCGCATCGCCCTCCTCTCCCCCCGGGGGCCGCTCTACCGGCACCGGACGGGCCTGATGAAAAAATCGCTGCGTTACCAGCCGCTGACGCTGACCACCCTGGCGTCCCTGGTCCCTGAGGAACTCCAGGCCGAGGTGGTGCTGTTCGATGAAGGATTCGAGGAGATTCCGGGGGACCTGCAGGCCGACCTGATCGGCATCAGCGCCATCACCGGCACCGCGACCCGGGCCTACGAACTGGCGGATCAATTTCGCCGCCGGGGGATTCCGGTGGTGCTCGGCGGGGTTCATCCGACCCTCATGCCCGAGGAGGCGGCAGAACACGCCGACGCGGTGGTGACCGGCTATGCCGAGCGGTCCTGGCCGCAACTGCTCCGTGATTTCGCCGCCGGACGGATGCAGCCACGATACCGGCAGGAGGACGATTTCTCCCTGGCGGGCTCGCGACCCGCCCGGCGCGACATGCTTTCCGCCGGACGCTACAAGGCTTTCCATACCATCGAGGCCACCCGGGGCTGCACCCATCAGTGCGAGTTCTGCGTCGTACCCACTGCCTGGGGCGGGCATTTCAAGCGGCCCGTGGCAGAAATCGTGGACGAGATCCGGCAGATGGGGGCGCGGCGCCTGCTGTTCCTCGACCTGGACCTGATCTCCGACGTCCCCTACGCCAAGGAGCTCTTTGCGGCCCTTGTGCCGCTGCGGCTGACCTGGGGCGGACTGGCCACCACCAGCATCGGGACCGACGATGAACTGCTCGATCTGGCCACCCGCAGCGGCTGCCGGGGGCTGCTGGTCGGCTTCGAATCGCTGTGCGCCGAATCCCTGAAGGAAACCCGCAAAGGCTTCAACACCCGACAGGACTACCGGGAACTGGTGCGCAGCCTGCACAACCGGGGCATCGCCCTGATGGGCTGCTTCGCCTTCGGCTTCGATCACGACGGTCCGGAGATTTTCGCCGAAACGGTCGATTTCGTTATCGACGCCGGGATCGACCTGCCCCGTTATGCCATGTTGACCCCTTTTCCCGCCACCCCCCTCTACCGCCGGCTGACAGCGGAAGAGCGCATCCTGACCCGCGACTGGAGTCTCTACGACGGCCAGCATGCGGTCTTTCAGCCCCTCAGGATGTCCCCGGCCGAACTGCAGAGCGGAACGGAGCGTGCCTGGCGACAGACCTACGGATATCGGTCGATGCTGCGGCGCCTGTACCGCGCCCGGACCCGCCTGCCGCTGGTCATTCCGGCCAACCTCGGCTATCGTTATTACGCCTATAATCTGTCCCGTTTCCATGCCTGCCCAGGGGCGCTGCCATGAGACTGACCCTGATCCATCCCTGCATCGGCCGGCGGGCCGGCGAGTCCTACATCCGCAGTTGGCAGATGGAGCCCCTGGCCCCGGCGGTGCTGGCCGGGCTGACGCCGCCGGAGGTTGAAATCCGCTTTCATGATGACCGGATGGAGGCGATTCCTTTCGAGGAGCCGACCGACCTGGTGGCCATCAGCGTCGAAACCTATACGGCCAAACGGGCCTACCAGATCGCCTCCCACTACCGGCGCCGCGGGGTGCCGGTGGTCATGGGGGGATTTCACGCCACCCTGGTGCCGGAGGAGGTTTGCCAGTATGCCGAAGCGGTGGTGGTCGGCGAGGCCGAAGGAATCTGGCCTGAGCTGATCGCGGATTTCCGGGCGGGGCGCCTGCGGCGAATCTACCGCGACAACGGTCGGCCTTCCCTGCGCGGGATAAGTCCCGACCGATCGATCTTCGCCGGCAAACGCTACCTTCCCGTCGGCCTGATCGAAGCCAGTCGGGGCTGTCCGGAAACCTGCGAATTCTGCTCCATCCAGAGCGCCTTCGGCTCCAGCCAGAGCTGGCGGCCGGTCGACGAAATCGTTTCCGAGATCAGCCAACTTGCCAAGCCGCTGATCTTTTTCGTCGACGACAACCTTACCGGCGACCGGGATCGGGCCAAGGAGCTGCTGCGCAAGCTGATTCCCCTCAAGATCCGCTGGGTCGGCCAGGCCGCCCTGGACGCGGGTCGCGATCCGGAACTGCTGGACCTGCTGCGTCGCAGCGGCTGTCAGGGACTGCTCATCGGCCTCGAATCGCTGGAGGAGGAGAACCTGCGACAGATGGACAAGGCGGTCAACCGCCTGCCGGGAGGCTACGAAGCGGCCCTGCAGCCCTTCCGCCGTCACGGCATCCGGCTCTACGCCACCTTTGTCTTCGGCTACGACCAGGACTGCAACGATTCCTTCCCGAAAACCCTGGCCTTTGCCCTGCGGCACCGGTTTTACCTGGCCGCTTTCAACCATCTCACACCCTTCCCCGGCACCCCCCTGTACCGGCGACTGCAGCAGGAAGGGCGGCTGCTGTTCGAGTGTTGGTGGCTCGACCCCGATTACCGCTACGGCATGCTGCCTTTCGCCCCGGCCGGCATGAGCGCCGATGAGGTCATGGCCCGCTGCATCGAGGCCCGCCGGGCGTTTTTCAGCTGGGGGTCGATATTCCGGCGTAGTCTGGATTTCTCGGTCAACAGCCGCAACTTCTTCATGTGGTTCAACTTTTTCGGCATCAACGGCCTGATGCGCCGGGAAGTCCTGCAGCGGGCCGGCTATCCCCTGGGGGACGAGACCTTCGCGGGGCCGCTCCTGCAAATTGCCGATGAGCCTCCTATCGAACTCCGGCCGCTGCGGGGCCGGCCCCTGCCCCCGGTCCGGGGAGCGACGGCATGAACGGGTTCACCTTCCGCCTGGCCGCCCCTCAGGACGATGGAGACATCCGCCGCCTGCTGGAAACAAATCCGGTCCCCGGGCGGATTACCATGTCCTATGAGCGTTCACCGGACTATTTCCTCGGCTGCCGGACCATGGGCCCTTTTTCCCAGGTGCTCGTCGCCAGACATCGCAACAGCGGCGAAATGGCGGCGCTGGCCTGCCGGGCGGTCCGCCCCCTGTTCCTCAACGGGGCCCGGCAGGAGATCGGCTATCTCGGGCAGTTGCGGGTGGCGGAGAAGTATCGCGGCCGCTGGCTGGTGGCCAAAGGCTTCAGACACCTGGCGGATCTGCACCGGGACGCCCGGACCGGCCATTACCTGACCACCATCATCGAGGAGAATGTCGAGGCCCTGGGCATCCTGGTGAACCGCCCCCGGCGGCATTTCCCCCATTACCGGGAGATCACCAGCATCTGCACCCTGGCCATGCCGATCCGCCGTGGGGGACGATCAGTTCCCCTGCCTCCGGATATCGTCCGGGGCGGGGATATTCCCCTGGAGCGGATCATCGCCTTCCTTCAGCGGCAGGGCGCCAAACGGCAGTTTTTCCCTTTTCTCGAGAAAAGGGATTTCCATCGGGACGATGGCTCACTGCCCGGTCTGGACCGCGACGACTTCTACGTGGCCCTCGACCGGGGCGAAATCGCCGGGATCCTGGGCTTCTGGGACCAGAGGGCTTTCAAACAGGCCGTGGTGCGCGGCTATTCCGGCATCTTGCGCCGGGGTCGGTCGGCCTACAATCTGGCGGCCCGGCTGCGGCGCTTGCCGCCACTGCCCCGACCGGGGGAGGAACTGCCCATGGCCTACGCCTGTTTCCCCTGCCTGGCCGGGGACAACCCCGACATTTTCCTCCGGCTGCTGGAGACGGTCACAGCCCGGGCCCGGGAGTGCGGCCTGTCTTATCTGCTGCTCGGACTGGCGGAAGACGATCCCCTGTTCGCTGTCGCCCGTCGCCGCCCCCATATCCCCTATTTCAGCCGGCTCTACGGGGTCAGTTGGGAACCGGAGGGACCTTTGCCGGAATTACTCGATAACAGGACCGTTCATGTTGAAATCGCAACTTTTTGACGAAACAGCACCGGTGGCGCCGACCCCCCGGAGCTCGTCCAGGCGGCTCGGCGGTCGGCTGGCGGGGGAAATCCGCCCGGTATCCGGGCTTGACCCGGAGGAACGGGAGCAGATGTTTGCCCTGTTGCAGCGCTTTTTTCACGGCGTGACCCGTCCCGGGTTCGACCGGGACCTAGCCGAGAAGGAATGGGCCATTCTGCTGAAGGATGGGCCAAAGGGCGAAATTCGAGGCTTCTCCACCCTGATGAGCTACGACTCCGAATGGGCCAGGTCTCCGGTCAGGGTCCTGTTCTCGGGGGACACCATCATTCATCCCGACTATTGGGGAGAAACCGTGCTGCCGAAGCTCTGGGCCCGGCTTGTTTTCCGGCTGGCGGCGGAGACCCCGCAAACAAAGACCTTCTGGTTCCTGATCAGCTCCGGGTACAAAACCTATCGCTTTCTGCCGGTCTATTTCCGGAAGTTCCACCCCTCCTGCGACCGCCCCACGCCACCGGCAATGAAGGGGCTGCTCGACGCAGTGGCCCTGCGGAAATTTCCCGAGGAATACGAGCCGGCCACCGGCATCGTTCGCTTGTCCGCCTCGACCCCTTTGAAGAAAGGGGTGGCCGAGGTCACCCCCGCCCGGCACCGGGACCCCCATGTGGCCTTTTTCCTGGGGGCCAATCCGGAATACGGGACAGGTGACGAACTGGCCTGCCTGACGGAAATCTCCCCGGACAACCTGACCCGGGCGGGACGCCGGATGCTCGGGCTGAAGGAGGAACCGCAGCCATGATATCCATCCCCTTCATAGTGGCCAACAGTCTCTGGCTGCTCGCCAATCTTCCGCAAGCCTTCGCCTTTCGTCGGGCCCTGGGGGATGCGGCGAAAACCCAGGAGCGGGTGCTGCTGGAGATCCTGCAACGACATCGGCACAGCGATTTCGGCCGTCGCCACCGGTTTGCCGAAATACAGTCGATCGCCGATTTCCAGCAGCGGGTTCCCCTGGCGACCTGGGAGGATTTCGCCACCGACATAACCCGCATCGCCGCCGGGGAGAAACAGGTGCTTACCGGCGATCCGGTCACCTTGCTGGAACCGACCAGCGGCTCCACCGCAGCCAGCAAACTGATCCCCTTCACCGGCCGGCTCCGGGAGGAATTTCAAAGGGCCATCGCCCCGTGGCTGGTCTGCCTGTTCCTGGCCCGGCCAAACCTCTTCGGCGGTCCGGCTTACTGGTCCCTGACCCCCGTTTCCCGGGAGGATGAACGTTCGCCGGGAGGAATTCCCATCGGCTTCGAGGAAGACATCGAGTATTTCGGTCGCTGGCAGCGACGGCTGGTTGACAAGTTGATGGCGGTGCCGTCGCTGGTGCGGCGCATCCCGGACATGGAATCCTTCTTCTACGTCACCCTGCTGTTTCTGCTGCGCCGCCGGGCGTTGCGCCTCATTTCGGTCTGGAACCCGACTTTCCTTACGCTGCTCCTGGAACGGTTGCCGGAGTGGGCCGAAAGGCTGGCCGGGGATATCGCCGACGGCCGGATTTCCACGCCCAAGCCGCTCCCCGAGCCCCTCGCCACAGCCCTGCGGGCCCTGAACCGCCCCGACAGGAAACGGGCACAACAGATTCGTCAAGCCTTACAGCCCGGCGGCACGACCGGCGATCTTCACACCCGCTTGTGGCCGAAACTGCGGCTGATCAGTTGCTGGACCGACGCCGGGGCGGCCCGGTTCATTCCCGACCTCCAACGGCTGTTTCCCCGGGCCGAGATCCAGGGCAAGGGTCTGATCGCCACCGAAGGCATCGTTTCCTTCCCTCTCGATCTGCAAGGCGCCGCCGCCCTGGCCCTTCGTTCCCACTTTTTCGAATTCATCCACCAGGACTCCGGGGACCTTCATCTCGCCCATGAACTGGAGAAAGGGGACCGCTACTCGGTGGTCCTTACCACCGGCGGCGGGCTTTACCGCTACCGGCTGCACGACCTGGTGGAAATTACCGGGCATCGCAGGGCCTGCCCGATCCTGAAATTTATCGGCAAGGAAGCGCACATTTCCGACCGTTTCGGCGAAAAGCTCAACGAGCGGCACGTTCGGGAAGCCCTGGATCGCTGCGCGGAGCGAGAAAATACCGACCCCGCCTTCGCCATGCTGGCCTGCGAGGAGCGGGACGGCCGTTTTGCCTACACCCTGTTCATCGAAGGACGGGACCTTACGGATAATACCCTTCTCCGGATCGGCCGGAGCCTGGAGGAGGACTTGTTGGAAAACTACCATTACCGCTATTGCCGGGATCTGGGCCAACTCGATCCAATC
>Ga0326597_10013250_pt1 | contig 10846 bp, 8 predicted proteins | sample RVTome_12_FD_203789 | JGI IMG/M metagenome (GOLD analysis project Ga0326597, IMG submission 203789) | Soil microbial communities from uranium-contaminated site in the Upper Colorado River Basin, Wyoming, United States - RVT100D185 | ecosystem: Environmental > Terrestrial > Soil > Contaminated >... | reverse complement strand
CCGCGTCGGAGTTCCGCGAGCCCTGGGGCGGGATCACCTGGCTCGCTCCGGAGCTCGCGACCATGTCGGCGATCATCGCCGGGATCTGGATCTGGGGCGGGTTCGCCCTGCTCGTGATCGCGTCGGGACTCGCTTCCATCCCTCGCGAGCTCCAGGAAGCCGCCCGCGTCGACGGCGCCAACGAATGGCAGGTCTTCCGGCGGGTCACGGTGCCGCTGCTGGCGCCCGTGCTCGGAGTGGTGTTCGTCACCCTCACCATCAACGCCCTCAAGATGTTCGACCTCATCATCGGGATCGCGCCGGGCTCGGTTCAGGACGAGGCCAACGTGATCGCCCTCGAGATGTGGCGCACCGCCTTCACCGGGTTGGGCAACCGAGGTCTCGGCTCGGCCATCGCCGTGTTCCTCTTCGTCCTCATCCTGCCGGTCATGGTCTTCAACATTCGCCGCTTCCGAATCGAGGAGGAGCGCCGATGAGCACCGACGGCACTGCTCCGGATCGGGCCAAGCCGACCCCTCCCCAGCGGCCGCCGGTCTCCGATGTCGAGTTGGTCGGGCTGACGCCGAAGACGCCCGCGCAGAAGTTCACTCGCTGGCTGTCGCGGTCCTCGGTCCAGATCGTCCTCGTGATCGTGGCCCTCTTCTGGCTGATGCCGACGATCGGGCTGCTCATCACCAGCCTCCGCCCCGCGGAAGCATTCGCCCGAACCGGTTGGTGGCAGGCGATCACCGAGCCATCGCAGCTAACGCTGGAGAACTACACCAGCCTCCTGGGCGACTCCAACCTGATCGATGCGGTGCTCAGCACGTTCTACATCGCAATCCCGAGCACGCTGTTCCCGGTCTTCATGGCGGCACTCGCCGGCTATGCCCTGGCTTGGATCCCCTTCAAGGGACGGGACACCCTGTTCCTGATCCTCGTGGGGCTGCTGGTGGTCCCCCTCCAGATGGCGCTCATCCCGGCATTCTCGGTGTTCCGCACCTTCGGCCTCAGCGGCTTGCCGGCGCTCTGGCTGTTCCATACCGCCTTCGGGCTGCCCCTGGCGATCTTCCTCATGCGCAACTACTTCGCCGGCCTGCCGGGCAGCCTCATCGAGGCCGCACGGATCGACGGGGCCAGCGAGTGGAAGATCTTCCTGAAGGTGATCCTCCCGCTCGGTTTCCCCGCACTGGCCTCTTTGACCATCTTCCAGTTCACCTGGACCTGGAACGACCTCCTGGTGGCGCTGGTGTTCTCCACCAAACAGCAGCCGATCACGCTCTTCTTGAGGGATCGCCTCGGTGAGTTCAGCACGGGGATCGGGGTGATCTCGCCCGGGGTCTTCCTCTCGGCGATCGTCCCATTGATCATCTTCTTCGCGTTCCAGCGGTACTTCGAGGCGGGGCTGCTCGGCGGATCCGTCAAATGAAGCCGCGGATGGTCGTCGTCGTCGGCGCGATGCTGCTCGCCGGATGCACCTCCCCTGGGGTCAGCCCGGGCCAGGACATCTCGGCGGTCATCGCCGCTGCGGACCCCGGCGATCGGATCGTCCTCGGCGCCGGCACCCATCGAGGCCCGATCGTGATCGACAAGCCCCTCACCCTGATGGGCCGCCGGGGCGCGGTGGTGACCGGGCCCGAAGATCAACCGGTGATCCTGATCACCACGACGGAGGACGTCACCATCCGCAACCTCACGGTCGAGGGCGGCTATTCGGGGATCGACATTCGCGACGCCGTCGACGTGCTCATCGATGGAGTCACGGTCACCGGAGCGCTCTGGCACGGAATCTTTGCTCACGACGTCCAGGTCACCATTCTTGACTGCGCCATCAGCGGTCTCACCGGGCCGCTGGCTCAGGGGATCGAGATCATCAACTCCGACAGCCATGAGGAGTCCGTGGTCCAGGGCTGCACGATCGAGGGCCCCATGATCGAGGGGATCGTCTCGCACGTGTCGCACGTGCGAGTGCTCGACAACGTGGTCACCGGCACCAACGGGCGGGCGATCTCCGTGACCGAGATGTCGGCCGGGACCGTCGAGCGCAACCACGTGTACGACGTCACCGGCGCCGCCTACTACTGCGGGGACATGAGTATGTGCACCATCGTGGGCAACTCGGCCGCAGGGGTCGAACCGGACGAGAGCGGGACCACCGGTGGCCAGGGGCATGCCGTGCTGATCCAGTACCACTCGATGGCCTTCGTCGAGGACACCGAGACCGTACAGATCTCCGGTGAGCAGTTGCTCGTGATGCTGGAGAGCTTCCTCGTCGACCACGCCCCGTATCCGCTCACCAGGCCCTGAACGTCCCGCCCCCCGCAGGCTGCTCGCCGACCAGGCCCAGACATCTGACAGCCGACAGCTCGGTGAGCCCGGGCAGGGACCCCGGCGACACCGCGATGAGGCGTCAGCCGAAGAGCGATGAGCTCAGCGGATCCGGTCCCCGGTCGACGGGTCGAAGAAGTGCATCCTCGCGGTGTCCACGACGAGCGTCACCCGCTCGGGCGGCTCCACGGAGACGTCCGGGCTGATCCTGGCGGTGAACATGCTCTGCTCATCGAGCAGGGTCTCCTTGTCCTCTCCGGTATCGGCCAGCAGGTCCTCGATGTCGGGGGTGATCACCGGCGGCACGGGAACCGGGAAGTGAACGTACGACTCCGAGCCGAGGACCTCGACCACCTCGATCTCGACCTCCATCGTCGACCTGGCGCCGTTGTCGCGGGCGATCCGGCTGTGCTCGAAGTCACCCGGACGAATGCCGGCAATGACCTCCTTGCCGACAAACTCGGAGAGTCCCGGGGCACGCTGCAGAGCCCGGGGATCGACCCGGAGCCTGATCCCGCCGAACACGACGTCGACGTCGGTCCCCGACCCTTCCACCACCGCGGTGACGAGATTCATCGCGGGGCTACCGATGAAGCCGGCCACGAACAGGTTCGCCGGCTCGTTGAACAGTTCAGCGGGAGGCGCCACCTGCTGGAGAGTCTCGCGACGCCGACCGGTCAGCGGCTTGAGCACGGCCACTCGCTGTCCGAGCGTCATCGCCTCGACCTGATCGTGGGTGACGTACACGGTGGTCGTGCCGAGCCGTTCGTGGAGGAGCGTCAGTTCGGTCCGCATGACGACGCGAAGCTTGGCGTCGAGGTTGGAAAGCGGCTCGTCCATGAGGAACGCCTTGGGCTCGCGGACGATGGCGCGCCCCATGGCCACTCGCTGCCGCTGGCCGCCCGACAGCGCCCGCGGCTTGCGGTCCAGATAGTCCTCGATCTCCAGCAGATCGGCCGCCGCGTCGACCCGGCGCTGGATCTCGTCCTTCGGCATCTTCCTCAACTTGAGGCCGAACGCCATGTTCTCGAACACGCTCATGTGGGGGTACAGGGCGTAGTTCTGGAACACCATCGCCACGTCGCGGTCCTTGGGAGCGACGTCGTTCATCACCTGGCCGTCGATGATCAGCTTGCCCTCGGTGATCTCCTCGAGGCCCGCGATCATCCTCAGGACAGTCGACTTGCCGCAGCCCGATGGGCCGACGAGAACGAGGAACTCACCGTCCTTGATGTCGAGGTCGACCTCGGCGACGGCCCTCCGGCCATCCGGATAGACCTTGCCGACGCCCTCGAGACGAATCCCTGCCATGGCTCAACTCCCGGATCGCTGCAGGACGCCCCACCCTACCGACCTTGTGTGTCCATGGCTCTTCGGCTGACGCCTCCTCGCACCGGAGCTGCGGCCTATTCGGCGGCTGTCTTGCGGGAGGCGGGAGGCGGGAGGCGGGAGGCGGACCGGCGTTTGCCATCCCCGGGCCAGGGTTAGATTGGCTTCCGTCGAACGCGAGGGGGGCGGCATGGACCGCTACGACGACGATCCGGGACTCCCGATCAAGCTGGGACCGGTCTCCAACGGCGAGTTCCTCCCCCAGCCGCTCGGGCCCACGGTCACCGAGGCGCTGCGTCTGGCCAGGGAGCAATGCGACAAGGCCGCCCGGCGGCTCCGCATGGATCGCCGCGAGTTTCTGAAGACCGCGACCGCATCGGCGATCACCCTCTTCTTCCTCGACCGGTTGTCGGCGCAGGCCTCGGCCTCGGTCGGCGGCCGCTACCACATCCCCCGCGACGCCCTGTGGGAGCCGAAGGCCGCCGAGGCCTGGCTGGAGGGGCGCGAGTTCATCATGGACGTGCAGGGCCACCTCCTCGAATACGACCTGAACCCGGCCACTCGCGGCCGGCGCTTCTGGGGTGACCAGTTCCCCCAGATCAACTGCGGCGACGACGACCCCCGGGCGTGCTTCTCGATGACTCATTTCATGGAGGAGATGTTCCTGCGGTCGGACACGTCGATGGCCGTCGTGTCCGCCCTCCCCATCCATCCGACAGGCAGCCCCCTGCCCATCGAGGTGATGGACGAGACCCGACGGGTCGCCCTCGGCCTGACCCGCGACGATCGGATCCTTCTCCACGCCCAGGTGCTCCCTCAGGTGGGCGGGATCGAAGCGACCCTGGAGGAGATGGAGAACACCGTCAACCGGTACCCGATCGCCGGCTGGAAGACCTTTACCCACTTCCGCGACCCGGCCACGGGGTCCTACTACTGGCTCGACGACCACGAGGAGGGGGTCCCAGCAGTGGGGCGGCGGTTCATCGAGAAGTCCCTCGAACTGGGTATCGACATCATCTGCGTACACAAGGGATTGTCGGGACGCTCGAAGTTCGGCTCCCCCGTGGACATCGGGGCGGTGGCCCGCGACTACCCCGACATGAACTTTGTCGTTTACCACTGCGGGTTCGAGGTCGCCATCCAGGAGGGGCCATACACCGAGGCGAGCCGGGACCGCGGAGTGAACCGCCTGATCTCCTCGCTGATCGACAACGGGGTCGGCCCGACGAGCAACGTCTACGGGGAACTCGGCTCGACCTGGTGGTACCTCATGAGGACTCCCGATCAGGCCGCGCACTTCCTGGGGAAGCTTCTCACCCATCTCGGCGAGGACCGGATCCTCTGGGGCACCGACTCCATCTTTTACGGCTCACCTCAGGATCAGATCGAGGCGATGCGCGCCTTCGAGATAACCCCCACCTTCCAAGAGGACTTCGGCTACCCGGCGCTCACCGATCATGCCAAACGCCGGATCTTCGGTCTGAACGCGGCCGGCCTCTACGGGGTCGAGCCATACAAGCGCTGGTGGGGATTCCGCCCCGACGATGTTCGCGAGCTTCGCCGGACGTTCCCCGCCGGCAACCATCCCCTCGGGCCGACCACCCTCCAGGCGGTGAAGCGGTTCCACGAGTATCACCGAGGCTGGGCGTAGCGCCACCCGCAACCTCGCGATATAGCATCGCCGCGATGCGCCTGCCTCCGCTCGCAATAGCTCTGGCACTCGTGCTGGGCGCATGCGGCGGCACCGGCGGGCAAGAGACCACCACGAGCCTCGCGACGACCTCGGCCACGACCCCGACGACGTCCACCTCGACGCAGACGACGACCACCACGACCACGGCCACCATGACCACATCGGAGGGCGGCGCCGCGCTCGCCGAGTTGGATGAGGTGGTCGCCGCTGCGTCGAACTCGGACTGCGCGGCACAGAACCGAACCCGCGAGCTGATCTCGGCGGTCGAGGGAGATCCCCTCTTCGAGCAAACCGGCGTCATCTACACGCTGTCCACCGGCGATGAGACGCCCTTCTCCGTCGCCGAACACCCCCTCAACCGGATCCACTTCCTGCTCTATCTGAATCTGCGCCGCGCCCTATTCGCCCTGCATGCCTTTATCGAGGTGCCCCCCGAGCGGGTGGACTTCTACGGCCACTACGGGTTGGTTCCGTTCACCGAGGACGACATCATCGGCTCGTGGAGTGGCGAGCGCCTCGAGTTCGTCGGCGACGACCCGACGGACCTGACTGCGTTCGCCTTCCTTCGGACACCGCCGATCGAGCTACGGCTGAGTGAGGAGGCCCTCGACCTTGCGTGGATGCAAGCCGAGGATTGGCTGGAGCTCGTGGATGAGTCCCTGCCGCCGGCCAGCGTGGAGTCGGCGTTGCCCCTGGAGGACCTCGTCGTCGACCTCGACCGCCAAATCGCCCTCTTATGTGCGATCCTCGCCACCGAGTACCGCGTGACCGAGGCCGCCCTGATGGCGGCCGACGCCGATCAGGCCTGGCTCCTCGACAACGTGGACATCTTCTTCGACGAGCTGGCCGTCCAGAATCTGCTCCTGATGACCGAGGTGATCCAAGTCATCGACGACCGCATGTCGGACCCATCCATCGACTGGTTCAGAGCCGATGGCGTGGACCGATCGGAGGCCATCGACGGAACGACGTCGACGACCGAATACGTCGCCTGGTGGCACATCAGCCTCGACATCGCCCGGAACGAGTTCGGCGGTCTGCGGCCCTAGCCGGACAGCGGGAGGGCCCTGGGTGGCCCTCACCCTGCCCGTTACACCAGCTGCAGGCCGCCGGTGCCCTGGCTGTGAGGAACCACGACCTCGACCGAGACCACCGTCTCGTTCCCGTAGGGGTCGAAGGCCATGTAGGTGGTGTACACCCGGCCGGCCTTGCTCAAGCGCTCGGCCCGAAGCTGGAAATGGGTGTCATCGACGATCACGATGTCGTTGGGCAGGTCGTCGAGCCCGAGGCCGGAGTCTGCCTCGCTCGAAATGATCGATACCAACTCCACCGCGGCTCAGGACGATGCCCATCCCGACCACCAACTATGGCCACGAGAGTCAAGCGTCAGAGGGTGCTCGTGTCCTGGATCGGCCGTGAGGGTCGGAATGCCCGACCGGATCCCGCAGGGCGCGGCGTACCCCGGATCAGAGCGCCAGGGGGCGGGGCTGGGCGGCCACCGAGGCGAAGTCGCCCCACTCGGCGCCCGGCACGTCGATGTACAACTCGATCTCGTTGCCGTCGGGATCGGCCAGATAGAGACTGTGGGTGACGCCGTGGTCGGTGGCCCCGGCCACGGACACGCCGTTCTCACGGAGCCGGGCGAGGGCTGCCCGGAGCTCGTCGTCCGAGTCCCCCACCTTGAGACCGAAGTGGTACATGCCGACCCGCCGGCCCGATGGGATCGGGGCGGCGTCCGCTCCGACCTCGATGAGGAGGAGTTCGTGGTGCGTCCGGCCACCGGAGAACATCGCCATCGGCAGGCGCGGGTAACCCTCCGGAGGCGAGAGCTGCTGCCAGCCGAGGACGTCGCTGTAGAAGTGCACCGACCGCTCGATGTCGCGGACGTACAGGACGACGTGACCGAGCTCCTGGACTCCTCCGACCATCTGGTTGTCGTTGGCCATCTCTCACCCCCGAGTGGTTGTCAGAACGCTCCGAAGAAGTTCGATGTTCCCCCCGGGGTCTCGCGACGGCGATCAGGTCAGGCCGGCGCCTCGGCCTCCTCGATCAGCACCGCTTCGGCCCGCTCGAAGCGCTCCTGAGCCTCCTCGGGCGAATCGCCCACGCAGGTCACCCCCAGCTGCCCGTGGACCGGCAGGGCACTGAGCATGTGGAACGCGGTGCCGACCTGGGTGGCCTGGTCGAAGTGGAGCCCACGCATCAGGGCGATGTCGAGCACGTCGTTGGGTGCGAGCTTCCGCAGTCCCTTCGACTCGAGGTGGTCCGATGCCACGTAGTACTTGTGCTTGCCGCTCGGCGCGGTGAACACCCCGGTCTCCGGGTCGTAGGCGCCGTCGGTGAGGAACTGGAGGGTGAGGAACCCGTGCGTGGTCCCGCCTTTGCGGAGGTTGATCTCGATCGCGTACGGGGTCCATGGCCCCGATCCGTTGCGGACGACCACGAAGTCGAGGGCAAACCGTCCGATCACCCCCAGGTCGGCGAGCCGCTTCCCCACCTTCAGAGCGTCGGCGCTGATCAGCGACCCGTAGCCGGGATCGGCGGGGAACCGCGATCCCAGGAAGATCTGGCCGCTCTCGCCCCCGAGCACCTGGTCGTGGGTGGAGAGCAACTCGACCTTCCCGAGCGGGGTGATCCGGAGCTGGGCGCTCGGACTGCGAACCTCGTCCCCGGAGACCATCTCCTCGACCACGCCCCCCTCCTTCTCGAGGAGGGCGAAATAGTCGGCGGGGGTGGCGTCGGGGATCCCCACCGGGATGTGGTCGAGGCGCTCCTCGATCGCCTGCGCCTCGGACGCGTCACCCGGAGCGGGCAGACCGGTGACGTCGAGGATGGCGTTGCCGAACCCCGAGACCCCTTCGTTGTGCTTGATGACCACGGCGCGCATCTCGGGCCGGACGGCCCGCATCTTGGCGATGGCGACTCCGAGGTCGTGCCGGTTCTTGAGGTCGCGATGCCCGATCGGATGATTGACCCCGGCCTCCTCGAAGAGCCGGCGGCTCGATGTCTTGGTGCCGAGATGGGCGTCCTTGGGATCGGCGCCGTACATCGGGATCCCGAGACGCATCGCCACCTCTCGGTCGGACCAGGTCGCCCAATAGGGCACGAGGTGGGCACGATCGGGGTCGATGATCAGCGACTTGATCTTCTCGATCAGACGGGGGCGTTCGAGGATCTTGTGTGAAAGTGGCCGCGACGAGGCCTCCATCGGTGAGAGGAGAAACAGCCGCTTGCGGGCGTGGCTCGAGATCACGCCCGGCATGAGGTCGAGGTAGTAGTCGATGATGTCCGGATGGATCGCCTGACCGGTCACGTAGATCAGCCGGGCGCGGGGCTGACGCAGCAGGAGGAGGAAGAAGAGAAATCGCTCCTCCAGAGCCTGAAGCTCGGTCGGCGGCAACTCGATGTCGAACTCGGCCGAAGGCACCACGACGATCGTCTGTGGATCGCTGTTGATGCTCTGCAGCGACTTCCAGAGCGGGATCAGCTTCTTCTGCAGGGCGTCGTAGGCGGCCTGATCACGGACATCGATGGACAAAGGGTCCTCCTGTTGCCGGGAAGTTACCGGTTGGAGCCGGGCTCCGCCCGCCGGAACCCTGCCATGCCACGACAGGGGATGGCCGGATCGCTCCGGGTCATCCCGGGATCCGGATGTCCACGCTCGTGGCCTCACCCGGCTTCATCTCGACAACCCGACCGTGCAGGCCCACCCGCACCGGACCCGAGGCGGATGAGCGGGTGCTCACCCGAAGCGTTCCACCCGCCACCGCTAGATCGATCCACTCTCCTCGGAAGCGCAGCGCCACTTCCACGGTCTCGACCTGCTGGGGGAGCCGGGGGTCGAACCAGATCGCGTCGGCGCGGATCTCAACACCGAGGTAGCACCGCTGCACCAGGTCGACGGTGCCGGCCATGGCGCCCAGGTGGAGGCCCTCCTGGGTGGTACCGCCCTGGTGGTCATCGATGTCACTGGCGAGCGCTTCCCGGAAGTTCTGCCACGAGCGGCCCGGGTCGAGCCGGGACAGCACCCAGGCGTGGGCGACCCGGCTCAGGCTCGATCCATGCGAGGTGCGGGAGAGGTAGTAGTCGACCGTCTCGAGGACCGCTGCGGGGTCGAGCTGGTAGCCGAGGTGACCGAGCAGTTCGACGACCTCATCGACCGAGAAGACGTAGAACAGCATCAGCACGTCGGCCTGCTTCGACACCTGGTAGCGGTTGGTGGAGTCGGATTCGGATTCGAGGATGAGGTCGAGCCGCCCGATGTTCGGGTACCGGCGCCGACACTCCTCCAGGTCGTACTCGGCGAGATCGCCATAGCCGGCGAACTGGGCGATCACCCCTCCCTCCAGGAAGGGCACCGCCAGCCCGCGGCCGATGCGGTCCCATCCATCGACCTCGTCGGGGGAAATCGCGAGACGCTCCCAGAGCAGGCCGTCGGCGCCCCCCAGCAACCGGTGAACCTCCACCGTCCGGCGCAGCAGCCAGGACGCCATGATGTTGGTGTAGGCGTTGTCGTCAACGCCTTCGCCCGGACGGTCGGGATACCCGTCATGGAATTCGTCGGGTCCCATCACCCCTCGGATGTGATAGCGGCCGTCCACAGCGTCGTACTCGGCGAGATCTGCGAAGAACCTGGCGATTTCGACCAGCATCTCGGCGCCGTAGGACCTGAAGAAATCTATGTCGCCGGTCGACTCGTGGTACTGCCAGACGTTGTGGGCGATGGCCAGCCCCACGTGGCGTTGTCGTCGGGAGTTGTCCGCCATCCAGCGCTTCGAATAGAGGTTGTACAGCTGGGTGGGCGTCTCCTCGCGACCGTCACTGCCGCTCTGCCACGGATACATGGCCCCACGATGCCCGGCTTCCGCGGCAAGCCGTCGAGCGGCCGGCAGACGCCGGTATCGATACATCAGCAGAGCCCGGGTCACCTCTGGGAGCCGCAGCGTCATCACCGGGAGGATGAACATCTCGTCCCAGAAGACGTGGCCTCGATACCCCTCGCCATGAAGACCGCGAGCACCAACCCCGGCGTCGCGGTCGACCAGATGCGGTGAGAGAGTCTGCAACAAGTGAAAGAGGTGAAGGTTGAGACTGCGGGTCACCTCGGGCTCACCGGCATCGACGCCGATACGGCTCCGGCGCCAGAGGTGATCCCAAGCCAGTTCGTGAGAGGGGAGCAGATCGTCGAGCCCGCCCACGCCGGCCAGGGCGTCGAGGGCCGCCGACCTCGGCTCGGAGATGGCGCGGTCGTGAGAGGTGAACAGCGATACCACCTTCTCGACCACGATCGACTTGCCGGCTTCGGCTCTCGCCAGCAGTTCGTGGCCGATGCGCTCCTCGCCTCGGTATATCGAACGCTCGGCATCTGCCCGCCGGCCATCGGCCGAGACCCTGGTCCGGGCCGCTTCCACACAGCGCACCCCGGACTGAGTGGTCTCCACCTCGGCCCAGCAGGTCTCGGCGTCGCCCTCTCCGACGTCGACCACCCGAAGGTGCCTCCCGGCGAGGCTCCGGTGG
>Ga0326597_10013249_pt1 | contig 10846 bp, 11 predicted proteins | sample RVTome_12_FD_203789 | JGI IMG/M metagenome (GOLD analysis project Ga0326597, IMG submission 203789) | Soil microbial communities from uranium-contaminated site in the Upper Colorado River Basin, Wyoming, United States - RVT100D185 | ecosystem: Environmental > Terrestrial > Soil > Contaminated >... | reverse complement strand
CGTTCCGTGGCTCGCTAAGGGTCTAAATTTTGCACAGACAGCTACCGGTTTCACTCCTGGACTTGCCGTGTTCCGACACGCTGGCTATACTTCGGATATCCATTGGAGGTGGTCACAATGATCACCAAAGTCCAAAAGTGGGGCAACAGCCAGGGTCTTCGGCTCAGTAAAGAGATCCTGTCCGACGCCGACATCGAGGTCGGAGACGCAGTGGATGTCGCGGTACGCGACGGGGCACTCGTTGTGACGCCGGTTCGGCGCGTCAGGGGCCGGCTCGACATCGAACAGTTGGTCAGGGAGATTCCCCGGGGCTACAAGCCAGGAGAACTCGATTGGGGCCCCCCCACCGGCCGGGAGGTTTGGTAGATGGCGGCCTACGTCCCTCGCAAGGGGGACTTCGTCGCTTTGACATTCGACCCGCAGTCCGGACACGAACAGCGCGGCCGCCGTCCTGCTCTCGTGGTCAGCAACGACTTGTTCAACAAGCACACGGGACTCTGCATCGCGTGCCCGATCACCAACACACGTCGCGACTATCCCTTCCACGTCTCGATCCCGGCTGGAGAGAAAGTGACCGGCGTCGTCATGGTCGAGCAGGTGAAATCGATCGACTTCCGCTCTCGCAGCGCGAAGCAAATCGGGAGCGCTCCCGAGGCCGTCCTGGAAGGAGTGCTGTCGATCCTCGACGCGTGCATCTACTGAGCCAAGCGCTAACCAGGAGATCGAGCGGACTCACTTCGTTCGCCGCTCATCTCCACTACGTTGGGCGACTCCTGTCCCTTTGCAAGCCTTGCCGATCCCGGTTATACTAACGGTATGAAGACGGCAGTGTCGTTACCGGACAAGGTTTTTCGGGAAGCCGAGGCGTATGCGCGCCGCACCAGAAAGTCCCGTAGCCAGTTGTATCGCGAGGCACTTTCCGAGTACCTCGCGCGCCACTCACCGGATGCGGTGACGGAGGCAATGAACAGCGTCGTGGACAAGGTGGGCGCGGAGGCCGATCCGTTCGTTGCCGAGGCATCTCGCCGCACGATCAAGCGCATCGAATGGTAGCGGTCAGTCAAGGTGAGATTTGGTGGGCCGAGTTGGGCGTGCCCACCGGCTCAGGACCGGGCTATCGAAGGCCGGTGGTCGTCGTGCAAGCGAATCCGCTCAATCGCAGCCGGCTTGCAACGGTGGTGTGCGTCCCGATGACGAGCAATCTCGCGTGGGTCGACGCTCCCGGCAACGTTCTGATCTCAGCGACTGAATCGGGTCTTCCGAAGGATTCCGTGGCAAACCCATCACAGATTGTATCTCTGGATCGCACCACGCTGACTCAGCAAGCGGGCAGATTGTCGGCGAAGAAACTTCAACTCGTGCTGGCGGGCATCGATGTGGTACTCGGACGCTAGGCCGAACATCACGCTGCACTGGACGCGCAGCGTGCGGTAGATTTGTGGGATGCAGGCCAGGAGATCGGTCTGGAGGTCAAGCGGTTTGAGAGAAACTGCTAAGGTCAAACGCCTCAAAGTTCGCCTGCGCCAGCTCGAAGTACTTTCCCACGTGGAAGCCGTCCATCAGCGCGTGATGGCCCTGCACCGACAACGGCATCTTCAACCGCTTGCCCTCGGTGTAATACTTGCCCCAAGCCATGCGCGGGATGCAATCGGGCGGGCTTAGGTGCATGGGGTGGGCAAAGCTGGTGAACGACACCCACGGGATGCTGGTCATGAACAGGTAATCGTCGCGGCCCGGTTCATCCTCCAGGTTGGGATGGGCTTTGGCCTGAGCGATGCGCTTGTCTGCTTCCGCCGCAAACGCCGGGAAATCTTGATGAAAAGGCAAGCAACAAAAGCTGAACTGCTGTTGCTCGGTCAGGATGGTGACTGACGGGTGGACCACGTCGTGCTCAACCACGTGCTGGTCGCGGATGCGGGTGCGAAACTCGGGGATTTGATTGGCAGTTGCGGCAAGCACGTACACGGTGGTCACGCTGAATGATGCGCCTGCGCGCTTCACCTTGCGCGCGAACGCGGTGACGTCCACGGGCGCGCACACGTTGAAGTGGGGCGAGCTGAAGTGGCGATAGAGTTCAAATTGCCTGCGGCGCGGCCAACGGTCCAGCTCAATCGTGCGCATCTCAACCCCTTTGCCCCGTACCGTACGCTGAGGAGTTTCCTGGTGCAAGCAAATGGGAAGGCCCCGGACATGAGCCTCCAGGGCCTTCCGAGGCGGGTGGGTGTAGCTTGCGTTTACATGGCTTTTGAGGTGCTGTAGTACCAGTAGCCGTCGGCCTTCTGCTCGCAGATGCCAATTAGGAGGCCGCTGCCCCAGGCGTCCAGGCTGGCGTAGCTTTGGTGCAGCTGACAGCCCAATGAGGTGACGAAGGCGTCTGAATAGGCCATTTCCACGTAATGGCGCTCCGGCTCGAGTCTAGGTTGGTGCATTTGTGCATGATCCACCTGCTCCATGGAACCGCCCACCACCACGACGCAATCGTAGCTGACGGACTCCAGCATGTTCAGATGGTCGATCAAGCGCTGGCAGTCCGGCGCGTTGGGATCGCTCACCTGGACGTCGTGCAGGGGCACGTCGCCGGTGTTGGTGACCGTGACGCTGAAGGTGACGGGCTTGCCGGCCACCACGCGCTGGAGATTGGGCGTCTTCTCGATCTTGATCGAGGGGTTGATCGCGTCCACGTGGGCGCTGTCCGTGGCGACCACGGCGCCGCCGTTGGGGTCGTCGCCGGTGGCGGTGATGATGTTGTCGAAATCGCCGCTTGCGATGGTTTCACAGGCGTAATGCGCGCTCTCTCCAGGCTTCAGCATTTCCAACTGCAGCTCGCACTTGGGGGCCTGCGGGTCCATCACCCTGATATTATGCAGGGGCACGTCGCCGGTGTTGGTCACGCTCACCTGGAACTGTGCGACCTTGCCCGAAACCACCTGCTGGTGATCGGGGGACTTTTCGATGGCGATGGCGGGGTGCATGGGCTTGACCGCCGCGCTGTCGTCGTCATAGACCACGACGTCCAGCGGGCCGTACGCGGTGACCTCGGCGGTGTTGACGTATTTTCCATCTTCAGCTTTGTCGTGCTGGGGTTTGTGCTCCGTGGGCTTTTGGCTTTGGCCGCGATGCAGGAGTTTGTCCAGTTGCAGGTCGAGCAATCTCATGTTGAGCGTAAAGCGCACGCCCTGGAGCATCCACAGGTCGCGCCCCAATGCCACATGTTCCTGCGCTTCCACGTAGCTCAGCAGAGACAGAACTTGATCCTGGGCCAGAAACTGCGCTTTTTCGGGGTTGAGATTCAGGTACACGATCACCTTGTCCCGGTTCAGCATGTCCTCGTAGGGCAGGCCGAAGCCGTCGCTTGCTCGGACGGCCGGGGCAGCCCACATCAGGGCCAGGATGGTTAAACACAAAAGGGAGCTTAAAGAACCCCTGTTCATGAACGCCCTCCTTGAACACTCAGCGCTCTAGGATTTCTTTGATTTTAAGGTAGAACCCCAGCTGCTTAAGTTACCTGGGCGACAAGCCGGCCTGCGGGTATGGTGGCTCAATCAAGTTGCGAACCAGTGCGTCATGCCATTAAGATGCTTCCAATACCCTACGATGTAATGGAGGCGACACGTGAGCGAAGCCCACATCGAGTTCACGGAAAACGGGCCAGTGCTGGTGAAAGGACCCATGTTCTATACGAACGCTGCGGGTCAGGAGACGAAGCTGGACAAGGCCTGGATCGCCTTGTGCCGCTGCGGAGGTTCCGGCAATAAGCCCTTCTGCGACGGCACGCACAAGGGCAAGGGGTTTCAAGCCGCCAAAGGCGAGTTGCGCGCCGCCTGAAGCGGGGGCTTCTCAAACAAGGGCACATTGCACAAAACTCAAGGCCACTGGCGCTCAACAACAAGGGGCTCTTGGCTTGTTCAAAAAAATCAGCTATAATTTCCTAACAAGGTATCAAAAAGGGCAGTTTTAACTCAAGGACGAGTCCATCTTCGAGCAAAGAGCATATACCGCGGCAGCGCGCCGCACCTCAATATTTGCCAGCATAGAAATCCTGCTTGCTAGATTCCTAGAAGGCATTGGGCTTTGATCCGGGGAAGGGGGAAAGATGGATCGAACGAAGTCAATGCTGCTCAGAATCGCCCTATTGGTGGCGTTATCCGCCGCGATCTCGCTTCAAGGGGACGCGCGCGTGGGGCTGTGGGGCCTGCAAACCATTGACCCGCTTGCGCCGCCGCAGTTCATCCTCGCGCAACAACAGCAGTGCCCACCTGGATGCACCCTGGTCTGCGGGGCAGCCTGCTTTTGTGATTGTCCGCCCCCGCCCGACGATACACCCGATGATACCCCTCAAGAGCCATGCGAGGACAAGGGAGGAAATACAGATGGCGACGCCTGCTGCAATGCCGATGATCAGTGCCCAACTGAGCCCGGCCCTGCGGAGCTGAAATGCTGCCAGCCCGATGACGACCCCCAAGGGGAGAATTCCTGCGTGGAGCAGCTCATCGCCAACGGGGAGACTCCCGAACAAGCCGCATTCCTCTGCTGCGTTCGCCAGGAGATCGCCAATGGGGCAACTCAGCAGGAGGCCGAAGCGCGCTGCGCGCCTCCCGAGGAGCAGGGCTCCTGCGTCGAGGACCTGATCGCCTTAGGCCATAGCCCCGAAGCGGCTCTTTTCCTCTGCTGCGTGCGAGAGCAAGTCGCACAGGGAGCAACTCAGCAAGAGGCATTGGAGTTGTGCCGCCCTCCCGACGAGCGCGGCTCCTGCGTTGAGGACTTGATCGCCTTGGGCAAGACCCCTGAAGAGGCCCAGTTCCTCTGCTGTGTGCGCCAGGAAATAGCAGCGGGAGCTACAGAGGAAGAAGCCGTGGAGCTGTGTCGCCCCCCCGATGAGCGTAGTTCCTGCGTGGATGATTACATCAGCTCGGGGAAAACGCCGGACGAGGCCGCCTTCCTTTGCTGTGTGGATCAGCAGATCGCCATGGGCGCATCCCCTGCAGAGGCTGTGGCGCTGTGCAGCCCTCCCAACGGCGATGGTTCCTGCGTGGACGACCTGATCGCCTCGGGCTTCACCCCCGCAGAAGCCCTCTTCCTCTGCTGCCTGGAAAAGCAGATCGCGATGGGCGCAACGCCCTCGGAAGCGGTAGAACTGTGCCTCCCTCCCGACGGTGACGGCGCCTGCGTGGAGGATTACATCTTGTTGGGCAAAACCCCTGAAGAAGCCGTTCTCCTCTGTTGCGTGGACAAACAGGTCGCCATGGGCGCAACGCCTGCAGAGGCACAAGCCCTGTGCCGTCCGTGCGAAGAAGCTTCCGATCCTGACCGGTGTTGTGAGGAGAAATTAGCCAACGGCATCACCGATCTCACCTGTGAACCGCCGCAGGAAAGCACGCCCCCCAGCGCTCGCAATCCGCTAGCCGAAGTGGTGATCAACGAGGTGGCCTGGGCCGGCACTGCCGCCAGCCCTGCCCATGAGTGGATTGAGCTGTTCAATCCAGACGATGAACCGATCCCGCTGACCGGTTGGAAGCTGCTGTTCGTCGAGCGCCGCATCCATGGGCTGTTCATTCTGGAGGAAGTGTCTCTCAAAGAGGCCATCGAGGCGCGGGGGTTTTACCTGATGGAGCGAGGAACGGACCAAGTGGTCAGCGACATCGAAGCAGACCTGATTTACGACGTGGAGCTTCGCGACAGCGACATGTGCCTGGTCTTAGTTGACGCAGCGGGATTGGTGCAAAGCAGCTCCAACATCCCCGATTGCCGCGACTGGTTTGCAGGCTTCAGGGTGGGCTCCATCGCCAGCGCGATGGAGCGGAACCACCCCGTAGCTCCCGACGTGGAGCCCAGTTGGCATGACAACGATTTGCAACATCGTGTCGGCCTCGACGCCCATGGGGACCCCATCAACGGAACCCCTCAAACGACGAACTCGGCTCCGCCGGGAGGAGGGCTATGATGTGGACCAGAGCAACCTTGCTTGCTGTGTGTTGGGCGTTGGGGGCCTTTGTCCTGGCGCCCGCCCGCACCCTGACGGTGGGCCAAGGTGGAGCGCAGTTTCAAAGCATCCAAGCGGCCATTGAAGCAGCCCAACCAGGAGACGTCATCGAAGTGGCGCCAGGGACGTATCGGGAAAGCGTGGTGATCGCCAAGGACGGCGTGATCCTGCTGGGATCAGGCAGCGATCGCACCACGATTGAAAGCTCTACTACGGTGGTGAGTTGCTTGGGGGTGCAGAGCGGGCGCGTTGAGGGCTTCAGCCTGCGTCACACCGGAAGCCAGCCAGGACCGGCTGTCTTGGCCAGCGCCTCCTCCCTGGTCATCGCCGATACCGTCATCACCGGGGCAACCGGCGCAGGCGTGGAGATCGGCGCGGGCGATGTGGTCCTGTTGGGCAGTCAGATCAAAGCCAATCAAGGCGGGGGGGTCTTAATCCACTCCCGCGCCCGGGCCACCTTGATCGACAATGCCATCGCTCAAAACGGCCTGCAGGGAGGTTTTGCTGGCGTTCAGGTGCGAGGGAGTTCTACAGCCACGTTGCGGTTTAACCGCATTTGGCTCAACGGGGGCAGCGGCGTCTTCGTGCATGGGAATTCTCAGGCGCAACTGGTGGGCAACAGCCTCATCGGCAACGGCTTGCACGGCGTTTCGGCCTTGGAGGGAGGGAGCGTTGAACTGATCTCCAGTTCCTTCTTCTGGAACGGCCAGGTGGGGATTCGCTTAGGGGGCGTGGAACGCGCCATCGTGGCCGGCAACTTCATCGCGCACAACCCCTTGGGCTTAATCAGCCAGACCCAGTCGCTGGCCCGCGGTATCAACTTATTTATCCAGAACGACAGGGACATCTTTGGCCTGGGCATATCTCCCCAAGAAGGCCGGTTCATCGCCGATGCCTTGGCCCACCCTCAAGTGAGCCAGTTGTTTCAAACGTTGGCGCAGCTGGGCAGCACCGTGAAAAGCCTCCAGCAAGCCCCCTCCGATGCCCAATATCAGGAATTGGTCGCGCAGGCTCAGGCTGCGGAGCTGATCGGCGCGGAAATCTATCTGCTGGGGGGCTTGGCCGAAGAGGCCAAGATCCGTTTCAATTTGGTCATCCGCCTGAACCCGGCTAGTCCCACCGCTGATCAAGCGCGGGCGCGATTAGAACAACTCGGCTAAGGAGATCATGGAAGATCCAATAAAACCAACAGACCCGACGCACGCTCCCCACGCGCTGCCACAGGGTCAGGCATCAAACCCTGACCCCAATGCGTGGGTGATCCACGTCAGGAAGTTGCACGTGGCGTTCATCCTGGTTGCCATGCTGAGCTTTTTGGGAGGGTACTTCGTGCACAGCCTCACGACGGTAGTGCCTAAGGAAGCCGTCGCGCGCGCCGAGTCAGAAGGGCTGACTCAGGTGCAACGCCTTGCGGTTGAGGTGGATGACGATCCGTTCTTGGGACCCGCCGAAGCGCCGGTGACGATCGTGGAGTTCTCCGATTTTCAGTGCCCGTTCTGTCAGCGATTTCGGGAGCAGACCTTGGATCAGCTGCTGACCGCCTACGAGGGCAAGGTGCGCTTTGTCTACCGTGACTATCCCATCAGCAGCATCCACCCCCACGCGCAGAAGGCGGCGGAAGCCGCCCAGTGCGCTCACGAGCAGGGGAAGTTCTGGGCGATGCACGATCGGCTCATGGCCGAGCAAAGCGCGTGGGCAAGCGTTTCTAACGTCCCTGCAACCTTCCAATCTTATGCCGACGAGCTGGAGCTGAACGTGGAGCAGTTCAGCAACTGTCTAAGCTCTGGGCAGTTCGCCGCCGAGGTGCAACACGACTACCAACAAGGGCAAAGCTACGGCGTGCGGGGCACCCCAACGTTTTTCATCAATGGACGAATCGTAGCAGGCGCCGTGCCGTTTTCCACGTTCAAGGCCATCATCGAGGAGGAATTGGCAAGCCGTTAAGACTGCGAAGCCATTGAATGGACACGACCCAGTTGATGCAACTGGCCCTGGATATGGCCGGCATGAAGGCGATCCCCGCCGACAGCGCCATTTACCATCCCGGCGAACGCATCCAGAAGGCCATCATCGGCATTGACATGGAATCCCCGGAGTTGCTGCTTGCCAGACAGCTTGGCTACGACGCGGTCATTGCCCATCACCCCGTAGGGGACACGGCCAAGCTGAACTTCGCCCAGGTGCTGTGGACCCATCTGGATCAGATGCTGGACGCCGGCGTGCCCGAAGCCGTGGCCAGGCCCATCGTCGAGGAGAAGGTCCACGCCACGCGCATGCAGATGCACGCGGCCAACTACGACCACGCTCCCTCGATCGCGCGCCTGCTCAACATGCCGTACCTGAACATCCACCTGCCGCTCGATGAGGTGGGTCGCCGCAAGATGGTTGCCGTGGCCCAGACGCTTTCTCCCAAGCAGCCTGTATCGGCCTTGATCGAGGCGTTCAAGGCCCAGATAAGTGAGTTCCAGCTCGCGCTGACCGACTTCCAGGTGCGCGTGGGCGCGCCGGAAAACCCGCTGGGCAAGGTCGCCATCTCGCACGCTGCCGGCACCAACGGCGGCTATGCCATCGCCAAGGCCTATTTCGACCACGGCGTGGACACCGTGCTCTACATCCACTGCAGCCCGCAAGACTCGCTCCGGCTCAGGGAGGAGTATCAAGATCGGGGCAAGAACCTGATCATCAGCGGCCACATCGCCTCGGACGCGGTGGGCATCAACCTCTACGCTTCGGAGCTCGAGCGCCGGGGCGTGCACGTCACGCGCGTCAGCGGCGTGCTGGCTTGACACCCCTTTTTCACCCTTTGTGCATGTTTTTTTCATTTGGGCTCTGGTAGGCTCAAATTGCGGGTAAGGGCGTGCCCTCACTTGCGGTTGGGTGCGTACATTCCCACAGGGTTACATAACGGGTTTGCTCCACGTGAGGGGCATCGGTTCATCTACAAGGAGGTCCAACGATGATACAATCTCGCAGAAGATTCTCTATCGTAGCAGCCGTCGTTTTGATGGCGCTTATCGCCGCGCCCATGGCGCTTGCCGCCACGATCAGGGTTCCAGGCGACGTGGCCAGCCTGCGCCAAGCCATCGCGCAGGCGCGGCCGGGCGACACGATCGAGGTGTCCAGAAACCTTCGCGAAGCCGTCGAGGTCAAGAACAAGCGGCGCATCACGATCGAGGCCGCCGGTTCCAACCGCGTGTTCGAGATCGAGGGCAACCGCAGCGGCGCGCCCACGATCTTGATCGAGGACTCCAGCGAGATCACGTTCGAAGGCTTCATCATCACCCGCTCCGAGCAAGCGGGCATGGACGGCGGCATGGTGATCGTGGACAGCCAGGACATCGTGCTGGAGCGCGTGCAGTTCCTGGACAACATCGGGACCATCAAGGTCGACAGCATCGGCTCCAACCTGGAGATCACCAACTCCGATGTCCAAATCATCAACACCACCATCATCCCCAGCAAGACCACGCTGCCCGTCACCCACGCGCTGCGCGCCAACGGCTCCGACGTGAGCTGGCAGGGCGGCGAGATCTCGGGCAACAACGGCCTTGCCGTCACGGTTACGGGCGGCTCGCTCAACTTGTCGAGCCTGGTGATTCGCGACAACGCCGGGTACGGCGTCCAGCTCAACGGCGGCACGGCGATCAGCTTCGACGCCGTCACGATCAGCGGCCACCCCGAAGGCGGCATCCTGTCGCTGAGCTCCAGCGGCGCGATCTCCAACAGCACGATCCAGGGGAACCAGAAGCACGGCTTGGTGGTCAGCGGGGGCTCGGACATCAGCCTGAACGCCAGCACGGTCTCCAACCATCCGCAGGACGGCGTGCTGCTGATCGGGGCTTCCACCGCCACCATCTTCAATAGCCAGATCGTGTCCAACGGCTCCCGAGGCGTGGAGGCCTTGGAGGGCTCGACGCTGTCCATCACGGGCGGATTGGTGTCGGCCCAGGCTGCGGACGGCATACGCGTGGGCTCGTCCAGCGGCACGATCAGCGGCAGTCAGTTGACGGAAAACGGCGCCGCCGGCGTGCTTGCGGAGCAAAACGCCCAGCTGCAAGTAAACCAAGGCAGCTTCGTGTCCCAGAACAGCGCGCAGGGCGTGCGCGTGGTCAGCTCCAGCGCCACGGTGAGCGACAGCGAAATTTCCTCCAACGGCTCGCAGGGGATATTGCTCGAGACCAGCGCGTTGCTGCAGGCTTTCGGGACCGTGGTATCCCAGAACCAGCTTGAGGGTGTGCGCGTGGTCGGCTCCAACGCCACGGTGAGCGACAGCGAGATCACGTCCAACGGCACGCACGGCATCCTGCTGGAAACCAGCGCCCTGCTGCAGGCTTCTGGAAGCCTGGTGTCCCAGAACGCGCTGGAGGGCGTGCGCGTGGTCAGCTCCAAGGCCACGATCAGCGACAGCGAGATCTCCTCAAACGGCACGCACGGCATCCTGCTGAGCGACATCTCCGAGCTGACCATGTCCAACAGCACGGTCACCGCCAACCAGCAAAACGGTGTGGAGCTGAGTTCCTCGATCATGCAGGACACGGGGTCCCAGATCTTGGCCAACGGCGTGCGCGGGATCAACGCCACCGCTTCCACCCTCACGCTGAGCGGCACGACCGTCAGGGACCATCCCGACGACGGCGTGGCGCTGTTGGCCAGCAGCGCCACGGTCAACGGCAGTTCGCTGCTGATCGCAAACCAGGGCTGGGGCCTGAGCGCGCGCGGCCAATCCACGCTGGTGATGGACCAGAGCACGGTCAGCCAGAACGGCAAGGACGGCGTCCTGCTGGTGGAGGCCTCTGAAGCGGACGTGACCAACTCCACGATCAGCACCAACGGGAAGAACGGCGTCAACATGGACGCCTCGCGCCT
>Ga0326597_10013248_pt1 | contig 10847 bp, 7 predicted proteins | sample RVTome_12_FD_203789 | JGI IMG/M metagenome (GOLD analysis project Ga0326597, IMG submission 203789) | Soil microbial communities from uranium-contaminated site in the Upper Colorado River Basin, Wyoming, United States - RVT100D185 | ecosystem: Environmental > Terrestrial > Soil > Contaminated >... | reverse complement strand
CGCCCAACCTACCTGGGCACGCATCATGGTGCTTTCGAGATCAGCAACCCACACGCCGATAACTACCGACCTCCGCAGATTTCCCTGGCGACCGGTTCCGATACAAAGGTCTTCGAGCAGCGTCACGCGCTGCTGAAGATGTTTGACCGTTATCGCAGCGGTTTGGATGTGTCGGGAAACATGAACTCGGTCGATCGTTTCCACGAGCTGGCCTACGAAATGCTGACGAGCCCCCGGGCCGCGGCGGCATTCGATCTGTCCCGCGAGGAGGACGCCTTGCGAGACCGGTACGGCCGCCATCTGTGGGGGCAAGGTTGTTTGCTGGCTCGACGACTGGCGGAAGCGGGCGTCGGGGTCACCACGCTTTACATTAATACGCCCGAGAACGGGCCGGACTTTACTAATTGGGACGACCATATTCAGAACGCCGGACGGCCGGGGCATTTCGCGGGCTACATGAAAGTCCGCTTGCCCTATCTCGATCAGTCACTTTCGGCCCTGATCGAGGACGTATTCGCTCGCGATCTCGATCGTCGCATCATGGTCGTCGTCGTGGGTGAATTTGGTCGTACGCCGCGGCTTTCGCATAACGCGAACGGAACCGGGCGGGACCATTGGCCACAAGCCTATTCTGCTCTCGTCTCGGGAGGTGGCTTGCGGATGGGACAAGCCGTTGGCGCGACGAACTCCAAAGCCGAGTACCCGACGGATCGTCCATGCTCGCCGCAGGACTTGTTGGCGACGATCTATCGTCACCTGCGAATCGATCCCGATCACACGTTCCGCGATTTCTCCGGTCGGCCGATCGCCATTCTGCCGAGCGGCGCTCCGATCGGGGAACTGGTGTGATGCGCTTATCACGGATGACTCGCAGCGCGAACGCAGAACACTTCTCCCACACCGTGATACGGGCGTCCGCGGGAACCGGGAAGACGTTTCAATTATCGAACCGGTTTCTCGGACTCTTGAATGCGGGAGTCGCACCCGACCAGATTCTTGCAACGACGTTCACTCGCAAAGCCGCCGCGGAGATTCTCGATCGGATCGTCGTCCGGCTGGCGGAAGCGGCTAGCGATAGGAAGGCCTGTAAAGAACTCGGCGAGTTCATCGGCGATCCATCTCTCACCTGCGAGCGATGTCGCCAGCAATTAGCCGGATTGCTCCGCAGCTTGCATCGGCTCCAGGTCGGCACGCTCGACAGCTTCTTCGGCCAGATGGCTCGCAGCGTGAGTCTCGAGGTTGGATTGTCGCCCGCTTGGCAGATCGTCGACCAACTTCAGGATGCGGCGATTCGAGACGAAGCGATCGAGGCGGTGATTCGTAGCGAGGAGACGAATGACTTGCTCGCGTTGACTCATCTGTTGACCAAGGGAGAAGCAAGTCGCACCGTCGGTCAGCTCATTCGCACCACGGTAAACGACTTGGAGAGCTTGTTCCAAGAGACTGAAGCCGGCGCGTGGCATGCCCTGCCTTACCAGAAACCGCTTGCCGACGACGTGTACGTACTGCTGCTCGAAGATCTGCGAACACTCGCCATGCCGGACAAGCGATTCGAGCGAGCGCGAGACGAAGACTACTCGCGAGCGTTGGTCGGAGATTGGGAAGGCTTCATCGCGAAAGGTCTTGCCGCGAAGGTACTCGCCGATGAATCGACTTACTATAAGAAGCCCATACCCGACGCGGCACTGTCGATCTACAAGCGGCTGCTCAAGCATGCTCGCTCGCTACTCCTTTGTCGGATCGCCCGACAGACCGAAGGCTCGTACGAGCTGTTGAAGAAGTTCGATGCGGAGTATTCCACGCTGAAACACGTGCAACATGCGAACCGTTTTGACGACATTACGCGATTCTTGGCACGCTCGCTCCGGGAGCCTTCGTCCGAGTCGAGCGGGAATGAGACGTATCGTCAATTGTCGTTTCGGCTCGACGCCAATGTCCATCACCTGCTGCTTGACGAGTTTCAGGACACGGCACCTGCTCAATGGGAAGTGCTTCGTCCGTTCGCCAAACGGGTCACTCAAGGCGAGGGAGACGATTCATTCTTTTGTGTCGGCGATACAAAGCAAGCGATTTATGGATGGCGAGGCGGCGTTGCCGAGATCTTTGAGGCAATCAGTTTGGAATTGACAGGGCTCGTTGAAATGGGTTTGAACGCGAGCTTTCGTTCGTCCGAACCGGTGATCGAAACTGTTAATGAAGTGTTTGCGAACGCCCTCCGGCACGCAAACCTTGGTCGCGCGGAAGAGGCTGTGCGGAAGTGGTGCCAGCGATTCGAGCAGCACACGACGACTCGCGTTGACTTATCCGGCTACGTTGCGCTGGAAACCGCGTCCAGCAGCGACGACTTACTCGAATTCACCGCTCAGCGTGTGGCCGAGTTCGCACAACGCTCCCCGCGTCACACGGTTGGCGTTCTCGTGCGACGCAACGAGACCGTGGGACGATTAATCGGTCTGCTGCGGGAGCAAGGTGTGTTGGCAAGTGAAGAGGGAGGTAATCCGCTGACAGACTCGGCGGCCGTGCTTATCGTTCTTTCACTGATGCGACTTGCGGACCATCCTGGCGACACCGTCGCGCGGTTTCATGTTGCCTCAAGTCCACTCGGGCGAAGCATTGAATTCACGAATTACAGCGATGACAAGAGCTGTTTTCGGCTGAGCCGACATGTTCGGCGCTCGCTGATCGAGCTGGGGTATGGCCCCACGGTGGCCCTCTGGACAGAGTCGCTCCTGTCCCATTGCACCGCTCGCGAACGAAGTCGGCTTGGCCAGCTCGTCGAACTCGCGTTCGGCTATCAGCAGCGAGCGACGGATCGTGTTGATGACTTTGTTCGCTTTGTCGAGCAACAACGAGTCGCTGATCCCACGAGCGCGCAGGTGCGAGTCATGACGATCCATCAGGCGAAAGGACTCGAATTCGATACCGTCGTCCTTCCCGAGTTGGAAGGCCGCTTGATCGGACAACCGGATTCGTTCGTCGTTCACCGCGAGACTCCGGTCAGCCCGCCAGATCGGGTTTGCCGATATGTCAACTCCGATATCCAGCAGCTTCTGCCGCAAAAGTTTCAGCAGATGTTTGAGGATGCGACGGATCGCACCGTTACCGAGTCGCTGTGCGTGTTGTACGTGGCTTTAACGCGAGCCATCCATGCGTTACACCTGATCATCGCTCCCTCGAAGGAAAACGAGCGAGTTATGCCGCTGACGTCGGCCGGTCTATTGCGTGCGGCATTGCGCGGAAACGAGCCGGAATTGCCGCGCACATTGCTGTATGAATGTGGCGACAGGGATTGGTTCGAGCGAGTCGAACACGAGGAGCCGCCCACGGTTGCGACTCACGAACCGTTGCCTGCGCAGGTCCAACTCGCCAAGACCACGAAGCATCGTCGCCGTGGTCTCGACCGACAGAGCCCGTCCAGTTTCGAAGGGGGCACGCGCGTGAGTATGGCAGAGTTGTTACAGCCTCGGCAAACATCGGCCTTGGCTCGTGGCACGTTGATTCATGCTTGGTTTGAGCAGGTGAGATGGATCGAGGAGGGAATACCGGACGAGCACGAGCTGCGGCAAGTTGCCGATGCACTTCGCCGCAGCGAGGCGACTGCATTGGACATCGAGCGCGAGTTGGCAGCCTTTCAACAAATGCTTCGCCAAGTGGCCATCGCAGCCGCATTATCGCAAGACGCGTACGACACGCCGACGAAGCTCGGGTTTGGCGAGTCGGTTTGCGACGCGCTGACGAGCCGCAAGGCAAGACTTGTCGTCGAGAACGAGCGGACGTTTGCCGTGCGTAACGACAGCCAATTGCTCAGCGGTAGCATCGACCGTATCGTATGGATCTATACCGGTCAGGAGCTCGTTGCCGCCGACATTATCGACTTCAAAACCGATGTCGCCGAAGATGATGAAGCAGTGAACAAGAAACGCGAGTATTATCGACCGCAGCTGGATTCGTATCGCGACGCGGTCTGTCGCATGTCGGGATTGACGGCCGAACGAGTGATAACGCGGCTCGTGTTCGTCGGCCGCGGCCTCGTTGTTCAAGTCGCGTGAGTTGCGGAGTTCGTCGCTATGCCCCAACCGGCCGACGCGATCTTTGTCTACGGAACACTTCAACGCGGTGAGGTCCGAGAGCGATGTTGGCCTCGCAAGCCGTCGCGAATTGAATGGGGCACGATCCAGGGCCAATTGCGTGACTTGGGAGATTACCCGGCACTGGTTGCCGGCGAGGATTTGATCTTGGGCGAGTTGTGGCATATCGCGGAGACTGACGTCGACGCGACGCTTGCCGTGTTGGATGAGATCGAATGGTACGGGCAGGGCGAAGATGATCTTTACGTTCGCGAGGTCGTGGCGTGTCGCACCCTGTCTGGCGAAATGCGGCAAGCGTACACCTATCGATATGCGAAGCCCGATGAAATAACCATGTCGCCGAGCGTTTTGCCAGACGCAGAGGGCTTCTGCCGGTGGGTGGGTCGTCGAGGGTAGCCGAAACGCGATGGCGTGTGTAACTTCATGAGACTAGTTCGTTTAACCGCAAGCCGGAGGCGTGCGCTTTTTCGTAGAAGCGCACGCCTCCGGCTTGCGGTTAAACGACTACTTGGCAAATGCTTAAACAAACCAGCCAGACCCGAGTGGCACCGTCAACTATCCGACGCTCGCATGGGACGGTAAGTTAAAGTTTGTTATGGAATGGTGGCTTTGTTGGAGGAAGTTCGAGAATGGCTTGCCGCGGTGTTCGAGGTGCGACGACAGTGGAGTCGAATTCGCGCGAAGCGATCCTGGAGGAGACTTGCAAGCTGCTCGCGCTCATGATCCGCTTCAACGAGATCGCCTCCGAGGACGTGGCCAGCGCGACCTTCACCCTGACCCGTGATCTCGACGCGGAATTTCCTGCCCTCGCCGCCCGGCAACTCGGCTGGCGCGACGTGCCGCTGCTCTGCTCGTATGAGGTAAATGTTCCCGGCTCGTTAAAAAAATGCATTCGGATTCTGGTTCACTGGAACACCGAAAAGACTCAACGAGAGATCACGCACGTCTACCTTGGCGGCGCTCAAAAGTTGCGTCCCGATTTGGCGGAACTGCCCCCGGTGGATCTCGCCGAACTGGAAGCCTGGATCGCGGAACATATCTCGCAAGGTAGTTGAGCCTCCAGGACACCGATAGCCAATCAGAATGTCCGCGAGCCCCTTCAAAACTCCTTCACCGAACGTGGCACGCGACGGACGAGGTTTTCGGTGCCGATATAGAGGTCGTCTTTCGGCTTGTCCACTTGGAGTTGCTTGAAGCGATCGGTTATCGCCTCGTGGCGATCGAGGTGATACGGATGCGTTAGCAGGAAAGACGGGAGTCCCGGCTTGGCTCCTCGATCGCGCTGGTGCATGCGGAAGAACAGCTTGGCCATTTCGCGCGGATCGTAGCCCAACTCGTACGCCCAGGTCGCTCCGTCGTCGTCGGCTTCGGATTCGTCTTCGGGGCGGAACGGTTTGCTGAAGCTGCGCATCAACATCGCACCGCTGCGAAAAAACTGATCCGGCGAGAATCCGTTTGCACCGCTGAACGTACTCTGCATCCGTTTCATTCGTTTGGCATCGTACAATTGGTGGGCATGATCGAGATGGGACAGTTCGTGTCCGATGACACCCACCAACGCGGCTTCGTTCTCGGCGAAATCCAACAGGCCCCGATAGAAAATCAAGGTTCCGCCCGGGAACGAACGAGCATCGGATTCGCTCGAGTCGGCAACGTAAACACGAATCGTTCTGTAACGTGCCGTGTTTTCCATCTTGGGACGGACTTGAGCGATGAGCTTTTGAAGATACTCGACGTCTTCGCCGCGGGTGATGACTTTGATCCCATTGCGGCGGAGTTCGGCCAGGTATTCACGACTGGCCCTTTCGCCGATCTGCGATTCATCGCGCGTCGTGATTTCGATCTTGTCCAACTCCTCGCGATCTTCTTGCGGCGCTGCCCCAAAGAACTGTTCGAACATCTTCTGTGGATCAGAAAAGGGGAACGTTTGTTGCTGTCCTTTGACAGGTGCCGGCAACGCGATGGCCACGACTATCCCCAAGCACCAGGTGTGTGCGGCCGTCGAGTTCCAGCACCGTGATCTCATCGACGGCCTCGGAGGGCCGTCGTACGGGAATCTCACAGCAAGCCGTATGAACGGAACTGCCGTTGCTTGAACTCGCTGCGTGCATGTCAAGTGATTGGACATATCGATCCACTTTCTTCGATTCTGCTACGCCCCTGCCGTTTCCTGGATCGTCCCCGGCCTGCTCCAGTATTGCGCAACGAGAACGATCAGTCCAGTTGCCGCGAAGGCGGGGCCCTCGAACGCGCTCCACCAGGCGGGCATGCCAACCGCCAGATCGATACCGTACATCACGACCCCGTGAGCCACCGCGAGGCGTGCCATCAAGCGAATTAACGGCCAATAGCGGCGTACGTCGAACGACATGTAAACGATCATCAGGCCGTGCAATGCGTACAGAGCCGAGGCCGAACGCGCGAGATAGCTGGCGATCGGTGCATCGGGGAATTCGTCGAGACCGCTCCATTGGTGGCCCCACTGAATCCAAGCCGTCGGCATGGCGACGGCGATGAACGCGAGCACGTCGATTCCACCAAGGACGCGCAACGCGATCACCAACGGGAGATCGGTCGCTGGCTTCGACGAAGCATAATTGGTGTCGTCGGCGTTCGACATTCGAGGGCTCTCAGTCCAAACGCTGCAAGAGAGCCGATCGCATGCCGCCGATCCGATCGAGGTCGATGCCCGGTGGTTCACGTTCGAGCAGCCAGTCAAGGTCGGCGATCGCCGCCGCATATCGATTGCTGAACGCTCGCAGCCCCGCTCGCTGCTGTCGATAATCCGCCGAATCGGGCTCGATCGCGACGAGTGCTTCGAGATATCGTAGCAAGGCCTCACCATCGGATTTGGATTCTGCCAGGCCGCCAAGATTGCGAATCATACGTACGAGAATATCGCGTTTGGAAGCCGCTTCAAGATCGGCCACGGTCAGCAACCGATTCGCATGCAGCTGAACCAGCGCTGCCGCGTCGTCAGCCGACAGCAGCTTGCCCCGCTCGAAGACGTCGACAAGCTGATCCTCGCTCTCGGGCCGAACGTGTTTGACAACAAAGTGGCCGGGCAGGCCGACACCTTGAATGTCGAGTCCCACTCGCTTGCCGAGTTCCATATACAGGACCGAAAGCGTGACGGGAATACCCTCGCGATCGTCGATGACTCGATTCATATAGCTGTTTGCGCGGTGATAGTACTCCTCGCTGCGACTGCCGTGGAATCCGTGTTCAACAAAGAAGTAATCGTTCAGTTTGGCTAACTTCGCCGGGTCGTCGGTATCTTCGGCAAAAGACTTCTTTATTTCCTCGGCCAGTTGCTCGACTTGAGCCAGGTAGGCTTCGACTTCGATGTCCGGCTCGTCGAGCTTGGCGACAAGCAACGCGCCGCGCAGCAAATCAAAATCGCCGTCATCCGCGTTAACCAATTCGAACAACTTCTTTGCGACTCCCTGAACTCGCACATCTTGGGCTGCTTTGCGAAGTTCCTCAGCCCGACGCACCAGTTCCTCGGCTCGCCGCCGAAGCAGCGCGGCGGACGCCTCGGCCTTCTCCGTCAGCGGTGCGATGTCGTCCGGACGCAATCTTTGCAAGGCAGGCAACTTGTCGATCATTTCCGTGAAGCGAGCCAGTTCCTCACCGCCGAGTTGTGTTTCGGCCAGCTTGTCGGCGAAGCGAAACTGCTTGAACTCCGCCTCGGTTTGCCGAAACTTGGCCAGCCCGATCTTGCCGGAAGTGTACGTCTGGTCGCGCGACTCCATCACTAGTTGCTCGTTGACGAAACATTGCAACTTGTTCTCCTCGATGCGGACTTTCAATTGATTCCATTCTCCCGGCCGATAGTGTGGCGTGTCGACGTCTTGAAGGATCTTCCACGTGAAGACGGTTGGTCCGTTGAAACAGGTCAGTCGCAGCTTGCCATTGGTTGGGTAAAAGCCATAGTGCTTGTCACCACCGTCCGCGTGAAAGATCAGACCGGCCGCGCCTGCTTCGTCGTCGAGCTTCACGTGGACGGCCAACTCGAAGGGGAGCTTCGGTGTTTCCACGGTGGAGATACAGAGCGAACGACCGCCGAAGCCGGTTCCTTGACCGGTCACGAAGATCTTTCCGGCGCGTTGTCGCCAGCGTGCGCCAAGCAACGGAGTCCATTGATGCTCGTCGATCGCTCCGATCGTTGCCCAACGCGACAAGGAAATCGGATTCGGCTCGTTAAGCAACAGCTGCAAATGTTTTGCATCGACCGCGAAGCCGACGTTCTCCTCGCGCAGCGACTTCATGTTCGCGATACCGTGAACGCGGCCTTGCATGTCGACGACCGGCCCGCCGCTGTTGCCGCGTTCGATCGGGATTGCCAGCTGAATCATCTCTTGCCCTTCGACTTCTCGTACCGCCGAGACGATTCCGCTGACCACGCTGTGCTTTAACCCCAGTGGATTTCCCATCATCACGATCGGTTGTCCCTGGGTGAGCGAGCTGGCATTGTCAAGCTCGAGCGGCTGAAGCTCTTTGCCCATGGGCCTAACCTTGACGATGGCCAGATCACGATGCCGATCCGAAGCATGTACCGATACCACGTCGAGATTCGTTCCATCGGACAACTCGACGGTAAATTCACGCCCTTCGCCGATGACATGCAGATTCGTTGCGATCAGGCCGTCGGCGGAAACAACGAAGCCCGTCCCCAAACCGTGTTCGCCGCCTTCACGACCTGTCGTCGAGATGGTTACCAGCGACGGACGGACCCGCTCGACAATTTGCTCAACCGTCAGCGATTTGGAAGCAGCGGTGTCGGCCGCCGCATCGTCCGCGGCGACAAAGACGGGACAGCCGCCGAAGACGAGCAACGTCACGGTGGTGAAAAATGCCTGTCGGATCATGTGGAACTCCAGTCGAGTGCGAACAACGTTGGTGGAACTATTGTAACGCCCAGCCGTTGAGGCGACCATTTCCATCGTGCAGCTGCCACCGTGTTCGTCTCCGCGACCATGCCGTATGATTGTGGGTTTCTGGAACGTCAGCCGATTCGACGTGGAAAGACCGCCGTGGCCTCGAAGAGCGAACAGCCGCAATACACCCTGGTTTTTTTGACGTTCGCGCGCAATAGCCTCATTCGGGACATGACGTTTCGCGCGAATTTCATCATCGAATGCATTGCGTCGCTGTCGTGGACGATGATGAATCTGGGCTTCTATTTGCTGATCTTCTCTCAGATCGAACAACGCCGGATCGCGGATTGGCACCAATACGAATTCTTCGCCTTCATCGCGACGACATGGATTGTTAACAGTGTCGTGCAAGCGTTCTTCATGCCGAACGCGCAAGAGTTCAGCGAACTGATCCGAACCGGGAACCTGGACTTTGCGCTCTTGAAGCCCATCGACACACAATTCCTCATCTCGCTCCAAAAAATGGATTGGTCGTCGCTGTCCAACTTCGTTGCCGGTGGCGTACTTTTAGTGATCAGCCTGTGGCAACTGACGGGCGAGGCCACGCATCCGTTGACAGTGACGCCGATCCTGGTCGGGATGTATGTCTTCTACTTGGTTTGCGGCGTCGCGATTATGTACAGCCTGATGATATCGCTTGCCGCGACAAGCATCTGGCTGGGCCGCAACCAAACGCTATACGACTTTTGGTTTTACATTACGAATTTTTCACGCTATCCGATGGAGATCTACAACGGACGCTTCGGCGATCCGTTGCAGTGGTTCTTTACGTTCATCATACCGGTGCTGATCGTCGTGAATGTCCCGGCCCGAATCGTAGCGCAGCCGCTAAGACCGGAGACCAGCGTCGAGACTTGGCTGGCGCTATTTGCGATTGCTGCCACCGCCGGCTGCTTGCTCGGCTCGAGATGGATCTTCACACGAGCGCTGCGAAGCTACCGAAGTGCCAGCAGCTGATGAGGTGCTTTTTTCAGGTTGTCCATTGGTGTAATGCCGAAGTGTTTGCCATTGGGTATAATGGCACGAGTGAGGGCACATGACGCATACCACCCGCTACTGCCGACGCTGCCACCAACAGTACGCTGTTGAGCCGTCATGTTTCTCGTGCCCTGAATGCGACACGGAGCTTGTCCCCTGGGATGGCAGCCAAACGGTTGAACTCGAAACGGTCGATTTCTCGCCGGCCTCGCCACTCGATGACCTACCTGAGCCGGCCGGGGCATTGGTCGGGCAACGGCTCGCCAATTATGAGATCGAGAGATTTCTCGGCCAGGGAGGGATGGCTCGTGTTTACCTTGCGACGCATTTGACGCTTGAACGTCCCTGTGCAATCAAAGTCTTGCGCCCGGCGACCATTGAACGAGACAAGGACGCGGCCGAGGCGTTTCTGGCCGAGGCGCGTGCGGCCGCGTCGCTCGTTCATCCGCACGTGGTGGCCCTGCACACGATTGGAGAATTCGAAGGCCGGCACTATATCGAGATGGAATACGTGAACGGCCAGTCGCTGAGTCGTTTGCTGGAGCAAAACGGCGTGTTGGAGCCACTGGAAGCGACGCGGTTGATGTTGCAAGTCAGCTCGGCGCTGGCGGCCGCCCACGAGGCCGGGATGGTTCACCGCGATATCAAGCCGGGCAACGTGATGGTGACGGCGGCTCGTGACGCGAAACTGGCTGACTTTGGACTCGCGAAAAGGATTGCCACGAAACAACCAGTCGCCGGAGCAATGCTCTGCGGCACTCCCAATTATATGGCTCCCGAGTTGTTCGCCGGTCGACCGGCGACGAAACAGAGTGACATCTATGCGATGGGTGTGACGTAT
>Ga0326597_10013247_pt1 | contig 10847 bp, 9 predicted proteins | sample RVTome_12_FD_203789 | JGI IMG/M metagenome (GOLD analysis project Ga0326597, IMG submission 203789) | Soil microbial communities from uranium-contaminated site in the Upper Colorado River Basin, Wyoming, United States - RVT100D185 | ecosystem: Environmental > Terrestrial > Soil > Contaminated >... | reverse complement strand
ATCAGGAAATCGCGGTTGCCATGCAGGAGCGTGAGTTCGACCCCGGATTCGGAGAGATCGGCCAGGGCCGACAGGACCGGTTCGATTCCCGCCACCTCCAGGTTGCCGCGGCCGACCCAGAAGTTGAACAGGTCGCCAAGAATGTAGAAGCGGTCCGCGCCGGCGGCCACCTCCCGACAAAAGCGCTCGAACATCCGGATGCCCTCCGGATCGCCAGGCGAGAGGTGAAAGTCGGAGGCCAGGACGACGCTGTTCACCACCGTCAGTCGCCGCCGCTGATCTCGTACTCTTTCATCTTCTCCCAGAGATTCTTGCGGCTGATGCCGAGCAACGAGGCAGCCTGCGCCTTGTGATTGTTGGTGGTCTTGAGCACGCGCTTGATGTGTTCCCGCTCGGCCTCCTGAACTACCTCCTTCAGCACGGCCACGCCGGAGATGTTCGCGGCATGCTTGAAGCGCGGCGAGGGCAGCAAGAGATGCTCCTGGCGCAGCTCCGACCGCTCCCCCGCCATGGCGATCGCGCGCTCCACCGAATTCTCCAGCTCGCGCACGTTGCCCGGCCAGGGATACAGGCAGAGCGCGTTCATCACCTCCGGAGAGATCACGTATTTCCGCCCCCGCGAGAACCGATCGACGAAGTGCCGGCACAGCAGCGGAATGTCCTCGACCCGGTCCCGAAGCGGCGGCAACCGCAGCGGCACCACGTTCAACCGGTAGTAGAGGTCCTCGCGGAACTTCTGCTGCTCCATCTGACTCGCCAGGTTCTGCTTGGTCGCGGTCACCACCCGGATGTCCACCGGCACGGGCGACTCGCCGCCGACCCGCTCGATCACGCGCTCCTGAAGGGCCCGCAGCAGCTTGACCTGCACCGACAGGCCCAGATCGTCCACGTCGTCCAGAAACAGGGTGCCGCCGTTGGCCATCTCGAACCGGCCACGGCGCTCCTTGCGCGCGTCGGTGAACGCGCCGCGTTCATGGCCGAACAGTTCCGCCTCGAGCAGCGACTCCGGAAGGGCCGCGCACGAGAGCGCCACGAACGGTCCGTCGCGGCGCTGGGAATTGCGATGAATCGCGCGGGCTATGACTTCCTTGCCGGTGCCGCTCTCACCCTCGATGAGGATCGAAGCATCGCTGCCGGCCACGGTGCGCACCACGTCGAGCACCCGGACCATGGCCGGCGACCGGCCGATGACGTTTTCGAAGCCCTCGAACCGCCCCAGATCTTCATGCAGCGATCGATTCTGCTCCTCCAGCTGCTTGACCTTCGCGATCCGCTTGACGAGCAGCAGGATTTCGTCGTTCATGAACGGCTTGAGCACATAGTGGAAGGCGCCCAGACGCATGGCGTCCACCGCCGACTCGATCGTGCCGTAGGCGGTGATCAGGATCACCTCGGTGGCCGGACTGCGCTCGCGCGTCGCCTTCAAGACCTCGAGACCGTCGGCGCCCGGCATGCGCAGATCGGAGATGACCACGTCGAAGCGCTCCGACTCCTTCGACTCGAGGAGTTCGAGCGCGGCGTTGCCCTGGCTCAACGTCGTCACCTCGTGCCCGACCTCCATCAAATCGTCGGCCAGCGTGACCCGGATCGACTCCTCGTCATCGACCAGCAGGATTCTCAGCGGAACCGCCGGCCGTCTGGGATCGTCGCTCTCGCTCGATTTCATCGATACACTCATTCCATCGGCGCCCGGTCAGGGGACGCCCGGTCAGGGGATCCGTGAATCTGGGGATCTGGGGATCCCCACTCGGGGGGCGCCCGACCAGGCGCCCACGGTTCGGTTGCCGCGCCACTCTCGGCAGCGTATGCTCTCGGTCCACTGGCTGATTATTTGGATGCACCCATCAGGAATCCAATCGGAAATCGACATGGCGCAATGGCAGGCGGGCAATGACGAGATTCAGGCCGTCCGGAGGATCTTCGAGGAGCACCTGGCGCTGTTCCAGGAGGCCGCCCGCGATCTTCCCTCCGCCATCGCCGGCGCGGGCCAGGCGATCGTCGAAAGCTACCGCGGCTCGGGCAAGGTGCTGATCTTCGGCAACGGCGGATCGTTCTCGGACGCCCTGCACATCGAGGGCGAGCTGACCAATCGGTTCCGCCGTGACCGCGCCGGCCTTCCGGCCATCTGTCTGGGCGCCGGCCAGGCCAGCTTGAGCGCCACCGCCAACGACTACTCGTATGCGGATCTGTTCGCCCGGCTTTTGCAGGCGCTCGGGAAGCCGGGCGACGTGGCGCTGGGATTGAGCACCAGCGGCGAGTCGGAGAACGTCGTCCGCGCGCTCGCCAGGGCGAGGGAACTCGGTCTGACCACGATCGCCTTCACCGGCGAGGGCGGCGGCCGGGCCGGTGAGCTGGCCGACGTGCTGGTCGCGGCGCCCAGCCGGGAGACCGCGCGCGTACAGGAACTGCACATCCTGGCCGCGCACGCGATCTGCCAGCAAGTCGAGGACGCGCTGTTCCCGCCACCGACCTCCGCCGCGTGAGCCGGAAGCGCCGCAACCCGTGCCCGCACGCCCCGCATCCCCCGCCCCCGCATCCAAGGAACGCAGAAAGGCTGCCTTCCTCGACCGGGACGGCACCCTGATCGTCGAACGGGAAGGCTTCATCGTCTCGCCGCGGCAGATCCGACTGATGAACGGCGCGGGCCGCGCGATCCGCGCGCTGAACGACGCCGGTTACGTGGTGGTGATCCTGACCAATCAATCGGCCATCGCCCGCGGCCTGCTCGACGAACGCCGGCTCGATCAGATCCACTCGGAGCTAAGAAGCCGGCTGCGCCGCCACGGCGCGCGGATCGACGCGATCTACTACTGCCCCCACCATCCCAGCCTCGGGCGCGGCCGCTACCGCCGCCCTTGCCGTTGCCGCAAGCCGGGCCGGGGAATGCTGCGTCGCGCGATCCGCGAATGGGGCCTCTCGGAACGGGAGTCCTTCCTGGTGGGCGACGACCTGCGCGATCTGCTGCTGACCGAGGGCTCCCCCATTCGCCCGGTGCTGGTCACGACCGGCAAGGGCGGCGCGGCGCGAGCGGCGGCCAAACGCCGCTTCGGCCGCCGCCTGCGCGTCGAGCCGAATCTCGCCGCCGCCGTGGCCTCACAGCTCGAGCGTTAGGGCAGATAACGCATCAGACGCGGGCCGAGCAGCTTCACCACCCACAACGGAGTCATGCTCCAGAGCCTGAGGATCCGCTCGTACCGGGGGTTGGAGGGCGACACGCTCGGAATCTCGCGCCCGCCGCGGAGGTAGAACTGATAGGTCAGCGGAGTCGGCTCGAACCCCATGTTCTGCTTGAATCTCGCCGCTCCGGTTCCGGCCCGGCTGCGGCCGAAGTCGTAACGCTTGAGTCCCTGCCGCACTCCGGCCCGCATCAGGTTCCAGTACATGAAGTTCATCGAGCCCAACCGCTCGCAATCCGGATCCGAGCCGGAGTAGTACGGCATGAGCATGTCCCGGAAGACGAAGGACAGCACGCCCGCTACCACCTGTCCCCGGTGACGGACGCCATGCACCAGCACCTGATCCCCGTACGACGCGAGGATCCGCTCGAACCAGCGGAGCGAAAAGACCGGCGAACCGAGGCTGCGTTTGTTCCGGACGAACAGGCGGTAGAAGTCGGGAATCAGCTCCGGTCCTTCGACGAACTCCATGCCGTGTCGGTCTCGCGCCTGTCTGACGGTGGCCCGGGACTTGCGCGGGATCATGGCCAGGCACTCTTCCTCGTCCTCGGGCAAATCGCGCACGAAGGTGACGTACAACTCGGAGTGAGGCAGATCGGGTGCGACCGGTTCGATCTGGCGCAGCTCCAGGAAGTCGAAATCCTGGCGATCGGTCCACTCCACCGCGGCGTTGGAAAGCGCCCTGACCGTCGCGTCCCCGTCCGCCAGGATGCCGCCGTACACCGCATAGGGCACGGAGATCAAGGCCCGCCCCAGGAGCGGCGAACGCACGGCGAACAACGGCAGAAAACCGCAAATCTCGCCCTCCTGTTCGGCGACCAGATGCCTGGGAACGTGGCGGTGGAACTCTCCGACCAGCGCCAGCCACTGGGAGAGGTGGAAGGGACTGCCGCGGGCGTGGGCACGGACGAACCGATCGCAGGCGTCCCGGTCGGCCCGCCCGTATTCGCGGATCATCACGAGCTTCCCCTCCGGCCCGCGCGGTAGACGGTCAGCACGTTGCGATGGTAGTCGAGGCGGCGTTGCCCAAGGCGGTACTCGATGACCGCCCGGTCGCGCAGGAAACGGTCGAGCGCCCGGCCGTCCGCTCCCAGCGCCGGCAACAGCTCGGACACGTTCTCCGGAATCACGAAGTGCGCGCGCACACCGGACGCGCGCAGGGTGTCCAGCTGCGCCGGCGACGGCGGCGACTCACCGAACACTCTCGGAAAGGGCGGCTGCCCCTCTCCCGGAGGAAGCCAGCGATCATAGCCGTACAAGTAATAGGCCAGCAGCGAATGGCTCTCAGCAAACAGCATCTGCCCCTGCTGCAGCCGCCCCTCGAGATACCGTGCCACCCCGGGAACGTCATGCCGGTTGCCGTCGATCAGGTTCGATGCCAGACTGGGGAAAAACGGAAGCAAGACCGCCAGCACGAGCGCGCCGCGCTGGAGCACGAGCCGGCCGGAGTGTTCCTTCCCCCCCGGCACCCCCGGCACCCCCGAAAGGAGCGGCTTCAACAGGCGCTCCAGTCCGGCTCCGGAGAGCAGCAGCAAGGCCGGCAGGGCCGCCATCGCGTAGCGGGCCTGGACGCCGACGCCCAGCGTGGCCAGGACCCCCAGGACGACGATCGGCAGCGACACGGCCGCGCTCAGGTACAGGGCCGAATCGGACCGGCCCTTGAGCAGCGCCGCGACTCCGAGCAGACCCAGTCCGAGCAACAGCGGGGAGACGTTGAAGATCAGGCTCATCAAGAAGTAGATCGCGTCGTACCCCAACCCGCCCTCGCCGCTCACGACCCGCAGGACCGGTTCCGAGAACGCCGGCACGAACATCACCACGGCGGCCAGACCGGCCACGCCGCCGATCAGCACGAGGCGCACCCTGAGGCGCATGCTCGCCAAGCGGGTGCAAAACAGCAAGAGTCCTCCGCCGGCCGCCAACAGCCCGGTCGCATGGGTCAGCGCCGCCAGCGCCAGCAAGGCCACGGCGACCACCCCATCTTTCAGCCGTCCGCGCGTGATCGCCAGGTGCAGCCGGTCGATGACCAGCAACCCCAGAAGGAAGGTCGGAGCATAATATCGGGCCACGCCGCTGAAGTACTGATGCCAGGGCCAGCACACCAGCAACAACGCCGCCAGCAAGGCCGCGCGCTCTCCGATCAGCCGCCTCCCCAGCAGGAACAAGAACGCGGGAGCCAGGATTCCACAGAGCACCGGAAACAGGCGCAAGGCGAACGGCGTCGGCCCGAAGAGCTCACTCAGGCCACGCACCACGCCGAACAACACGGGCCAGGACTTGACCGCGGAAGGCGTCGGTGAGGACAGCAGTTCGACGGAGTTGCGAAGCGTATAGAACTCGTCGTCGTCGATGCCGTGATCGAACAGGAACGGCGCCCGCAGCAGCGCTCCCGCCAACAGCAGCAGCACGAGCAGCCACCTGCCGCGAGACCCGACCGAACTCTGCTCTGAGTTCAACCCTTGACCCTATGAACGGTTCTTTCCTGATCGTCGGCGCGCCCGCCGCCCGACTCTCCACTGGACGCGTCCGATGCGACTGACGCGTCCGATGTGTCCGATGCACCTGATGCGTCTGATGCGTCCGATGCGCCTGATGCGTCTGATGCGTCCGATGCGCCTGATGCGTCTGATGCGTCTGACGTGTCCGATGCGTCCGATGCGTCCGATGCGTCTGACGCGTCCGATGCGTCTGATGCATCGGGGGTCGCGCGCTCGGTGCGTTTGCGGCGCGCCTTCCCCGATCGGCGCGGCAGCATGATCTCCTCCTGCTCCTCGAACAGCCGGTATTCCTTCAGGTTCTTGGCCTGCGTGAAGATGATGATCTCGCCCACCAGTCCGATCGAGAAGATCTGCACCCCCAACACGATCATCATCACACCGATGATCAAGGTGACCCGGTTGCGGAGCGGATCGCCGTCCAGGTAGAGGTAGTCGACGGCCAGGTACAGGCAGATCAGGGTACCGATCGTCATCGACAGGATTCCCGCCACGCCGAAGAAGCGCAGCGGAGCCCGGGTGAACTTCGACAGGAACAGGAGGTTGATCACGTCGAGGAAGCGGCGCACGTAGACGCCGATCCCGAAGAAGCCGCTCTTGCCCTGCTCCCTCAGGTGCCGGACCTTGGCCTCGCCCACCCGGAATCCGTGGCGCTGAGCCATGATCGGCAGGAAGCGGACCATGTCCCCGGTGATGGTGACGTCGTCGACCACCTTCCTGCGAATCGCTCGGACCGGACAGTTCATGTCGTGGAGCTGGACCCCGGTCAAGAATCGCATGATGCTGTTGAACAGGATCGACTGAAGTCGATTGATGATCGGGTCGACCCGGCGCAGTCGATGCCCGGCCACCATGTCCAGACCGTCTTCGAGCGCGTTCAGCACCCGGTGGATGTCGGCCGCCTCGACCTGCAGATAGGGCGGCATGGTCAAGATGATCTCGCCGGTCGCGTTGCTGAAGCCGGCCGAGAGCGCGGTCGACTCGCCGAACGGATGGTTCAGCCGCACCAGGCGGACATTGGCGCCGTCCGGCCGAGCTTGCTTGGCCTGCTCGAAGACGGAATCGATGACCCCGTCCAGGACGACCACGAACTCGGAGCTGCAGCCCCGCTCGCTCAGCTCGGCATGGCAGGTCTTCAGCACCTCCGCAAGTTCGGAGACGTCGTCGCCCACCGGGATGACGACGCTGACGTCGGGCTTCTCCAGCGGGACGCCGGCCCCTTGCTCCGCGCCGCTCACGCTCGCCTCCGGCGGGCCTCTTCGAGGCTCTGCAGCGGACGAGGGCCGCTTCGAAAGACGTTCACCGCCAACTCCGCGAGCAGGCCCAGCACCACGAAATGGAACGCCAGGTAGATCAGCAGAATCACGACGGTGGGAAAGACCACCGGCGTGTAGACCGCCAGCGTCACGGCCGAGGTGTCCACGAAGGTGATAAACAGGAAGGCCGCCGCCACCACGAAGCAGGGAATCGACCAGACCCCGAACCAGTGCAGCGGGCGGGCGGAGAAACGAGTCAGCATGCGGAGCGCGATCAGGTCGTAGAGCACGCGAAAGGTCCGCCCGATCCCGTACTTCGATTCTCCGTGCACTCGCGGGTGGTGCGCCACCACGACTTCCGTGACTCGCGCTCCCACCAGGCCGGCCAGGGCCGGGATGTAGCGATGCATCTCGGAGTAGATCGGCAGGGCCTTGACCAGCCGGGCGCGAAACCCCTTGAGGGTGCAGCCGAAGTCGTGGATCTGCACTCCGGTCAAGAGCGAGAGCAACCGGTTGGCCACCAGCGAAGGCAGCCGGCGCGAGATGAACGGCTCCTTGCGATGCTTGCGCCAGCCGGAGACCAGGTCGTACCCCTGGTCCAGCAGCTCGAGCAGCGTCGGAATGTCGGTCGGATCATTCTGCTGGTCGCCGTCAAGCGTCACCAGATAGCGCCCCCGGGAGTGGTCGAACCCGGCAGCCAGCGCCGCCGTCTGCCCGAAGTTCCTGCGCAACCGGATGATCCGCAGCTCCGGGATCTGCTCCGCCTCGGCCTTCAGATGATCGAGCGTGCGATCCGAACTGCCGTCGTCCACGAACAGCAGCTCGAAGGATCGTTGCTCCGCCCGCATGACCCGCGCGATCGCCCGGGCCAGCGGCCGCACATTGCCCTCCTCGTTGAAGACTGGGACCAGGATGGTGACATCGACCGGCGCTTGGTTCATTGGAGCTGAGGAAATCGTGTGCCTGTTGTAACCGTTGTAACCGTTGCTACTGAGGCAACTGGCTCGACTGGCGCGGTCGAGACCCGTCGCGCGAGGGCCGACAGAACCTCTTGGAATCGCCGGCATTGTACCCCGGGATGGGCGCCCAGGGGTACTGCAGCTTCGGCGCGAATGCGATTCTAGCTGGAACAGAACCATGGCATCTCTTGCCAGAAGCGACTTCTCAGGTCAAGATGATGCTGGATTGACCCGCGTCAGGAGGTCCATCATCGCGGTCGGGCAGGCGGCCTGAACCCCCGCCGCCCGCGAGCCCGAATGCCCGAAGCACCAAACAGACCGGACACACCGGACCAGCGAGGTGTTGGTCCTCCACATCGAATTGATCATGGTGAGCTGGCGACCGACGGGTCGGTCGCACCTCGGTGTCCACCAATGCCAGCCGAAGGAACCCGGTGGCTCGAGGAGATTGTCGGTCCATCAGTCCATCGGTTCAGGAGACCGGTCGAATAGAGGAGCCTTGCATGGGTCGGCTGCTCCTGTTTGGACAGCAGGATTCGCTGCTTGCATCCATGCTGGCTTCCATGTGTCCGGGCGACACGGTGGTGACGCTGGACCATGACGATCCGTTCGAGGCCCTGCGGTCCGACGCCGACCTTGCGCTGCTGGTAGTCGATCTGGCGGCCGGCGACTGGCAGCCGGAAGCCCTGATCACCGCGATCAAGAAGCGCCGCCCCGACTGCAAGGTCCTGGTGATCTTCCCGCCGAGCCGGCGCGAGGCGGCCGGCCGGGCGCTGGTCCTGGGCGCCGATCTTCTGCTTCCCGATCCCTTCCGGCTGGAGGAGTTCCAGGCGCTGATCCCGCGGCTGCTCGGACGGCCCCCGCCCGTGGCGAGTTCGGCGTCCGCATCCAATCCCGGCCGGGAGGATCCGCGGGACGGGGCGACGTGTTCTGAGACTCTCGAGACTCTTGAGACTCTCGAGACTCTCGAGACCTTCGAGATCCAGGAGGGGCCGGCGACGCCGGAGATCCGGTCCAGCTTGGAGCGCGCGAACATCGAAATCGCCGATCTGGACGCGCTCTCGGTCTTCGTTCGAGGGCTGGCTCACGAGGTCAACAACCCGCTGACCACCATCCGTGGGTTCTTGCAGCTCTTGCTGCACGACCAGAACGGCGCCGCGTCACCGGAGACGATCGAGGCCTTCCAGACCATGGAGAGCGAATCGCGCAGGATCGCGGAGGTGATCCAGGAGCTCGAGTTCTTCAGCGGCATTCGGCGACCCTCCCGAACTCCGGTCGATCTGGCCCAGCTGGTCGGCGAGGCGCTGATGTCCCAGGAACTCGCGCATGTCTCGCCCGTGCTCCAATCCACCGATCTGTCGCTTCTGGCTGACCGGGAACAGCTGGGCATCGCGCTCCGGCATCTCTTCGGTTACCTGGCTTCGGCCGCGACCGAATCGCCTGCCCGGATGAAGGTCTCGGTGAGCAGCTCCCGGAACGAAATGCTGGTCACCGCCGCCGGCCGTTGCTCCGCGCCGCCGGCCAACGGGGCGCCCGAACAACTGTTCGTGCCGCTCTACGCCGGCCGCAACTCCGAGCCCCGCAAGCGGCGCAGCCTGGCGTGCGTATTCGGCATTGCCAGGGCGCACGGCGGCAGCCTGAAGGTCGGCCGCCAGGGCACAGATCGCCTGGTCTTCCGCTTGAGCATTCCCAAGGGTCTGACCGGACAGGCCAGCGCACACTGAGACTGCGTCACGGCCCGGCCTGCTCCAGCGCGCCCGAATCTCCGGCAATTGACTCAAGTCCCATGGGCCTGATGACGAACCGGAGAAGGAGGGCAAAATGCCGATCATCATCCGAAGGGCCCTGGTGTGGGCCGCGGTGCTATATGCCGTCTCCTTGCCGCTTTGCTTCATCATTGGCGGGGCGCTGTTCGCGCGACCGATCAAGGATCCGGTCAGCCTCTCCGATCTGGCCGATGCGGTCGAGCCCGACTGGGATCGATTCTTCCTGGCGGGTCTCAAGGAGGTCTCGATCCAGGTGCAGCCCGGAGTGCTGCTCAAGGCCACGGTCCTAGGCGGCGATTCGCACGCCACCGTGGTGATCCTGCACGAGTCGCGCAAGAACCGGCTGTCGGGCTTGCCGGCCGCCTACGCGCTCTGGAACGCGGGTTTCGACGTCATGCTGCTCGACCGGAGGGCCCATGGAAGCAGCGACGGCGACTTGCTGCCGCTGTTCGGCGGCGAGCAGGCCGACCTCGCGACGGTGGTCGATCAGCTGCTTTCGTCCGACTGGTCCGGCACCTCGAAGATCGGACTGTTCGGCATGGGCGACGCGGGGACCACCTGCCTGATCACCGCCGCCGCCGATCCGCGCATCGATGCGGTGGCCGCGGAGAATCCCGCTCTCAGGGCCCAGGACTTCATCGGCGCGGAACTGCACTCCTGGTTGCTGTTGCCCCAACCACTGTTGCTGGCCCAGACCTACCTCGCGGTACGGGGTCTCTGCCTGCTGGGCGACGTGGAAATGGATCAGCTCGACGCCACTTCGAGGATCCAGCACATGTCCACGCCGACTCTCTTGCTCCTGGACTCTCAGTCGGACCACCGGCGCGCCGTCCAGGCGGTCCATGACGTCCTGCCCGGAGGCCTGGTCGATTATCGGGAGCGCTCCACCCAGGAGGCACTGTACGCGGAACTGGTTGCCTTCTTCGAACGGCGGCTCTGACCTTCCAGCGTTTCATGCCGTGCAATCGCTCGGCCGGACCCGGCTTCGAAGACTGAATGGAATGGGTTGATGTCAAGGGGGCCGATGCGTGAGAATGTCCGTTCGCGATGACCTGGTATCCGATGTCGGGCCGGTCCCACTCAGCAACCCGAAACCGACCCAGCAGCCGATGGCCCGCCGCAGGCGCAAGAAGAAGCAGACCTTGCTGTCCAACAGCCTGGGAATCCTCCTGGGCCTGGCCTTGTGCGGCCTGTT
>Ga0326597_10013246_pt1 | contig 10847 bp, 7 predicted proteins | sample RVTome_12_FD_203789 | JGI IMG/M metagenome (GOLD analysis project Ga0326597, IMG submission 203789) | Soil microbial communities from uranium-contaminated site in the Upper Colorado River Basin, Wyoming, United States - RVT100D185 | ecosystem: Environmental > Terrestrial > Soil > Contaminated >... | reverse complement strand
TCGAGCGAGCCGCCGCGCAGGCTGCCCTGCGCGAGCTCGCCGCTCCAGTTGGCCCGCGCAGCGAGGGTTCCTTCGAAGGTCAGTCCGGGTTCGAGCGGCACGAGCGCGCCCGCGATGCGCGCCAGGCTGGGGACCCGAGCGTTGCAGGCGAGCTCGCCCTCGAGCGTGCCGTGGCGCGCGGCGAGCCCGCTCATCTGCGAGACCAGCGTCAGCTTGCCGAGCTCCGGGGTCGCGAGCTCGACGGTGGCGGAGAGCTCCATCCCGGGCGCGAGGTCCAGGCGCGCCTCGCCGCTCAGCTCGCCTTGCAGGCCGGGCAGCCCGCCGGCGCCGATAGCGAGCCGCAAGGCCGGGCCGAGCGCCGCCAGCGAGACGCGCTCGAGCGTCGCCTGCGCCGCCGCGCGCAGGTCGCGCGGCGCGGCGCTGCCGTCCGCGGGCAGCTCGAGCCGGCCCGCGAGCGTGAGCTCGCCTCCCGGCGCGCCCGCGCCGCGCACGTCGAACGCCAGCTCGAAGGGCGCGCTCAGGCCGGCCAGGTCGAGCGACAGGCGCACGTCGTCCAGCTCGGTCACGTCCTCCGCCGCGTGCAGGAAGACCTTCCCATCGCGCACGCGCACGCGCGCGCGCACGTCCGGCAGCAGGAGTCGGGGTTGCTGCTCCGCGCGCGGCGCGGCGGGCTCGCGCGGCGGCGGCAGCAGCTCGGCCAGGTTCAATGCGCCGTCCGCTGCGCGCCAGACGTGCAGCTCGAATCCCACGAGCTCGACCTCGACCTGGTAGCGTCCGCGCAGCGCCGCCAGCACGGCGATCTCGCAGTCCAGGGCCTCGACCGAGGCCAGCGCGCGCCCGTCGAGGTCGTCGAGCCCGAACCCGCCCGCGTGCAGCGACCCTCCCAGGTCGAAGGACAGCTCGCGCAGGGAGGAGTGCGCGCGCAGGGTGCCGTCGAGCGCTTCGACCACGCGCGCGCGCACGTAGGGCGCGGCGACGACCGGGCCGAGCAGCACCAGCACGGCCAGCAGCACGATCAGGATCAGCAGCGCGCGGATCGCGCGCCGCCTCCAGCGCCGCGCCGGCCGCGGCGGAGAGAGATCGGGATCGCCGGGCTGCATGGCTTGGAGCCGCGCGAAGATACCGGGCCCGCGCAGTCTCCACCACATCGGGCGGGGCGGGGTCCGGAAGTGGTGGAAAGCGCGCGGGCTCGGTGCCCGCTACGACTCAGCGGCTCCCACCAGCGCGCGTCCCGCCGCCAGCGCGGCGACGTTGGTCTCGGCGATCTCCGGCCCCTGGAAGGTGCGGATCGTCGCCTCCAGCGCTTCGTTCGGGAAGAGGCGGGACTGCTCCAGCAGCGCGGCCCCGGCGACGATCCCGATCGAGTTGCGATCCACCTTGCGTGCCGTCTTGACGAACGGGTAGCGCAGGACGCGCGCGCGCGTCCGCGGCAGCTCGAGCGTCTCCTCGGCGTGGATCGTGGTGGTCTCGGGCAGCGCGCCGGCGCGAGCACGGATGCGGGCGAGGCCGTCGGCGGAGAGGAGCAGCAGGTGGTCGGGGTGCTCGATCCCCGTGTACTCGATCGCGTCCGGGCTGAGGATCACCTCGGCCAGCGAGTGCCCCGTCATCACGGTGATGGGGTAGTCGTCCTTCTGGGTCGCGGACAGCCCGCTGGCGATCGCCGCCTGGGCGATGAGTGTGGCGGACGACTTGACCTTCTGCCCGGCGCTGCCGGCGATGACGATGCCGGTCTGGCACTCGACCGTGCTCGCGTAGCTCACCTCGATCCCCGGCTTCGGCCCGCGGCGGGCGCGCCCGTGTCCGAACGCCTCCCGGTAGCTGGCGCTGTACTCCGGGCGCGGATCGGCGGCGATCTGCCCGAGCTTCATGCCCAGGCGCTCGGCCAGTCCGAGGATCTCCTTCTTCGTCCCCTCGTTGCGCGCCCCGTAGTACGCGGTGCAGGGCTCCCAGACGTCGACCATGGCGAAGCCCGGCTGCGCGACCGCGCGCGCGATCAGGTCGGAGAGGTCCTTGTCGAAGACGGTCGCACGGTACACCCAGGCCGCTCCCGCCGCCGCGGCGGTGGCGCACAGGTCCATCGGGCGCTCGACGTTCCCCCAGGGGGTCGTGGTGGTCCACGCCGCGGCGGGAGTGGTGACGGAGTGCTGGCCGCCGGTCATCCCGTAGTTGAAGTTGTTGGCGACGATCAGGCTGTTCCGCGCGAAAGTCGCTGACCGACAGCCACTTCGAGCTGGTGCGGGAGGGGGGACTCGAACCCCCACGGATCGCTCCACAGGAACCTAAATCCTGCGCGTCTGCCAGTTCCGCCACTCCCGCGGGTCGGCGTCGGAGAGGCGAAGCGCGGGTGCTCGAGCCCGAGAACGCCGCTCCCGGCGTCGATTCTACCGCTGGGGCGGGGTCAGGGGGCGCGCAAGAGCTGCACGCTGAAGAGCTGATCGGGGTCGGTCCAGACGCGCTCGAGCAGCAGGCCGGCGCGCTCCACCAGGGCGCGGAACTGGTCCAGGTCGTACTTGTAGGACCACTCCGTCCGCACGCGCTCGCCGAGCTCGAAGCGGATCTGCTCTCCGCCGACGCGCGCCGCCTGATCGCGCAGGCTGACGAGGGACATCTCCACCCGCCCCCGCCGCGCGTCGTAGGGCGCCTCGTAGTCGAAGGCCTCGAGCGCGAAGTCGGCGCCGAGCTCGCGATTGAGGCGCCGCAGGTAGTTGAGGGCGAATTCCCGCGAGACGCCGCGCGCGTCGTCGTAGGCCGGCTCGACCATCTCGCGCCCCTTCTTCAGGTCCACGCCGATCAGGACGCAGCCTCGCTCTCCGCACAGGTCGCGCAGGTCGCGCAGCACCTCGACCGCCGCCTCCGGCTCGAAGTTGCCGATGGTCGAGCCCGGCAGGAAGACCACGCGGCGGCGGACGGGGCCCGCGACCGCCGGCAAGTCGGGGTCGTCGGTGAAGTCGGCGCAGACCGGCACCACCTCGACGTCGGGAAACCGCGCGGCGACCGCCCTCGCCAGTCCCACGAGCTGCTCGCGCGAGATGTCGATCGGCACGTAGCCCGAGGGCCTGACCAGGCCCTCGAGCAGCAGCCTGGACTTGGCGCCGGCCCCGCTGCCCGGCTCGATCAGGAGCGCCCCCGGGCCGATGCCGTCCACGATCGACTCCATGTTGGCCTCCATGATCGCGGCCTCGGTGCGCGCCAGGTAGTACTCGGGCTGCTCGCAGATGCGCTCGAACAGCCGCGCGCCGCGCGCGTCGTAGAGGTACTGGCTCGGCAGGTGCTTCGGCGAGCTGCGCAGGCCAGCCAGAACGGCGCAGCGCATCGTGGAGAGGCCCGGCTCCAGGTCGCGCAGGCGGAAGTCGCCCGCGCCGCCGGTCTCGCCTCCGGTCGTGCTCATGCTGGTCGTGGACGGTGGGGAGCTCTTGGGATCGATCGCCGAGCGCCGGCGGAAGGTGTCGCTCGCCGGGGACGCCACGGGGACGGACGGCGCCAGTGACGAAGCGAGGACGGGGCCTGGCGGCCTCGCGCTCGCGCCGCGCGCGGTGCCGGCGGACAGGGCCGGAGCGGCGCGGGGCGACGGAACCGGGCTCGCAGGCGAGAATTCCGTGGTCGCGCTGGATGCTATCGGCCCCGGCCACGGGTCGCAAGGCGCGCCGGGCGACCCCTGCCGCGGCTACGGGACGTGCGCGAGCCGCAGGCCGCGCGGCACGAGCAGGCGCTCGGCGAGGTCGAAGGCGCCCTGCACCGCCAGGGCGAGGGCGGCGGCCGGCAGCGCGCCTTGCAGGATGGTCCCGTAGTCGTTCAAGCGGATGCCCGTGAAGATCGGCTCGCCGTAGCCGCCGGCGCCGATGAAGCCGCCCAGGGTCGCGAAGCCGACGTTGATGACGGCCGCCGTCTTGATCCCCGCCAGGATCAGCGGCGAGGCGAGCGGCAGCTCGACCCGCCACAGGCGCGCCCGCGAGGACAGGCCCAGCGCGATCGCCGACTCCCTCAGCTCGGGCGCGATGCCGCGCAGGCCGGCGTGCGTGTTGCGCACGATCGGCAGAAGGCTGTAGAGGAACAGCGCCACCACCGCCTGTGGAGCGCCGAGCTCGTCGGTGACCCAGCTCACCGGTCGGATCAGGAGCACCAGCAGGGCGATGGCCGGGATCGTCTGGATGACGCCGACCGCGCCCAGGATCGGCTGGCTCAGGCGCGGCACGCGCGCCGCCAGGACGCCCAGCGGCAGGGCCGCCAGCAGCGCCGCCAGCAGCGAGAGGCCCACCATGCGCAGGTGCTCGAGCGTGTGACGCCAGAGGCTCGCGGCCAGGCCGCGCTCGACGACCTCGGCCTCGATCCCGAGCGCGCGCGCCAGGAGCCCGGCCGCGGCGGCGGCCTCGCTCTCGCCGCCGACCTCCACCGCCGCGTTGGCGCGCATCATCGCGCGCGCGTCGATGCGCCCCTCGAGCCCGCGCAGCGCCGCCACCAGCTCGGGGGCGCGCTCGGCCAGGTCGCGCCGGTACACGAACAGCGCCCGGTAGGCCGGGAAGTGCCCCAGGTCGTCCTCGAGGCTGCGCAGCCCGAGCGCCAGGATCTTCGCGTCGGTGGCGTAGAGGTCGGTGACGTCGATCGCTCCGCGCGCGATGGCCTCGTAGGCCAGGGCGTGCTCGAGCCCGCGCACGTCCTCGTGCGGCAGGCCGTAGCGCCCGGCCAGGGCCCGCCAGCCGTCCGCGCGCTGCATGAACTCGTTGCTGAAACGCAGGCTGAGCGCGGGGAAGCGGCGCAGGTCGCTGATGCGCTCGATCCCGAGCTCGGCCGCGCGCTGCGCGCGCATGCCGAGCACGTAGGTGTTGTCGAACCCGAGCGGGGGCGTGAGGTCCAGGCCGCGGCCGGCGAGCTCCGCGCGCAGCTCCGCCAGGTCCGTGACGCCGCGGCCGGCGAGGATCTCCTGCATCAGCGTGCCGGTGTACTCCGGGTAGACGTCGATCTGCCCGGCCAGCAGCGCCTCCCACAAGAGGCGCGTGCCGCCCAGGCCGCGCACGTGCTCGACCTCGCGGCCCTGCTCCCGGGCGAGCTGCGCGGTGAGCTCGCCCAGGATGACCGACTCGGTGAAGGCCTTCGAGCCCACGCGCAGCTCCTGCGCGCGCGCCGCGGCCGGCGCGAGGCCGGCGCACAGCAACGCGAGTGCGAGCCGCGCGCGGTCCCTCACGGCGCGCCCTCCTCGTCGTGGAGCTGCCGCTGCGCGCGGACGAAGTCCGAGACGAACTCGAGCGCCGGACGCTCGACCAGCTCGGCGTAGCTGCCGTCCTGCACGACCTCGCCGGCCCGCATCAGCACGATGCGCCGCCCGAGGAAGCGCGCCTCGGCCAGGTCGTGGGTCACCATCACGACCGTCCTGGCCAGGCCGCGGAAGAGCTCGCGCAGCTCGACCTGCAGCTCGGCCCGCACCATCGGGTCGAGGGCCCCCAGGGGCTCGTCCAGGAGCAGCACCGAGGGATCGAGCATCAGGGCGCGCATCAGGCCGACCCGCTGGCACTGCCCGCCTGAGAGCTGGCACGGGTAGCGCTCGAGCGCCGCGCGCGGCAGGCGCACCAGCTCCGAGAGCTCCGCCAGGCGGGACTCGACGCGCGCCGCCGCGAGCCCGACGTGCCGCGCCAGGAGCGTGACGTTCGCGGCCGCCGTGAGGTGCGGGAAGAGCCCGCCGCTCTGCACCACGTAGCCCATGCGCCGGCGCATGCCCGGCGCGCTCTCGGCCGTCAGCGCGCGCCCCTCGAAGCGCACTTCGCCCCGTTCCGGGGTCGACAGGCCGTTCATCGCCCGCAGCAGGGTGGACTTGCCGCAGCCGCTCGGGCCGATCAGCGCGAGCGTGCAGCCCGCTTCCACCCGCAGGGACAGGTCGCGCAGCGCCTGCACGGCTCCGAAGCGCTTCGAGACGCGCGTCAGCTCGAAGGCCGGGACCGCGCTCGCCGCTACTTGCATGGCAGGAAGCGCACCCTGGCGGCGATCTCCTCCAGCGCCCTCGCGCGGGCGCGCGCGGCCGTCTCGACGTTCTCCTCGCTCGCGCGCGCCGGGAGCGAGCAGCGTGCCACGTCCGCGTCACGTTCCATTGCGATCAGCGGGCGGGTCGGCGGCCGAGGGCTCGACGCCGGCCGCGGCCGGCACGCCGGTGACGTGCTCGACCCCGTCCGGGGCGAGCCTCGCCTCGACCCGGCGACCGGCGGGATTCCTTCAACGGGCTCCTATCCTCGGGCGCGCCGGATCAGGATGCCAGGCGTGCGCTTCAAGCCCGAGGTCAGCCCCACCAGGGACAACGTCCAGATGGTCCACTTGGTGGGGTCGAAGTGGTACCAGCGGACTCCGTTCCGGTAGTCGAGCTGAAAACGGTGGTGGAAGTTGTGGTAGCCCTCGCCCAGCGTGATCAGGGCGGTCCAGAAGCAGTCGCGCGCGGAGGTCTTGGTCGAGAAGGGCTGGACGCCGATCGTGTGCGCGACCGAGTTGACCGCGCCCGTCACGTGCCACTGGACGACCAGCCGCAGGAAACCGGCGACGAGCAGGCCGCCCAGGGGATCTCCCCACGAGAGCGCCAGGCCGGCGGGCAGGAGCGCCCCCCCCAGGATGGCCAGGGCGAGGTAGTAGCGGTCCTGGAAGCGGATGAGCGGGTCCGCTCGCAGGTCGCGCACCGGCGGCGGGCGATGATCGTCCGCGTCCTTGAAGAAGACCCAGCCGATGTGGGCCCACCAGAAGCCGCGCCGGATGTTGTAGGGGTCCTCGTCCTGATCGGTGCGCGAGTGGTGCAGGCGATGGTCGGCCGCCCACTTGAGCGCGGAGTTCTGGGCCGAGGCCGCCCCGAAGAACAGGTAGAACGCGCGCAGGGGCCAGCTTCCCTCGTACGTGGGGTGGGCGAAGAGACGGTGGTAGCCCCCCGTGATCGAGATGCTGCACAGCGCCATCCACGCCAAGCCCAGGCCGACGGTCCACCAGGACCAGTGGACGGCGGTCACGTACACGACGGCGAACGCGGCCACCAGGTGGGCGGAGAGGATGAAGAGCGTGTTCGTCCACTCCAGCTTGCGGGCGATCACCCCGCGTTGCATGAGCTCCATCCTGGTGGCGGCGAGTTCCGAGTGAGCGGGTGCCCGGCCGGTTGCGACAGCATCCTACAGGTCGCGCAGGTTCAGATAGAAGTCCTTGCGGTCGTACTCCGCGTGTGACTCACGCTCGGCGACCTCGTCCTCGGTCTTCGGCGGCGGTACGACGACCTTGCCACCCGGGGTCCAATTGACCGGCGTGGCGCAGGCGTTGGCGTCGGTCGTCTGCAGGGCGTCGAGCAGGCGCACGATCTCGTCGACGTTGCGGCCGACGTTGAGCGGGTAGTAGATGAGGGCTCTCACGACGTGCTTGGGATCGATCACGAAGACCGAGCGCACGGTGGCCGTGTTCGCCTCGCCGGGGTGGATCATGCCGTACTTCCGAGCCACCGCCATGTCGAGGTCGGCGATCATCGGGTACGGGATCTCGACGTCGAGGATCTGCTTGAGGTTCTGGCGCCAGGCCAGGTGGCTGTGGACGGAGTCGATCGAGAGCCCGATCAACTTCGTGCCGCGGCCCGTGAACTCGTCGTTGCGCCGCCCGAGCTCGGCCAGCTCCGTCGAGCACACCGGCGTGAAGTCGGCCGGGTGGCTGAACAGGATGACCCAGCTCTTCCCTTGCCACGCGCTGAACGTGATCTCGCCCTGGGTCGTGATCGCGGTGAAGTCGGGCGCCGTCTGGCCGATGCGCGGGATGCCTGCGGTGGTCTCCATCTCTTGCTGGATCATGAGCGCTGTGCTGCGGCGAGGTGCGGCCTCTCGTCCGACCGACTCCGCGCGCGGGAGGCCGCAGCGCGCCACGCGGAACGTGGACGATATCAGCGGGCGTTCGGACCCCGGGGGCGACGATCGGGTTAAATCGCGATGTGCATTCGGGACATGAGGATGCGCACATCGCCTTGGAGGCGTCCGTCCGGTGCGATGGCGGGACCTGCTTCCCGTCACCGGAAGCCGAGCGCGCCCCGCCGCTCCCGGAGCGGCGGGTGCTGCCGGTCGCTGCCGGTCGCCGCGCGTCAGGGCGTGAAGGTGAGCGAGACGCCGTTCGTCAGGTTGAAGCCGGCGCCGCACGGACCGCCGTTCGGGTCGCGGTACCAGCCCTGGACGTGGCGCGTGTCGCCCGCACTCCAGCCGCCGAGCGCGCTGATGCCCGGTCCCCAGGTGGCGTCGCCGAAAGCGTTGGGGACGCGCACGCCCAGGCGCACGACGTTCTGACCGGCGCAACGGAGGCCGTCGCCGAAGGTCACGCCGTTGCCGCCGTTGATCGCGTTCTGGCCGGCGAAGAGGAGCGCCGGCTGGCCCGGGAGCAGGTTGTCGCCGTGCATCAGGAGGTCGTCCGCCCCGATGCTGGTGGAACCGGTGCCGGCGAGCTTGCCACCGAAGCCGCTCGAGTTCATGCAGCCCTGCCCGGTGCCCGGGTCGCTCTCGTTGGCGCACGGGCAGGCCGTGCCCGAGCCGTCGCCGAAGCAGAACGGCGTTCCGACGCTGCCGCTCCCGCCCGGGTCGAGGCTGCCGAGGATGCCCGCCGGCGGGAGCTGGCCCGGAGTGGTCGAGCCGTCGAGGTGGAAGATCGTGTTGTTCGGTCCGTCGGTCCAGCCCGGTTGGGTGTTGGCCTGGATCTCGTCCAGGTTGGTGGCACCGGTCGGGTCGCCGTCGGAGTTCAGCAGCTCGGCCGCCAGCACGGCCTGGTCGAAGCTCAGGCCGGTGTACATCAGCTCCCTGATCTTCCAGCCATACGCGTTGTGGCCGTCGCCGCCGAGGGCGGACTGGTGGCAGAACAGGCACTCCGCGCCGGTCCCGAGGAACACGTTCTGGCCGGACTGGGAGCCGGGGTAGATCGCCTCCCACATCAGGAAGTACACCGGCCGCAGCAGAAGCGGGCAGGCGGAGGCGTCCGAGCCGGACAGCAGCAGGAGCGACGCCGCGCCGAGCGTGGCGACGGCCAGGCTCGAGACGACGAGGCGTCTCGTCGGATGGTCGTTCATCGGGGTTCTCGATGCTCGAGGAGGGAACGAAAGCGTCGTTCCAACCATCCCACGGATTTCGCGATCCGTCGATACGACCAGTTGCGTATCCGCCGCCTCGGAAGCGGTCGCAGGGCGCTCAGAGGCGCACCTCCAGGGTCAGCATGAGGGAGTCGATGCTGTCCCCGTCGTCGGAGACCTGCCGCGCGTAGTTCAGGCCGGCGAAGGCCTTGGGGTTGAACGACCAGCGCGTGAGCAACGTGTAGCGGTCGGTCGCCACCTCGGTCGCGCTCGCCACGCGCCGGTCGAGGCCGATCTGCACGTCGAGCGAGCCCTGCGGGAAGGGGATCCAGTCCAGGCGGTAGCGCTCTTCGAGGCCCGTGTGGGAGAAGCTCTCGATCCACTCCAGCTCCACCTGGGCCGTCAACTGGTCGCTCGGCTGGTACAGGAGGATCGCCTCGTAGCTCTCGTTCGACGGGTCGGGCAGGTCCGCCGCTCCGGGTCCGGTCACGGTCGCGTCCTCGTTGCGCAGCGCGAGCGTCAGGTCGACGCTCGGCGTGAGCTCGGCCACGGCCGAGGCGGTCACGATCGCGCGGTCGATGTCGCGCTGGTTCTGGAAGTCGCGCAGCCGGCCCAGCTCGAAGGCCAGGTCGGCCTGCAGCGTGTCCAGGAGCTGCGCCGACGCGCGCGCCTGGCTGGCCCAGGACGAGAGGTCCTTGTGCGAGTCGAGCCGGCGGTCGGAGCTGGAGTAGCTGAGGGCGACGTCGAGCGTCTCCAGTGCCTGGACGTCGATCAGCCCGCTCAGCGAGGTGTAGTCCTCGTCGAGCAGGGCCGGGTCGTCCACGCGCCGGTTCGAGGCGCGCAGGCTGACGTCCGTGATGCCGGTCGGCCTCCAGTTGGCCGAGAGCGAGTTGTCGAGGCGCGCCTCGTCGCTCGTCACCATCCCGTCGTTCGTGTGCCGCGAGTCCTGCACGAACACGTCGTACGTCAGCGACAGGGTGTCGTGCGGCCTCCACGTCAGGCTGCCTGTCGCGTTGGCGGTGCTCTCCTCCAGGACGTTCTTCGTCGCCCCGGCGCCCCCCGTGCCGGAGAAGACCTTCAGCTCGGTGACGAGCACCGCCTGCGCCGCGGCCGGAGAGGCCGTGTTCACCACCTTGACGTACTGGGCCGCGACCTCCGGCAGCACGATCCGGAAGCGCCGGAAGGCCGCCTCGTAGGTGAAGGAAGCGGAGCCGCTGACGAGGTTCCAGAAGTTGTCGTCGTCGGAGGCCCAGACCGAGAACGAGAAGTCGTTCACCAGGAAGGACTCGACCTCGTCGAGCGTGTACAGGTGCACCAGGTTGACCGGCGAACCGAGCGGCAGGCCGACGCCCATGTTCCAGTGCGTCTCGCCGCCGGAGGCGAAGCCGCCGATGTTGATCCCGGTGGGGGTCGCGTCGTCGCCGTCCACGAGCGCCGGCGCGCTCGGCAGGAGCGCGATCTCCGGCGTCGTGTCGATCGCGGCCAGCCCGCCGGTCGGGAAGACCTCGCCCGGCGGGAGGGCGCCCGCGCCCCCCGAGGGGACCCGGCTCGTGCTGCGCCGCTCGTTGCCGAACACGCTCAAGCTGCCTCGCAGCTTGCCGTCCACGATCTCGTCCTGGTACGAGCCGCGCAGGAGGTGCTCGATCCGCTCGCGCTCGCTGCCCGAGCGGTGGTCCTGAATGTCCTCCAGCTCGAGCGTGTACAGCGAGTGCAGGTTGCCGCGCTCGTGCTCGACCTGGATCACCGTCTCGACGTCGTCGCGGTCCGTGAACAATCCGTCGTCGTCGGTGCGGTAGTCGACCCAGCC
>Ga0326597_10013245_pt1 | contig 10848 bp, 9 predicted proteins | sample RVTome_12_FD_203789 | JGI IMG/M metagenome (GOLD analysis project Ga0326597, IMG submission 203789) | Soil microbial communities from uranium-contaminated site in the Upper Colorado River Basin, Wyoming, United States - RVT100D185 | ecosystem: Environmental > Terrestrial > Soil > Contaminated >... | reverse complement strand
CAGCACGAAGAGGGCGCCGAGGCCGGCCATGAGGACCAGGGTCTTGAAGTTGTTGCGCATGATGAGAAGAGTAACGGCGGAGCATTCGGAGAGATTCCGGGGGGTCGGCCGGGGGTCGGCCGGGGGGTCGGCCGCCTGGCGGCGGCCTCCCGCGATTGGCGATTGGCGATTGGCGATTGGCGATTGGCGATTGGCGATTGGCGATTGGCGATTGGCGATTGGCGATTGGCGATTGGCGGCGATGGCGATTCGCAGGGGATTGAACGCGCGGCGCTTGTCGCTTGCCGCTTGTCGCCTCGTCTTGCGGGCAACGGGCAACGGGCGTCGCCTCTACTTCCGCGCCACCATCACCCGGAAATCGCCCAACCCCCGAGGATGTACCAGGGCCTCGGCGCCGGTGATCTGGCTGCGGAGGCGCAGCCGATGCATCGCATCTCCGGATCGCGCCGCCGCAAGCTCACGGTTCCGCAGTTCCGACAGCGCGACCCGGAGGCCCCATCGGGCCAGGAAGTCGTCTTGGCGTTCGAGCGTCACGCCGGCCCCGGCGGCCTCGGCGGCGGCCTGGAGCGCGGTGAAGTTCACGTCCATCGTGATGTCGGTCTCGCCGGGCGCCAGGAGCGGGTCGGGGCCGAGATGGTGCGATCGGTAGGTGCGGATCGTGCCCTGGGCCCGGCGGTGGGCGAGCCCGTCGGCGGTCTCCCCGTAGTCGATCACCGCCACCGCGCCGGTGTCGAACCGCCCGAGCGCCTCCGCTACCCAATGCTGCGCCGCCATCTGGACCTCGACGATCGCCCCCTCGCCGACCGGGCCCGCATAGGCGTCCGCCCAACCGGCGATCTCCGGCCGGGCGGGGCGCTCGTCGAGGCGGAGCACGCCATCGGATAGGCCGACCACCTGCTCGGCCCACCCGGCACCCCGCCGGACCGCCACCGCCGCCGGCAGGTTGTCGATCAATTCGTTGGCGATGACCACAGCCGAGGGCGTCCGGGCGACTTCGACGAGGGCACCGACCACGGTTGCCCCCGCGACGTGAGTCCCGAGACGAGCGACGGCCGCGGGTGATACTTCCACGGCATAGACCGTGCCGGGTAGCCGGGTGAGCGCCCCGAGGAGCGGCCCGAGGAGTGACCCCGATCCCGCCCCCACCTCCACCAGGGTGTCGAGCCCTCCCACTCGATCGGCCTCGGCGTCGACGAACCCCGCCAGGGTCTCTCCGAAGAGCGGGCTGATCTCGGGGCTGGTGAGGAAGTCGCCGCGAGCCTCCGATCGCAGATTCGGGCTCGCCGCGAAGTACCCGGCATGGGGGTCGTAAAGGGCAAGCTCCATGAAACGGTCGAACGGCATCGGGCCGCCCTCCGCGATCTCGGATCGGATGCGCTCGAGCACGCCGGCATTCTGCCTCCGTCGGCCTAACCCGCGGCGCCCACCTCGACCGACTCGCCCAACAGGCGAAGGATCTGCCCGGCGAAGCGAGCCGGGTCGCCGGTGGTCTTGTAGATCGTCCGGCCGGTCCCGGTGGCGTCGGCGACACGGGCTACCTGCCGGGCCACCGCCGCCGCCGGGTCGATCACAGTCACTCCGGGGGCGGCGAGGGCGATCACGTCGTCGAGAAACGAGTAGTGAGTGCAGGCGATCACGAGAGTGTCGACTCCGGCGTCGAGCAGCGGCTGGAGGTGGGCGCGGATCGCCGGCTCGGCATCCGGCCAGCCATCCTCGACCGCCTGTGCCCAGCCAGGACAGGGTTGAGCGATCACCTCGATGCCCTCGGAGAACCGGCCGACCAGATCGTCGAACACCGACGCGGTGAACGTGGCCACCGTGGCGAGCACTCCGACGACGCCCGAACGGGTGGCGGCGACCGCAGGCTTCACGGCGGGCTCCATCCCGACGAACCCGACCTCCGGATGCCGGTGACGCAGGTGGCCCAGCGCGGCGGCCGACGCGGTGTTGCAGGCGACCACCACCGTCGTGGCGCCGTACGCAATCAGCCGGCGGGTTGCCTGCTCGGCGAACCCCCGCACCTCGTCGAGCGTGCGCCGGCCATAGGGAGCGTTCGCCTGGTCGGCGAGGTAGACGATGTCGGCCTGGGGTAGCAGCGACCTCACCTCGCGGAGCACCGCAAGCCCCCCGACCCCCGAATCGAACAAGCCGATCATTGGTGGAGGAGGCTAGAGCGGGGAGCGGGGGGGAAGAGCGACAAGCGGCAAGCGGCAAGCGCCGCGTGAGGTCGACCGTCACCGGCAAAGGGCGATGGCGAGCGGCAAGCGGCAAGCGGCAAGCGCCCGCGTGAGGTTGGCCGTCACCGGCGAGGGGCCACGCGCAGCAGGTGGCAGGTGGCAGGAAGCAGGCAACGGGCGACGGGCGACGGGCGACGGTTGCTATTCCGCGTTCACCCATCCCGGCCACTCGGCCTCGACGATCACCAGCGGCGAGCGGGTGACCCAGAGGTCGAGCTCCCGCACGGCTCGCTCGGGCGAGAATCCGAAGCCTTTGACCATCACCCGCTCCATGAGTGATCGGCGGACCTGCCAGTCCACGACCGGATGGGCGGTGGCGGGGATGTCGGCGTCGACGATCCCGCTGAAGTGGATGGTGAACCGAGGGCCGGCCACCAGGTTGGCGTACCAGTCCCGGGGGCCGGGACGGCCGGCGATGATCAGCTGCCGATCGACATTGTGGAGCGTCACGTCGATAGTGTGGGGACGGCCGGTGACCCGACCCCTCGTCGTGATCGACGCCCTGCCGCCTCGTGCGAGGGCCATCACTACGGGATCGGTCATGTTTCCGCCAGGTACGCCTGCGCGATCGTACCCTTCCCCGACTGCCCGTCGAATCCCGCAGAGGTCGACCCGACAAAGCTGCAACGATGCAGTCCATGAGAAGGACCCTGACCCGTCTCGTGATTGCCCTGATCGTTGCCAATGCCGCGCTGGCGATCGTCGCCCTGCTGAGCGGGGACATCGGAGACACCGAGGCGAAGATCCTCGGGACATCGTTGCTCGCCACCGCGTGCGCCGTGCTGGCGATGATGTGCGCCCCGGCGCTCGCCGACCACCGGCTGGGAGCGGTCCCGCACCTGGGGATCGCCGGGGCGATCGTCGGCTTCGGCCTGGTCACCGCGGCGCTCTGGACCGAGGACATCGGGGCGGTGTGGCTCGGCAGGACCGCGGCAACCGCATTCGTGGTCGCGGTGGCCGCGGCACTGGCATGTCTGCTGTCGGCCTGGAAGGTTCGCGGTGCCGGAGCCTGGGTGGGCGGCGCGGCCAATCTGCTGATCGTGGTCACCGCGGGGATGATCCTCGCCGCGGTGTGGACCGATATCGCCGGATCCGGGTACTGGCGCATGTTCTCGGTGGCCGCAGTGCTCCTCGCCGCTGCGGCCCTCGCCGTTCCGGTGCTCCACCGCGGCGCCCCCGAACCGGCCGGCGATCCGATCACCCGTTGCCCCTTCTGCGGCAACGCCATCGAGGGCACTGCCGGCGCCGCGATCGCCTGCCCGTCGTGTGGGCGGCGTTACCGGGTCCGCATGGAGGCCTGAGGGGCCCCAGCGACCGCACGCTCTTAGAGCGCGCGCCAATAGGCTCGCCCCGGGATCAGGTCTCGGCTTGCCACAAGCCGAGACCTGATACGAGCCTGCGACCTATTGGCGCGCACTCTTACGCTCAAGGACTTGGCAAACCCTGACGATTCTCTTAGGACAAGCCGAGGAGTCGTCTCACGTGAAAGAGGGGAACCGACACGTCAGCCGGGTATGGCTGGCAGCGGCGACGATGACGGCCGTCATCGCGGTCACGGCCGCGGTCGTCGCCGTCCGCCATCAGGCCGATGCCACCCGCCCCATCGGTGAGGGCCAGCTCTTTGCCACTGACGCCGCCAGGGCCGCCGAACTGCTGACCGGCGCGGTCGATCCCTATGAGGCCGTGCGGCGCACCAGGAATCTGCTGACGATCGAGGCAGTGTCGCTGGTCGACGCCAACCTCACCCACCTCGCCTCGACCTCACTCAATCTCGTCGGGACCACGCTGGATGTCCCCTTCTTCAGCGCGAGCCCGATGCCCCTGCGGGCCCTGGCGGCTCCGATCGGCCTACCGCTCATGATCGACGGCGTCCGCGAATGGGACGCCGACGACGTGCTCTACCAGGTGATGCGGCCCCTCGAGGACGGGCGCCTGGTGGTGCTCTTCTACGACCTCAAGGAATTGGCCGCCCGTCGGGCAATCCCCGATGGCATCAGACCGGAGACGCTCCAGATCGCCGGCGTGAGCCTCTTTTTCGCCTTCATGACGATCGTCCTCCTCGCCGGACGGGCCGGAGCGCGCCGCCACATTCTGCGGGCGACCGAAGAGGCCGAGGAATTGCAAGCACGAGCGGCCGAGCTGGCCACCCACAACGACGAGCTCGACACCGCCCGCTCGGCTGCCGAACGCGCCCTCGCCCTCGCCGAGGAGAAGAACCGAATCCGCTCCGAGTTCGTGCTGATGATCAACCACGAGCTGAACACTCCGCTGACCGGAGTGGTCACCAGCGCCGAGCTGCTCGCCGCCCACCCCGAGATGCCTGTCGGCGAGCGACTGGTGCTCGTCGAGGACATGGTGCGCGAGGGCGACCAGCTGCGCTCGCTGATCGCACGCATGCTGACGGTGGCCCGCATCGAGAACCAGGGGCTGGGGTATTCGTTGCGCCGGATCGACACCGCGACGCTCGCCGGCACGCTGCGCCGCACCGCGCCCCAGTCGACCGTGGTCGAACCGCCCGACCAGGTGGCCGTGATGACGGACCCTGAGGGCCTGGTCGCTCTGGTGGCATCGCTCGCCGAGAACTCGCGGACCCACGGGGCCAGGGCGGTATCGATCGAGTTCTCGAAGTCGATGCCGTTCGATCCCGACATCGTCGTGGGCACCCTGCCCGATCCGGGTCTTTTCGTCTCGGTCAAGGACGACGGTCCCGGGATCGACCCGGCATTCCTCCCCCGAATCTTCGAGAAGTTCGAAAAGCGCAGCGACAGCCCCGGCACCGGCCTCGGGCTCTACATGGCCAAGCTCATCGCGGAAGCCATGAACGCGTCGATCGCGGTGACCACCGGCCCCGACGGCACCACGATGACGGTCGGAGTGGGCCTGGCCCGAGAGGCGGCGGCGGCATGAAGCGGCTCGCCGCGCTCGTCCTGCTGGCCTCGGCCCTCGCCGGGTGCACGGAGCCCACGTCGGCGGGTGGCGCGATCGTGCTCGACGAGTACACGATCGATGTCCCTCCGGGATCGTTCTCCTCGGGGACCGTCTCGCTCGATGTGATGAACGCCGGGGAGTTCTCCCACACCCTGGTGGTCACCCAAAGCGACGGAAGCGCCGTGGCGGCCACCGCCAGCATTCCCCCAGGTTCCGGCGCCGATCTGGTCGTGGACCTGGCGCCCGGCGAGTATCAGGTGTCCTGCCGGATCGTCGTGCAACTCCCCGACGGCACGATCGTCGACCACTACGAAGAGGGAATGGTCGGCTCGATCACCGTCGACAACGCCGGCTGAGGTAGGACGGCGAGGGCATTGCATCGGCGGGCGCTTGCGCTGGAGGCTGAAGGCTGAAGGCTTGCCGCTTGCCGCTTGCCGCTTGCTACGGTCCCGCCACCAGGCGTTCGGTGACTTCGCCGAAGAAGCCGAGAATCTGGGGGAAGAACCCGACCACGACGACGGCGACCGCGGTGATGCCGATCGCAAGACCGAGGGGCCGGGGCACCGCGGTCTGTACGGCGCGATCCACCGGCACGGTCACCGGAACGTCGTCCATGTACACCGATTTGACGACACGGGCGTAGTAGACCAGCGCGATCACGGCGTTGACCGCGGCGATGACGGCGAGCACCACCGCCCACGGCGAATCGAAGGCGGCGATCACCGCCCGGAACATCACCACCTTGGCGAACCATCCGGCGAGCGGCGGGATCCCGGCGAGCGAGAAGAAGAAGAGGGCGACGAGGGCGGCCAGCCCCGGGGCGTACCGGTTCATCCCGCCCCAGTCGTCGAGGTCGCCGCTGCCAGTCTTCGAAGCCCCGGCCATGACCACCGCGAATGCCCCGAGGTTCATGAAGGCGTAGATGAGCAGGTAGGTCACCGAGGCGGAAAAGGCGTCCGAGAACCCGACGGTGTCGTACGAGGCCGCCATCGCGAAGGGGACCAGGATGAAGCCGCCCTGGGCGATCGAGGAGTACCCGAGCAGCCGGACCACATTCGTCTGCCGGAGGGCGATCAGATTGCCCACCGTCATCGAAGCCACGGCGAGCACCCACAGGATGGGTCCCCAGATCTCAGGGACCGTGGAGAACGCCTGGTAACAGAGCGTGAGCAGCCCGACGAACCCGGCGGCCTTCGAGCCCACCGATAGGTAAGCGGCGACGGGCGTCGGCGCCCCCTCGTAGGTGTCCGGGGCCCAGAAGTGAAACGGCACCGCCGAGATCTTGAATGCGAAGCCGATGAGCACGAATATCACTCCGATGGCGAAGGCTGGTTCACCGCCGATGGCGCTGGCCTGCGCCGCCCGGGCGATCCCCGCGAAGGTCAGCTCGCCGGTCAAGCCGTAGATGAGCGACATCCCCATCAGCATCACCGCCACCGAGAGCACCCCGGTGAGATAGAACTTCAGCGATGCCTCGTTGCTGCGCAGGTCGCCCTTGCGCCATCCGGCGAGGAGGAAAGCCGGAGCCGAAACCAGCTCGAGACCCACGAAGAGCGTGATCAGGTCGCGAGCCGACGCCATCACCAGGGCTCCGGCGACCGAGGCGAGCAGCAAGAAGTAGAACTCGCCCTGGTAGTAGTCGTCGCTCTCGAGGTACCCCACCGAGAGCAGCAGCGACAGCACGCCCGAGACGATGAACAGACCCTTGAGGACCAGGGCGAAATCGTCGACCATGTAGGACCCCCCGAACATCACCCTGGTGCCGGTGTCGGTGCAGCCGGTGATATCACCGCAGAAAGCGACGGTGAGCAGCGGCACCGCCGCCGCCACCAGGCCGAGTACCGCGGTCACCCCCACCAGGTACTTGAGCCGCTCGGGGAGCACCAGGTCGGCGAGGATCGTCGCCACCAGGGTCACACCGATGATCAGCTCGGGGGCGAGTGCGTGGTAATCGAACACTCAGCCTCCGAACGCCCGGCGTACCAGCTCGGTGACCGCGTCGTTGGTCGCCCCGAACACGATCTTCGGGAACACCCCGATCGCCAGGATGGCGATGACCAGGGGCACCCAGGCCGCCAGCTCGAAGCGGTCGGCGTCCTGGAGGTCCTTGCCCGACCACTCGTCGGCCGGCTCCCCGAGGTTCACCTTCTGGAGCATCCACAGCATGTAGCCGGCGGTGAGCACCGTGCCGATGGCACCGATCACCATCGCCGTCCGGAAGAGCGCCAGGCTGAGGCCATCGAGCGGATTGAACGAGCCGAGCAGGGCCATGAACTCTCCCCAGAATCCGGCGAGGCCAGGGAGCCCGAGTGATGCCATCGCGGTGAACGCCAGCAGGCCGCCGATCACCGGGAGCAGCTTCATGTTCCCGCCGAGGCGTGACATCTCCCGGGTGTGGTACCGGTGCTGCATCGATCCGGCGAGGAAGAAGAGCATCCCCGTGATCACCCCGTGGGCGACCATGCCGATCACGGCGGCGTTGATGCCCACCTCGGTGAGGGTCGAAATTCCCAGCATCACGAAGCCCATGTGCCCGACCGAGGAGAACGCAATGAGCCGTTTCAGATCGGTCTGGGCGAGGCAGGCGAGCGAGCCGTAGATGATGGCGATCACCGCCAGTACGGCGATGATCGGTGCCCAGTCCTGGGCCTGCTGGGGGAGGATCGGCAGGCTGATCCGGATGAAGCCGTATGCGCCGAGTTTGAGGAGGATCGCCGCCAGGAGCACCGAGCCGACGGTGGGCGCCGCGGTGTGGGCGTCGGGTAGCCAGGTGTGCAGCGGCCACATCGGCACCTTGACGGCAAAGCCGATGAACAGGGCGGCGAACACCCAGGCCCCGAAGCCCCCATCGAACATCCCCATCTGCCCGGCCTCGGCGAGGCGGACCATGTCGAAGGTGTTCGGATCGCTCCGGAAATACAGGGCGAGAAACCCCAGCAGCATGAACGCAGACCCGAACAGGGTGAACAGGAAGAACTTGATCGACGCGTAGAGCCGGGTCTCCACCTCCCGGCGGAATCCCGGCAGCCGGATCTTGGTGCGGTCCCCCCAGATCCCGATCATGAAGTACATCGGGAGGAGCACCAGCTCGAAGAAGATGAAGAACAGCACCAGATCGAGCGCCACGAAGGTGCCGTTCATTCCGGTGGCGAGGAGGAGCAGGAGCACCAGAAACGCCTTCGGGTTGTGCGGCTCGGGCCAGTGGTTCCAGGAGTACACGATCGCCAGCACCGTCATCAGCGTGGAGAGCACGACCAGCGGCAGGCTGATCCCGTCGATCCCGATGTGATAGCGCGACCCGATCGCCGAGATCCACGAGAGATCCGTGCCGAACTGGAACTGCGCGGTGGCATCGAAGTCGAATCGCACCACCGCCAGCACCGAGGCGGCGAACGAGGCCAGCGCGAATGCCAGTGCCACCACCTTCGCCAGGTTCTCCTGGGCCTTGGGCAACAGAAGCACCAGCCCCGCGCCCACCAGGGGCAGGAAGACGATGAGGCTGAGGCCCCACCCGCCGTCGAACATCTCCATCACGCTCGTCCTCCTCCTACGTGAAGACCAGGAACCCGACCGCCAGGAGCACGGCTCCGGCGAACAATGCCCCGGCGTATTGCTGCACCCGCCCCGTCGTCGTGCGGCGGAGGGCCTCGCCGGCCTCCCCGGTGCCGCCGGCGATGGCGTTCACCGCCAGGTCGATGCCGCGCTGGTCGATTCCGCGGTACACGACCATCGCCAAACCCTTCGCCACCACACCGAACCCGTTGACCACCGTGTCGATCACGTAGGTGTTCGTCCAATCGACAAACCTGGCCACCGGTCCCTTGATCGGGTCGACGACGGCCACCCGGTAGAGATCGTCGACGAAGTACTTCCGTTCGAGGATCGGGTAGAGGACCGGGATGCGAAAGCGATCGCGCTCGCGTTGGGTGGCGGCGTCGCGGCGCCATAACCGCGTCCCGGCGGCGATGCCGACGGCGGCGGCGAGCAGGCCGGCGGCGGCGAGTGCGAAGTTGATCGCCTCGGCATGATGGTCGCCCATCGGGAACGGCCGGGCGGCCAGCCAGTCGGTGAAGCCGGTGAACACGCCAGGGATATTCACCAGGCCGGCGACGATCGACAGTCCGGCGAGGCCGATCATCGGATAGGTCATCACCTTCGGAGACTCGTGAGGATGGGCATGACCCCGATACTCCCCGAAGAAGGTGAGATAGACCGCCCGCGCCATATAGAACGCGGTGACGAAGGCGCCGGCGATCGCCACCCAGAGCACGACGCTCGCCACCGTTCCCCCCCCATGGCCGGCGTCGAACGAGATCGAGGCGAGAATCTCATCCTTCGACCAGAAACCGGCCAGCGGGAAGATCCCGGCGAGGGCCAGCGACCCGATGAGGAAGGTTCGATATGTCCACGGCATCGACTTCCTGAGGCCGCCCATGTCGCTCATGTTGTTCGAGTGGACCGAATGGATCACCGATCCGGCGGCGAGAAACAGCAGGCCCTTGAAGAACGCGTGGGTGAAGAGGTGGAACAGGCCGGCGGTGTAGGCCCCCGCCCCCATGGCCACAGTCATGTATCCGAGCTGTGACAGCGTCGAATAGGCCAGCACCTTCTTGATGTCGTCCTGGACCAGGGCGATCAGGCCCATCGCAAACAGGGTGATCGCCCCGATCACGATGATGATCGTCTTGACGTCGGCGGCGAAGGCGTCCGACTGATAGAAGGGGAACATCCGGCCGAGCAGGTACACCCCGGCGGTGACCATGGTGGCGGCGTGCATCAGCGACGACACCGGCGTGGGGCCGGCCATCGCATCCGGCAGCCAGACATGGAATGGGAACTGGGCGCTCTTGCCCATTGCCCCGATGAACAGGGCCAAACCCGCCCAGAAGGCGACCTGGGCGAGTGCGGAGTCGCCCGCGGCGACCGCGGCCAGGATGTCGGAGAATCGGAACGAGCCCATCGTGACCCCGACGATGATCACCCCGATGACCAGCCCGACGTCGGCGATCTTGTTCGTGATGAACGCCTTGATGGCAGCGGCGTTGTTGGCGTGGTCCTCCCAGTAGTGCCCGATGAGCAGGTACGAGGCGACGCCGACCAACTCCCACCCGACGATCAACTGGATCAGGTTGGCCGACGAGACCAACACCAGCATCGCCCCGGCGAAGAGGGTGAACGCCGCAAAGAACCACGTGTACCGGGCATCGCCCTGCATGTAGCCCTTGGCGTAGGTGAAGACTGCAAGCCCGACGACGCCGACGACCGCATACATCATGATCGAGAGGCCGTCGACCACCCAGCCCCACTCGATCGTGTACGACCCGATGCGGGCGATCTCGATCGAGCCCTCGTAGGTGATCCCCTCGCCTGCGTTCATCACGAAAAGGACGACCCCGTACACCGCCACGAACAGCATGGCCGCCTCGGCGAGCTCCCAGCCCTTGTAGGGGAGGCGCTTGCCGACGAAGACGATGGCGACCATCAGCACCAGCGGCACCAGCGGAATCAGCCATGCGTACTGGGCGAGAACCCCCCCGTCGGCGAGCTGGGCCGGAGCCTCGCCGGCGTACCCGATGAAGGCAGTGGTCATAGGATCACCACCGCATCAGATCGAGCTCGTCGACGTTGGCCGAAGCCCGGTTGCGGAAGATCAGGACCACGATCGCCAGCCCGATCCCCACCT
>Ga0326597_10013244_pt1 | contig 10848 bp, 9 predicted proteins | sample RVTome_12_FD_203789 | JGI IMG/M metagenome (GOLD analysis project Ga0326597, IMG submission 203789) | Soil microbial communities from uranium-contaminated site in the Upper Colorado River Basin, Wyoming, United States - RVT100D185 | ecosystem: Environmental > Terrestrial > Soil > Contaminated >... | reverse complement strand
GCACGTTCGTCCTGCTCGAGGAGGCGCGGCGGTCCCAGGTCCTGCGCCGGTTCGTGCAGATCTCGACCGACGAGGTGTACGGCAGCGTGGAGACGGGGTCGTCGCGCGAGACCGACGCGCTTTTGCCGCGCAACCCGTACTCGGCCAGCAAGGCCGGCGCCGACCGGCTGGCGTATTCGTACTTCGCCACCTACGGCCTGCCCGTGATCGTCACCCGCGCGTCCAACAACTACGGGCCGTACCAGTTCCCGGAGAAGGTCATCCCCCTGTTCGTGACCCATGCCATCGACGACGTCCCGCTGCCGCTCTACGGCGACGGGATGAACGTCCGCGACTGGCTCCACGTCGACGACCATTGCCGGGCCGTGGACGTGCTGCTGGACAAGGGCGAACCCGGCGAGACCTACAACGTGGGCGGCGGCAACGAGGTCCCCAACATCGAGCTCACGCGCCGCGTCCTGAAGCTGCTCGGGAAGCCGGAGTCGCTCATCCGCCCCGTCACCGACCGTCCCGGCCACGATCGCCGCTACAGCCTCGATTGTGGCAAGCTCCGATCCCTCGGCTGGGCCCCGGCGGTGCCTTTCGACGAAGGGTTGCGGGCGACGGTCGAGTGGTACCGGGAGCACGAATCGTGGTGGCGTCCGATCAAGGAGCAGAGCCCGGCGTTCCGCGACCACTACCAGCGCCACTACAAGGCGTGACGGCCGCAAGCAGCGAGCGAGCGCTTTGCGCGAGCCCTTGTTTGGTCAAGCAAGGGCAGGCGAGCCGGTGGGGGGGTAGCGCGAAGCGCGCAGGGGGGTGGATGCTGGGAGGACACCCCCCTGAATTGCCTACTTCATGAAGGTCCTGGTCACCGGCGTCGGGGGATTCGTCGGCGGCCACGTCGTGGATTTCCTCGCCGCCCGATGCCCGGCGGCGGAGGTCTTCGGCATCGTCCGCCGCGGCGGCGGCGACGCCTTGCGCTCCCGCGGCGTCACCGTCCTCAACGCCGACCTCGAGGACGGCCCCGCGACCGAGGCGGCGATCGACCACGTCCGCCCCGACCGCATCATCCACCTCGCCGGGCAGTCCAGCGTGCACCGCTCGTGGGAAAACCCGGCCGCCACGCTGCGGACCAACGTCCACGGACTGCTCAACGTGCTCGAGGCGCTGCGCCGGCGGAGCCTGACCCCGCGCGTGCTGGTGGTGGGGAGCGCCGAGGAGTATGGCGCGGTGCAGGCGGAGCGCCTGCCCGTCGTGGAGAGGACGCGCCTGCAGCCGGCGTCGCCTTACGCGGTGAGCAAGGTCGCGCAGGCCTACCTGGCGCGGCAGTACTTCCTCTCCCACGGCGTGCCCGTGGTGTGCACGCGCACCTTCCACCACACCGGCCCCGGCCGAGGCGAGGTCTTCGCGGAGAGCTCCTTCGCGCGCCAGATCGCGGAGATCGAGGCCGGACGCCAGCCGGCCGTGATCTCGGTGGGCAACCTCGACGCCGTCCGCGACTTCACCGACGTCCGCGACGTCGTCCGCGCCTACTGGCTGCTGCTGGAGAAGGGGCGGGCGGGCGAGACCTACAACGTCTGCAGCGGGCGGGGGATCGCCATCGGCGACGTGCTCCAGGAGCTGCTCGACGTCTCCGGAGTGCAGATCGAAGTCCGCCGCGATCCGGAGAGGATGCGGCCCTCCGACATCCCGGCCATCATCGGCAACCCGAAGAAGCTGCGGGACGCGACGGGCTGGACTCCGGACATCCCGCTGCGCCAGACCCTCGCCGACCTGCTCGCGCACTGGCGGCGCCAGACGCGGGCCACCGCGACCCCGGCGTCGCCCCCGGCCCGCGTATGAAGGGCCTTCTCACCGGGGGAGTAGAGTGCCGCTCACCGCGCGCGAGCTGAAGCGCAAGCTGCTGCACATCGCGGTCGGCGGCTTCGCGTTCCTCCTGCGCGACCTGCACTGGCGCGAGGCCGCGCTTCTGGCCATCGCCGCGTTCGGGTTCAACTGGCAGGTGTTGCCGCGGCTCGGCGGGCGCGGGATGTGGCGCGAGCCCGAGCACGGCGCGGGATACCCGCTGGGCATCCTTCTCTATCCGCTGTCGGTCCTTGGCCTGGTGCTCGTCTTCCGCGACGACCTTTGGATGGCGGCGGCGATCTGGGGCGTGCTCGCGCTCGGCGACGGCATGGCCTCGATCCTCGGCCAGGCCCTGGGCGGTCCGCGGCTGCCCTGGAACCCGCGCAAGGGCTGGGTCGGCTTCTCCGCATTCGTCGTCTTCGCGACCATCGGCGCGGGCCTGCTCGCCGCCTGGACCTTGCGGCTGCCGCTCGGGGCCTGGGCCTCTCCAGAGGTCCTGGCCATGGTCGCGCCGCTCGCCGTGGCCTGCGCGCTGGTGGAGTCGATGTCGACCGCGCTCGACGACAACCTGACCGTTCCCGTCGCCGGCGCGTGTCTGCTCCCGTTGCTGGCGATGGCGGAGCCGGGCCTTCTCCTCTCCGACCCCGGCTTCGGCCCGCGCCTGGCCGTGGGACTGGGCATCAACGCCGCGATCGCCGCCCTGGCGTGGAAGGCGCGCTTCATCGACGGCCCCGGCGCCGTGTCCGCGATCGTCATCGGCACGCTGATCACGGCGGCGCTCGGGCTGGCCGGCCTGGCCGTGATGGTTGCATTTTTCGTCGTGGGCAGCGTGGCGACGCGCCTCGGCTATCGCGTCAAGGCGGCTCGGGGCATCGCGCAGGAGAAGGGCGGCGCCCGCGGGTGGCGCAGCGCGTGGGCCAACGGCGGCGTCGCCGCGGTGCTCGCGCTGATGGCAGGCTTCACCGACGACGAGGCCCGGGCCCTGTTCGTCCTGGCATATGCCGCGGCGGTGGCGACGGCGGCCGCGGACACCTGCTCGTCGGAGATCGGCAAGGCGTACGGGCGCCGCACGTTCCTCATCACCACCTTCCGCCCGGCGCCCCCCGGCACGGAGGGCGCAATCAGCCTAGAAGGCACCGCCGCCGGCCTGGCCGCCGCCGCGATCGTTGCCGGCGTCGGCGCGGCGACGGGACTCTACGCGCTCCCGTGGGCGCTCGCCATCGCGGCCGGCGGCCTTCTCGGCAGCCTCGCCGAAAGTGTCATCGGCACCGTGGCCGAGAGCCGGGGCTGGCTGGACAACGACCTGCTGAACGCGCTCAACACCGCGATCGGGGCGGGGATCGTCATGCTGATCGCAAAGGTCCCGGCATGAGCACGCCCGCTGCGGCCGCTTCTACAGCCTTTACACCGCTGCCCCGGCCCTTCGCGGATGTGCCTAGAACGGGCAGTTGCCGGGGTCGGGGGCGTCGATGCGTCTCACGGCGGCGGCCGGAATGAGCTGGACCGTGATCGTGCGCGCCTCGACCGAGCCTTCGTTCCGCAGGACGTGCACGTGCTCACCGCCGGGATCGACGAAGCCCATCCCCTGCGAGTAGACGCGCGGCGTGCAATCGGGATCGTCACCTTCATAGGCCGTCACCGTGCCGGCGGTGACGGTGATCAGGCTGTGGCCGGGATGGGTGTGCCAGCCGCTGGTTCCTCCCGGCGCCCCGCTGGCTCCTACCGGCGCCCACACGTTCGACTGGACGTACAGGTCGGATTGACCCTGCGTCTTCAGCTTCGCCTGCCAGTGCACGTCGGGAAGGGCGGAGTTCCGGGCGTCGAGCTCCTCGAATCGCCCAACGGAGAGGGTGGTACTCGTGAACCCGGAGCTGGGTGTTGCCAGGACGACGCCGGCGTACGCCCCTGCACTCAAGACAACCGCGCACGTCAACCACAGCAGCCTTCTTCGCATGTCACGCCTCCTCGCGTGTGTTTCGCCGCTGGTTTGCGGCGCGCCCCCAGGATCGGAGGTCGGCGAGCCGCCGCCAAGCGGCAATCCCGCGCGTGGCGGCGATTCAGCGTGTTGCCGTGGTTTGCCGTGGTTTGCCGCGGTCGAGTCGCGGACGCTAGAATCGCCCGCCAGCAGGTCCGAGAGCCCTATGGATCCCTCTTCGTCTGGCGCTCCGCCGCCCTCCGAGCCGGCGCCCGAAGGCCGGCTGGATTCGTGGAAGGAAATCGCCGCTTACCTGAAGCGCGACGTCACCACGGTTCAGCGCTGGGAGAAGCGCGAGGGCATGCCCGTCCATCGTCATGTCCATGACAAGCTGGGCTCTGTCTACGCCTTCCGATCCGATCTGGATGCCTGGGCGCGCGGCCGCAATCCGCGCCTCTCCCCGGAGGGGGAGACCGAGCCGCCCGTCGTCGAGGATTCGGCGCAGCCCATCCCATCCACGATCTCCAGATGGACCCTTGGCGGACGGAACCCGATGGCGCTCGCCGGCGGGTTGGCCGCGGCGGGAGTCCTCCTGGCGGCCGTCGCCGTCTTCTGGCCCCGCCAGAGCACGGATCACGCACGTAGCCCCATCGCCGATGCGCAGTTCCGGTACCTTACGGATTTTGACGGCACCGAACAGGCCGCAGCAGTCTCTCGCGACGGGAGGTTTGTCGCCTTCTTGTCGGACCGCGACGGACAAGCGGATGTCTGGGTGACCCAGGTCGGCACCGGACAGTTCTACAACCTGACCCGCGGCGGGTTTCGGGAGCTCGTCAATCCATCGGTTCGCACGATGGGCTTCTCACCGGACGGCGCCCTGGTGACATTCTGGGCTCGGAGAGGGGACGGCTCCGGGGTTGGCGAGATCGGCGTGTGGGCAGTGCCCACGCTCGGGGGCCAGCCGCGGCCGTACCTGGAAGGCGTGGCCGAGTTCGACTGGTCGAACGACGGCTCGCGACTCGTGTACCACACGCCCGGGCCCGGGGACCCGACGTTCGTCAAGGATCCCGGCCAAGGCACCGACCGGCCGATCCTCACCGCGGCGCCGGGACTTCACGCTCACTTCCCGCTCTGGTCGCCCGATCAGATCTTCATCTACTTCGTCCAGGGCGCGGTTCCCGATGCCATGGACATCTGGCGCATCAGACCGAGTGGTGGCGTCGCCGAACGCATGACGCATCACAACTCTCGCGTGAGCCACCCGGTCATGCTGGATCACCGCACGCTGATGTACCTCGCCACCGACGGGGATGGCTCCGGGCCGTGGCTGTACAGCGTGGACATCGAGCGACGTGTGCCACAACGCGTGAGCTCGGGTGTCGACAGGTATACCTCGCTCGCGGCCAGCGCCGATGGTCGACGCCTGGTCGTGACCATCGCCAACCCGAAGGGCACGCTGTGGCGCATGCGCCTGGCCGACAGACACGTCGACGGGGCAGCCCCAGTACCCATCTCACTCACGACCGGGAGTGGGTTCTCCCCTCGACTCGGGCCGGGCTACCTGCTTTACGTCTCGTCGAGAGGCACGAGCGACAGCATCTGGAAGCTCGCGGACGGTACGACAACCGAGCTGTGGACTGCCCCGGAGGCGCGCATCATCGGAAGTCCCGAGATCGACGCGGACGGACATCGCATCGCGTTCTCGATCGCGCTGCACGGGCGAGCGCTGCTGTACGTCATGAATGCTGATGGCACGGACGCCCGCGTCGTGACCGCATCACTCGATCTGCGGGGCGCTCCGGCGTGGGAACCGCGCGGATCATCGATTACCTCGGCGGTGAACGTGGACGGAACCCCGCAACTCGTCAGCATCTCACTTGACGGCTCCCTGGCTCCCCTGGTCCGGGAATACTCGGTCGATCCGGTATGGGCCCCGGACGGTGACTTCGTCGTCTACTCGGGTCCGGACATCGGGACGACGTTCCCGGTGAAGGCGGTGACCGCCAACGCGGGGCTCTATCCCCTGCCGAATCTCACCTTGACCCGCGGAGCCAGACGTCTGCGATTCTTCGAACGGCGCCGCGCACTCGTGGTGATGCGCGGCGATATCCAGCACAAGGACCTCTGGCTGATCGATCTGGAAACCGGGGCCGAGCGCCAGCTGACCAGCCTCCCGCCCGACTTCAACGTTCGAGACTTCGACATTTCGCCGGACGGCCGTGAGGTCGTGCTCGAGCGCGTCCAGGACCACTCGGACGTGGTGCTCCTCGAGACGGGTGCCCGATGACGGACGCCGTCTAGGACGGCTCGCCCTCGTCGTCCTCGTCGTCCGCGGCCGGCTCGAGCACGCCGGGCAACGGCGCGGCCTGCGCCTCCACTTGCGAGACGATCTCTTCGAGGCTGGGCTCCTCGGGCGTGAGGGGCGCCGCTGCCGGCGGCTCGTTGTCGATGACCTGACCGGCGCCCATCGGCCCCGCCGCGGGCGCACCCTCCTGATAGACGCCGATGACGACCCGCGAGTGCCGCACGACGCGGCCGTTCACGCGGTAGCCGCGCATCAGATCCTTCACCACGACACCGTTATGGTCGGGATCGGGCACGGGCTGCGTGGCCACGGACTCGCTGACCTCGGGATCGAAGGGCAAGCCGAGGACGGGGATGCGCTCGAGCCCCTCCTCCTTGAGCCGCTGCAGCAACTGCGTGCGCACCAGGATCATCCCCTCCAGCAGCGGCTCGCCCGCGTAGCTCCGCTGGGCGGCCTCGAGGGCGCGGTCGAGGTTGTCGAGGATGTCGATGAACTTCAGCAGCAGGGTCTCGTGGCGCTGGGTGAAGCGGCGCTGCAGGTTGCGGCTGATCCGCTCGCGGAAGCCTTCGTTCTCGCTCTTGAGCGTGCGATAGGCGGCAAGCACCTCGGCCAGGCGGTCCTCGGCCAGCCGGGCGCGCTGGTGATAGGCCTGGGCGGCGTCGCCCTCCGGTTCGGGATCGGCGGCGATGGCCGGGGCGCCGTCCGAGGGTTGGGGAGGATCGCCGCCCGCAGGAACGGCGTCCGGCGACGGAATATCGGCCCCCGGGAGCGGCTTTTCGTCGTCGGTGGGACGTTCCTCAGCCAACGAGCCTCCGCGGCGTCCCCAACTGCGCTTGTGAGTTGCGGCCAGTATAGCCGCGTCCGACGCCGCGGGAAACGACGGCGCCCCCGGTGACGAGCACGGTGAGGTCGGCCACGTTGGTCCCGGTGGGCCCGGTGACGATCAGGTCGCCGAGCGGGGCGAGGAACCCCGACGAGTCGCTTTTCGCCAGGAACGCCGCGGCGGGGGCAAGGCCGAGGGCCCGCGCGCGCGCCGCCGACCGCCCGTCCGCCACACCGCCGGCGGCGTCGCTGGCCCCGTCGATGCCGTCCGTGGCGAGGCTGGCCAGGACGGCGTCGGCCGGGCACCGGGCCAGCGGCTCGACCGCGGCCACGGCGATCTCCTGGTTGCGCCCGCCGCGCCCGTCCCCACGGACCGTCACCGTCGTCTCGCCGCCGGCGAGCAGGCACACCGGCGGGCGGGCGGGCCGTCCGCTCTCCATGCACTCGCGGAGGACGCTCACCAGCGCGGGCGAGACCTCGCGCGCCTCGCCTTCGAGGGTGGTGGTGAGGACCAGCGGCCGCAGCCCCACCCGACGCGCCTCGCGGGCGGCGGCAGCGACGCTGACGCCGTTGCTGCCGATGACCTCCGCGACGACGCGACGAAAAGCCGGGGCCCCGGGCTTCGGCGTCTCCGCCACCGCGCCGCGGGTCCCGGCCTCGAGGTGGCGGGTGGCGGCGGGCGCCACGCCGAGGGCTCTGCGCGCCGCGAGCACGGCGAGGGCTTGCTGGTAGGTCGTCGGGTCGGGGCTCACCGGTCCCGAGGCGATCGTGCCCAGGTCATCCCCGACGACGTCCGACAGGACCAGGGCGACCACCTGTGCCGGGGCGGCCAGCCGAGCGAGCCCGCCGCCTTTCAGCCGCGACAGGTGCTTGCGCACTGTGTTCAGCTCGTGGATCGACGCGCCGGCGCGCATCAGCGCCGAGGTCAGCGCCGCCTTCTCGGCGAGCGGGATCGAGGGTACGGGCGCGGGGAGCAGCGCGGAGGCTCCGCCGGAGATGAGGACCAGCAGGACGTCGTCCCGCCCCAGGCCCTCGGCCAGCCGCTCGACCTCTTCCGCGGCGGCGAGTCCCCGGGCGTCCGGGACGGGGTGGCCGGCGATGCGCGTCTGCAGGCGGCGCAGCCGGCCGGGCGCGGACGCGCCCACCGCGATGCCCTCGGCGATCGACTCTCCGAGCACGGCTTCGGCGGCGGCGGCCATCGTGAAGGCGGCCTTGCCCATGGCGACGACGACGATGCGGCCGCGGTCGAGGGGAACGCGGAGGCGGCCCGCGGCGAGCGTGCGCCCGCGGCGGCGAAGATGGCGCCGGACCAGTTGTCCGGGGTCGGCGGCCTGCAGGCCGGCGGCCAGGATCGACGCGGCCGCTCGGCGGAGCCGTGTGTGGCTCCAGCCGCGCGGAGTCAGTGCCTCTGCCGCGGGTCCTGCTCGCTCAGGCGGGTGAGCGTGTCGAAGTTCTGGAGGAGGGTCTCCGCGACGGCCGGGAAATCGGAGCGCGAGCAGATCCGGTCGAGGTCGGTCATCAGCTTGCTGCAGGTGCGCCGCATCGCGTCGCACCCGTCGTCGTTCAGGATCCCGCTGCCGTTGAGGAAGTCGAGGTAGCGCACGAACTCTTCACGGTAAAACTCTGACAGGGCGCGGTTTTTGTCCCACTCCAAGTGCAACCTCCACCGACGGGATCAACTGAACAAAGGTACGCTTGCGCGCCGCACGGTGTCAAGCAATGTAACCGGGTTCTTGCAAAAGCCGGGTTGGTCCCCTTGTAAGAAAGGCGCGCGGTCACACGAGCGGCAGGTGGGGGTCGGCATCCAGGTCGAGCCCCGCCCGCAACCCCTTCCCCATGTTGACGAAGCCGGCGGCGGCGATCATGGCCGCGTTGTCGGTCGAAAGGGCAATCGGGGGCATCACGAGCGCGAGCCCCAGCTCCTCGGCCGCGCGGGCCGCCTCCCGGCGGAGGAGGCGGTTGGCGGCGACCCCCCCGCTGAGCAGCAGGGTCTTCGGCCGGCGCGCGAGGGCCACCTCGCGCATCCGCCGCACGAGGGCGGCCACCACCGCGCGCTGGAACGACGCGGCGAGGTCGCGGATCTCGGAGGATGCCGCGTCGGGGCTCGGGGCGGGTTCGAGGCCGACACGGCGCACGTGATAGAGGACGGCGGTCTTGATCCCGCTGAACGAGAAGTCCCCGCTGCCGTCCTTCGGCTTCGCGATCGTGAACTCGTGGGCGCGGTCGTTCGCGCCCTCCGAAAGCCGGTCGATCACCGGTCCGCCGGGATATCCGAGTCCCAGCAGCTTGGCCACCTTGTCGAACGCCTCGCCCGCGGCGTCGTCCCGCGTCCGCGCCAGCAGGCGATAGTGGCCTCGCTCCGCCACCTCGAACAGGCTCGTATGCCCGCCGGAGACGATGAGCGCCACCGCGGGCAGCGGGACCTCCGCGTGGGCGAGGAACGGCGCCTCGATGTGTCCGGCGATGTGGTGCACGGGGATCAGCGGCTTGCCGTGGACCCAGGCGATGGCCTTTGCCGCCTCGAGGCCGACGAGCAGCGAGCCCACGAGCCCCGGGCCCTGGGTGACGGCCACCGCGTCCAGGTCCGCGTACTCGACGCCGGCGTCGGCCATCGCCTTCTCGACCACGGGGCAGATGTTCTCGAGGTGATGCCGCGACGCCAGCTCCGGCACAACGCCACCGTAGGGCGCGTGGATGGCGATCTGCGTGGAGACGACGTTGGACAGGATGTGCCGTCCGTCCGCCACCACTGCGGCCGCGGTCTCGTCGCACGAGGTCTCGATGGCGAGCAGCCGGGTGCCGCTCACCGCGGGCCCGTCCCGATCATCCACGGCGGGACGAGAACCCGATGATTCATTGGCGGGCCATCCGGCGCAGGCTCTCCGTGTAGGGAGGGCGCGCCACGCCCCGGTCGCAGATGATCGCGGTGACGAAGCGATGCGGGGTCACGTCGAAGGCGGGATTGCGCACGCTCACGCCTTCGGCGGCCAGGCGGCGCCCGCCGTGGTGCGTGACCTCCTCCGCCGCGCGCTCCTCGATGGGGATCCGGTCCCCGGACGGGATCGAAAGGTCGAAGGTGGAGACGGGGGCCGCGACATAGAAGGGCACCCCGTTCTCCCGGGCCAGCACGCCGAGGCTGTAGGTGCCGATCTTGTTTGCCACGTCGCCGTTGGCGGCGATGCGGTCGGCGCCCACCACGACCAGGTCGACCTGGCCGGTGGCCATCATGTGGCCCGCCATGTTGTCCGCGATGAGCGTGGTCGGGATTCCGTCGTGCATCATCTCCCAGGCGGTGAGCCGCGCCCCCTGCAGGTAGGGCCGCGTCTCGCCGGCGATGACGCCGAGGATGTTCCCGTCCCGCGCCGCCGACCGGATCACGCCCAGCGCCGTCCCGTAGCCGGCGGTGGCCAGGGCGCCCGCGTTGCAATGGGTGAGCACGCGCGACGGCCGCGTGATCAAGGCGGCCCCGAAGTCGCCCATGCGGCGGCAGGCCGCGATGTCCTCGGCGTGGATGGCGCGCGCCTCGGCCAGCAGCGCGTCGCGCAGCCCCGCGCCGCCCGCCGCCTCCCCGGCGTCGAATGCGCGGCTCATCCGCTCGATGGCCCAGAACAGGTTGACGGCGGTGGGACGGGTCACGCGCAGGTCCTCGCAGATCCCGTCGAACTCCCGCCGCAGGTCCGTGCCCTCGCTTTTCGACTTGCGCACGCCGAGGGCGATCCCGAGCGCGGCGGCGACACCGATCGCGGGCGCGCCACGGATCGCCATGTCCTTGATGGCGGCGGCGACCTCGCGGTGGTCGCGGCAGCGGAGGAAGACCTCCTCGGCGGGCAGCCGCCGCTGGTCGATCATCACGACGGCGCCGTCCTCCCACTCGACCGTTTTCAGCACTGCCGCATCGTATCAAGGTGGGGGGGAACGTCGGCGAGGGCGCAAGCGACGCGCCTCGCTCCCCCCCACACCCCCCACCGGGCGCCACCGC
>Ga0326597_10013243_pt1 | contig 10849 bp, 9 predicted proteins | sample RVTome_12_FD_203789 | JGI IMG/M metagenome (GOLD analysis project Ga0326597, IMG submission 203789) | Soil microbial communities from uranium-contaminated site in the Upper Colorado River Basin, Wyoming, United States - RVT100D185 | ecosystem: Environmental > Terrestrial > Soil > Contaminated >... | reverse complement strand
CTGGCCGTTCTTCCAGGTGACGAGGGCGGTACACGCGCGCGACGACCCGGCCGGCACGGGACCGGAAGTCGGCTACGTGCAGGCGGTCATCGTGCCGATCTTCACGCAGAGCGGCCTACCGCTCGGCCGGCACGCGGTCGCAAACGCAACGTACCGGATCCGCGGTGCGCTGGGATCCGTGGGGACGGCGATCGAATTCGCCGACGCCGAGCTCGGCGTCCCCGGTTCCCCGCCGGTCGCTCTGAACATCACGTGCGACGGAGTCGCCGAGATCCCCGCGGTCTCGAACGCGCGGGTCGTGCGGTGCGACCGATCCTTCGTGCGCGGCGATGCCGACACGTCCGGACTGATCGACATCAGCGACGGGGTCGTCGTCCTCGACGCACTCTTCCGAAACGGCAGGATCGCGTGCGAGCTCGCCGCCGACGCCGACGACAACGGCCGTCTCGAGATCACCGACGCGATCCGGATCTTCGCCTGGCTGTTCACGGGTGCCCAGGCACCACCGCCGCCGGCGCCGTCGACGCCCGACTACGCCGGCGCCGACTGCGGTCCGGACCCTACCCCGAACTCGCGCGCACTCGGTTGCGCGAGCGCGCCGGCGGGTTGCGAAGGATCCTGAACCGCCGCCCCGCCGCGCCCCTCGACGCTTGACACCCGTCGACACGGCGCTACGTTGTCGCGGGTCACGACGGCGTCTCACGCCAGGAGGTCGGCCATGCTCGTCCACGAGCCCTTCTCACCACGCCTTGCGCCGTCCGGCTCGGTCCGCTGAGCTCCGGCACTCGCTCTCGTCGCGAGGCCGTCGCCGCGTTCGCACTCCTGTCCCCCGCGTGAGAATCCATCGATGCCATCGCGAAAACGCTCTCGTGGCGAACGACGCCCTCCTGTGCGCGGTGTCGACCCGCACGCGCGCGCCGATTCGGCCGGCGCCGATCGCAAGACGCTCCAGCTCTGCCGTCAGGTCGAGCAGGCGCTCAACCTCGCGCTGGCCGGCATCGTCGATGATGACGTGCTGCGCGAGCTCGCGGTCATCCGCGTCGAGCCGGCCCCCGACAGCGGCCACCTCGCGGTGACCGTCGCTCCGGTCTCCGCCACGACCGAGCTGACCAGCGAGGAAGCGATCGCGGCGCTCGTCCGCGCGTCCGGCGTGCTGCGGGCGGAGGTCGCATCGTCGATCCACCGCCGCAAGACGCCGGAGCTCTTCTTCCGCCTCGCGCCCCCCGACGAGTGCCGTTAGACTGGCGCCGCGTCGAGGTGCCGCGGACGTCCGCGCGCTCGGCGCTGGCGCCACTCGCACGTCGTCTCTCCACACCGCCCTGAGGAACTCCGCCGATGCAATACCCAGCAGCCTCCCGCAGCCGTCGCCGCTTCCTCGGCCGCCTCGCAGGCGGCGCCGCGCTCCTGTGGACGCCGGCCGCGTTCGCCGAGGAATTGCTGCGCACCGCGCGCCAGACCGAGGGGCCGTTCTACCCCGACAAGCTGCCGCTCGACACCGACAACGACCTGATCATCGTCAACGACACGATCACGCCGTCGCTCGGCACGATCACGCACCTCACCGGCCGGGTGCTCGATCTCCACGGCAACCCGATCCGCGGCGCGGTGGTCGAGATCTGGCAATCCGACCAGAACGGCGCGTACCTGCACAGCGGCACCTCGAACGCCGAGAAGCGCGACAAGAACTTCCAGGGCTTCGGACGCTTCCTCACCGGGCGCCAGGGCGAGTACTACTTTCGGACCATCCGCCCGGTCGAGTACCCAGGGCGCACGCCGCACATCCACGTGATCGTCAAGAAGGGCGAGCATCGCCTGCTGACGTCGCAGCTCTACGTGAAGGGCGAGAAGCGCAACGAGAGCGATCGCCTCTACCTCGCGGTGAAGGACGAGAAGGCGCGCGCGACGATCACCATCGACTTCCGTCCGCTCGAGGACTCGAAGATCGGCGAGCTCCACGCGCACGCCGACCTCATCGTCGGCTTGACGCCGGAAGACGCGGCCGGTGACTCGTTCCGCGGGGCGGGGCGGCGCAACGCCGAGCGCCAAGACTGATTCTGGAAGAATCGGAAGAATCGTTCGAACGCGCCGCTCAGCGACCGGCCGACGCGTTCTTGGCGTCGGCCGGCGGCACCGCGGCCGAGGTCTTCACCGCGGCGAGGTCGACGCAGACGAGCTCCTGGTCGTTGCGCACGTAGGCACGACGTCCTGCGAAGGCCGGCGTGCTCCAGACGACGCGCCGGCCGAACGCGGTGCCGGTCGGCTCGACGATCGGCGCGCGATCGAGCTCGCGGAAGCCCGCGCGGGACAGCTCGGCGATCAAGAGCTCGCCCCGCTCGGTGAAGAGCCAGAAACGCGCGCCCTGGCGCACGATGAACGCGCTCGCGCAACCGGCCGCTCGGTCGCCGTAGGGCGCCGCGGTGGTCCACACGCGCTTGCCGCTCGGGAGCTCGACGGCGTGGAAGCTGCCGTCCTGGTCGAAGCCGTACATCACGTCGTCGAGCAGGAACGGCTGCACGTTGACCGGCGACAGCGCCTTGTCGCGCTCGTCGCGCCACTCGACTTCCGCGGTCGGCGAGTCCTTCCCGAGCTTCACGAGCAAGTTCTTGTTCGAGAAGCCACCGAGGAAGAGCCGGTCCTGCCAGTGGATCGGCGTCATGATCACCGAACCGTTGGTCGCCTCGTAGGGCAGCGACCAGAGCTCTTTGCCGGTCTCGGGATCGACGCCCGAGATCGCCCCCGGCCGCGGCAGGATCAACTGCCGCACGCCGCCGGCCGTGATGATCGCCGGCGGGCAGTAGCCCTGCTCCTTGGCGCTGAGTGCGCGCCAGATCTCCTTGCCGGTCACCTTGTCGAACGCGACCGCGTGGCTGCCCTCGCCGCCGGCGAGCGTGATGAGCTTCCGCCCGTCGATGAGCGGATGCGCGGCGTAGCCCCAGAGCGCGGTGCGCGTCCCGTACTCCGCGGGCAGGTCCTTCGACCACTCGACCTTGCCGCTCTTCGCTTCGAAGCAGATCAAGCGCCCCTCGGCGCCGAGCGTGTAGACGCGCGGACCGTCGACCGCCGGCGTCGTGCGCGGCCCCGACGGATACGAGATCGAGTATTCGACCGGATACTCGTGGCGCCAGAGCACGGTGCCGCTCGCGGCGTCGAGGCAGAGCACGCGCTCGAGCCCGGGGATGCCCTTGCGCTCGAAGTTGCCCTCGAGCACCGCATCGTCGACGACGCGGTCGGTGATGAAGACGCGCCCGCCGGCGACGGCGGGCCCCGAGTAGCCAGCGGCGATCGGCGCGCGCCAGACGATCGTCGGCCCGCCTTCCGGGAAGCGCTCGAGGATGCCGTCCTCGCGCCAGACGTTGTCGCGCGCGGGCCCCATCCACTGCGGCCAGTCGTCGGCGCGCGCGGCCGCGGCACCGAGCGCGACGAGCGCGGAGGCGGCGAGGACGAGTCGCGGCGCCGGAACGCGGCGATGATCGAGGACGACGGCGGTGGATGGAATCCGTGGGTTCGCGTGTTGCATGCGCGGAAAGATAGCCGCGCGCCCGAGCACTCGCCAGCTTCGAGCCGGCGAACCGGCGATCCGGCGAACCGGCGAACCGGCGGCGCGGCGGCGAGGACGGCGGCGACGCGACCGCGCCGGCGCCGTCCTCGGCGCGCAACCCGGCGCGGCTACTTCGCGACCGCGACCCGCCCGCAACCGAATCGCGGCACCTCGGTCCGCGCCGGGTCGTCGTAGACGGTGAACTCGCCGCGGAGCGGCTGACCGCTACCGCGCAGGCCGTCGCAGATGCAGACCTCGGTCGATTCGCCGGCGCCGAGGAGCGCGTCGTACGTGACCGCCAGCACTTCGTGACCGCTGCCCGGCGGCAGGAAGATCGGCCGGGAGAACGAGACGATCGCGACCATCACGACGCCGGCGCCGCCCGCGGTCGCCTCCTCGATCAGCCGGAACTCCGGCGGACCGCCAGTGACGAGCGTCGTGATGTCGCTGCCGAGCGCGAACCCGCTGACCGCGAGCGCGGCCGGGTCGTGGCAGAGACCGAAGGTCCAACCCTGGAGTGGATCGACCGTGTCGATGCGCACCGCGAGCGTCACGCTGCCGCCGGTCGCGGCCTTCGTCGACGACACCGTGAGCTCGTACGGATGCTCCGGAATCGCCTGGAATCGCGTCAGGTCCGCGACACCCTCGCCGAGCGCATTGCCGGCGCGATCGCGCAGCGCCGCGCGATCGGCGCGCAGCCGGTAGATCCCGCTCGCGAGTCCATCGACGTCGAGCTGGACCAGCGAATCGTCGTTGCGCAACTGGACGCTCGCGATCGCGACCGCGACGTCGTCGCCGTCGCCGAAGAGCCGATTCGGACCGGCGCCGCTCAGCGCGAAGTGCCGCGCGTCGGCGACCGTGCCCTCCATCGGCTCCGAGAACTCGATGCGCAGCGCGCGCAAGCCCTCGCGCGGCCGTGTGCCGCCGGCCGGATCGACGAGCACGACCTCGGGCGGCGTGCGCTCCGGAACGACGTCGATCACCAGGCGGTTCGAGACGCCGGCGTTGCCGCCCGAGTCGGTCGCACGCACTTCGACGACCGTGACCGGCGCGTCGATGTCGTCGCTGACCGCGACCGCGACGAGCTCGAACGGATACGAGGTGTCGGTCAGCACGACCGCGCCATCGACGAGGAGCTCGACGCTGCGCACCTGCACGTCGTCGGAGACGACGACCTCGAGCGGCACACTCGTGCCCGCCAGCAGTTGCAATCCGGGCGTCGCGGGTTCGCTGTCCGCGACCGGCGAGCTCACGGTGACGACGGGCGGCACGCCGCCGCTGTCGAACGCGAGGTAGTTGACGACCTCGAGCCGGCTGCCCGCGGCGACGAACGCGACGCCGCGATCGATCGCGATGTCCCGCGCTCCCTGCGTCAGCGCGAACTCGAGCAAGAGCGCGTCGGTGTCGAGCGGGTCGCTCGTGTCGTAGATCTGCACGAACGCGTTGCCATCGGGAGAGAGCACGCCGAGACCGGAACCGTTGAGCGCGATGCGCCGCGCGGTGAAAAAGTTCTGCGCGCCGCCGAGGAGCCGTGGCGTCGCGGGCCGCGCGATGTCGACCGAACGCAAGCCGCTCCCCGCGAGCCACGCGATTCCCCCACCGGCGACGACGCCGACGTCGCCCGACGCGACATCGACGAACGTCGATCCGAGCGTCCGCGGTCGCTCGCTGCGGACGTCGACGGCGACGAAGGTGTCGGAGCCGCTGACGTACGCGAAGAGCGTCCCGCGCTCGCGCGACAGCCCGGTCGTCTCGCCGCCCCCGGGCAGCGTCAGCCCGCCGAGGTTCGCGCCGGTCAGCAGGTCGATCGCGCGCAGCGCCGTGCCGCCGGTCGTGTACGCGATCCCGCGGTACGTCTCGACGCGAGTGCCCGCGCGGCGAGCTCGGCGACAGTGCCGCACAGGTTGTCCGACGCGTCACGGTCGCCGGTGCTGTTGACGTTCTGGTCGACGATCGTCCCGCGGATCGTGAAGTGCCACCCCGGCGCCCGGATCCCCACCCCCGGGTCCGACGCGACGCGCGAGCCGTCCGCGCTCGCCGTCGCGGTGCCGATGACCTCCCACGCGCCGGCCGCGTGGTTGAACGAGAAGATCAAGCTCTTCTCGCCCGGCGCGTTGCCTTCGAGGTTCGGGAAGCTCACCGGCGCCGGCGTCTCGAAGCGCGTCGCGCCCGGCGCCTGGATCGAGACGACGAGCTCTGGCGACAAGGTCGGCGGCAGCGGTGCCGGCAGTCGCTGCGGGTCGACCGGAATCACGGTCGCGCGCGTCGCCGGGACACCGCTCGCGTCGACCGCGGAATCCGGCGGGAACTCGACCTGCATCGCGTCCCACGTCGATGGCGGCAGCTCCGGGAACATCGTGGCGAGCTCCGCAAGGCCGCCGTCGCCGAAGCCGACATCGGTCGGCGCGTCGGGCGCGAGATCCTGGATGTCGCCGAGCGCCATCGGCGGCAGGTAGACGTCGAACGGCACGCGGTCCATCTCGAGGCGCACGTCCGCTCCCGGCACGCTGTGGAACGCTTTGCCGACCGACGGGTAGACCGTGCTCTCCGGCGCGTTGCTCGCGGTCGTGCCGTCGATGTGGACGAAGAAGGCCGGCGCCGGCATGTCGAGGAGGCGGAAGAAGCCGTCGTCGTCCGTCGTGACGCTCGCCTCCGGGAACGCGTCGACGCGGATCGTCGCGCCGACGATCGGCCGCGGCGAGCCGTCCTCCTGGCGGTTGTACGAATCGAAGACTCAGCCGTGGACGTGCGTTCCCGGAATGCGCGTCAAGGGCAGCGTCGTGAACTCCGACGTGAAGCGACCACCGGGCTCGCCGTCGCCGTCCGCGTCGACCGCGACGCCGTCGTTTCCGACGAGACGATCGCCGTCGACGACGATCCGCACCCGGCTCGATGGCGAGAATGCCGCGAGCGGCACGAACGTCACGAAGCGCGCGGTCGGCGAGACGAAGCGATCGGCGGCGACGACCTCGCCCTCGGCCGAGATCACGATCGAGTCCTCGCGGAGACTCCGCGGGTCGATCGGGTCATCGAAGCGCACGATGATGTCGCGCACCGGGCTGACGAGGTCTTCGCCGGGCATCGGCGCGACGGACTCGACGCCGACCGGGTCGAGGACGACGACATCGACGATCGCCTCGAAGCCCGCGTTCGCGACGACGACTACGGCCGTGCCGTCGGCGATCGCCGTCAGCACGCCGGAATCGGAGACCGTGACGACGCCGGGATCCGAAGACTCGTAGCTCGTGCCGCTCTCGGGCGCGACGATATCGACGACCGCGCCGTCGTCGAAGGTGCCGGTGACGAGCAGTGCGCGCATCTCGCCGAGTGCGCGCAGTCGGATCGCGCGCGGCTCGACCGTGATCGATGCGAGGCGCGGCTCCTGCGGGCAGCGCGCGAAGCGCGCGCAGCCGAGACCGTCGGCGCTCTCGTCGCGGCCGCACTCCGAAAACGGCGCCGCGGGAGGCGGCCCGCCGGCGAACAGGAAGCCGAGCACCGAGATGCCGTCGGAGATGTCGAGACGGCCGCTGTCGTTCGCGTCGGCGGCGTCGGCGCAGTCGAGCTCGGTGGGCGTGCCGAGGAAGAGGAAGCCGAAGACGTGGATCGCGTCGCTGACGTCGACACGATCGTCGACGTTCGTATCGCCGCGGCGGAAGCGCACCCCGGAGTCGCCGGCGACGAGCACCGGCGGCACGAGCGCCGGCGGCACGAGCACCATCGACACGAGGCCGAGCGCGAGTGCGAGCGCGAACGAGCGAGCGGAGCGGACACGAGACCGCGACACGACGCCACAGGCAGCCGCGCGAGACATGGGGGAAACCCTCGTTCCACAAAATGCCGGGAGACCGACACGGCGCGCGCGACTGCGCGCGCGAGCCAGGCGCAGTCTAACCGCGCGCCGTGTCGTTCGCCAGATGGTCGGGACCGGGAGACGACTCGATCGCGTCGTCGACCGATCGTCGTTAGGATCGCGGTCATCGACGTCGCTCCCGGAGCGCGGAGCGGCCGCGGAACATCGTCCTCGAACCGGAGGAAGGTCCGATGCGCAGTCGCCGATGGCCTGTCGTCACCGCGAGCGTGTTCCTGCTGCTGGGCGTGACGCTCGCGATCTCGCCCGGCTGCCGCGCGATCGCGCGCGGTGTCGCCGAAGGAATCGTCAACGGGCTCATCCACAGCGATGACGACGACGATTGCCATCACGACGACGACGACGACGACGACTGCTGAGTCGGCCGCCGTGCGCCATCGGCACACGCTGATGGGGGCAGGGGAGACCAGACCGGCAGTCGTCCCGTTGCGGCGGATGCTTCGCGAAGGTGCGGCCGAAACGAGCCGCGACAGCGTCCGGGTTCGTCAAAGCGGACGTCGGGCTCCGGACGATCGTGCTCGCGTGGTGGAGGGGGCGGCGCGAACGGGGCGGCGGCGGGCGTTCGTCGCGCATTCGAAGCGTCGGCACGCGTGCGACCTACGGCGCAGTGCGCGGGAACGTCCGAGCGACCGCTCCGTGGCCCCGCTTCTGCGCTGCCTGCGCCGCAGGGCGCTCGCACGGCAAGTGAAACCCGGCAAGACGTAGTTCACCACACGTCGCTGCTTCCTGCGGAGCTTGCTGCTGACGCCGTGCCTCGAGGTCAACCAGCTCTTCATCGACGCGCTCGGGTAAGCGTTCACGGAGGTCACGGAATTCAGGGAAAGCCCGGTGCTGCGAACTCGGGGTTCCCGATGATGTTGGCGGCACGCGACATTCTGTGCAGTGCAAACGGCGAAATGAGCGCATGCCAAACCCCGGACGCGCACGGCCGGCGGGCGTCTTCGGCGGTCTATAGGCTGGTCGCAGACGATCTCTTCGTGCTCTTCGTGCGACTGCGTCGCAGCCCGCCGCTCGGTTGCCAACTCCTCGCCTTCCCGGCCCAGTCCTGCGCAGGACAGCCTTGTACCGCTGGAATCGACTGTTTCCGGAGAGGGCGTGCCCCCTCCGCGTTCGCGTTATCGGCTCGAAAGAGGCTCGTCTTTACGGGAACCCTGTGAACGCTTACGTCTGTCCGTAGCGCGGAAAGAGCGCGCGTTGAGTGGCGTTCTGCCCGTGCGCAGTCGATGCAGTGGCGTGCGAACGCGCCGCAACGCGGTCGTATCGACGCGAACGTGACCCGTTCGGCCGACCGCGATGCCCGGGCAGCCGCCGATCGACGCCGCTTCGCGGATTACCCTGGGAGAGGATTCTCCCCTTGCGCGATTCCGCGCGCAGTCTCACGCTCTGATTCCGGCTGCTTCACCGCGTCGCACCGCCGAACCAGCGACGACATCGAGGGCGCGCTAGAATGCCGAGGAAGAACATCGTGAAACGACGCAGGCGACCCTCCGAACGAGCCGCTGACCTCGACCACCACGAGCCGGCCGACATCCAACCGGCCGCCGTAACGCCGCGCAAGGCGCGCGCGCTCGGCGAGCGAGCTCTCCGCGGGCGTTTCCGATCCCCTGCGCAGCCGGTATCATCCCCGCCATGAGCCGCTCGACCGACCTCGACCGCCTGGTGCTCGGCCCCGAGCACAACGGAATCCGGATGACCGCGGAGGAGTTCGACGCGGTCGCCGACTGGGATCCGCTCTACCGCTACGAGCTCATCCACGAAGTCCTGCTCGTGAACCCGATCCCGTCGCCGCAGGAGCGTGATCCGAACGAGGAGCTCGGTCACCTGCTCCGGCGCTACCGCGACGAGCACGCGCAGGGCGCTTGCCTCGACGCGACGCTCGCCGAGGAGCACGTGCGAGTGCCGGACGGCCGCCGCCGCGCCGATCGCGTGATCTGGGCCGGGCTCGGGCGACGGCCGGACCCGCAGACCGACAGCCCGACGATCGTCGTCGAGTTCGTCTCCGCCGGGCGGCGCAGTCGCCGCCGCGACTACGTCGAGAAGCGCGACGAGTACCTCGCGCTCGGCGTGCGCGAGTACTGGGTGATCGACCGCTTCGAGCGCACGATGACCGTCTTTCGCCGCAGCGAGGCCGGCGTCGACGAGGCGATCGTGCGCGATGGCGATGTCTACCGCCCGGTCCCGCTGCCCGGCTTCGAGCTCCCTCTCGCGGTCATCCTCGCGGCCGCAGATCGCTGGGCGAGCGCGTGAGAGGAGGGCGAGCCGCCGCTCGCGAGCCATCGTAGCTGCGCGTTGTCGTGTGCTTCGCCGCGCCGCCGTTGTCGGCGTCCGACCAGACCGAGGTCGAGAGGAGCTTGCCGCCGTCGTAGACGGAGTCCGTGCGCGCGATGATCGTGCCGTAGAAGGGCGCGGCGAGAGTCGCCTCGGTCTCGTTGATGTCGTCGTCGAGGTCGGTGTCCTGGGTCGCGCCGACGAGCTCCCCGAGCGCACTGGTCACCGTGTTGCCGTCGTGATCGAGAACCTGGAGCGAAACCGCCGCGTCGTGCCAAGCGCTGTCGCGTAACCGCCAGGGTAGGTCGAGCCGGACTTGTCGTAGACGAAGAGCTCGTTGGCGCCGAAGCGCACGATGTACTGGTTCGTACCGTTGGTCTGGAGATACGGCAGGCGCGCGAAATAGTTGTTCGCCTTCGGGTTCGTCGTCGAGGTCGCGTAGTCGGTGCCGTTCTCGCAGCGCGTGCGATAAGTCAGCGAGAGGTCCCACTCGAGTCCGCCGGGGCCGTCTTCGACCGCGAGCCGCGGTGCGACGTTGTCGAAACCGCCGTGGCCGTCGACGGGTTCGAGCCAGCGGTTCTTGCCCGGCGTCGCGGACTGGCCGGGACAGCCGAGGACGAGACGGCTCGTCGACTCCGAATCGCCGGTGGACCCGATGCCGCCAGTCGCGTAGCTCGGGAGGAACTGGTAGTCGTCCTCGATCGCGAAGGCCGGCGCGGCGAGGAGTGCGAGAACGGCGACGAGGGCGAGAGTGCGACGGCGCATGGGAACTCCTGCGTGTTCCGCGACGAGGGCGCGGAGGAAGCCTGGGTTCAGCGGAGACTTCGCGAGACCGGGACGGCGAGACCGGGACGACGAGACCGGCGACGAACGAGCGCGCGCTACTGCGCGAGGCGCGCTTCGACGGCGCGCACCGCGCCGGTGTCGCCGTCGAACTCGCGGAAGAGTCCGGCGACGCGCTCGGCGCGTTCGCGGCCGTGATCCGCGATGATCGAGTCGATGCCCGCGATCGGCTCGTCGCGGAGGAACGTCCGCAACGGACTCGGCTGCGGCGGATTCGTCGTCATGCCCCGCGCCGCAGCGAGGAGCGCGACGAAGTCCGCACACTCGAAGCCCGCCTGGAGCGCTCCGAGGAAGCGCCCCTGCCGGTTGCGGATCACGACCCGCGCGCCGTT
>Ga0326597_10013242_pt1 | contig 10849 bp, 21 predicted proteins | sample RVTome_12_FD_203789 | JGI IMG/M metagenome (GOLD analysis project Ga0326597, IMG submission 203789) | Soil microbial communities from uranium-contaminated site in the Upper Colorado River Basin, Wyoming, United States - RVT100D185 | ecosystem: Environmental > Terrestrial > Soil > Contaminated >... | reverse complement strand
GCTACAATACCGGCAAATATCAGTATGGATATTCCGTTGCCGATGCCGCGCTCGGTCACCTGCTCGCCGAGCCACATCAGAAACATCGTGCCGCTCACCAGCGAAATCACGGTAATCAGTTTAAATCCGATGCCCGATGCGATGACGACCGGCATGCCCGCCGACGTCTGACTCTCCAGCGCGATGGCGATACCCAGCGCCTGAAAAGTGGCCAGTACCACCGTGCCGTAGCGGGTGTACTGGGTGATCTTTCGCCGCCCGCTCTCACCCTCCTTTTTCAACTGCTCCAGCGTCGGAATGACCGACGTCATCAGCTGCATGATGATGGATGAAGAGATGTACGGCATGATCCCCAGCGCGAACAGCGAAAAGCGCTCCAACGCCCCGCCGGAAAACATGTTAAACAGTCCGACGATCGAGTTCTGCGTGCCCTCGAACATCTGGGCCAACGCCACCGGGTTAATGCCGGGGACCGGTATATAAGTTCCGATGCGATAGACGATCAATGCGCCCAGGACGAAAAAAATCCGTTGCCGCAGATCCGTGAGTTTGCCCAAGCCCGCAAGCCCGCCGAAGCTTCCAGACGGACTGCTCATCAGCCCTCAACCTTTCCGCCGGCCTTCATCACGGCTTCGCGCGCGCCCTTGGTCAACAGGATACCTCGGACTGTCACCGGTTTCTCCAACGAACCGGAAAGATAGACCTTCGCCCGCTCCGCCATCGCCGGGACAATATTGGCCTTCTTGAGTGCAGCCAGATCGATGACGGCCTCCTCGACCTTGGCGAGTTCCTGCAAACGCACTTCCGCCGTCAGGCCCTTCATGGCCGAGCGGAAACCGCGCTTCGGCAGGCGTCGCTGGATCGGCATCTGGCCGCCTTCGAAGCCGACTTTGTGGTAACCGCCGGCGCGCGCCGACTGGCCCTTATGCCCTTTGCCGCAGGTCTTGCCGAGGCCGGAACCGCCTCCGCGACCAAGACGCTTTGACGCTGTCTTGGCGCCGCGCGCCGGTTTCATGGAATTCAGCAGCATCATTTGCTCTCTTGCCGTTGTCATACTTTCGTGTCAGCCATCCCTGGCAATGCCATTAGAACTTCGTTAAATCCCGGCCCGCTTGCAGCCCGGGCTGCAGCAAAATCGGCTGCATCCGTTCGGCGGCGCAAACGTCCACTGGACGTTTGCGAATTCTTCGCCTCACCCCTGCGCGGGCGTTCGCCGGCGTGAATGCACGTTAAGTGCATTCACGACTTCTCCGGCTCACCCTCTACCTTCACCAGGTAGGAGACCTTGTTGATCATGCCGCGCACGGCCGGAGTGTCTTCCAGTTCCACACTGTGGCGCTGATGCCGCAAACCAAGCCCGCGGACGGTGGCCATGTGTTTCTTGCCCGTCCCAAAAAAACTGTGCAGCAGGGTTACCCGCAGTTTCTTCTTGGTCATGATCGTTCGTCCTTTATCCGAGTATCTCTTCGACATGCTTGCCACGCTTGCGCGCGATCATATCCGGACTGTGAATAGCCTGCAGACCCTTGATCGTGGCACGCACGACATTGACGGGATTGCGCGAACCGATGCATTTCGCAAGCACGTCATGAACCCCCGCGACTTCGAACACGGCCCGCATGGCGCCGCCTGCGATGATGCCGGTACCCACGGAGGCCGGCCGCATCACGACCTTGGAGGCGCCGTGCGCGACCACGACTGCGTGGTGCAGCGTCGGACCCTTGAGTTCGACTTTCTTCATATTGCGGCGCGCGTTTTCCATCGCCTTGCTGACGGCGGCCGGGACTTCCCGCGCCTTGCCACGCCCGATCCCGACACGGCCGGCGCCGTCACCGACCACGGTCAGGGCGGAGAAACCGAAGATCCGGCCGCCTTTGACGACCTTCGCCACACGCCGGATGCTGATCAGTTTTTCCTGAAAATTATCGCCGCGTCCTTCTGTTTCGGTGAATGCTGCCACAATATATTCCTCAGAATTCCAAGCCGTTTTCGCGCGCCGCGTCGGCCAACGCCTTCACGCGCCCGTGATATTTGAATCCGGAGCGGTCGAAGGCCACCCGCGTGATACCCGCGGTCTTGGCCTTCTCGGCGATCCGTTTGCCGATGAGCTTGGCCGCCTCGACGTTCCCGCCGTGCTTGATCTGACCGCGCACATCCGCTTCGACCGTGGAAGCGGCGGCCAACACCTTGCTGCCCGTCTTTTCGATGATCTGGGCGTAGATATGACGCGGCGTGCGGTGCACGCACAGGCGTTCAATCTGATTCTCGATGATTTTTCGCCGGGTGTGCAGCGCCCGTCGGTCACGTGGTTTAATTTCTCGTTTCATATTCCTGAACCGTTACGATTACTTCTTCTTGGCCTCTTTCTTCACCACCGTTTCATCCACGTAGCGCACGCCCTTGCCTTTGTACGGTTCCGGCGAGCGATAGCCGCGTATTTCGGCAGCCACCTGGCCCACCAGTTGCTTGTCTGCGCCCTTGATGACGAGATTCGTAAGGTCCGGCGCCTCAATCGAAATTCCGTACGGGATGTCGTACACGATCGGGTGCGAGTACCCCAGCGTCAGATTCAGCTTCTTGCCCTGCACCGCCGCGCGGTAACCCACGCCGATGATGGTAAGTTTTTTCTCGAAACCCTTCACCACGCCTGCGACCATATTATTGACCAGCGCCCGCGTTGTGCCCGAAACGGCGCGTGCCAGCGCCGAGTCGTTGGTACGTTTAAATTTGAGCAGCGCCCCCTCCTGTGTAACCTTCACCAGCGGATGTATCTCATGCTCCAGGCTCCCTTTGGGGCCCTTCACGCTGATCTTGGCACCGCTTTGGGCCACCTGGACGCCGCTGGGAACTACCACCGGATAATTTGCGATTCGGGACATGGTTTATGCACTTACGAAACTACACATAGAATTTCACCGCCGAGTCCGGCCTTGCGCGCCGCACGGTCCGACATGATGCCACGCGAGGTGGATACAATCGCCACTCCCGTCCCACCGTTCACGCGCGGCAGGCTGGATTTGCCTTCGTAGCGGCGCAATCCCGGCTTACTGGCCCGCTCGATGCGTTCAATGACCGGCTCGCCACCGTGATATTTCAAGATGATCTCTATGATGGGCCGGCCATTCACCGTGGTTTCCCGGCAACCCTCGACATAACCTTCTTCCTGAAGCACCTTGACGATGGCAAGTTTGAGTCTGGAACCTGGCACGCGCACGCTGACCTTCTCGGCCATCTGGCCGTTGCGAATGCGTGTCAACATGTCGGCTATCGGATCGGTCATCATATAAATCAACTCCAAGATACAAGATTCAAGATACAAGGAATAAAATTCAACACAAATTGATTCTTTCTCACTTGTATCTTGTCCCTTGTATCTTGTATGTGATTCTTACCAGCTCGCCTTGGTCACGCCCGGCACTTCGCCGCGCATCATAATCTCGCGCAGCTTGCTGCGGGACAACCCGAACTTGCGATAATAACCGCGCGGTCGTCCCGTGAGATTGCAACGGTTGCGGCGACGTATGTAACTCGAATCACGCGGCAGTTTCTGCATTGCCACCATGGCGGCGTGCCGCTCTTCTTCGGAAAGCTTCACGTTTTTCGCCTTCTTGCGGAGCTCGGCGCGCTTGGCGGCATACTTGGTCACCAGCGCCGCCCGATTCTTGTCACGATTGATCATGCTTCTCTTGGCCATGAAGAAACCTCAGCTGCGCAGCGGAAAATTGAATGCCACCAGTAATTCCCGCGCTTCGGCGTCGGTTTTGGCGTTGGTGGCGATGGTGATATCCATTCCACGGATGGCGTCGACCTTGTCGAAGTCAATCTCGGGGAAGATGATCTGTTCCTTGATGCCGAGCGAATAATTACCGCGGCCATCAAACGACCGCGACGGAAGCCCGCGGAAATCTCGGATACGAGGGATCGCGACACTGATCAGGCGATCCAGAAACTCGTACATGCGCGCGCCGCGCAATGTGACCTTGCAGCCGATCGGCCAGTTCTCGCGCACCTTGAAATTGGCGATCGACTTGCGCGCACGCGTGATCAGCGGCTTCTGACCGGAGATCAAAGTCATATCATTCGCCGCATTATCGATCACCTTCTTGTCGGCCATCGCCTCGCCCACACCCATGTTGAGGGTGATTTTGGTGATCCGCGGCACCTGCATCACGTTCTGGTAGCCAAACTTGGCCTGTAACGCGGGCACCACGCTCTTGCGGTAATGTTCCTGTAGCCGTGCCATTGCTCGTAACCTTATTTCACATCGGCGACTTCGCCGCTTTTCTTGAAATACCGTACCTTGCTTCCGTCTTTCATCATCCGCAATCCCACCCGCTCACCCTTGCTCGTCGCCGGATTGCGCAAGGCGATGTTGGAAACATGGATCGGCGCCTCTTTGTCGATGATTCCGCCGGTCACGCCTTTGTTGGGATTCGGCTTGGTGTGCCGCTTGATTACGTTCACGTTCTCAACCAGCACGCGTTCGTCGTCGAGCACACGCAACACCGTGCCCTGCTTGCCCTTGTCCCGGCCCGCCAGCACCATCACCTTGTCGCCCTTGCGAATCTTTTTCATCGTCCAACCTTAAGATAGATTTCCACCACTTCCCCCGAGTGAACGAACGCGCGCGCAGCGCGCTCGGCTCGCCCCCTTCTCCCTCAGGGAGAAGGGATGGGGATGAGGGGTGTATGATTCCCCTCACCCTTTGCCCTCTCCCGGAGGGAGAGGGGAAGTTGGTTATAAGCCTTCATTACAAAACCTCGGGCGCCAGCGAGATAATCTTCATGAACTGCTCACTGCGCAGTTCGCGCGTCACGGGTCCAAAAATGCGCGTGCCAATCAACTCGCGTTTGGTGTCCAGGAGCACCGCGGCATTGGTGTCGAAGCGGATCAACGAGCCGTCCGCGCGACGTACGCCCTTGCGTGTGCGCACGATGACCGCATCGTAGACGTCGCCCTTCTTGACCTTGCCGCGCGGAATAGCTTCTTTTACGCTGACCTTGATCACGTCACCGATACCGGCATAACGGCGCTTGGAGCCCCCAAGCACCTTGATGCACTGCACCGTTTTCGCTCCGCTGTTGTCGGCCACCATCAGCAGGGTCTGCATCTGAATCATTATTCTGTCTCCGAACGACGCGCCCGATTATGCAAAAGCGGTCGATTATATCACTTGCGCTAAAATCAGCCAAAATTCAATGCCTTATTCAGACATCACGGGCCCGCTCCAGCACCTTCACCAGGCGCCAGGCCTTGGTCTTGGACAGCGGCCGACATTCTTCGATCTGCACCAGGTCGCCTTCCTGGCACTCGCGGGCCTCGTCATGCGCATGCAACTTGGAATGACGCGTGACGATTTTGCCGTACAGCGGATGTCGGATGCGCCGATCCACCTGAACGGTAATGGTCTTGTTCATCTTGTTGCTGATCACGCGGCCGGTCGCCGAGCGCGCGGTTTTGGTCTGTTCGCCCATGCCCTTATCCTGACTTCTCGTTCATGATGGTGCGCAGGCGCGCGATGTTGCGCCGCACCTTGGTAAAGTTTGCCGTGTTCGACATTTGTCCGGTCGCCTTTTGCATGCGCAGGTTGAATTGCTCACGCAACAGGTCGATGAGTTCCTTCTTGCGTGCTTCGGTATCCATCTCGCGGTATTCTTTCGTTTTCATGGTTTATCTGCCTACAGCGACCTGGCCACAAACATGGTTCGAACCGGGAGCTTGGCGGCCGCGAGCTTGAACGCCGCGCGCGCCTCCTGCTCGTTGATGCCTTCCATCTCGTAGAGAACGGCGCCGGGCTTGATTACGGCCACCCAGTACTCAACATTGCCCTTACCGCTACCCATGCGTACCTCTAGCGGTTTCTTGCTTACGGGCTTGTCCGGGAATACCCGAATCCACACACGCCCGCCGCGCTTGATGAAACGGGTGAGCGCCCGGCGTGCGGCCTCGATCTGGCGCGAAGTCAGACGCCCGCGGGTGGTGGACTTGAGTCCGTACTCGCCGAAACTCACTTGGTTGCCGCGCAGCGCCAGACCGCGGTTACGGCCCTTCATTTGCTTGCGATATTTGGTTCGTTTGGGTTGCAGCATGATCGGTCACTCGTGCTTCAGGCGGACGCCTTTTTTCTGGGCTTCCGCGTCATCCACTTTGGGGGCGTCCCGGTCAAAAACCTCGCCTTTGAATATCCAGACCTTCACGCCGATCGAGCCGTAGGTCGTGTGGGCCTCGGTAAAACCGTAGTCGATGTCGGCGCGCAGGGTGTGCAGCGGGACGCGCCCCTCGCGATACCATTCGGTGCGCGCGATCTCAGCGCCGTTCAACCGCCCGGCAACCATGATCTTGATGCCCAACGCGCGCAGGCGCATGGCATTGGTCACGGCGCGCTTCATCGCACGCCGGAACATGATGCGTTTTTCCAGTTGCTGGGCGATGTTCTCCGCCACGAGCTGCGCGTCCAGTTCCGGCTGGCGCACTTCTTCGACCGCCAGCTGCACCGGGCGGCCGGCAAGTTTGGCCATTTCCTGGCGCAGCTTTTCGATGTCTTCGCCCTTCTTGCCGATCACGATGCCGGGACGCGCCGTATGCACGGTAATATTGATGCTCTGTGCCGGGCGCTCGATGATAATCGTGCTCACGGCGGCATTCTTCAGTCTTTCCTTCAGGTAATCCCGCAATGCAATGTCTGAGATCAGGTTCTGGGTATAGGATTTCGTGCCGGCATACCACTTCGCGGTCCAGTCGCGGCTGATTCCCATGCGGAATCCAATTGGATTGATCTTCTGACCCATCAGCCGGCACTCCTTTTATTTTTGCCCTTTGCCTTCACGTCGCTCACGGTAACCGTAATATGGCTGGTGCGCTTGAGAATGCGCACGCCTCGGCCCTTGGCGCGAGCGTGAAACCGTCGCATCGTCGGTCCACCGTCCACCTGAATGCTCGCCACTTTCAACTCATCGACATCCGCGCCCTCATTGTGCTCGGCATTGGCGATGGCGGATTCCAGGACCTTGCGCATATGCGCCGCCGCCTTCTTGCGGCTGAATTGCAGCAGCTCCAGGGCGCGCGCGACCGGCAGACCGCGGACCTGGTCCGCAACCAGGCGCCCCTTCTGCGCGGAGACGCGAACGTATTTCAATATGGCGGTGGCTTGCATGGCTTAGGCTTCCATCGTCACGTTGTTTCTTCCGTCGTGACCTTGCGATCACCCGAATGAACCTTGAAGGTACGGGTGGCGGCGAATTCGCCGAGTTTATGCCCGACCATGTTTTCGGTTATCAGTAGCGGGACATGCAGCCGTCCGTTGTGCACCGCGATGGTCAACCCCACAAAGTCCGGCGTGATGGTCGAACGGCGCGACCAGGTCTTGATCGGCTTCTTGCTGTTTTCCATGCGCGCTTTCTCCACTTTCGTGACGAGATGCGCGTCGACAAACGGTCCTTTTCTGACTGAACGTGGCACGGTTCAGATCTCCTTATTTCTTGCGGCGATGAATGATCATCGATTGGGTGCGCTTGTTAGCGCGCGTTTTGTAACCCTTGGTCGGCTGTCCCCACGGGCTCACCGGATGTCGTCCGCCCTTGGTGCGGCCTTCACCCCCGCCATGCGGGTGATCCACCGGGTTCATGGCGGTGCCGCGCACGGTGGGACGCACGCCGCGCCAGCGCGAGGCACCCGCCTTGCCGAGCTTGCGAAGGCTGTGCTCCGCATTGCCGACTTCGCCGATGACGGCACGACATTCTGCATGCACCTTGCGCACTTCGCCGGAACGCAAGCGCAACTGGGCGAAGTCGCCCTCGCGTGCAATCAGTTGCAAGCCGGCGCCGGCGGCACGGCCGAGCTTCGCCCCGCCGCCTGGCATCAGCTCGACACCGTGCACGGTGCTGCCCACCGGAATATTACGCAGCGGGAGGCAGTTTCCCGGTTTTATTGGCGCCTCGGCACCAGAGTGAATTTCGTCGTTCACCGATACGTCCTTCGGGGCAATGATGTAACGGCGTTCACCATCGGCATACAACACGAGCGCAATGTTGGCGCTCCGGTTCGGATCGTACTCAAGGCGCTCGATGCGGCCTGGAATTCCATCCTTGTCGCGCTTGAAATCGATAAAACGGTAGTGGCGTTTGTGGCCACCGCCCTGGTGCCGGGTACAAATGCGCCCAAGATTGTTGCGCCCGCTGCCGCGATTTTTCTTTTCCAGCAGCGGTGTGTGCGGCGCGCCTTTATGGAGTCCGGGGCTTGTTACCCGGACCATGGCGCGCACACCCGCGGAGGTTGGTTTGATTTTGACCAGTGCCATTTCCTGAATTCCCGAATAATCCTACGTTACTGCATCCCGACGAAATTGATGTCTTGCCCCGGCTTCAGGCGGACATAGGCCTTTTTCCAATCCTGACGACGGCCCGCCATACGGCCCGTTTGCTTGTTCTTGCCTTTCACGTTCGTCACCGTCACCGACTCGACCTGGACGTTGAACATCATTTCCACCGCTTGCTTGATCACCGGCTTGGTCGCGTCGCGACGCACCTCGAACACCACCTGCCGGTGCTTGTCGGCCATCCGCGTGCTCTTCTCGGATACGTGCGGTGCCAGAATCACATGAAACAGTTTCTCATCGTTTGCTTTAACCGGCGGTACCGACTTTTCGTCCCGGGCGGCCGATTGGCGCGGAGTCGGTTTTTTTCGCTTCAATATCGTCATGTCAGCAACTCCTCGAATTGCTTGACCGCGCCCTGCGTCAGGATCACTTTTTCATGCCGGATCAGGCTCACCGGATCGGCTGCGCCGACCGCGAGCACATCCACCCCCGGCAAATTGCGCGCCGCCAGCGCCAGATTGTTGTCCCACGTGTCCGTGATGATCAGTACATCGGCGGATTTCAGCTTATTGAGTTTTTCCCATAACGCCTTGGTCTTGGGTTGATCCAGCTTGAATTCAGGCACGGACAGCAATCGGCCCTGGCGCAGGAGCTCGGACAGAATCGAACGGAGCGCCCCGCGATACATCTTGCGATTGACCTTTTGCGTGAAATTCTCATCCGGCGAAGCCGGAAAAATCTTGCCGCCGCCGCGCCACAACGGGCTGCGAATGGTGCCCGCGCGCGCCTGGCCGGTGCCTTTCTGGCGCCACGGTTTGCGGCCGCCGCCGCGCACTTCGGAACGGGTCTTCTGCTTGCGCGTTCCCTGCCGGCCGGTGGCCTGATAGGCCACCACGACCTGATGCACCAGTGGTTCGTTGAAAGCCGCCGCAAATACGGCGTCGGAAACCTGAAGTTCTGAAGGCGTTCCGTTACCGTTCATCATGGGTACTTTCATAAACCGATCCTTTACTTCGCTATGGCGGTTTCGTCGGTTTTCCGGGTTTTGACGCTCGGGCGGATCACAACGTCCTGCCCCTTGGGTCCGGGAATCGCGCCTTTGACCATAATCAGGTTGCGTTCGGCGTCCAGTTGCATCACTTCGAGGTTAAGACAGGTCGCGGTGGCGTCACCCAGATGGCCGGCCATTTTCTTTCCCGGGAATACCCGGCCCGGCGTCTGCCTCTGGCCGATCGAGCCCGGCACCCGGTGCGAGAGCGAGTTGCCGTGGCTCGCGCGTCCGCCGCGGAAATGATGACGCTTGATGACGCCCGCAAAACCTTTTCCGATCGAGGTGCCCTGCACATCCACGTGTTGACCCACCTTGAATATATCGAGCTTGATCTCTGTTCCGGGCTTGAGCTCTGCGCCTTCATTCGCTTCCAGCCGGAACTCCCAGAGTCCACGCCCGGCTTCCACCCCCGCCTTGGCATATTTGCCTGCCATGGGTTTGGTCAACCGATCTGCGCGACGTTTGCCGGAGGTCAATTGTACGGCACGGTAACCGTCGTTCGCCTCGTCTTTTACCTGGGTAACACGGTTGGCGGTCACTTCCAGCACCGTGACCGGCGTGGCATCGCCGGTCGCCGAGTACAGGCGGGTCATTCCGATTTTTCGTCCAACGAGTCCGAGTGCCATGTCAGATGCCTCAGGAAAGCTTGATTTCCACGTCCACGCCGGCGGCGAGGTCGAGTTTCATCAACGCATCCACGGTCTTATCCGTAGGATCGATAATATCCATGATCCGTTTGTGCGTGCGCATCTCAAATTGGTCACGTGACTTCTTGTCGCAATGCGGCGAGCGGTTGAGCGTGTAGCGCTCCACCTTGGATGGCAAAGGAATCGGGCCGTGCACGAGCGCGCCGGTACGCTTCGCCGTGTCGACGATTTCCGCCGCGGAGCGGTCGATCAAACGATGATCGAAGGCCTTAAGCCGGATTCTGATCCTTTGATTTGCCATCTTTTACTCTTCGTCGCTAATTCAGTTACTGGCCTATAAATCAGTTCCAAGTAGCAAGTGGCAAGTAACTGCTTTTTCTTGCTACTTGATACTTGCTACTTTCCCCTTGCTACTTGCTACTCCAATACCTTCGCCACCACCCCCGCGCCCACGGTGCGGCCGCCCTCGCGGATGGCGAAGCGCAGGCCCTGCTCCATGGCGATGGGGTTGATCAGGGTGACGACCATCTTGATGTTGTCTCCGGGCATGACCATCTCGGTGCCCTGGGGCAGTTCCACGGAGCCGGTGACGTCGGTGGTCCGGAAGTAGAACTGCGGGCGGTAGCCGTTGAAAAACGGCGTGTGGCGGCCACCCTCTTCCTTGGTGAGCACGTAGACCTCGGCCTCGAATTTGGTGTGCGGGGTGATGGAGCCGGGCTTGGCCAGGACCTGGCCGCGCTCGACCTCCTCGCGCTTGGTGCCCCGGAGCAGGACGCCGACGTTGTCGCCGGCCTCGCCCTGGTCGAGGAGCTTGCGGAACATCTCCACGCCGGTGAC
>Ga0326597_10013241_pt1 | contig 10849 bp, 10 predicted proteins | sample RVTome_12_FD_203789 | JGI IMG/M metagenome (GOLD analysis project Ga0326597, IMG submission 203789) | Soil microbial communities from uranium-contaminated site in the Upper Colorado River Basin, Wyoming, United States - RVT100D185 | ecosystem: Environmental > Terrestrial > Soil > Contaminated >... | reverse complement strand
TGGCCATGGTCCGGCCGCCTCTCCGATAAACGAGTGCCGCGGTGCAGGCCTTCATCGCCCCGCCGCATCGCGTGGTCGCTACAATGTGCGCGCGACCTCTTGCACTTCGAACACCTCGAACTGATCGCCTTCCTTGAGATCGGAGAAGTTCTTCACCGACATGCCGCATTCGAAGCCGGCCTTCACCTCGCGCACGTCATCCTTGAAGCGCTTGAGCGAGTCGATCTCGCCGGTGTGGACGACGACGTTGTCACGCAGCACACGCACCTGCGAGCCGCGCCGGACCGCACCTTCGAGCACGTAGCAGCCCGCCACAGCGCCCACTTTGGAGATGCGGAACACCTGGCGCACGTCGACCAGTCCGATGACCTGCTCCTTGCGCTCGGGTGCAAGCATTCCGGTGAGCGCGGCCTTGATCTCGTCGACCGCCTCGTAAATGATGGTGTAGTAGCGCACCTGCACGCCCGCGCTCTCGATCAGCTTGCGCGCGGTCGCATCGGCACGCGTATTGAAGCCGATGACGATCGCGCCCGAGGCCATCGCCAGGTTGACGTCCGACTCGGTGATGCCGCCCACCCCGGCGTGCACCACGCTCACCTTGACCTCGTCGGTCGAAAGGCGCGTCAGCGCGTGCACCAGCGCTTCCTGTGAACCCTGCACGTCGGCCTTGAGCACGATCGACAGGACCTTCTTCTCGCCCTCGCCCATCTGCTCGAAGATGTTCTCGAGCTTCGCGGCGTGCCGCTTGGCGAGCTTGACGTCGCGGAACTTGCCTTGGCGGAACAGCGCGATCTCGCGCGCCTTGCGTTCGTCGGAAAGCACGCTCGCCTCCTCGCCCGCCTGGGGGACATCGGATAGACCCTGCACCTCGACCGGAATCGACGGTCCGGCGCTTTGCACCGGACGTCCGCTCTCGTCCAGCATCGCGCGTACCCGGCCGAAGACGCCGCCGGCGAGCACCACGTCGCCACGCTTGAGCGTCCCGGACTGCACCAGCAGCGTCGCGACCGGGCCGCGGCCCTTGTCGAGGCGCGCCTCGATCACCACGCCCCTCGCCGTCGCGTCGATCGGCGCCTTGAGTTCCAGCACCTCGGCCTGCAACAGCACGCGCTCGAGCAAATCATCGATGCCCTGACCGGTCTTGGCCGACACCGAAACGAACGGCGAGTCGCCGCCGTACTCCTCGGGCACCACGCCGTGGCTGAGCAGCTCCTGCTTGACCTTCTCGGGATTGGCTTCGCCCTTGTCGATCTTGTTGATCGCCACGACCATGGGAACCTGACCCGCCTTGGCATGGTTGATCGCCTCGATGGTCTGCGGCATCACCCCATCGTCGGCGGCGACCACCAGGATCACGAGGTCGGTGACCTTCGCGCCTCGCGCCCGCATCGCCGTGAAGGCTTCGTGGCCCGGCGTATCGAGGAAGGTCACCACGCCGCGTGGCGTTTCGACATGGTAGGCGCCGATATGTTGCGTGATACCGCCGGCCTCGCCCGCCGCCACCTTGGTGCGTCGAATGTAATCGAGCAGGGAGGTCTTGCCGTGGTCGACGTGGCCCATCACGGTGACAACGGGGGGCCGCGGCAACAGCTCGCCGGTCTGTTGCTCGTCGCTCGCGCTGAGATAGGCCTCGGGATCATCGAGCTTGGCCGCTTTGGGCCGGTGACCCATTTCCTCGACCACGATCATCGCGCTTTCCTGGTCGAGCACCTGATTGATGGTCGCCATCGTGCCGAGCTTCATCAGCGCCTTGATGACCTCGGCCGCCTTGACCGACATGCGGTGCGCCAGCTCGCCGACCGTAATCGTCTCGGGTACCGCGACGTCACGCACCACCAGCTCGGTGGGCTGGGCGAAGGCCGCCTGCTCGCTCGCGCCCGAGGACGGCTTGTGCCGCGGGCCGCCGCGTGCATGCCAGCCCCCCATGCCGCCCCCCACATCGCCCCGCGTCTTGATGGCCCGTCGGCGAGACGAATCGTCTCGCAGGATGGTGGTTGGCTTGGCCTTTTTCGGCTTGCGTTCGCCCTTGGTTTCGCTGACCTTCGGCGCGTGCAGCGTGCCATCGGTTGCCGCTGCCGGGGCGCTCGCCTGCGCCTTCGCCAGCGCGGCCTGCGCCTCGCGCTCGGCCTGCTTTTGCTCGGCTTCGCGGCGCTCGCGTTCCTGCTTGTCGCGCAGTTCGGCCGCCTGGCGCTCCGAGAGCTGGCTCTGCCGGCGCAACTCCTCCTCGCGCAGATGGCGTTCGCGCTCGTCGATGATCGGCGCGGGCGGCGGCGCGAGCGGCGCCTCGGCGGCCACGGCGGCCGCGGTGACTTCCGCCGGATCGCGCTTCACGAAAACGCGCTTCTTGCGCACCTCGACCTGAATGGTGCGCGCCTTGCCGCTGGAATCGGACTTCTTGATCTCGCTGGTCTGCTTGCGCGTCAGGGTGATCTTGGTCTTCGGATCGGAGGAGCCGTGCGCACGGCGCAGGTACTCGAGCAGGCGCGACTTGTCCTGCTCGCTCAGGGAGTCCTCGGGCACGCGCTTTTCCACTCCCGCGGCCTTCAGCTGCTCCAGCAGCACCGAGGGGGGGACTTTGAGCTCGCTGGCAAATTGGGCGACGTTCGACTGGGCCACGGTTAAGACGCCTCCTTGTGCTGTGGGCCGGCCGCTTCGTCGGCGAACCAATGCGCCCGGGCCGCCATGATCAGGGTCCTGGCGCGCTCCGCCTCGACACCCGTCATCTCCGAGAGCTCGTCCACCGCCAGGTCGGCGAGATCGTCTCGCGTCTTGATCCCGTGCCCGGCCAGCGTTGCAGCGAGCTGCGTGTCCATGCCCTCGAGCTGCAGCAAATTCTGGTCGACGCCTTCGACCTTCTCCTCGTCGGCGATCGCCGCCACCAGCAGCGCGTTGCGCGCACGGTTGCGCAGCTCGTTCACAGTCTCCTCGTCGAAGGCCTCGATCTCGAGCAACTCGTCGATCGGCACGTAGGCGATCTCCTCGAGCGTCGAGAAGCCCTCCTGGATGAGAATGTCGGCCACTTCCTGATCCACGTCGATGCGATCCATGAAGAGTTGCCGCGTGCGGCTGGTCTCTTCCTCCTGCTTGCGCGTCGAGTCTTCCTCGGTCATGAGATTGATCTGCCAGCCGGTGAGCTCCGAGGCAAGGCGCACGTTCTGGCCGCTGCGGCCGATCGCGATCGCCAGGTTCTCCTCGTCGACGACCACGTCCATGGCGTGCTTCTCCTCGTCGACCACGATCGAGGTCACCTCGGCGGGTGCCAGCGCACCGATGACGAACTGAGCCGGATCGGCCGACCACAGGATGATGTCGACCCGCTCCCCGGCCAGCTCCTGCGTCACCGCCTGCACGCGCGAGCCACGCATGCCGACGCAGGTGCCGATCGGATCGATGCGCTTGTCGTGGCTGAGCACCGCGATCTTCGCGCGCACGCCCGGGTCGCGCGCCGCCGACTTGATTTCGAGCAGACCTTCCTCGATCTCGGGGACCTCGAGCTCGAACAGCTTCATGATGAATTGCGGTGCGGTGCGCGACAAAATCAGCTGTGGTCCCCGTACGCCGCGGTCGATCTTCATCACCCAGGCGCGCGCGCGGTCGCCGATGCGCAGGTTCTCTTTGGGAATCATCTGGTCACGCGGCAGGATCGCTTCCAGGCGTCCGGACTCGATGATGGCGCTGCCGCGCTCCATGCGCTTCACCGTGCCGGTGACCAACTCGTCGCCGCGTGACAGGAAATCCGCGAGGATCTGCTCCCGCTCGGCGTCGCGGATGCGCTGGACGATCACCTGCTTGGCGGCCTGCGCGCCGATGCGACCGAACTCGATGGCCTCGAGCGGCTCCTCGAGGTAGTCCTCGAGCTTGAGCGTGGCATCGCGCTTGTGCGCCTCGGAAAGGGGGATCTGCGCAGGCGGCAGTTCGACCGCGTCGTCGGGCACCACCTTCCAGCGCCGGAACGACTCGTAAGCGCCGGTGTTGCGGTCGATCGCGACGCGCACGTCGACGTCCTCGCTGAAGCGCTTTTTGGTCGCCGAGGCAAGCGCCATCTCGAGCGCACCGAACACGGTGTCCCGGTTGACGTTCTTCTCTCGCGCCAGCGCGTCCACCAGAAGCAGAATTTCTCGGTTCATGCCAAATTTCTCCACAGCTCAAACTTCGGGAACGAGCCGCGCCCGTTCCATGCCCGCAAAGGCCAGCGCCACCGGCCGGCCATCGACCACCACCGTGGCGCTCGTCTCGTCCGCGGCGCTCAGTTCGCCGACAAAGTGCCGTCGGCCGGAGGGGTCCGAGACACGCATGCGCACGTCGATCCGCCGGCCCGCGAAGCGCGCGAAATCCGCTGGCCGGCGCAGCGCTCGGTCCAACCCCGGGGAAGACACCTCGAGGCGGTCGTAATCGACGCCCTCCACCTCGAATACCCTGGACAGTTGCCTGCTCACGTCGGCGCAATCGTCCACCGAGACGCCCCGCGGGCGGTCGATGAACACCCGCATCAGCCGGGCGCGGTTCGAGGCCCGCAAATCGACCAGCTCGAACCCCATTCCGGTCACTACCCGTTCGACGATACCGTCCAGCGCTTCCATGCGTGCGTTCAAGTCGGCGGCGCAAACAAAAAATGGGCCGAAGCCCATCCCCTGAAGCGGCCAAGGCTTTCGCCCCGCTGCCTGAAAAACCGTTGAAGTTTAACAGCAATGCGGGACGCTCACAATGCCCGCAATCGTATTCACGCACGCTCGGCGAGCCCGACCTCCGACATCAACGCACGTACTCTGGAGGCCCCGAGCTCGCGCCACTGCCCGGCGCCGAGCTCGCGCGGCAGCTCGATCGGGCCGTAGCGCACCCGGATCAGGCGGCTCACTCGCAGGCCGACGGCCTCGAACAGGCGCCGCACCTCGCGGTTGCGGCCCTCGCGTAACGCAACCCGCAGCCATCGGTTCGTGCCGCTCGCGTCTCGACGCGGCAGGGGCGCAATCGAGGTCAACGAGGCTCGGCTACCGTCGAGCTCCACCCCGGTGAGCAGTCGGTTGCGCTCGGGCGCCGCAAGTTCGCCCTGCACACGCACGACATACTCGCGTTCGACCTCGTGTCGAGGATGCATCAGCCTGTGCGCCAGCTCGCCCGAGTCGGTGAACAGCAGCAGCCCGGATGAGTTCAGGTCGAGACGGCCGACCGCCGCCCAGCGCGTGCCCCGCTCGGGTGGCAGGCGCCGGAATACGGTCGGCCGGCCGGCGGGATCGTTGCGCGTGACGAGTTCGCCGATCGGCTTGTGGTACAGGATGACCCGGGGAAACGACGCCGCCTCGCGCAGTTCGACGATCCGATCGTCGATCGCGATGCGATCGAGGCACGTGGCCTTGTCGCCGAGCTTCGCGATACGCCCGCCGACCGTGACCCGCCCGGCCTCGATCCACTGCTCGATCGTGCGCCGCGAGCCCAGCCCTCCTGCCGCCAGAAGCTTTTGCAGGCGAACCGGTTCGCCCGCTCCCGCGGCCGAAGCGCCGCGCAACGCGCGACCCGCCTCAGGCTGCGGCGCGCCGCGGCTCGTCGAGCTCGGCTTGCGCCTCGCTCGTGGCGGCGCGGGTCGTTTGGGGTTCAAGCGGGATGGTCTTCGAGATTTCCTCGAGCGGCGGCAGTTCCTGCAGCGAGCGCAGCCCGAGATCGTCGAGGAAGGAGCGCGTGGTGCCGTACAGCGCGGGCCGTCCGGGCGTCTCGCGATGCCCGATGAGGTCGATCCAGCCCCGCGCCTCGAGCGTCTTGATCACCTGTGGCGACACCATCACGCCGCGGACATCCTCGATGTCGCCGCGCGTGACCGGCTGCCGGTAGGCGATGATCGCCAGCGTCTCCATCACCGCGCGCGAGTAACGCGGCGGCTTCTCGGGGTTGAGCCGGTCAACGTAGTGCTGGAACTCGGGGCGCGTCTGGAAGCGCCAGCCGCTCGCCAGATTGACGAGCTCGACCGCGCGCCCGGACCACTCCTCGCGCAGCTCGCCGAGCAGGCGGCGCAGCGTGTCGGGACCGATCTCCTCGTCGAACAAGCGCTCGAGATCCACGAGCGAAAGCGGCTCCGGCGAGGCGAGCAGCGCCGCCTCGATGACGCGTTTTGCTTCAGCTGGGCTCGGCATGGGCCAATTTTACGTAAATCGGTGCGAAACATTCCACTTGCGAAATCTCGATCAGGCTCTCGCGGGCCAGCTCGAGGACGGCGAGCAGGCTGACCACCAGCACCGCGACGCCGCGTGAGGGATCGAACAACTCGATGAACTCGAGCACCCGGTGCTCGCGCAAGCGCCTCAGAATGAGGCTCATGTGCTCGCGCACCGAGAGCTCCTCGCGCGACACGTGATGATGCGCGCTCAGGCGCGCACGGTGCAACAGTCCGCGCCAGGCTTCCGCGAGGTCCTGCGGCGCGACCTCGGGCAGGCGTACGATGGCCGTGCGTTCGATCCACACTGCGACCGCCAGCACGTCACGGCCGACCTGCGGCATGGCGTCAAGCTTGTGCGCGGCCGCCTTCATGCGCTCGTACTCGAGCAGGCGACGCACCAGCTCGGCGCGCGGATCCTCTTCCTCGTCGAGCGCCGCCGGCGGCCGCGGCAGCAGCATGCGCGACTTGATCGCCATCAGCATGGCCGCCATCACCAGATACTCGGCGGCGAGCTCGAGATTTCGGGTGCGCATGATCTCGACGTACTCGAGGTACTGGCGCGTCAGGGGGGCCATCGGAATGTCGAGCACATCCAGGTTCTGCTTGCGGATCAGGTACAGCAGCAGATCGAGCGGGCCCTCGAAGGCCTCGAGGATGACCTCGAGCGCGTCCGGCGGGATGTACAGGTCGTGCGGCAAATGCACCATCGGCTCGCCGTAGAGCTTGGCGACGGGTGCCGACAACTCCAGTTGTGCCTGGGGCTCGCTCATCAGCTGTAGGCGAGGCCCATGGCCTCGCGAACGTCGCGCATGGTCTCGGCGGCAAGACGGTGCGCCTTGTCGCAGCCGTCGGCGATGATGCTCTTGACCAGGGTCGGATCGTCGATGTAGAGCTGCGCGCGCTCGCGCATCGGCGCAAGCTCCGCCTGGACCGCGGTAATCACCGGCTCCTTGCATTCGAGGCAGCCGATGCCGGCGCTCGTGCAGCCCTCCCGCACCCAGGCCTGGCGCTCCTCGTCCGAGTAGATCTGGTGCAGCGGCCAGACCGGGCATTTCTCGGGCGTGCCCGGGTCCGAGCGCTTCACGCGTGCCGGGTCGGTAGGCATGGTGCGAATCTTCCTCGCCACCGATTCGGGCTCTTCGCGCAGCGCGATCGTGTTGCCGTAGGACTTGGACATCTTCTGCCCGTCCAGACCCGGCAAGCGCGGGGCATGCGTCAGCAGCACGTCGGGCTCGACGAGGATCTTCTTGCCGCTTCCCTCGAGCCAGCCGTACAGGCGCTCACGGTCGCCACGCGAAAGATTCTGCTGTTCCTCGAGCAGCGCCTGCGCGCGCGCCAGCGACTCGGTTTCGCCCTGCTCGAGGAACTTGGTGCGCAGCGTGTTGAACAGGCGCGCCTTCTTGGTGCCCATCTTCTTGACCGCAGCCTTCGCCTTGTCCTCGAAGCCGTCCTCGCGGCCGTAGAGATGGTTGAAGCGGCGCGCCACCTCGCGGGTGAACTCCACGTGCGGCACCTGGTCCTCGCCCACCGGAACGTATTGCGCCCGGTACACGAGGATGTCGGCCGCCTGCAGCAGCGGATAGCCCAGAAAGCCGTAAGTCGATAGATCCTTGTCGAGCAGTTTCTCCTGCTGGTCCTTGTAGGTCGGCACGCGCTCGAGCCAGCCGAGCGGCACCATCATCGAGAGCAGCAGGTGCAGCTCGGCGTGCTCGGGCACGTGGGACTGGATGAACAGCGTGGCCTGATTCGGATCGACCCCCGAGGCGAGCCAGTCGACCACCATGTCCCAGCCGTTTTTTTGCACCTCTGCCGGTGTCTCGTAGTCGGTGGTGAGCGCATGCCAGTCCGCGACGAAGAACATGCACGGGTATTCCGCCTGCAGCCTGACCCAGTTCTTCAGCACGCCGTGATAGTGGCCGAGGTGCAGGCTACCGGTCGGGCGCATGCCGGAGAGAACGCGGGTCTCGAACATATCGGGCGATTTCCTAGAGCAGCACGAAGGCGCGGATGAGCGAGGCCGACGCGTAGACCAGCGGTCCCAGCACCACGCCGAGCACGTTGGTCACCAGCAGCAGGAGCAGGATGGGCAGGCCCCAGGGCTCGAGCTTCGCGTACTGCCAGGCGGCGCGACTTGGCAGCAGGCTGGCGAGAATTCGCCCGCCGTCGAGCGGCAGGATCGGCAGCAGGTTGAGAAACATGAACACCAGGTTCACGATCACGCCGGCCTTGGCCATCTCGACCATCGCCCCGCTGTAGCCATGGGCCGGAAGGGCGATCCCAAGTTTGAGCAGCAGCGCCCAGCCAAGCGCCATCACCAGGTTGGCGCCGGGCCCGGCCGCCGCCACCAGTGCCATGTGCTGGCGCGGCTTGCGCAGCGCCGAGAAGTTCACCGGCACCGGCTTCGCCCAGCCGAACAGGAAGCCGCTGCTTGCGGCGAGCGTGCTCGTAACGAGGATCAGCAGCGGGACGATGATCGTCCCGACCATGTCGATATGCCGCAGCGGATTGAGGCTGATGCGCCCCTGGGCGTGTGCGGTCAGGTCGCCGAAATGCCGCGCCACGTAGCCATGCGCCGCCTCGTGCAGCGTGATCGCGAAAAGCACCGGTAAGGCGTAGATCGCGATCGTCTGTACGAGTTGGGTGACGTCCATTCAGGGCGGGCCGGAAAGCTATCAATTCTACCAAATGAGCGCGGCGCAGCCGCAGCAGCCCGACTAGCGGGCCACTGCCGCGTCTTCCGACGGCTCGAGCGAGAGGCCGAGATGCGCCAGAGCCCCCCGGCCGAGACGCAGCACGAGCGGCACGTCGGCCGTCAGGTCGATCACCGTCGTGGGCTCGACGCCACACGGTCCGGCGTCGATCACCAGATCGACCGCGTGCTCGAGTCGTTCACGAATTTCCTGGGCGTCCGACAGCGGCGCGCGGCCCCCCGGCAGCGCCAGGGTGGCCGAGAGCATCGGCTCGTTCAGCTCGGCGAGCAAAGCATGCGCCACGGCATGCGCCGGGACGCGAACGCCGATCGTCTTGCGTCGCGGATGCAGCAGCCGCCGCGGCAGCTGGCGCGTCGCGCGCAGGATGAACGTATAGCTGCCCGGGGTCGCGCTCTTGAGCAGCCGGTAGCGGACATTGTCGACGATGGCGTAGGTTGCGATCTCGGACAGATCCCGGCACATCAGCGTCAGATGGTGCTTCTCGTCCACGCCGCGGACGCTTCGCAGTCGATCGAGCGCCCTGGCGTCGCCGATAGGGCATCCGAGCGCGTAGCAGGAGTCGGTGGGGTACGCGATCAGGCCGCCTTGCCGCACGATCTGCGCGGCCTGGCGAATCAGCCTGACCTGCGGATGGGTGGGGTGAATCGAGAAGTACTGCGCCACGCGCTCAGTGTCCCCAGTCGGCCCACACTGCGCGAAGGTCGGCGTCGAGCTGAGGCAGGCTGCCGAGCTCCGCGCCCTCGCGCGGGCCGTGGAAATCGGAACCGCGCGAGGCCGCGAAGCCGAAGCGCCGGGCGAGCTCGGCGAACTGCCGGTATTGCTCCGGCGAATGGCTGCCGGTGACGACTTCGATCGCCTTGCCGCCCAGGCCCCTGAATTCGGCGAGCAGCGCCTCCAGGGCGGACGAGCCCAGGCGGTAGCGGCCGGGATGCGCAAGCACGGCCTGCCCGCCGGCGGCCCGGATCCACGCGACGGCGTCCGCGAGCGCCGCCCACTGATGGGTCGCGTAGCCGGGTTTGCCCGGAACCAGGTAGTGCCGGAAGGCGGACTTGGCGTCGGGCACGGTACCGTTCGCGACCAGGAAGCGCGCGAAATGCGTGCGGCTGACCATCTGCGGATTCTCCGCATGGCGCATCGCACCCTCGAAGCTGCCCTCGATGCCCACGGTCTCCAGGTCGCGCGCCATGCGGCGCGCCCGATCGATGCGGCCGCTGCGCACCGTTTCCAGTGCCGCCCCGAGCCTGGCGTGTGACGCATCGATGCGCAGGCCAACGACGTGCACCGTCGTGCCACGCCAGGTGACTGAAATCTCCACGCCGTCGACGAACGCGACGCCCGCTTCGCGCGCGGCCGCCCGTGCCTCCTCCAGCCCGTCGAGCTGATCGTGGTCGGTGAGCGCGAGTACCGCCACGCCCTGCGACGCCGCGCGCCGCACCAGGTCCGCCGGCGCAAGCAGGCCGTCGGACACATTCGAGTGGCAATGCAGATCGACGTTCACCGGCGCATTATCCCCCGTCGGCGAGGAACGCCTCGACGTGCCGTGCCAGCTCCTCGGGCTGATCGTGATGCAGCATGTGGCCCGCAGCGGGCAGCGTCACGTAGCGTAGGTTGCGAAAGGCCGCGCGCCGCTCGGCATAGGGCTCGCCGCCGATGCCCATGCGCTTGAGCGTATCGGACTCGGCGGCATCGACCCAGAGCACCGGTGCGCTGACCTGCTGCCAGCATGCTCGCGATTCCGCCAGCCGATAGAGAATCGGGCTGACGATCTTGTGGGCCGGATCGCCGCGCAGCACGACCTCGCCGCGCTCGTTCTCCATGCCCCAGTGCCGGGCGAGAAAATCCGCGCGCTCGCGCGCGAGCCGCGGGTTTCCCTTCTGCATCCGATCGGCCAGATCGGCAAAACTCCTGTAAGGCTTCAGCCCCGGGCGATCGCGCAGCTCGTCGAGCCAGCGCAGGGTGCGTTTGGGCGCCTGCTCCGGGCGCGTGGGCGGCA
>Ga0326597_10013240_pt1 | contig 10850 bp, 9 predicted proteins | sample RVTome_12_FD_203789 | JGI IMG/M metagenome (GOLD analysis project Ga0326597, IMG submission 203789) | Soil microbial communities from uranium-contaminated site in the Upper Colorado River Basin, Wyoming, United States - RVT100D185 | ecosystem: Environmental > Terrestrial > Soil > Contaminated >... | reverse complement strand
CATCGCGTCGAACGGTCTCTTCACCGCCGACACGGATGAAGCGAACGTCATCGTCACCGCTTCCGCGCGCGGCACCGACGCGTCCACGAACGTGACCATCGGGCCCTGAGATCCAGGCGCAGCGCGGCTGGCCGCATCGCTCTGGCGCGGCCGGCGGCGCACGGCGTAGAATGCGGGTCACCGCAAGGAGACGGCACCACGGTCCGCCGCCAGGAGGTGACGCATGCGCCGCGCCTGCATCACGATCGCCCTTCTCATCGCCGCGTTCCTTTCGCATCCGGCCGCCGCCAACGTCATCGACGTCTTCGCGCAGGAGTTCGAGTTCGTGCCGGCGGAGGTCGGCATCGCGCCCGGCGACTCGATCCGATGGACGAACGTCATGCTGGCGACGCACACGGTGACGAACGGCACCGGTTCGTCCGATCCGCTCGCAGGCTCGATCTTCGATGTGATCCTCGTTCCCGAAGACCAATTCGCCTTTCAGTTCGACTCGCTCGGAGTTTATCCGTACTTCTGCCGCCCGCACGAGCAGATGAACATGCGCGGGACGATCTACGTGAGCGGCTTTCCGGCCGCGATCGAAGACGAGGTCCCGATAGCTCCGACGCTCCTCCCGATCGCGCCGAACCCTTCGAGCCGCGCCGCGTCGATCCCGTTCGCGCTGGGGCGCGCCGCGCACGCACGGCTCGAGATCTTCGATGCGCAGGGCCGGAGAGTCGCCGTGGTGTTCGATGAGAACACATCGGCTGGATTCCATCGACGCGAGTGGGATGGGCGCGACGAGGCCGGGTGCGACGCGCCTTCGGGGATCTACTTCGCGCGCTTGACGGCGGGGGGCCAGGCGGAGAGTCGGCGGTTCGTCAGGCTGCGTTGACCGACCGCTCGCCGCCGTGGAGCGTGAGCCGCTGCCGGGCGCGGGCGCCTGAGCACCCACCCTCCGTCCGGCGCCCGCCACTCGCTCGCTCGGCCGGCGACGGCGCCCCCGGCACGCCTCCTGCCACCCACCGCAATTCGCGCCTCAGGTGTCCCTCCAGGTACATTTCCCCTGGAGTAGGGACAGTCGGTGGCCGAATGAGGACGGTGGGAGGCAGGCTTGGTGCGGATACCCGGATGGATGGGCCGGAAGGCGCCGGCCGTCGAGCGCGCGACTCTCGCCGGCACGATCGTCTTCGTCTTCCTCACGCTCGCCGTCGTCAACGGCGCGTCGTGGTGGTTTCTGCGGTCCGTGCGCGCGCAGCTCGAGGAGCAGCTCGCGGCGCGTCTCCTCTCGGTCGCCACGCTCACCGCGAGCGCGCTCGAAGGGGAGGGGCTCGCGGACGTGGATGACGCGGATCCCGAAAGCTCGCTCTACCTCATCGAAGTCGAGGAACTCCTCCGCCGCTTCCATGACGCATCCGCCGAGGCCGCGAGCGGGCCCGGAATTCCGGGCGCCGCCGGGGTGGCGGGCGCGCGCGGCGCCGCCGGCACGCGCGACGTCGTCCGCGGCGGGGACCGCGGCTTGGATGCGCGCCGCGCGCCCGAGCGCGGCGTCACGAGCATCACGCTCCTCTCGCCCTCCGGTGTCGTTCTCGCGGACGCCGAAGGGCGGCTTCCGGCGGGCACGCCGAGCCCGCTTCTCGAGCTGGATCGAAGCGCGTCGGCCGCCGCCGCGGCCGGCTTCCCGGGGACGACCGACCTCTACGAGCAGGGCGGCTTCATGCGGAAGGCGGCGTACGCGGGCGTGACCGATGCCCGCGGCGCCGTGCAGGGGCTCGTCGTCGTGGAGGCGGACGCGGAGTTCTTCGGCACGGTGCGCCTCGCCCAGCGCCGCCTCTGGATCACGCTCGCGGCGAGCGGGCTTGCCGTGCTCGTCCTCGCCGCACTCTTCCTTCGCGTGCAGCGCGGCATGACGCGGATCGAGTCGCAGATGCGCCGCACCGAGACGCTCGCGACGATGGGGCAGATGGTCGCCTCGCTCGCACACGAGATCCGCAATCCGCTCGGGATCATCAGCGGCGCCGCCGAGCGCATCAAAGAGAAGTACGGGAAGGACGGCGACGAGATCTTCGACTACATCTCCGACGAGGTCGCGCGGTTGAACGCCGTCCTCACGGCGTACCTCGACTTCGCGCGGAGCTCCGAAGCGGGGCGCGAGACGGTGAGCGTTGCCTCGGTGGCCGAGAAGGCGCTCGTCCTCCTCGAGAACGACCTCGCGCAGCGCGGTGTCGAGGTCGAGCGCGACTACGACGCGGGCGGCCGCCTCGACGTGAGCGCCGATCCCGCGCGGCTCCAGCAGGTATTCCTGAACCTCTTCTTGAACGCGCGCGACGCGATGCCGCAGGGCGGCCGCCTCACCGTGGCGCTCCGCCGCGTGCACGGCGGCGTGGACGTCACGGTGCGCGATACGGGCGAGGGGATCGCGCCGGAGAGGCTCGGCAAGGTGTTCGAGCCGTTCTACTCGAGCAAGGAGCGCGGATCGGGGCTCGGGCTCGCGATCGTGGAGAAGATCGTGGGCGACCACCGCGGGCGGATCGCGGTCGAGAGCCGGCCCGGCGAGGGGACGGCGTTCCGGTTCACGCTGCCGTCACGGACATGAGCGGAGGAAAGATGCGGATACTCGTGGTGGACGACGAGGCGAAGTGGCGCCGGCTCGTCGCGGACACCCTCGCCGATGCCGGGCACGAGATCGATGCGGCGGCGGGCGGCGCCGAGGCTCTCTCGCTCCTCGAGGCGGCGCGCTACGACCTCATTCTCACCGATCTCAAGATGCCGCCTCCGGACGGGCTCGAGTTGCTCCGGACCGCGCGGAAGAAGTGGCCGGAGACGGCCGTCATCCTCATGACCGCGTTCGCCACCGCGCGCACCGCAAGCGAGGCGCTCGCCGAGCACGGCGCGTATCACTACCTCATCAAGCCGGTGGAACTGGCGGAAGTGCGCCGTGTCGTCGCGAAGCTCGCCGAGGAGCGGCGCACCGTCGAGGAGCGCGACCGCCTGCGTGAGGAGAACGCCTCGCTCCGCGCCACGCTCGACGGCCGGAACCGGCTCGCCGACGTCATCGGAACGAGCCGCGCGATGCAGGAGGTGTTCGCGCTCGCGGCGAAGGTGGCCGAGACGGACGCGACGGTCCTGCTTCGAGGCGAGAGCGGGACGGGGAAGGACCGGATCGCGCGCGCGATCCATTCGGAGAGCGCGCGCTCGAAGGCCGCATTCATCAAGGTGAACTGCGGCGCGCTCCCCGAGACGCTCTTGGAGAGCGAGCTCTTCGGCCACGAGAAGGGATCGTTCACGGGTGCGGTCCGCGAGAAGCCGGGGCGGTTCGAGACGGCGCACGGCGGGACGATCTTCCTCGACGAGATCGGAGAGATCTCGCTTGCCATCCAGGTGAAGCTCCTTCAGATGCTCGAGGAGAAGCGGTTCGTGCGCGTCGGCGGCACCGAGACGCTCCAGTGCGACGTGCGGATCATCGCGGCCACGAACCGGAACCTCGAGGAGGGGATCCGCGAAGGCGCGTTCCGCGAGGATCTCTTCTATCGCCTGAACGTCTTCCCGATCCACATCCCGCCGCTCCGCGAACGTCCCGAGGACCTCGGCCCGCTCATCGATCACTTCCTGACGCGGCTCGGGCGGCGGGGGGACGAGGTGGCGCCCGAGGCGATGGATCTCCTCCTCGGCTACGCGTACCCGGGGAACATCCGCGAGATGGAGAACCTCCTCGAGCGCGCGACGATCATCGCGGGGAAAGGGCCGATCCTCGCCGAGCACTTCCCCGCGATCCTCGCGGCGCTCGGCCGCTCGACGGCCGCCGCGGGCGCGGCGTTCGCCGGCGTCCGCGCGCGTGCGGGCGTCACGGCGGCGGCGGGCGGCGGGTTCGTCGTCGAGCTTCCGCCGGACGGGCTCAAGTTGGAGGAGCTGGAGAAGACGCTCATCGAGCGCGCCCTCGAGCGGGCGCGCGGCAACAAGAGTCTCGCCGCGCGCCTTCTCGGCATGACGCGGCGCACGCTCTACTCGCGGATGGAAAAGCACGGGATGAAGCCGTAGCGATGCGCCGGCGTCCGAGCAGCGCACCTCGCGCTGGCGCCGGGCAAGAAGGGGGGCTCGCCCGCAGGCGAAGCGCCCGGCTTGCCGGGACGAGGAGGGGCGCGGCGGATGCTCGCCCGGGGACAGATCGTGTCCCGCGGGGACCAAGCTTGGCCCGCCGGGCGCTCGGACTTCGCGAGCGCCGTCGGCGCCGCGGCCGTATCGCGTTGCGTGCACGGCCGTTCGGCAGCCGGCGCTCGCGGGCTTCGGGCGCGCGCGGGCTGGCATGTGGCCTGCTGCCCAGGGTGGACGTCGGATCCTCGCGGGACCGTGATGTCGGGCGGATGCTCGTCGGACGGCCCGCCCAGTGATCGAGGCAGGTGACCCCATGACTCACAAGTTGCTGCACGCCGCGATCGCGACCCTCGTCGCCGCGAGCCTGCTCGCCGTCGCCGTGGATGCGTCGGCGCAGGGCGGGCGCGGTCGCGACGACGAGCGGGCCCTTCGCGAGCTGGAGAAGACGGACGCGATCATCGGCCGCGCCGCGGAGACGGTTCTCGACGCGACGAGCCCGCGGCCGCGCGCGATGGTGGACCACGCGCGCGAGGTCCAGGACCACGCATGGGCCGCCTACCGTGAGCAGCTCTACCGCGCCGCTCTCGAACGCACGCGCGCCGCACGCGACGAGGCGCTCCGCGCGATCCGGCTCTCCGAAGGGGAATTCCGCGCGGTCGAGAGGATCCGCGACCTCCTCGATCGCACGCAAGGTCTCGTCGATGAAGCGGCCGCGGTGGTTCCCGGCAGCGGCAACGAGCAGGCCGAGCACCTTCTCGACGCTGGACGCTCCCAACTCCGCCGCGCTCACGAAGCGTTTCGCGACAGGAGGTTCCGCCAAGGACTCATGCTCGCGCTCACCTCCCGCGACCTCCTCCTGCGCGCGCTTCGCCTCGTCGAGGACCGCCCGGGTGCGGGCGCTGGGCGGCTCGACGAGGTCATCGAGCGCACCGAGGCGCTCGCGGACGAGGCAGCGGCCTCCGCACGCGGCGACCCGAAGGCCGAGGATCTCGTCGAGCAAGGACGACGGCTCCTCGACGAGGCTCGGGGAGCCGCCCGGCGTGGCCAGCCGGAGCTGGCGTTTCGCCGCGCGCTCGCGGCGCGTGAGCGTTTCCTGGACGCGCTCCGGATGATGGAGCGGGAGCTGGAGCAGCCCGAGGTCGCTGCCGAGGTCGAGGCGACGCGCCGGTTGATCGACGCGGAGCGCGGCAGAATCGCCGCGAGCGGCATCTCCAGAGCCGCGGACCTCCTCGACCAGGCGACCGAGCGGCAGCGCGACGCCGAGGATCACCTCGCCGCGGGCCGGCTGCGCCCGGCGCTCACTGAGACGAAGCTCGCCGAAGCGCTGGTTCGAAAGGCCCTCGACCTCGTCGCGCCGTGAGACGGACCTGGATCGTCGCCGTCCTCCTCGCCGCCCGCCCCGCCGCGGGCGAGATCCGTTTCGGCGGTGAAATCGGCGCCGAAGTCGAGGTCTTCCACGAACGCTACCGCCCAGGGGACGTCTTCGAGTACCTCTCCGACCCCAGCGCCTACGAGGAGACGTACGCGACGACCACGCTCGAGTCGGACGCGACGCGGACTTCCGGCGTCCTCGGATTGCGTCTCGATGCGGCGGGCGGGAAGGGCTCGCTCCACCTGGACAACGAATACGCGCACGGGCCCGAGCTCCTCCGTGACGAGTTCGCCGTCGAGGCGGCATACACCTTCTCGCCGCGCCGTACGCTGCGCCTCACCGACCGGGTCGACCTGCGCCGTGATCTCGAGGGATCGCTCATCTACGATTCCGACCTCCAGCACGCCGCGGCCGCGGAGTTCCGCGCCGATTCGCTGGGCGGGCTCTGGTCGCTCCGGGTGCGCGACGAATTCTCGAACGCTCGCGTGGACGGAGACTCGCTCGGCAGGCTCTTCGACTACGACCGGAACCGTGCGGCCCTCCTCCTCGAGCGGGGCGGACGCGGAGTGCGCTTCGGAGGCGAGGGGTCGCTCATCCACAAGGAGACCCCGTCCGGCGTGACGGGCGCCTACCGCGAGGCGGGCGCGCGGTTCTTCGGCCGGAGCGCCGGCGTCGCGTGGTTCTGGAGCGGGGAAGGTTCGAGCCAGCGTCGCGACTACCACGACCGCTCGTTTGCGGGCGGCGGCGGGTGGACCCACGAGGCGCGCGCCTCGGTCGGATACGACGCGGTGTCCTGGGGGATCGAGGGGACGCACGAGGCGTCGTTCGTGCGATACGACGAGCCCGACGAGGTGTATCTGGACTACGTCGAGAATCGATCGGCGATCCGGGGCCGGCGCTTCCTCGGGGAAAGGCTCACGGTCGAAATCGAACCGGCGTTCGAGATGCTCCGCGCGGAAGGCTCGCAAGGGTACGACGAGCCTGCCCTCGAGGCGGCCGCGTCGCTGGACGTGCTGGCCGACGGATGGATCAGGCTCTCCGGGCGCCTCGGCCGCCGCGACTACGGAGGCGGCGCCGACAGCACGCTCTCGGTGAGCTTCGGCGGGATCGACCTCTCGCTCGAGTCGAGCGACTACGTCTTCGGCGACGCCTCGATGATGGCGCGGTCCGGCGTGGGCGCGGGGGTCGCGGTCGAGGTCTACCTCGACTACACCATCGAGCGCCACGAGGCGGACGACGAAGACTTCTCGCTGTTCTCCTTCACCGCGTCCGTCTCGAGACGATTCTGATCGCGCAGCGGTGCTCGAGATTGCCTTCCGGAGCGGGCTTCACCCCGGTGAAGGCCGCGAAGGGAGGCGAACTCGACGACAAATGAACCCGCGTCGTTGACGCTCGCGCGAAGCGGTTCCTATACTGTGAGAGCTGTCGTCACGAGCCCTCATCGAGCCGTTCTGCGCGCCTCTTCGAGCCGGCCTCCCGGCGTCGGGGGTGGGCGCTTCAACGCGGGAACGCGGGATGTCGCCGATCTTTCGAGCCGGGATCTTGGAGAACGTGGGCCTCAAGCTGCTCTCGGTGGGGCTCGCGGCGATCGTGTTCGCGCACGTCGTGACAGAGAAGGTGCGCGATCTCGATCTCGTTGTCCCGCTCCGGCTGACGAAGATCCCGGCGGGGATGACCTACCTCGGCGATCCTCCCGATGACCTGCGGATCCGCGTGCGCGGGACAGGGAAGCAGCTCCTGTGGCTGCGGCTCTTCAAGGTCGAGGCGCGTGTGGACGTCTCCGACGCGACCGTCGGCCGTTATCAACGCGCCTTCTCCCCCAGCGATCTCGCGCTCCCGGCCGGATCGGATGTCGAGAGGGCCGAAGTGGTCGAGCCCCGCACGCTCTCCCTCGACTTCGACACCATCGCCTCGCGCCGCATGAAGGTGTTCGCGACCATCGTCGGCATTCCCGCCTCCGGCTACGCCGTGGTCGGCACGCCGGTCGTGCGGCCGGACAGCGTGCAGGTCACCGGTGCGCGTCAGCTCGTCGAGAAGATGGACGTGCTCCGCACGGCATCGATCGACATCACGAACAGCCGCGAGCCGACGGTCGCGAAGGTGTCGCTGGAGGAGAGGGACGTGCACGTCGCCGTCGAGCCGCGGGACGTGATGGTCGAAGTTCCGGTAGAGAAGCTCGCGCAGCAGAGGTTCGACAGGGTGCCTGTGGAAATCTTGAAGTCTTCGGAGATCCGGCGGGTCGTCTCGGATCCAGGCTCGGGAAGCGTGGTCGTCTTCGGTCCCGAGAGCCAGATCAATGGTCTCGCGAGCGCCGACATCCATCTGAAGATCGACGCGCGCCACTTGCGGGCAGGGCGTTACGTCATGCTGCCGCGCGTGGAGCTGGCGGGCGAGCTAAGCGCCGTCTCGGTGGACCCGGACAAGTTCCTCGTCATTCTAGAGTGACGGGTTCGAACGGCGCGCCGCTCCGGTTGCCTTTCGGCCCGTGGCGCCACAAGCACGCGCTCCAGCGAGCGAATAAAAGGAGTTCCCCACCTAAAACATCGTCGTCCCGACCTTATGCCCTGCAGGCAAAGCTCCCTCATGGTGTAAGGCTGAGCTGTAAAGTGGGAACTTGTCGAATGAGGTAGGGAACTCAATAGCTGTCCTCCGATGGGGTTCTAGCGGACAGAATCTTACCAGGAAGATCCGGCAATTCAAAGAAAATTCTCTTAGAAGTGTCCACTTCTCTGTCGCTCTCACCTTAATTCCTTGTCACACCGACTCTCCAGGCCACGCACCTACCGCAGCCGGGGACCTTCACAGCCTACTCGCTTACCTTCCGCCAAGTTAGTGGCGCGCGTCCTGAACGAAAAGGTGTTGACACCTTTTTTCGCCCTGTGATAATGGGTTGCCGTTGCGAATCTTGGGCGATTCACCGTCCGCGCGATCGGATTTCGAGCGCGAGATGCGTTCTCGCCTGCATCGGTGGGCGGAGTGCGTGATATGTCGCGATCCGGGCTGGCTCAAGGAGGTACGGCATGACGAAGGCCGATTTGGTGGACGAGATCGCCGAGCGTACCGGCCTCACGAAGAAAGACGTGGCCGAGACCGTCGATGAGTTCCTCGAAGCGGTGAGCCGTGCGCTCGCTGCGGGGAAGCACATCGAAATTCGAGGCTTCGGTACGTTCAAGGTCAAGGATCGGCGGTCGCGCATGGCGCGCAACCCGCGCACGGGAGACGCCGTCGAGGTGCCGCCGCGCAAGGTGCCTGTCTTCAAGGTCTCGAAGGAACTGAAGGATCGCGTCGCGACAACGACCGGCTAGACGGACGACACGCGTACCTCGAGTCCAGCAGCCCGCTTGAACGACGCGGGGACGGCTCGCGCCATCCCCGCGTCGATCGTTTCGTGGCGTCGCGCGATCAGTCGTCGCGGCTGTTCCTGAGAAGGATGAGGCGGAGCAGGTGGCTTGCGGCCACCGCCATCGCGGCGACGTAGGTAAGCGCGGCCGCGTTCAGAACCTCACGCGCCTGCGTGATTTCCGACGACGGGAGCGTTCCGCTCGACTGGAGCTGCCGCATCGCGCGCCGTGACGCGTCGAACTCGACCGGGAGCGTGACCAGGTGGAAGACGACCGCCCCGGCGAAGAGCGCGATACCCACATCCATGAGCCACTGGAGCTTCGAGGCGAAGAAGAACCCGACGAGGAACAGCGGAAGCCCCAGGCTCGAGCCGATGTTCGCGACCGGCACGATGGCATGGCGAAGCTTCATCGGCAGATAGGCGCGCGCATGCTGGATCGCGTGCCCCACCTCGTGTGCGGAGACGCTGATCGCGGCGATCGAGTTCGTCGAGTAGTTGTGCGGCGAGAGGTTCACGGTACGATTGCGCGGATCGTAATGGTCGGAGAGCATGCCCTCGTGAGGGCGGACCTCGACCCCTGAGATCTGGTTGAGCGACAAGAGGCGCTCGGCGACGTCCCGGCCGGTGAGCCGCGCGCCGCTCGGTACCGCCTGATACTTCTTGTAGGTCGAATGAACCTTCCACTGGGCGTAGAAAGCCAGGATCATGGCCGGGATCAACAGCAACATGGTGGGATCGAAGAACAGGAACGGCATCAGCTTCACCTCTCCTGTCCGGCTTGGCGATCACCGGACCTGTACCTATAATGGCGGCGGCTCGCGCAGAGTGCGCGGCCGCCGTTCTCCGCGGCGCGATGTTACGGTCCGCTTCCGGTCCTGTCAACGCCGCCCGGCGGCATCCGGAGCGCGCGGCCCGGTTCGTCGGGCCGCATCTTCCTTCTAGGAGACACGCGGACTCCGGATCGGTTTCGGCCCTCACGAGGATGCACGCCATGTACCAAGGAATCATCGATCTGAGGAGCGACACGGTCACGAGGCCCACGACCGCCATGCGCGACGCGATCGCCGCGGCGGAAGTGGGCGATGACGTGTTCGGCGACGATCCGACGGTCCGTGCGCTCGAGGAGCGTTCCGCGAAGCTCTTCGGAAAGGAGGCGGGGCTCTTCGTGCCTTCGGGCACGATGGGAAACCAGCTCTCCATCCGTTGCCTGACGCGTCCGGGAGACGAAGTGCTGCTCGATCGCGAGAGCCACATCTTCAACTACGAAGCCGCGTCTGCCGCCGCCCTCACGGGGGTGCAGCTGCACCCGCTGGAGGTGCCCGGCGGATTCTTCGGAGCTGAGGACGTCGAAGCGCGCGTGCGTCCCTCCGACTATCATTTCCCGCAGACCCGCCTGGTATGCGTCGAGAACACGCACAACCGCCGGGGAGGCACCGTCTTCCCGATCGAGAAGCTGCGCGGGGTGCGAGACGCGGCGCGCCGCCACGGGCTCAAGGTGCACATGGACGGAGCGCGCGTCTTCAACGCGTCGGCGGCTTCGGGCGTGGCGCTCACGGGCTATGGAGCGGTCGCCGACTCGATCCAGTTCTGCTTCTCCAAGGGGCTTGGCGCTCCGATCGGCTCGATGATCGTCGGGGATGCCGAGTTCATCCGGTCGGCGCGGTGGGAGCGGAAACGCTACGGCGGCGGCATGCGCCAGGTCGGCATCCTGGCCGCGGCCGCGCTCTACGCCCTCGACCACAACGTCGAGCGCCTCGCCGAAGATCATGCGAACGCGCGCGACCTCGCCGAAGCGATCGACGGCGCCGGCGGCCTCGGGATCGCGTTTCCCGTCGAGACGAACATCGTCATCGTCGATCTGCGACGGACGAAGCTCGCCGTTCCCGCGTTCCTCGCGGCCTTGCAGACCCGGAAGATCCTCGGCGTGCCGTTCGGACGGGGTCTCGTGCGCCTGGTCACGCACCTCGACGTGACATCGGAGGACGTGCAGATCGCGGCGGCCGCGGTGAAGGAGATCGCGGAACGAGGCGCGCATGCCGCCTGAGGGCGACGGGAAACGCATCG
>Ga0326597_10013239_pt1 | contig 10850 bp, 11 predicted proteins | sample RVTome_12_FD_203789 | JGI IMG/M metagenome (GOLD analysis project Ga0326597, IMG submission 203789) | Soil microbial communities from uranium-contaminated site in the Upper Colorado River Basin, Wyoming, United States - RVT100D185 | ecosystem: Environmental > Terrestrial > Soil > Contaminated >... | reverse complement strand
TTTTTCCAGCGCCAGACCGAAGGGGATCATGCCTCCCAGAGTGATGATGGTCGGCCAGTTGATGTTGCTGTAGGCATCCTGCAGGTTGATGCAGCCGAAAAGGATGGTCAACATGGCCGCCAGGGGGATGGAAACAGGCGGGGAAAGCAGCCCGGTCATCGCGGTGAAGATGATGCCGAGCAAAAGCGCGATGGTCAACAGGGCCTTGCGCCGGCCGATGGCCGGTATCGATTTTTGGCCGAGCATAATCAGGCTGGGGTTGCTCTTCAACCGGGGGAGATCGTCGATGTTGCCCAGCAATAGCAGATAATCGCCGAACTGAAGGGGGATTTCCGACGGGCGACTGCGGATCGTCGCCCCGTGACGGGAGATGCCCATCAGGGTGAAACGGTAGAAGCGGTTGAAATCGACCTGATCCAGGGTCCTGCCCTGGTAAGAGGCGTTCGGCGCCAGCAGCGCTTCCACGGTAACCAGGTTGACGCTTTGCAGGGCCTCGGGGCTGATCTTGACCTCCGCCTTTATTTGGAAATCGGTCGTCTTGAGCAGTTCCTGGATTACCTGGGACGTTCCTTCCACGATCAACACGTCCCCCGGTTCCAGCCGGAACCAGCGGGGAATCCGCTGATCTCCGCGGAGGACCTCCACCACCGACATGTCGTTGCGCCGGGACCAGGGCAGGTCCGCCACCGTTTTTCCCACCGTGGAGGAGTCCACCGTGACCACGGCTTCGGCCAGATACTCCCGGTCCCCCTCGTCAAATTCGTCAGGGAGAACGGCGGTGGGCAGCACCTTCCTGCCGATGGTGACCATGTAGAAGGCGGACGCCAGGAAAATGACCACGGCCATGGGCGTGAAATCGAAGAAACCGAGGCCCTCGCCGGTATACTGCCGATGAAAATCACTGATGAGAATGTTGCTGCGCGTGCCTATGAGGGTCCACTGCCCCCCCAGAAGGGACCCGTAGGCGGCGAACATCAGGTAGCGGGAGGGAGAGAGATTCCGTTCTTTGCAGACCGTCAGGATCAGAGGCATGAACACCAGGACTGTTGTGGTGTCATTGACGAACATGGAACAGAGAGTGGTCATGGTGAGGATGGTCAGCTGCAGCAGCCATTCTTTCACCGCGGTGGCCCGGAACAGCCGGGCTCCGGCCCATTCCGCCGCGCCGGTCTGGACCAGCGCCCCGCCAAAGACGAACATCGCGGCGATCATGATCACCGCGGAACTGCCGAAACCGGAAAAAGCCTCCCCGTAGGTCAGGATCCCCCGCCACTTGCCATCCGGATGGGGCCAGGGCAGCATCACGGAGAGGAGAACCAGGACAGCGGTCAGTTCGTAGGGAAGTCTCCGGGTCCAGAAAAGATAGATGGAAGTTGCCAGGATCACTCCCAACGCCACGTATTCGGCCATCGTGGACCTCTCAGCCTTTGCCGGCGGCGAAAAAAACCCCTCGGTCCGTCGCCGGGACCGTGGGGTGACGTACTATCCCACATAAAGGAATGTCGGGGCCTCTGCTCAGCAGGCAGGTTGGGGTGAATCGTTTTGCCGGGACCGGAATTACCGGATTCCCTCGCACCAGAAATTGATGGCTGATTTTCCGGAAGAAACGAATCAGTGTTTCTTGAATGTCAGGCAGTCTGGTTCGCCGCTTTTCATGCCGACGGTGATCTTGGATGCGGTGCACTCGAAGTCCTTGTTGAAGCTGCAATCTGCCGTTTTGCAGGCCCCCACCCCGGCCGTCGCGCTCTTGACGCCGCCGTGGGTGGAGGATTGGAAAAAGGTGTCGCAAACAGGTTGATCGGGATTTTCCCCGATGGTAATGGCCAGCGCATGGCAGGCTTTGCCGGTATTGTAGGCACAGTCGGAGACGGTACAGTCCGATACTTTAGGCATTTCCATGGGTATAGCCTCCTTTTTGCCTACCGTGCAGAAACCCTCGTGCTTCGACATTATCAGGGGCCGGACCTCTGTCAAGGGGCGGTGTTGGTTCTTTTCTCTCCGGTGTCACGGCGATCTCGCGACGCTAGCGAAAAGGGCTTTGATGTTCAGATCTGGCCCATTGAAAATGGCAAAGATAATGGTTTATCATGGGTTTTGGTCTGCACGTTTAAGGTAAAATCATAGATTTTCGACACCTGAAAGATGCTTTCGGGAAGGATTGCCATGGAACAGGAGACACCGACATTTCGGGGACATACCGTAACGGTCGAAGGGTTGAAGTTGTACTGTCGCATCGGCGGCACGGGGCCCCATCTGCTGATGTTGCATGGTTTTACCCTGACTGGCGAACAATGGCTGCCCCTTGCGGGGGATTTCACCTCCGGGCACACGGTGGTGATCGTCGATCTCCCCGGCCACGGGGGCTCGGAGCCCATGCCCGGTGCCTTCAACTTTGCCGTGACGGCGCGGCTGATGCACGGGCTGCTCGATGAATTGGGCGCGAAAACGGCTTGCGGCATCGGTCACAGCGCCGGCGCCTTCGTTCTGCTGAATATGGCGGAAAGGCAACCGGAGCGAATTTCGGCCATGGTGCTGATCGGCGGAGCGCACTTCATCGGACAGGAAGCCAGAAAGGTGATGCGACAGGAAAGATTCGAACTGCTGGGCCCGGCTGAACGGGAATTTTACCGGCGGCTTCATCCTGGCGGGCTGGAACAGGTGGAACGCATCTTTCGGCAGTACAACGGGCTGGCCGATAACCGGGAAAGTATCTCTACCGGGGCGCTGGGAGCCTTGCCGGTGCGGACTCTGCTGGTGTGGGGCGACAGGGACCCCTATTTTCCCCTGGAGGTGGCCCTTGAAATGTACCGCGCCCTGCCCAGGTCCGCCCTGTGGGTGGTCCCCGGACAGGGGCACACCCCCTTGTGGGAAAATCTGGGCGGTTCGGCGGACACAGCCCGGATTTTTCCGACGATTGTCGGAAATTTTTTCAGTGAAGGGGGCAGGGAGATCCGTCGGAAGGGTTCCGGTCCCTGAAGGGCACACAACTTGCTATGAATGCTCGGGAATGGTTGGCCCGGATCATTCATGAAGACTTCCGCCGCCTCGGGCGGCAGTAGGGCGGACCTTTTACGACGCTACCAAGGATGATTTCATGGCAAAAATTGACGGACTGTTCAAAATTTTGAAGGAAAAGGGGGGGTCCGATCTGCACCTTTCCCCTGGCAATCCGCCGTTGATTCGCGTGTCGGGAGAACTGGAGCCGATTTTCGATCGGCCCATCGGCCACGAACAGAACAAGGCCCTGCTTTACGAGATCATGAGCGAAGAGCAGCACCGGATCTTCGAAGAGACCCGCGATCTCGACTTCGCCCACGAAGTGCCGGCCCTGGATTCCCGCTTCCGGGCCAACATCTTCATGGGCCGTCTGGGAATCAGCGCCGTTTTCCGGATAATTCCCGCCAAGATTCTTACTGCCGAGCAGCTCGGGCTGCTTCCGTCCGTGCTCAATTTCACCAAGTTTAAAAAGGGCCTGGTCCTGGTCACGGGGCCGACCGGCAGCGGCAAGTCGACCACTCTGGCGGCGATGATCGACCATGTCAACAAAACCCGCAAGGAGCATATCCTTACCGTCGAGGACCCCGTCGAATTCGTCCACGTCAGCCAGCAGAGCCTTATCAATCAGCGGGAAGTGGGGCGACATACCATGTCTTTCGCCGCGGCCCTCAAGGCGGCCCTGCGGGAGGACCCGGATGTGATCCTGGTCGGCGAAATGCGTGATCTGGAAACCATCGAACTGGCCATTACCGCCGCCGAGACCGGGCACCTGGTTTTCGGCACCCTGCATACCAACAACGCCGCCAAAACCGTGGACCGGATCATCAACGTCTTCCCCACCAGCCAGCAGGAGCAGATCAGAGCCATGCTCGGCGAGTCTCTGCGGGGGGTAATCGCCCAGAACCTGTTGAGAACCGTGGACGGCAAACGCTGCGCCGCCCTGGAAATCCTCTGCGTCACCCCGGCGGTAGCCAACCTGATCCGCGAAGGCAAGACCTTCCAGATTCCCTCGGTCATCCAGACGGGGAAAAGCCACGGGATGCAGATGATGGACCAGTCCATTCTGGATCTGTTGACGTCGGGGAAGATCTCCCGCGATGAGGCTCTCAAATTTGCGACCAACAAGGCTCTGTTTCAGGGAGGTTGACGAGAGATGATGATTGACCAGAAAATTGACAAACAACGACGGGCCGTCCTGTTTACCCTCGCGGACGGCAGCGAGGTGGCGGGGGAGGTTTTTCTCAGGCTTTACGAAGCCCATCGACCGGGGCCGCAGCGGGTGGGAGAACTGCTCAACGGGGAGGATGGGTTCATTCCCGTTGCCACGGCCGACGGCATGGTTCATCTCAACGTGCACAACATCGTTACCGCGCGGACTTCGGCGGCGGTGGAATGGGATAACCTGGAAGAACTGGGGAAAAAATACGCGGTGCGAGTCACCACCCGGTTAGGGGAAATCACCGGGGAGATGTTCGTCAACCTGCCCGAGGAAAACTGCCGGGTAAGCGACTATCTGAGTCGGCCGAATCGATTTTTTCAGGTTTTGGTCCCCGATTACGTTCTTTACGTCGGGGCGCGATTCATCCTTTTCGTCCGGGATTAGCTGATTCGTCCCACCACAGAGATAAATGGAAAAGAAAAAGCCCGGCATGATTGCCGGGCTTTTTTCGTGGTGCGAGACATGATTGGTGTCTTCGGAAAACTCGTATCGTAGGATGGCTAAGCAAAAATTTCGTCCTACAAGGCTTGGTGTTTTTTCAGGGGCGAAGGCATACATCAGTATGTCGAGTTCCTGAAAAAATGCCGTAACGCCGTAGGGCGGACTTTTTGCGACGCCATCACTGCAGGCATTGCAGCAGTCCCATGGCCCACTGGCAGGAGCCGCACGGTTCACTGCTGGCGAAACAGTCGTGCTCGAAATCTTCATTCTGCACCAGGTCGCAGGGGGCGACGCAGCAGTTGGTGCAATAGGGATAATCGAAGGTCACCACATTGCGCCGGAATTCTGTAAAGGCCTGGTCGTTCCAGATCTCCAAAAGGGGTCGCTTGCTCAGTTGGCCGAATTGCTTGGGTTTGACCAGCCGGTCCCAGTCGTTGATGAAGCAACGGTACTGGTGCCAGAGCAAATAACAGGGATGTACTCCGCCGTCCCAGGAGACGAAGGCCGATCCGCCGGTGACGAAATCGCATTTGCGTTCATGGCGCGGGGTGGCGGCCGGCAGGTTCAGGCGCACGCCCAGTTCGTCGGCAATCCGCCGGGCCTCGCCGAAAACATCTTCAACTTCGGCCATCAGGCCGGCATCGCGCTGCAGTAAATGCATGACGTCCATGAAAATGCCCATCTCCCGCGCTTCGGCGCGCATTTCCCCGACCAGGGCGTTTACCTGGAAAATCCGCTGGTCCACATCCAGGGAAAGCAGCCTTTCTCTTTCCCACGCCATGTAATCGTAGAGATAAATATCCAGGCCCATCCCGGCGAGGCGCTTGCGCCACTTGTCAAATAGCTGTACCGCCACGTCGCTTGCACTATGATAGGCCGTCTGCCCGATATGGGAGGCATCGTAGGGCAGGGCGTGGGAGACGATGAAGAAATCCGCACCCCGCTCGGCGACCCAGCGCACGGTGTCGGGCAACTGGCGGAAATTTTCCCGCATGGCGACGAATTCCGCTCCGACCTTCAGTCGGCAACCTGGCTGCCCCCGGCGTGCTTCGGCCAGTACCCGGAAGGCCTGGTCCATGTCGCTCAGATCTTCTCCCTCACGTACCTTGCTGAAGGTTTCGGGGCGCACTCCGTCCACCGACAGGCAGATGCGGTCGAGTCCCCCTGAAACAAGGCTGTTCGCCGTAGCCGTATCCAGCAGCAGGCCGTTGGACTGGAAGCCGATCCAGCCCGAGTCGGGCATGGTCCTCCGCGCCCGTTCCACCCATTCGAGCAGGTGCGGATGCATCAGTGGTTCACCGGTGCCGTTGAGGACCAGCGATTCGAGATGGGGAAAGGCCGGTTCCAGTAAGGCGAAGGTTTCCCGACTCATGTCGCCGTCAATGACCCGGCTGTCTTTAGCCTGCTTCACGCACATGGGGCAGCGCAAATTGCAATGGGTGGTTGTTTCGACGAACAGCTTGCTCGGGTATTCCCGGAAGGCGGCCTCCACTTCGGTGGCAGCGGCTTTGGCAGGTTTGTGCAAATCCATTTTCATCACTAGTTCAATACTCCTTCCGCCGGAACATTCCTGTTGACAATTGACTGTCAGGATAGCGGGGATCTTACCGGAAAACCTTGATCCAGGGCAAGAACAGGAAAGAATTCAGCGTGGGGAGAGAGGAAATGCCATGGCGGGTCGCAGCAGCGGATCAATAGCGGAAGTGCTTGATTTTTTCACCCTTTTCCTCGATTTCGGTCATCGCTTCGATGCCGATCTGCAAGTGGATGTCGGTCCATTCCCTGGAAACCATCTCATCCATTTCTTCGGTTTTGATCCCTTCGGGGGTCAAGGGGAGGTCGGAGATCAGCAACAGCGCTCCCCGGGCGATGGCGTTGTAATGGCCGACGATGAACAGGGTGGCCGTCTCCATGTCGATGGCGATACAGGTCATTTTCTGCAGACGCTTCAAAAAGGCCTGGTCGTGTTCCCACAGCCGGCGGTTGGTGGTGTAGACCACTCCGGTCCGGTATTCGTGGCCATGAGCAACAATCTTTTCCGAAACAAATTTATGCAGCTTGAAGGAGGGCAGGGCGGGTACTTCGGCAGGGAAATAATCATTGGTCGTCCCCTCGCTGCGAATGGCGGCGATCGGCAGGATGAAGTGGCCGATTTCCGCCGATTGTTTGAGGCCTCCGCATTTGCCCAGGAGCAGAACACCTTTCGGACTTCTTGCGCTCAGCAGATCCATGATGGTGGCGGCGTTGGCCGAACCCATGCCGAAATGCACCATGGTCAGGCCATGGGAGTTGGTGACGGCAGGCATCGGCCTGTCCAAACCGCGAATTTCGGCATTGAATCGTGCGGCAAAACGGTTGAGATAAGTGCGAAAATTGGTCAGCAAAACATAATCCCCGATCTCGTCCAGAGTCAATCCGGTATAACGGGGCAGCCAGTTTCGGGCAATCTCCAGTTTTTCGGTCATTGGCGAGTCGTCCTCCTCCGATTCATGTCAGAATAATCCCCCGGCGCCCCGGACCGCCGGGGGGGAGTCCTGCCGTCATTCATCCTGCGATTCCGGCTTGTTGCGCAGGGCGGCCCGTTTGATGTTGAGCAGGTGCCGGTAATTGATGTTGTCGGTCGTCACGTTGCCGCCGGCGGTGCCGCAACCCAGGGTCATGGAGGGCACCAGGTCGTTATACAGTTGCCCGACGGAACCATGGGCCGAGGGGGCGTTCAACACCACCCGGTTGGCGGGGACGGCCAGGGAAAATTCCCTGAGCACCTCATCGTTGTGGGAATAACAGGTGGCGGTGTGGCCGGCGCCGCCGAACTCGAGCTGCCTGATGCAAGTGGCAATGGCCTCGTCTTTGTCTCTGGCTACCATGTATCCGAGAACCGGCGAGAGTTTTTCGTGACTCAGCATGTCTTCCGGGCCGATTTTGGCGACATTCAGCGGCACCATGAGCATCTTGGTGTCGTCGGGCACGTCGAAGCCGGCCAGTTTGGCGATTACCTGGGGTGACTGGCCGACGATTTTCTGGGAGGGCACCCCTTTTTCGGGATCGAACATGATCTTGGCCAGCTTGGCTTTTTCTTCCTCGCTGCAGATATAGGCGCCCCGTTCGTTGAACAGTTTGAGGGCCTTTTCCGCCACCTGCCGGTCGTCGAAAATCACGCTCTGGTCGGCGGAACACAAGGTGCCGTAATCAAAGGTCTTGGAGGCGATGATGTTGTTGACCGCCATGCTCAGGTTGGCGGTTTTTTCCAGGTACACCGGTACGTTGCCCGGGCCGACCCCAAGGGCCGGATGCCCGGATCGGTAGGCGGCCTTGACCATGGCGCCGCCGCCTGTGGCGATAATCAGGTTGGCTCTCGGATGGGTGATCAGCAGGTTGGTCGCCTCGATGGAGGGTTCCTCGATCCACTGGATGCAGTTTTCCGGGGCCCCGGCGGCCACGGCGGCATCGCGCATGATCGTGGCGGTGGCGGCACTGCACTGCTGGGCACGGGGATGAAAAGCGAAGACGATGACATTGCGGCCTTTCAGGGCGATCAGGGATTTGAAAGCGGTGGTGGAAGTCGGGTTGGTGGTCGGCGTCACGGCCACCACAATGCCATAAGGCTCGGCGATTTCCATGATGCCGTCCTTTTCACTGATGATGCCCACCGACGGCTTGTCCTTGAGATATTCGTAAACGAGATGGCAGCCGATGTGGTTTTTGATCACCTTGTCTTCGACCTTTCCCATCCCCGTTTCTTCCACCGCCATTTCCGCCAGTTTTCGCTCGTTGGCCGTACCGGCTTTATCCATGGCAGCGATGATGCGATCGACCTGTTCCTGGTTGAATTTTTTGAACTCGCCAGCCGCTGTCCGGGCTCTGGTGATCAGCTCATCGATTTTCGATTTGACGTCTGACATGACTGATCCTCCTCATGGGCTTTGTTCGAGTGGGTTGGGACCCGTTATCTTTGAGTCGCAAGGGCGAGCAGGGATTGCCGCGTGGCCGGGACCGATTGCCGGCGCTCACCCTCGATATCTATTCAATCGTCCCCCAAAATGAATCGAGAGGGTTTTTCCCTGAGCATTTTCAGGAAAAAGCGGAAAGACCGGAAGCTGGAAAGAATGAGGGCCGTGCCGATTCCGGAATAGAGGATGGCCAGATGCGGCCTGGAAATGGGAGCCTGACGGAGCAGCCGTCCCAGGGAGATCATGATAAAAACCAGAATATAGCTTTTCCAGGGGAAAACGGAAAACAGGCAGCGCCGGCCTTCCATGGGCAGAATCCGTTGGAGGTTTTTGTCGGCAATTCCCAGAAAACCGAAATGGTGGATGACCATGGCGCAAAAAAACCCCACGGACAAATATCCCAGTATGACCGCGGGCGGTTTGTCTCCAAGCCAGTTGGCCGCCAGGGAATCAAGCAAGATTCCCGTGCCGAGCCAGATGGTTCCGGCCGTCAGCACCAGGACACTGGCTGGAACCGCCGGTTTCCACTTTTCGAGAAAGGATTTTGTACTGGCCATAAGGCATCCTGTTTGATGGCGTCGCAAAAACTCACCTACTGCTGCGTTGCTGCAATTGCTCTCGTCACTACGGCGTACCTGGGTACGCCTCATTCCTCGACCTTGCGCGCCTTGCATTTGGCGCTTTTTGCTTAGCCATTCACTCTTTTTTGATGGCCGGGTCTGCATCGGTTCATTCACTTAAGCATACGATATTTTTGTCCCGGCACCAAGTCCGGGTTCCGGACCCGGACAGGGAAACACGCCGGGACGTGAATTCTGTGGCGGCCCCTGATTTCTTCTGTATAATGAGAACTTCTGTGAAAAGGTGATCGGATGCCGCCCGTGTTGTTGCGGGCTTGCAAACCAACAGGATAAGGGAGGAGCAAATGGAAAAGGATCAATTTATTCTCTTCAGCGGGGGCGCCAATGGAGCGGAATCTGCTTTTGGCGCTAATGCGGAACGTTTCGGTATCGAAGAGGTCAACTTCACCTTCGAGGGACATGCCCTGGTTCGCCAGCGTGGCCTGCGATTTCTGACCCACGAAGATTTGAAAAATGGCGATTTCAGCTTGGAATATGTTTCCCGACTGCTGAACCGGCGATATTCCGAAAGCAAGACCATCCGCAAGATTATGCAGAGCATCTGGTACCAGATCAACCACGGCCAGGAAATATACGTTATCGGGGAAATCCTGGCTGATAAAACCGTCAAGGGCGGCACTGGCTGGGGTGCTGAATTCGCCAAACTCTGCAATAAGCCGCTCTGGGTTTTCGATCAGAAACGGGATGGCTGGTTTCGGTGGAATGAGTCCGACTGGGTGCCCTGTGGTCCGGGCGATGAGCCGGTTATTCGCCACATTCATTTTAGCGGGACAGGCACGCGCTATCTCGAAGAGAACGGTCGCAAGGCCATCGAGGAATTGTTCGCCCGTTCCTTCTCCTGACGGCAGGTTACCCGACAGTTTTAAAAGCCGGCAACGCCGTATGGGAATCCCACGGTTGCCGGCTTTTTTTCTGCTTTGCCGAGAATATATTTGGACATGGCCCCGGTTTTGCTTTTCCCTTGGCAAAACAATTAATCCACTTTGCGATAAAGGATGAGATTCCATGTCCGAACTCAGCGAACAGCAGGTCATCCGTCTGGCGATGAGCCCTCTCTATGTCATCTATGCCGTGGCCTCGGCGCAATTCGCCCCGGAGAAAATCACCCGGCGGCAGATTATCAAGGCGGTCGAGTATGGCCTGACCTGCGAGCAGAGCCTGGGCGAGAGAATTTTTGAACTACTGAAAATGAATCTGCATGGATTTTATGCAAGATTTCCCCGGGAGTTCCCTGAAAGTTTCGTTGAGACCTGCCTTCAGGAATTGGCAACCGTCAGGCAACTTCTTGGAGAAGCCGGTCTGCCGCCGGAAATGACCGCCGATTTTAAATGCTCACTGCGGCGTTTGGCACGGTTCGTCGCGGCAGGGTCGATTTTCGGGCCGGATGTTCCCGCGGCCGCCATGGAGATACGGGCCGAAAAAATCGGCGCCATTCTCGAATAATCCGGGGGAAAAAACAAAACTGGCGTTTTCTCTCAGGTTATTGGTAGAATCCTTCGGAAATACGGAACCTTTTTTAACTGCAAACCAGAGAATCACCTCCAGATGGACCATAAAAACCTGCTCGAACAGCTTGAAAAGCTGGACCCTGGACTTGTTCTT
>Ga0326597_10013238_pt1 | contig 10850 bp, 23 predicted proteins | sample RVTome_12_FD_203789 | JGI IMG/M metagenome (GOLD analysis project Ga0326597, IMG submission 203789) | Soil microbial communities from uranium-contaminated site in the Upper Colorado River Basin, Wyoming, United States - RVT100D185 | ecosystem: Environmental > Terrestrial > Soil > Contaminated >... | reverse complement strand
ACGCGGGTAGTACCAGAGCTTGGCGTGGGATTTGCCGGACGGATCGATCGTGCCGCGCGAGTTTTTGAACGCCCACTGCCATAGTCGGGCGTAGCGCTCTGGCGTTATCGGGGACGAGAGCGGGAGGATGAGGCGGAAGTGGGCCTTGCCGATGGCGTGCGAGTAGGAGGAGTGGGCGAGTCCGAGCCACGGCCAGTCCGAGAGCCAATCTGGGATCTCGTCTTCGTGAACTTTGCCATCGACGTCGAGGACGAGTGCGGTGATGGTCTCGACGGCTGCGGCTGTGCGTCCACCGCGGGCGTGGAGTGTGGTCGGCATGAAGGCGGGGCCGTCCTTGAGTCCGATTTCCGGGGTGGCGAAGCGGGCGGCGAAGTCATCCCATTCCTCCTCCACCGGCGTGGGCGTCCGATCGGAATGGTTGCGCACGGTCGCGTAGCGGAAGAGCACGGTCGATCCCTCCCCTGGCATCCTCGACTGAGCGGGCGAGGATGTAGACTCCGCCCATGGACTCGATCATCCTACGGTAGTTCTCTTGGTGTTTCGTTGGCCGTCCCGTTGCGGACTTGACCTCGATTTCGAGGCGGCGGCCGTCCGCGAGGATGCCGGTGATGTCGGCCTGGCCTGGGACGCCGAATCGAACAGGATGACCGTCTGCGGCGAACGCGACACCGGTGTTCATGCGCCAGAGGCGTAGGCGCGGGTCACGTCCGAGGTCAAGCAGGATCGCAGTCTGGATCGCTCGTTCCGACTCGGGCATGGGCCGCCGATGCTACATCACGAGTCGACGGAAGTCCCCTGTTTTCTGATCCAAGCGGCGAAGTCCGCGAGCTGGCGCCAGGTGGCCATCCACGGGGGGACGCCGATCGTGTCGCGGAAGAGATCCTCGCCGAAGATTCGAGCGATGCCTTCCGCGGTCATCGTTTCGATTGGGCGGTAGTGGAGGCGTTCGATGTGGTAGAATCGCGGCCACTCGCCAAAGCGGTCCTTGTATTTCCAGCGAGCCCAGCCGATCTTGTAGCCGTTCATCGACGCGCGCTTGACGAGGGCCTCGTAGACGCGCTGCGGGCGGTCCGCCTGGTCCATCTCGACGAGAACGGCATCCTCGGTCTCCGGCTCTTCACGCTCGGCGGTCGCGAACGCCACGCCACACTCGGGACAGATGCGGCAGGATGACGGCACAACGGCGAAACAGTTCTGGCAGACCTTGATCGACGGGATGCCGCTCGAGGCCTTCGTCACGCCGTCTTCGAGGCTGTAGGCGCACTCATCGGTCGGCAGTCCGTGCCGGTCTACGCATCCGGCGTGGTCGAGCAGCACCGGGAGTTCCTTGCCGGCGGCCGGGCGGAGAATCCGCCCGGTCATCTGGAGGTAGAGCGCGAGGGACTTCGTCGGCCGGGCGAGCACGCAGACGGCGGCGTCCGGGATGTCCACCCCCTCGGTGAGGATACCGTAGTTGCTCACTACGATGGTTTCCCCGGCGCGAAACCGGTTTAGGATCGCGGTGCGCTCATCCTTCGGTGTCGATGCGTCAAGGTGCTCGGCTCGGACGCCATCGAAGGCCAGGACCAGGTGTCGGCTGTGCTCGACCGAGGACGCGAAGACGATCGTTCGCCGCCCGTCCGCCTGTAGGTGCCAGTTCTCGACGACGTCGCCGATGAGCTTCGGGCGATCCATGCGCACGGCGAGCTGCCCGCGGTGGTAGTCACCGTGTACGGTGGGCAGATCGGCGAGGTCCGGCGGTTCCGGGGCAACGAACACGCGGGGGCGCATGAGGTACCCGTCGGCGATGAGCTTCTCTGGGGAAGAGATAGCGACGATCGCGCCGAAGCCGGCGGAGCCGAGGCCCTTGCCGTCGAGGCGGAACGGTGTTGCGGTGAGTCCGATGCGGCATGCATCCGGGTACCCGGCGATAAATGCTTGCCACGTGATGGCCCTGCTGTGATGGCAGTTGTGGACTACGAACCCGTCGGCGATGTATGCGCGACTGTTTTCGATTTCGAGATTGTAGACATAACCGTCCGGACACAGTCCTCCAAATGTTCCGTCGCCTGTCTGTTCTTGAATCTCAACACTGTCCACCCCAACCCACGCAACATGAATGAAGCGTAGCACCATGTCCGAGCTTGTCAATAGCATAGCTGGAATCCAGCCGCGCCGTGTCAGGAATGGATGCGATGGCGTGCATGGGATGGACGCGCCGCCTGCGTTCACGATCGCGATGGCCGAAGGCCTGCTTCGGAAAGTCCGTAGGACGCGGCCTGTACTGAGGATCATTCCAGGCCTGACAGTTTCGATTTTGTGTCGGCCGTCGATGATCGTCTCGGCCGGGAAGCACTCATCGACTACGATCAGGTCCGCCGGTGGCCGGTCGCGGTTGATGATCGTCTGCACGGATGCGACCTGCACGGGGAGCAGCGGATCGGGCTTGAATCCGGCCATGATGATCCCGGCGGTGACCCCGTGCTGCGCGAGGCGGTCGCGCGCCTGTTCGATCAGTTCCTTGCGGTGCGCCAGGAAGAGCACGCGGTGGCACTTGGCTACGGCGGATAGGATCAGGTGCGCCGCTACCGTGGTTTTGCCGCCCCCGGCCGGGATGACGAGGATCGGGTTGAGTTTCCATCCGGCGCGGAGGCGGTCGAGGGCTTCGACCTGGTAGGGGCGGAGTTCCTGCATGGGTTAGAACGGCGGCGTCTCGCCGGCGGGGATCTTGAGGTTCGCCGCCCGGCGGGCGCGCAGTTTGGCAGCGAGGGTGATCGTGTCCGCGTCCGAGAGTTGCTCGCGGACACCGGAGCCACCCTTCATCATGTCGTTCACGTACTTCACGCGGCGCTTCGTCTCACCGTTCCACTCGTGGTCTTCGATGACGACGCGGGCCTCTCGGCCGATGAGCAGCTCGGTGTTGTGGAGTTGCTTCATGTCCCACAAGTTGGCGTCCGGGTCCCATCCGAGAGCGCTGAGGGCGCGCGCGGCAAAGTCGAGGTTGTCGTCGGATTCGAAGAGCTGGTAGTAGGGGACCGTCTCGTCGCCGACATCGAAGACGATGCAGAGCTGGTCCTTGCCGGTACCGGTCCGGCCGAGCGTGGTCGAGACGACCTTTCCAATGCACGATTTCACGGTTGATTCTCCAGTAGGGTACGGAGGCGATCGACGGCTGACGCCAGCCGTTCGGGGAAATTCGTGTTGGCGTCGATGTAGGCGCGCGCCTGGTCGGCCTTGGCGCGGTTGGTGAGCTGATCGATGAGGCGGTCGGCTTCCTCGAGTAACGCCGTGCCGGACTCAGAGCGGCCGGCTTCGCGCGCGCGCTCGTAGTCGGGCCAGGCGCCGAGGCCGAACGGAAGCTCGGGCGGGAGGCCGTAACGGTTCTTCGCGTCCCATGCGGCTGATCGCTCGGTCTTCGCGACGCGTCGGCCGGTCGAGAGTCCCTTCGGACGTGCGCCCTTGTTTTCCTTGGTTGTATATTCCTCATAGGTCGCGAAGAGGATCGTGTCGGCCCATTCCTTGAGCAGCGCGGCGGCGCCCTTCGCCAGTTTCGTTTCGTAGCGCGCGTAATCCGGTCCGATCGGATTCGCGAATGACTTTATGGCCGCGTGGGCGAGGACGATTGCGCCCATGCTGCGTTCGGCGCGCAGGGCCTCGATCGCGGTGACGAGCCGGCGCCACTCTTCGACGGTGGCGACCCAGCCCTTCCCGTAGCCGGGCTGTTCGATGTCCGGCTTGCCGTTCCGCATCCATCCACGGTCCGCGCAGACGTGGGCGACTATGAGCGGCTCAACCCAGTCTGCCGTGTCGATTACGACAGTCTTGTAGTCGTGGGCATCGGCGCGCAGCCGCTCGATCGCCTCGAGAATCTCGGCGAAGCTGCGCGGCTCGGGAAAGGACGCAACGTCCAGCTCACGGATGCCGTCCTCGGCGGCGATGTAGATCGGAGACGGTGCACCGGCGGACCAGGAACTCTTTCCGACCCCCTCAACGCCGATTACCAGAACGCGATCCGGTGCCGGTCGTTTCCCGGTGCGGATGTTGGCGATCGACATGCGTGTGCCGTCGTTCTGGCAGAGCGCGGTGCCAATTTCGGATTCGAGCTTGGATCGGTCGTCAGTCATGCGTGGTCTCTGTGTGGGAAAGGAGCTCCCGGCCGGCGGGCGTAGAGTACTGGAGTGAGTCTCGTAAGAAAGCCGGCCGGGGCTCGTTCATTTCTGGTCTCTCGCGCGTTCCACTCGATCGCGCAGCACGCGGCAGGCGACAACCGCCTGTTCCATGAGCGCAGCTGTTTCCTTCGTCGGTTGCGGCGGCATCTCGTCGAGTGCGCCGACGATGGCCCCGAGATGGGCCAGGAGCGTGCGGCGCGCCCCGGTGTAGCGTGCCTGCGCCTCGGATTGATCGAGGCGCCGGATCATGGCTTGTTCGCCCGTGGGAACCCCAGGGCGGCCTCGATCGCGCTGGGGGGCGGGGGAGTTCCTGCGCTCACCATTCCCGGAGACGACCCTACTCCGCCTCCGAACCCTCCGGATGGCCCTCCGCCTCCGAACCCTCCGGATGGTCCTCCGGCACTGGACCTGCGTTCGAGTTGGCGCCGCGATCGGGCGAGCTCGGCTTCGACGACCTCGGACAGGATGATTGTTGTTGCGATCATGGAATCCGACTCCAATAGGCGTCATCAATCGCGGCACAGCGGCGGCACTGATCCTCCAGCGGCTCGGCCACGCCGGTGCAGTCCTCGTGACGGGTGGCCCCGTCGTGGTCGATGAGGTCGTCGGTGTCGTGGCACGCCCGGACGACCTCCGGCGAGATCCCGGCGCAGTCCGCGAGGAGGTAGTCGCCGCAGGCGGGGCACTCCTGGTCCCTGACCCAGACCCCAGGGGCGGGCGCGTCGCAGTGGGGGCAGCAGAGTGTGATCATGATCGCACCTCGTACTTTCCCTCGGTGGCGGCGTGCTTGTGGCAATCTGCGCAGGCCCAGACATCGCCGAGTCCATGCTGTCGTGACGTGATCGGCGCGTCGCACTCGCACCACTCGCAGTAGTCTGTCAGGCCCGCGAGCGCCCGCCGCAGCATGCGGGCGTTCTCCTCGAGGTCCTCGGCCAGCGCCAGGTCGGTCGGGGCGGCGTACGTCTCGTATTCCGCGCGCCACGTGCGCGCCATCCCCTCGAGCCATCCCGCGACCGCGTGGGCCGCGCTCACCAGGGGAGATTCTGTCTCGGTCATCGCTCACTCCTTTCCGGCCCTGCGGCCGTTCACCCGCGCCGACCAGAACCGGACCGCAACCCGCGCCGGCTCCGCTAACCTGACCCGCTGACCAACCTTAACCCTCGTCATGACACTCCTCCTTGGCCTCGTTTTCGCCTTCTTCGGCCCAGTGTCCGAAACACACGGGGAGGCCCCGCGAGTTCGTGCGGGTCGCCACCTCGTCACATCCCTCTTCGGCGCACGTCGACTCTCGCATCTCATCCGTCATCGCTCATTCCTTTCTCCGGCCACAGGAGCACGGTGAACGCCCAGCATGAAAGCCGGGACCACCGGCAAGAAAAGCGAGACCGCATGCAAGTCATGGGGCCCAGGCCCCAGGAGCTGCTCAAGTCGTGAGATGACCGCACGGCGTTCATCTTCGTATCGCTCACAGTCCTCCCACTCGGCCTCGCGCCACCGGCGCGCTTCTTCTGCATCCATCATCGCTCCTCCTCCCACTCGCCGATCAGCACCACCCAACCGAGACCACACGCTATGATCCGTCCACGCCCCCGACACTCCGCCAGCGCGCGCTCCGCGTCCGACCGCTCGGGGTGGAAACTCCACGTACCGCTCATCACTCACTCCTGCCGGCCCCAGGGGCGCGGCTCGATCTGCCATCATGCTATACTCCTCTTCGACCGATTCAAGAAATATCTCCAGACTTTTTTGCTGATGGCCTGCAAAAATCTCTTGATATCTTTCCGGGAGGCGAGTATACATCATGGGACGGACAGTGATGCCGAGAAACGGAAGAAACCTCAAACTCGGAAAGGCGCTCCGGGACGCCAGATTGGCCGCGGGGCTCACGCAGGCCGCCCTGGCGCGGGCCAGCGGGATCACCCAGGAGACGGTCTCCCGGGCGGAGGCCGGCCAGGTGCTGTCCGGGCGGCTGCTCTTCCGGATCGCCCGAGCCCTCGGGCTGCCGATCCGGCTCGGAGAACAGGAGGTTTCGCGATGACGATCGAACTGACGACGGACGAGGTGGAGTGGATTCTGCATGCGATCGAGACGCGCCGGAAGGTGCTGACCGAACGGACGGGGCCGGCCGCGAAGTGGGAGCGCCACGTGATGGCACTGATCGAGCGGACGATCGGACGGATCGAGCCATGAAAGCCGCCTGCGTGGTGATCGGCGGCCTTTACGAGGCCAAGGTGTCGGGACGGATCGCAGTGGTCCGGATCGTCTCAGCGTACGAGCGGACGACGCTCAGCGGCCACGTCCTCACCGGCTGGCACGCGATCAACACGGCCACGCGGCGCGCGGTGGACATCCGGAGCGCCCAGCGTCTGCGGCGCGCACTGATCCCTAGTCGCGAGTCCGACCGGGTGCTCATCCTCGGGGCCAGGTGCCGCCCATGAGGCTATTCTGGTCGCAGCGAGTGGGCGGCGGTGGATTCCGCCTCGGGGGTGGTCTCGGCCGGCTCGGCTGCCTGTCGGTGGTGATCGTCGCCTGTCTGGTCGCCTGGGCGCTCCTGCCGGACGACCCGGTGCCGATCGCTCCGGGAGAGCGCGAGATAGAGATTCCACGGCGGCGGGACAGCGGCCCTGCGCCCGTGCCGCTCGTTGCGGGTCACGGGAACCTTCCAACTGTCGAGGTCCCGCCGCCGGTGGATTTGGACACTGCCCTGGCAGCGATCCTCGCCGGCATCGCAGATCACCGGGCCGCCGAGACGGTGCGCCTCGCCGCCCGGGGCTACCACGGGGCCGAACTGCTCGACATGCTCGCGGCATCCAATGCCGGGCGGACGCGCTGCGCCGTCGACGTCTGGGCGTGGCTCGTCGCCGCCCGCGGCGAGCGCGGGGCCATCGCCGCCATCGACGCGGCGCGCGCGGCCGTGCTGGCGCGGCATCCGAAGATCCTGCCCGCCCCGGGGTGCCTTGGGTCGGGCGTCCAATCGCAGATGTTCGATCTGTTCTGGAGGTAGGATGGACCTCTGCAAGACCTACCTCGGCGACGCCGTGTACGCCGACGTTGACGAGCGCGGCATCGTCCTCACGACCGAGAACGGCGTCTGCGCTACGAATCTCATCGTGCTCGATCCCGAGGTCGTCCTCGAGCTTGAGCGTTTCGTCGCTGCCTGCCGGAAGGCAGGGATCATTTCTCAGAGGAGGTCCCACGCATGATCCGCACGTTGATAGCTCTCGCCGCCTTCGCCGCCTTCGCCGGCGCCCAGACGTTCACCGTAGGCGGCGCTCTGCCTGGGGGCCAGTCCGTGTCCGTGACCGCGCATGAGAACCAGGGATCCTCCGTCGCCGCGGTGGTGATCGTGGACGGCGTATCCTGCGCTCTTGAACTCGCGCACCGCCACACGACGCCGCAGGGGTACCGGCACTACTCCGGCGTCTGTTCTGACGGCACGAAGGTCTCGCTCCTCCTCGGGCACTCTGAGGGGCCGATCGGTAGCGCGTCGAACGGGAGCGGATCGGGCACGCTCACGCCGGGAGCAGTGCAGACGTGAATAATCATAATGAGAAACGCTGCTCGCACTGCGATGAACCGTTGGGCGTTAATTACACCATCATTACCGTTTCAGTATGCATCAATGGTGATATAGGTCAAGGATCAACAGTGACCAAGGTGTTCTGCGGGCCGCTGTGCCAGGTAAAATACCTTGAGTTTTTGTTAGTGATGTCAATGAAGATGGCGGCAATATGAAAACTATCGTCGTATTCGCCGATCGCGCGGTCAAAGTCGAGGAGGGGACGGTCGAACGCCTTACCTCGCCACCGGTCGAGGTCGAGCTGCGCGACGGGCGCCTCCGGGTCGAGCACCTCGGGACGTACGAGTACACGCCGAGCCCGCCGCACGCGATCGGGTTCGTCTGCATCGACCCGCCGGCGGAGCCGATCTACTCATGGGGGACGCACCCGGGGCCGGACGGATACCTCCTGGGATCGAGCCCGGCGATCCGGCACCCGCGAGTACCTGACAGCGGTGAGGCTCACTATCTCGAACCCGGGCAGGCGTGGCTCTGGGACTTCGATGAGCGGTACGCGAAGGTGCCCGACCTGACCGCGGCGCGTAGCCGGCACGGGCGTCCGTCCATAGGCGAGCCGCGGATCGAGCGTGCCCGCGCGCTCTGGACCGGATCGGCCGCGTCGCTCTCGTGGGAGACGCCGGCGCCGCGCCGTGACGTCGGCTGGTGGATGTGGTGGTACCACCAGCGGCACCAGTACGGAGCGAAGCCGCGATGGGACGGTTACTACTACCTCGGCGGCTGCCCCGGGCCGGAAGGGCAGACGAACTGGCACTACGACGGGGTCTGGCATTTCTTCAGGAATTGGCTCGCCACCGGCGACCCGGTCGCCTGGGCGATGGCCTACATGACGGCGCGGCACGTCGCCTGCGCAGGGATGGTCGGCGGGCGGCAGCGGTACGAGAAGGGGTCGCGCGTCGGAGACTTCTTGCCACCGCAGCCGTCGCACCAGTGGTCCCGCGGGCTTCGGGCTGTCGCCGAGGCGTCGCAGGACCCGTTCCTCATGCGCCGCGTGGCGGAGGTTGATCGGTGGCTCGTGGGCGCGCCGATTCCGTGGCAAGGATTCTGGGGCTCGCGGCAGCTTGCGTGGACGTTGCGGGAGCGGCGTCTGGCAGGACTGGTGTCCGAGTGGATTCCAGAGGCGTTGAACTATTGGCGCACGGATCATTTCGAGAACCGCGGTTACTCCGGTGTCTACGCCGGATGCTACGACCCGTGGCAGGACGCGATCCTGCTCACGCAACTGGCTGCCGTAGGTGCGCCTGCGCCGCCCGAGTGGGTTACCAGCTTCCTCGATCGACACCTGCGCATCGTCGAGCGCGGCTACGTGCGCGCGGCCTACCGCGCTCACCCGACGATTCCGGCCGAGCCGCAGTGGGAATGGGGTCACCCGAGCTTGACCGCGTGGTACCTGCCGCTGCTCAAGGGACTCGGGCACCCGCTCTACGAGCCGGCGCGGCGCACCGTGGTTGACTTTCTCGGTGCGAACTGGCAGGACATCGATCGGCTTGCGTCGCTCGACCCCGGTGTGACGATCGGGGTAGACTCACACGCCTACGGGGCCGGGGCGATGAAGCTCTGGTCGTCGCAACTGCTTGCGATGGAGGATCTGTAATGAGGACGGCGGAGGAGATCATCGCAGAGGCGCGGGAGCGGGCGGCGGCGAAGGAGGCCGAGGACCTCGTGATGGATCTGTTCTCGTGGGCGGCCCGTATACGAGGTATTGAGCGCCACCACTACGATGCGATGCGAAGCGCAACGCTGGAAAAATCCCAGGCGTGGCTCATCAAGCGCGGCCGGATCAAGCCGGAGGAGTGCGCGTACCATGCCTGAGCCGGTCGGCTACGTCACGGTCACGATCCCGGGGTATGCTGTGATTTGGCTCCGGGATCTTCTGGTCGAGGCCAAACGAGAAGCGGAGAAGATGAGGGAGAGGTACGTGCAGGCGCACCGCGTGGCGATGGCTCGGAGTGCGGCGGAGATGTACGGGATCGTACTGGCGGCGTTGGAGGAGGCGAATCCATGAGCGACTGTGAGCGATGCCGGCGGCTGGAGGAGTCGTTGCGTGAGATGCGGGATGCCGCGGCCGCAATGATGCGGGTTATCGGGATGTCCGGTATGTTTGTCATTGACAACATGGAAACGGAGCTTAAGGCGAGTGGGGTTCGTTACGCCTTCGACAAGCGTGCTGGGGATCTCTTGGCTGAGACGTCATCGGCAGCGACGACGGAGGACGTGTCATGAGCGAAGACTACGGAGAGCCGTTGGTATTGACAGGCATGACCACCATGGCATCATCACGCCCCAGCAGTCTCATGACCGAGACCGTATGGGCTAGAGCCGTGGCATGCGTCAACGCCCTCGCCGGCCGCGACCCCTCGAAGCTGGCGGAGTTGGAGGAGGCAGCCGAGCAGGTCATCGTTGATTGCTTGTCCATCAACAGTCGCCTTGCCATTGCCCTTGCGGCCTTCCGGATGGAGGAGACGCAAGCACGCGATCGAGCGGCTGGTGATGGCCGTGAGGAGAAGGCATGAGTTTGACCAATGAGGAGCGCCGGGAGCGGGGGTGGACCTCGACGTCGGACTATGAGGACTGGTGGTCTCATGTTGGATTTGGAGGACGGGTTATTCGGTCACGAGTGGACGAGATCGAATCCTACGTGGACCTGCGGGTGGGTGAGGCGCTGGAAGATGCGGCCCAACAATTCCCCGAATACTCCAGTGAGATCCGCGCCATGAAGCCGAAGGGGAGCGATGGCCAGTCTCAAGGATGAACTGATCGCGATGGATGCCTGCTCCGAGGCCGTCGCTTGGATCGGTGATCGCACGCTTCCAGAGGCTTGGGCGGAATGCAAACAGCCAAGGTGGATGTTCTGGTGGCTGGGGCGTTGCGGCGTAGAGCGCCAAAAGCTCGTGCTCGCTGCGTGCGCCTGCGCTCGGTTGGCCCTGGCGCATGCGCGCGGCCCAGAGGCGTTGTTGGCTATCGAAGCCGCGGAAGGATGGGCTCGCGGCGCGATCGACATCAAGAAGGTGTACGCCGACGCCTACGCCGCCGCCTACGCCGCCGCCGCCTACGCCGACGCCGACGCCGTCGCCGCCAGGGCCGGCGGGTTGTGGCGTTGCGCCTGCATTGTGCGCGAGCACTTT
>Ga0326597_10013237_pt1 | contig 10850 bp, 10 predicted proteins | sample RVTome_12_FD_203789 | JGI IMG/M metagenome (GOLD analysis project Ga0326597, IMG submission 203789) | Soil microbial communities from uranium-contaminated site in the Upper Colorado River Basin, Wyoming, United States - RVT100D185 | ecosystem: Environmental > Terrestrial > Soil > Contaminated >... | reverse complement strand
CTCCACCAGGGAGTGGTGGTTGAAGGAGGACAGGATCACCCGCGCCTCCAGCCCGCGGGCCCGCACCAGCTTCACCACGGCCTGCACCAGCCCCGGGTAGGGTACGCGCAGGGTCTTGAGCTCCACGTTCACCAACAGCCCCGTGGGCGCCAGCAGGTCCAGCACCGTCTCCAGGGCCGGCACGGGCTCGCCCCGGTAGACCGGGCCGAACCACCCCCCGGCATCGAGCCGTTCCAGCTCGGCGCGCGTGAGCGCCCCCACGGGCCCCTGGCCGTTGGTGGTGCGCTCCAGGTGCTCGTCGTGGATCACCATGGGGTGCCCGTCGCGGCTGAGCTGCACGTCCAGCTCCACGCCGGCCGCACCGCTGCCCACGGCGGCCTTGAACGCCGCCAGCGTGTTCTCCGGGGCTTCGGCCGAGTGGCCGCGGTGGGCGAAGAGGGCAGTCATGGCGGAGGGCGGCGGGCCGGGTGACCCGTCACGCGGCAGGGCGGACGGCGCGGGCGGCGTGAAATCACGGAAAATATTGACTTTCCCCTCAACAGCCCATACATTGGCATCCGGGAAGGCCGCCCTGGAGTAGGAAGCGCCGCGGCTCTCCCCCCACCGTGCCCCCGGGTGCAAACGCTTGGACCTCGGTCAAAAGGGAATTTGCCATGGTCAATGATCTGATCGATGCCCTGGAAAACAGGGTTCATTCCGCTGTCGACACCATAGAGGTGATGCGCTCGGAAATCAACGAGCTCAAGGAGGAACGGCGCCTGCTCCAGGACAAGCTGCGGGAGTTGCTGGGCAAGATGGAACGCATCGAGAACGGCAACGGCAGCGCGGCCGCGGCGGACCGCCAGGAGGGCCAGGGCACCGCGCCGGCGTCCCCCTACGGGGCCGCGATCTCCCCTTTCGGACAGTCCGACTCGGATTTCTAGCGCCGGCCGTGCCAAGCGTCCACCCCGTCGCTCCGTGGCCTTCGCTGCGGAGCGGCCGGCGGTGTGGCGGCTTCCCATCGCATTTGCGGCCCGGTTCCGGTGTCCATGCGCCCTGCGGGGCGTCCCCGCCCTTGTTGCGCGCTCCTTACCCCATCGCCCGTTTCACGGCGCCTTTCCGGCGCAAGGACCGGCCTCCGCCACGGCACGTCTCCGCCGTGAGTTTCCCCATCCGTCCGGCGGCCCTCGCGGTGCTCGCCGTGGCTCTGTTGGCCACATTTCCAGCCGTGCCGGCCCGCGCCGCGGACGAGCCCGCCCGCGTGGTGGTGCTGCCCCTGGCCGACCGGCGGGCCCCGGAGGCCCCCGGCTGGCAGGGGGCGTGGCTGCGGGACGCGATCTGCGACGCCCTGCGGCGGGGGCGCCGCGCGGCCCTGGTGCCGCCCCCCACCGCGGAGTTGTGGGCCCGCCGCTTCGGGCTGGCGCCCGGCGCCGCGCCCGGCGAGGCGCAGCTCGTGCAGACCGGGGCGCGGGTGGCCGTCGCGGGCAGCTTCCAGACCGTGCTGGGGATCACCCGGGTGTACCTCGACGTGACCGGCCCCGACGCCCCGCCAGCGGCAGAGCGCGTGGCCGACCTGGACGCGCGGCGGGACGGGCCGCAGCAGGCCGCCACCCGCGTGCTGGCACTGCTGGTGCCCCTGCTGCCCGCTGCCCACGCCGCCGCGCCGCCCGCGCAGCCGGCGTCATGGGCGACGCTGGAGCGGTTCCACACCCTGCGCAGCGCCCCCCTGGCCCTGGACGACGCCGCGGCGGTGGAAGGTCGCATCGCCGCCCTGAACGCCTTCCTGGGCGATCCGGCCCTGGCGCCCGCTGCCGCGGCGGACCTGGCGCGGCTGCACCTGGTGCGGGGGCTCCGGCACCTGCCGCCCGGCGGCGAGCGGGAGCGGGCGCTGCGCACCGGCTTGGCCCTGGCCGCGCGGGCGGTGGAGGCGGAACCGTGGCACGATGGCCACCGGCTGCTCAAGGCCGAGCTGCACTACTTCCTCAAGGACGACTACCTGGCCCGCAGCGAGGCCTCCGTGGCGCGCCTGAAGAACCCGCTCAACGGGCGGGCCTACCTGGTGCTGGGGCTGGCGGCCGGGCTGTCCACCGGCGAGGCCAACGAGCACCTCAAGCAGGCCCTGGCCCTGGACCCTTTTCTGGAGGCGAAGAACCTGCCGCCCGGGACGCTGCCCGTGCAGGGGGGGCTGCTGGAGCCGTTGCTGGAGCAGTGGCGCACGCTGAAGAGCGGCCGGAGGTGGGAGTCGCCAGGCTACCAGGCCGCCTTCGCCGAGGGCATGGCCCACTTCGAGGCCCAACGCTGGGACGAGGCCATCGCCGCCTTCGAGAAGGCCCTGGAGGCCGACGAGACCCGCTACGAGCCCCTGCTCCAGATCTACCGGGTGCTGCTGGAGACCGGCCGGCCCGACGAGGCCGTGCCCCTGCTGCGCACCCTGGCCCAGGAGTACCCGCAGCAGGCGGAAATCCACTTCGCCCTGGGGCGGGCCCTGGAAGACGCCCACCTGCCCGGCGAGGCCCGCCAGGCCTACCTGCGGGCGCTGGTGGAGGACCCGGGCATGGCGGAGGCGCGCTTCCGGGCCGCGGCCATGGCCGCGGAGGAGGGGCGCTGGGAGTTGGCGCTGGAGGCGCTGGGCGAGCTGCTGCGTCGCCAGCCGGCCCATGAGGCTGGCTGGCTGCTGCGGAGCGAGGCGCTGGCCAACCTCGGGCGGTGGGAGGCGGCCGACGAGGCCCTGGCCGAGGTGTTGCGCCTCAACCCCGGCTCCGAAGCGGCGCGCGGGCTGCGGGCCCGGATCGCGCCGCGCCTGGCCCGGCCGGCCGCCGAGCCGCCTCCGGCGCGCTGACGGGGCGGGGTGGGGGCGCTCCCGGCGCGACAAACGCGTCAGGGCAATCGCAAGATTGGACGGCAGGAACCCGGACGACATGGTTTACAGAGATCGGAGTCGCCTGCGAAACCCCTCCCCCGGCCCCTCCCCGCGAGCGGGGAGGGGTGGCCGCAGGCCGGGGTGGGGTGCCCCCACGTCACGCCCTGCGCCATCGAACCGCTTGTGGCCGACAAATGGTGCGCAGCACACGGCCACAAGGCTTGGCGCATTCCAGGTCGTCATTTTCGAGCGTCCCCCGGAGCGATTCCCGCGTGATCTTGCGGTTGCCCTGCGCGTTCCGGCGCGCCTCTTGACCCCCCCGCGAGGTTCGGTTATATAGCTTGGTTATGGCATTTCGCCACACCATTTTGGCGTCTCAACCAACAGGCAGCGACGAGATGTGGTCTTCGGGGCAGAACGCGTTCTGGTTCGCTGGTGCGTTTAGGCACCTGCCCGGTTGAGTTGACCGCAACCAGGGCAGGGTCTTCTCCGAAGGTCTGTCCTGTCGCTCCGGCCACAGGACCTTTCCAGATCCCGTGGCTGGCCTTTGGTTGCCAGGCATGCCCGATTTCCGGCTGTGGGGACTCGAGAGGTCCTTGCAGCTTTTTTTTTGCCGGCCGGACCATTCCCCCACCCCGTTCCGGGTCAGGAGCCGCAAGCCATGATCATCCCCAAGGAAAACGTTCTCACGCCCGAGCAGGAAGCGGAGCTGCGCAGCATCACCGCGGAGTTCGGCATCACCCTGCAACCCATCTCGGGCACCCACCGCACCATCTACGCCATGCTGGGGGATGAGCGGGAGGAGCTGCTGATCGCCCGCGTCGAAGGGCTGGACTATATCGACAAGGTCGATACCATCCAGGCTCCGTTCAAGCTGATGGCCAAGGGCAGCGACCTGGCCCACCACCGCATCCACGTGGGCGCCAAGACCCTGGGGGAGGAGTTCCTGGTGATCGCCGGGCAGTGCACCATCGACCCCAGGAACCCGCAGTACTTCTACGAGACCGCCCAGGCGGTGAAGGAGGCGGGCGGGGACGTGCTCCGCGGGGGGGTCTGGAAGCCCCGCACCAGCCCCCACTCCTACCAGGGCGACGCCAAGGCCATGGACATCCTGCTGGAGGCCCGGGCCCGCACCGGCCTGCCGGTGGACACCGAGGTGATGGACGAGGAGCAGCTCGACATGGCCCTGGCCGCCGGTGTGGACATGCTCCAGGTGGGCGCCCGCAACGCCCTCAACTACGGGCTGCTGAAGCAGATCGGGCGCAAGATCCGCGACCGCAACACCATCGTGCTGCTCAAGCGGGGCATGCACATGGGCAAGCTGGACGAGTTCATCCTGGCCAGCGAGTACATCGCGGCGGGCGGCAACCCCAACGTGGTGCTGTGCCCGCGGGGCACCGTGCCCGCCATGGACGGCTACCGCAACCATCCGGACGAGTGCATCACGCCCCTGCTCAAGGAGCGCACCTGGGCGCCGGTGGTGATCGACCCCTCCCACTCGGTGGGCAAGGCGGCCTACGTGCCCTTCGCCGCCGTGGCCGCGGCGGCCTATGGGGCCGACGGCATCTGCGTGGAAACGCACGTCAACCCCACCAAGGGCATTGGCGACGATCCCAAGCAGGCCGTCACGCCGGAGGTGCTGGGCCGCATCGTGCGCGACGTGCGGGCGGTCTACCAGTCCCAGAAGGTGCACCTGGAGCACCTGCACCTGGCGCGGGGCTAGGGGGGCGCCGCCCCCGCCGCCCCGTCCGGCACACCGCGCTCCCTCAACCCCGGGGAACCCCATGGCCCCTCCCGCCATCGTCCTGCGCGACCTCACCAAGCGGTTCGGCCCGGTCACGGCCGTGGAGCAGGTATCCCTGGAGGTGGCCCCGGGGGCGACCGTGGCGCTGCTGGGGGGCAACGGGGCGGGCAAGACGACCACGCTGTCCATCCTGCTAGGGCTGGTGCTGCCCACCTCCGGCGAGGTGCGCGTGTTCGGCGAGGACATGCTGCGCCACCGCTACCGGGTGCTGCACCGCATGAACTTCTCCTCTCCATACGTGGACCTCCCCATGCGGCTCACCGTGGGGGAGAACCTGCGCGTGTACGGGCGGCTCTACGGCGTGCCGCGGCTCGAGGCGCGCCTGGCTCAGGTGGGGCGCGAGCTGGAGATCGCGGCCTTCTTCGACCGCCCCTACCGGCAGCTCTCGGCGGGGCAACGCACCCGGGTGGCCCTGGCCAAGGCCCTGCTCAACGAGCCGGACCTGCTGGTGATGGACGAGCCGACCGCCTCGCTGGACCCGGACATCGCCGACTACGTGCGCGGCTACCTGCGCGACTATCAGCGGAACACCGGCGCCACGCTCTTCTTCGCCTCCCACAACATGAACGAGGTGGAGCGGATGTGCTCCGAGGTGATTTTGATGCGCACCGGGCGCGTCGTCGACCGGGGCGCGCCCCGCGCCCTGATCGCCCGCTACGGCCGGCAGAACATGGAGGAGGTGTTCATCGACGTGGCCCGCCGGCGCGAGGACACCCCGCCCGGCGACGCGGAGGCACCGCCCACCGCCCAGCAGCGGGAGGCGGCCCGATGAGCGCGCCGCCCGCCCTGTTCTCCTTCCGCCGCGTGGGGGCCCTGGTGGCCCGCTACCTGTACCTGCTGCGCGGCTCGTGGACCCGCGTGGTGGAGATGATCTACTGGCCCACCGTGCAGCTCATGCTGTGGGGCTTCATGACCAAGTTCCTGGTGGGCCAGAGCGCCTGGGTGGCCCAGGCCGCCGGCGTGCTGATCTCCGCGGTGCTGCTGTGGGACGTGCTCTACCGCAGCCAGCTCGGCGTGTCGCTGATGTTCTTCGAGGAGATGTACGCCCGCAACCTGGGGCACCTGTTCGTGAGCCCCCTGCGGCCCTACGAGCTGGTGGCGTCCCTGCTCTGCATGAGCCTGATCCGCACCCTGATCAGCTTCGGTGGCGCCAGCCTGCTGGCCGTGTTCCTGTACCACTACTCCATCTACGGCCTCGGCTTTCCGCTGCTGGCGTTCTTCTTTAATCTGGTGGTGATGGGCTGGTCCATCGGCCTGATGGTCGCGGCCCTGGTGCTGCGCTTCGGCCTGGGGGCCGAGAGCCTGGCCTGGGTGGTGATCTTCGCCGTGGCCCCTTTCAGCGGCATCTACTACCCCATCTCCGTGTTCCCCGACTGGCTCCAGCGAGTGGTGTTCTTCCTCCCCTCCAGCCACGTCTTCGAGGGCATGCGTGCCGTCCTGTTCCGACAGCCCATCCCCTACGACCTCCTTGTCAACGCCGTGGCCCTTAACCTGGTCTACCTGGCCGCCGGCGCCGCCCTCTTCCTCTACGCCTTTCATGTGGCCCGCGTGCGTGGCCTGCTGTTGCAGGTTGGAGAATAGCCTGCCCGGGCCGGAAGGCTCGACAAGCCACGAGAAAAACGGTAACCTGCGCCACCGTCGTCAAACGGCCCGCCCGGGGATCCCGGACTGGAAAACGGTCGTTCGCCCTTTTTCTTGCCAAGAGCCCCTTATTCTGGTTAGCGTGCAACGAATTCGTCGTGGTGCGGGCTCCACAGAAACGTTCGATCGAACGGGGTGCCCGCCGCCTGTCCCGCGGGTGATGAAGCCCGCTTCCCTGGCCCAGTCAAAAAAAAGACTTGACCCGGACCCTGCAAATGGATAATTAACCAAATGGTTAATCGTTTGGACACGGAGTTGAACGTGGTCTTTTCGGCCCTCTCCGACCCCACGCGGCGGGCGATCCTCGCGCGGCTGGCGGAGGGGGAACTGACCGTATCGGCCCTGGCGGCGCCCTTCGGCATCACGTTGCCGGCCGTCTCCAAGCACGTGCGGGTGCTGGAGCAGGCCGGGCTGCTGAAGCGGCGCAAGCTGGGCCGCACCCACCGTTGCAGTCTGGAGCCGGCGCCCCTGCGGGCGGCGGCGGACTGGCTCGGCCGCTACCGGGAGTTCTGGGAGCAGCGGCTGAGCAGGCTGGGGGACTACCTGGACGGCGTGCGGGAGTAGCCGGGGCCTCCCGGTCCGCCCCCCCGCCGGCCCGGGCGCTCCGGTCGCGGCGGTGGACCGAGCCGAGGGGCGCGAACGGGCGCCGGGGGTGCTTCCCCGGGGTCGCCCCGCGCCCGCAGGCCCGCCCAGGGGGGAACGGCCGCCGGACGGCCATCCCGGCGGGGCGGGCGACCCGAGCAGCGAGGTGCACCATGAGCGAATCCGTGCTGGCCCGACCGTCCGAGTCCGTGCTCACCCTGAGCCGCGTGTTCTCCGCTCCGCCGGGGCGGGTCTTCCGGGCCTGGACCGAGCCGGAGCTGCTGAAGAAGTGGTTCGGGCCGGAGACTCTCACCGTGCCGGAGGCGGAGGTGGACCTGCGGGTGGGGGGCGCCTGGCGTATCGCCATGCAGGACCCGGAGGGCAAGGTGTACCGGGTGAGCGGCACGTACCGGGAGATCGAGCCGCCCCGCCGGCTGGCCTTCACCTGGCGCTTCGAGCACGACCCGGGGGAGCCCACCCTGGTGGTGATCGACTTCAACGCCCACGGCGACGGCACCGAGCTGGTGATGACCCACGAGCGCTTCCCGAACATCGAGGAGCGCGACCACCACGCCCAGGGTTGGGTGAGCACCTTCAACGACCTGGCCCGGTTCCTGGCCGAATAGGCCGCTCCGCCCTGCATCCGCTCCCCGTGCGCCGTCCGACGCTCTTGCGATTGACATGGCCGCCGGGAGCGCCCATGCTCTTCCGGTTTGCGGCGGCGGCGGCGGCCGCCGGCGCGGGACACGGCGAGGGCGGCGATGAGCTGGTGGCGGGCGGCGGTGCTGGGACTGGTGCAGGGCCTGACCGAGTTCATCCCCATCAGCAGCACGGCCCACCTGCGCATCGTGCCGGCGCTGCTGGGCTGGCCCGACCCCGGCACGGCCTTTTCCGCCGTGATCCAACTCGGCACCCTGGCCGCCGTGCTGGCGTACTTCGCCGGGGACATCCGCCGGCTGGCCTGGGCCGCCCTGCGCAGCCTGGGCTCCGCCCGCGCCCGGCGGGAGCAGGACGCCCGACTGGCCTGGGCCATCGCGGCGGGCAACGTGCCCATCGTGGTGCTGGGGCTCTCCTTCCGCCGCCTGATCGAGACCGAAGGCCGCTCGCTGTACCTGATCGCCGCGCTGCTGGTGGCCGTGGGGCTGGCCCTGGCCGCCGCGGAGCGCGTGGCGCGGCAGGACCGGCTCCTGGATCACCTGGGGTTCTGGCGGGTGCAGGCGATCGGGCTGTTCCAGGCCCTGGCGCTGCTGCCGGGAGCGTCGCGCTCCGGATCGACCATCCTGGGGGGGCTGCTGCTGGGGCTGCGACGGGCCGATGCGGCCCGCTTCTCCTTCCTGCTGGGGATTCCCGCCATCCTGGGCAGCGGGCTGTTCCAACTGCGGGCGCTGCTGGAATCACCCCTGGGCGCCGGCGGCGCAGCGCTAACGGCAGGGCTGGCCGTCTCGGCCGTCAGCGGCTACGCCTCCATCGGCTTCCTGCTGCGCTTCCTGCGCACGCGCAGCACGCTGGTCTTCGCCGTCTACCGCGTGGCCCTGGGCGCCCTGGTGACGGGCTTGGCGGCTCGGGGCGCGATCTGGTAGCCTGGGGGCATGACCCGCACCTGCTACCTCTGCCGCAAGCCGCTGCCCATCGAGCGGCGCCACTCCGCCTTCTGCAGCCTGCGCTGCGAGCAGCTCCACGCGCGGCTGTCCGGTGCCGGGGCGGCCATGCATTTCCGAACGGAACCTAGAAGTAGCGGATCACCTGCCGCGCCACGCGGTTGCCCGCCAGCACGTTCTCGAAGGCCCGGTTGATGTCCTCCAGGCCCATCTCCTCGGTGACCATGCCGTCCAGGTCGATCTTCCCCTGCTCGTAGAGGTCGATGTACTTGGGGATGTCGGTGCGGAACTGGGCGTCGCCGAACAGCACCCCGTGGATGCGCTTGCGCCAGTGGGTCAGGTCGGCGGGGGAGATGGGGAGGGTCTTCTTCTGGAGCGCGCCCACGCCCACCATCAGCATGGTGCCCCCCTTGCGGATGGCCCGGAAGGCGATGTCCAGAGTCTCGTCGCTCTGGTCGAACCCCACGAACTCCATGCTGTAGTCGGTGCCGATGCCCCAGGTGATCTCCTGGATTTCCTTGAAGATCTCGTTGGGGTCGTGGCGGTTGAGGATGGTGTGGGTGGCGCCGAACTTGCGGGCCATGTCCAGCTTGGTGATCTTCCCGGCACCGCTCAGGGCCGCGCCCTGCACCGCCGCCAGCCCCAGCCCGCCGCAGCCCACGATGGTCACCGTCTCCCCGGGGCGGATGTGCACACCGTTGGTGGCGGCGCCGAAGCCGGTGGTGAAGCCGCAGCCCAGCAGGCAGATCTTCTCCAGGGGCAGGTGCTTCGCCACGGGCACCAGGGAGGCCTCCGGGGCGATGGTGTACTCGCCGTAGGTGCTCACGAACAGGAAGCAGTGGATGTCCTGGCCGTCGCGGGCCCGGTGGTGGCGGAAGGTGCCGTCCTCGTACCTGCCGGTGCGCAGCATGCCGCCCATGTCGCACATGGTGGGCTCGCCCGCGTGGCACCAGCGGCACTTGCCGCAGGAGGGCAAAAAGGTCAGCACCACGTGGTCGCCCGGCTGCACCCGCGTCACCCCCTCGCCCACCGCCTCCACGATGCCGGCCCCCTCGTGGCCCAGGATGAGCGGAAAGCCTCGGGTCTGGTCGCCGGTGTAGTAGTGCAGGTCGCTGTGGCAGACCCCCGTGGCGGCCATCTTCACCAGCACCTCCCCCGCCTTGGGCGGGTCCAGCTCGATCTCCTCGATCACCAGGGGCTCGCGCACCCCGTACAGTACCGCGGCTTTCATTCGCATGGCCGGCTCCTCACGATGGCCGCGGCGCGGGCGGAAGCCCGGGCGCGGCGGTGGCGTCGTTCTCGCGGGCGCGTTGTACGCGAGGGCAGGCTAGTAAAAAAGGGGGGGCGCCACAAGGGCAAACCGCGCCCGGGCGCGGTCCTTACCGGACCGCAGGAGGCACGGGACTGGGCGGGAGGGCGTGGCCCGGCAGGCGCCGGGCCACGGGTGCGGACCGGCGCGCTCCGGGAAGCCGCCGGGGCGGGCTCAGCCGTTGATGAGCTTGGCCAGCTCGCCGGACTGCTGCATTTCCAGCACGATGTCGCAGCCGCCCACGAATTTCCCGCGCACGTAGACCTGCGGGATGGTGGGCCAGTTGGAGAACTCCTTGATGCCCTGCCGCAGCTCCGGGTCCTGGAGCACGTCGCGGTGGGCGAAGCGGGCCCCCACGGCGTTGAGCGCCTCCACCGTGGCGGCGGAAAAGCCGCACTGGGGCGCTTCCGGGCTGCCCTTCATGTACAGGATGATCTCGTTGTCCGCGATCTCCTTGCTGATGCGGGCGTGAATATCGCCCCCGGTGGCGGGCGGCTGCCGGGTCGCCTGCTCGTTGCCGACCACCTTGAAAATGTTCTTGAACGACGACATCGCTTGGGTCTCCTTGGCCTCGGGATTCCGCCGGGCGTCGCCCGGCAGGGGAGTAATAAGACGAATTTTAGCCGGTTTCCCGTCTCCTTGGCAAGCCGCCGCAGGGGGCGCGATTTGTTCCCGGCGCGGTGGCCGGGTCGCCCCAGGGGGCGGGGGCGCGGCGCGGTGCCTTACATTGCCAACGAAGCGCGGGATGCGTAAGATTACAATGAGATTGGTGTAAGCGCCCCTTTGCGGCGCAGGGGGATCGGTGTTCCATCCTGCACCCTCCGACGGACCGTGGGCCCAGCTTGGGCCGGGGGCGCGACCGGCGCCGGCTATCCGCCCCTCGGGGTGCGGACGATGCCGGCCCGTGAAGCTGAGGCAGCCATGACGGCAGGCACCGAGGGGTCATTCAGCGGACGCACCTGGCGCGAACCGGCTGCCCCTGGCTCGCGCCAGGCGGTGGCGGAGCTGTGCCGCGAGCTGGAGGTCACCGAGGGGCTGGGCCGTCTGCTGGCCGCGCGGGGGCTGGCCGACCCCGCC
>Ga0326597_10013236_pt1 | contig 10852 bp, 7 predicted proteins | sample RVTome_12_FD_203789 | JGI IMG/M metagenome (GOLD analysis project Ga0326597, IMG submission 203789) | Soil microbial communities from uranium-contaminated site in the Upper Colorado River Basin, Wyoming, United States - RVT100D185 | ecosystem: Environmental > Terrestrial > Soil > Contaminated >... | reverse complement strand
GAGCATCCCGGTGCTGACGGTTCGCTACGAGGACATGATGGCAAGTCCGTTCGAGACCTTTGCGGGCGTTGCCGCGTTCGCCAACCTGCCGGCGGACGAGGCGCGGATCCGGCGGGCAATCGACTTCAGCTCCTTCGCCGAAGCGCGGCGCCAGGAGGACTCCGGAGGATTTGTCGAACGGCTGCCCGGATCAACCCTTTTTTTTCGTCGCGGGCAGGTCGGCGGGTGGCGGCAGGATCTCACGGCGGAGCAGGCCGCGCGCATCGTCGCACGCCATTCTGCGGTCATGGAGCGGCTGGGTTATCTTGATGCGAAGGGCCAGCTCACATGCTGACAGCAACACGCCCGGCGAACGGGGCCGGGTTCGCCCTGGAAAGGCGCTGACGGAGGTGATCGGCACGTGCACGTCCTGAGCGGGCGCCATGCCTGAGTACCGCGCGTTCGGCCTGCGGCTGCAATCGGACTTCGAGCTGCCGCACCTGGACACGACCGGACCCGTCATACCGGGTCCAGCCACGATCGTGATGGCTGGCCGTGTGGCGGATCCTCCAGCCGATGCCCATGAGGTGGGGCCCACCCTGCACGTGTACGGGGGCGGGGAAATGACCTTCGTGGTTCCGGGTCTGGCGCGCTTCCTCATTCGGGAAGGGCGCGAAGTCATCGTTGCGCCAGACGACGACGTGGCCACGATCGACTTCGCGTCGGTACTGACGGGTCCCGTGCTGGCCCTCGTCTGTCACCAGCGCGGACTCCTGCCGCTGCATGCCAGTGCCGTCGAGGTGATCGACGGCTGCGTCCTTTTCGTCGGACCTCCGTGTGTCGGCAAGTCGACGGTCGCCGCGGTACTGTGCCGCCGCGGTCACTCGCTCATTGCCGACGACCTGTGCGTCGTTCATGCCGAAGGCGGGAACCCGCCCGTAGCGTACCCGGGCCCACCATCGTTGCGGCTCTGGAAGGATACGCTCACGGCCCTGGGCGTGCAGCCGGATCGTCTCCCTCCCGTCCGCCCCGGGATCGACAAGTACGTTCTGCCGGTGCCGCATGCGGGCAGAGCAGTGCAGGTCCGTCATGTCGTCGTCATCGATAGCGTGGAGCACAGACAGGGCGTCGATCGCCACATCGGCATCGATGCGGTCGCCGTTCTGATGGCCCATTGCTGGATCCCGGGTGTCGTCCGTCCGCTGGGCGCCACGGAACGCCATTTCCGGTTGACTGCCGCAGTGGCGAAAGCGGCCGCGATCTGGCACTGGTCGCGTCCGGATGACATCGCGATGCTGCCGGGCTCGCTGGCCGGCCTGGAGGCCGCCTGGCGAGCTACGGTCCGGAACGTGCCTTGACGTGTGTCGCGCGTTCCATCATGTCATCGTGTACGCCGTGATCGCTGCTGGAAATCGATCTCGGGACTGCACCGCTGTGTGTGGTTTCCACGCTCGTCAGAGGCGGGAGGCCGCCCGGACGCTGATTCCATCCTGACGGCGCGACGGACGGCGCTGGCCGGGGAGTTGCCCCGGCGGAAGGGCTGATGCAGGCCAGACCTCTCGGATCCCGGTTTCGCATGCTGTCCCCGGCCCCGCTGCTGCGCGGACTGCGGCTGGTGTGGCAGAGCGCGGCAGGCTGGACCGGGGCGCAGCTCGTGCTGCTCGTGATCCAGGGGCTGCTGCCGCTGGTCACGCTCGTCCTGATGAAGCTCATCATCGACGCGGTCACGGAGGCCGTCGGCGCGGATGATCCGGCCGCCGCATTCCGCTCGGTCCTGACGTACGTCGCTCTTGCCGGCATCGCTGCGCTCGTCGGCGCGCTGCTGCGCGTCGTCTCTGGTCTGGTCAGCGAGATCCAATCGCTCATCGTGACGGATCGCGTGCAGGACGTGCTGCACGCCAAGTCCGTCGAGATCGATCTTTCGTACTACGAGAATCCGGCATACCACGACACACTGCACCGCGCACAGCAGGAAGCGCCCTACCGTCCCAACCGCATCGTCAGCGAGCTGGCCGCGGTCGCGCAGAACGGCATTTCGCTGATTGCCGTGGTCGGGCTGCTGATCTCGTTCCACTGGCTCGTCGCGATCGTCCTGCTGATCGCCGCGCTCCCGGGCATGTTCGTGAAGGTCCGCTTCTCGCGGCGGCTCTATCACTGGGCATTACGGCAGACGGCCGCGCAGCGGCAGGCCCGCTACTTCGCGTCCATGCTGACGGGCGAGCCGTGGGCGAAGGAGCTGCGGCTCTTTTCCCTGGGCAGACAGTTCCGCGAGAGGTTCCGCGGTCTGATCCGCACCGTGCGCGAGGAACGACTGCGGCTGGTCCGTACGCGTTCGTTCTACGAGTTCGGTGCGCAGGTCCTGGCCGTCGCGGCCGTATTCGGCATCTTCGCCCTGATCGCATGGCGCACGATCCGGGGCGAGATCACGCTGGGCGAAATGGTCATGTACTTCGGCGCGTTCCAGCGCGCGCAGGATTTCCTGCGCGACATGATGGGCGGGCTGGCCGGGCTGTACGAGGACAACCTCTTCCTGGCCGACCTGGACACATTCCTGGACCTCGAACCGCGCGTGCGAGAGCCGGAGACGCCGCGGCCGTTCCCACGACCGATCCGGCGCGGCATCACCGTCGAGCACGTCTCCTTCACCTACCCGCAGGGCAGCCGCGCCGTCCTGGAAGACGTGTCCCTCGAGATCCTGCCCGGCGAGCACGTCGCGCTCGTCGGCGAGAACGGATCCGGCAAGACCACGCTCGTGAAGCTGCTCTGCCGGCTGTACGATCCGGACGCGGGCGCCATCCGCATCGATGGCATCGATCTGCGTGACCTGGGGACCGCAGCGCTGCGCCGCGAGATCGGCATCATCTTCCAGGATTACGCGAGATACCACCTCACCGCCCGCGAGAACGTGTGGTTCGGCAACATCGATTTGCCGCGCGACAGCGCGCAGATCGATGAGGCCGCGCGGAAGACCGGCGCCGAGGCGGTGATCCGCCGGCTGGCCGGCGGCTGGGACGCCGTGCTCGGCAAGCAGTTCGACCGCGGCACCGAGCTGTCCATCGGCGAGTGGCAGAAGATCGCGCTGGCCCGCGCGTTCCTGCGTGACACGCAGATCATCGTGCTCGACGAGCCGACCGCCGCGCTCGATGCGCGCGCCGAAGCCGATGTGTTCGAGCGCTTTCACGAGCTGGCCCGCGATCGGACCGCGATCCTGATCAGTCACCGGCTGTCGACGGTGCGCATGGCCGATCGCATCATCGTCCTGCGCGACGGCCGCATCGTCGAGAGCGGGGCGCACGACGAGCTGGTCGGCAAGGGCGGCACCTACGCGCATCTCTTCGAGATGCAGGCCAGGCACTACCGGTGAGCCAGCGGCGCGAGGGTCCTGCCCGCCAGGCCGCCGACGCGTTCATTGCGGCGGATGTGCTGCTCCGCCATCTGCGGCGCGGGGGCGCGGCCGGTCTGCCTCCGGTCACGGCCGCGCAGTGGACGGCCGTCGCGGAGGAAGCGATCCGTCAGAAGATCGCGCCCCTGGCGTGGCGGCGTCTCATGCTGGGCCCCGCCCGGCAGATCCTCCCGGAGCCCGTTCAGCAGCAGCTGCGAGACCTGTACATGCGCAGCGCGTTCCGCAACACGCTCCTGCTGCGCGAGGCGGCGGACATCGCGGCCCGTCTGACCGGGCGCGGTGTGCCCATCCTGTTCCTCAAGGGCGTTCACCTGGCGGCGGACAGCTATGCGGAGCCGGCACTGCGCTCGATGGCCGACATCGACCTGATGGTGCCGCGCGACCGGCTCGCCGAGGTCGATCGCATGTTCGTCTCGTGGGGGTGGGGCCCGCTCCCCCGTCCGGACATCGAAGCATTCTGCCGCCGCTATCCGCACATCGCGCCGCTGCACAGGGATGGCTCGTTCCCCGTCGAGGTCCACTATTCGATCGAGCGACCGACCAGCCCGTTCGCGATCGACGCGCACGATCTGTGGGATCGTGCACGCACCATCGATCTGCTGGGCGTGCCGGTGCGGGTCCTGTCGACGGAAGACCTGCTGCTGCATCTGTGCCTCCATGCTTCGTACCATCACCGCTTCGATCGCGCGCCGCTCAAGTGCCTGTTGGATGTGGCGGCCGTCGCCGACCGTCACGAAGGCGAGATCGACTGGGCGCTGCTCGGTGAGCGTGCGGCCGCGTGGGGCGCGAGCCGGTTCGCGTGGTGCACGCTCCGGCTCGCGCGCGACCTGCTCGATGCAGCGGTTCCGGAAGGCGCGCTGGATCCGCTCAGCCACGAGCAGGCGGATGACGATGTCATCCGCGTGGCGCGCCAGTACATCGTCACACCGCCCATCCCGCTGCCGGTCGCGTACAAGGAGCTGCGCGAGACGCACGGCGTCCGGGAGCGGCTGGCCTGGTTCACGCGCAGTCTGTTCCTGCCGCCGCACCGCATGCGACAGGTCTATCATCTGCGGCGAGGCTCGCCGCTCGTCTGGCCCTTCTACCTGCTGCGGCCGTTCGATCTGCTGATCCGGCGAGGACTGCTGATGCTGCGCGTGGCCTTGCGCACGCCTGCGCTCAAGCCCACTCTCGAGCGCGAGCGCAGTCGCGACCGCATCAACGCGTGGGTCGACCGCGCCGATGCGCGCACGCGGACGGCCGCAGCCGCCAGCGCAGAGCGCGCCGGCGGCAACGGAGCCGGCATGTAGAACCGGCGGCAGCGCAACGCGCGTGATCCATGAGTCCTGCCCGCGCGATCCGGCACTGTCCATGATGATCGACAGGAAACGCTCCCGGGAAAGGAATTCCCCGCCGTGTTCGAAGCCGGACCCAGCCCCTGGCTCGTGCCGTTCGACGGCTCGTTCCGCATAGCGGATGCGCGCACGGCCCCGCCCGAGCATGCACCGGACAGGAGCGACTGCCGGAAGCGGCTCAGGCGCGCGAACGAGAAGCTCGAATCCCTCCAGAGGAAGCTCTGGGCCGACAACCGCTGGGCCGTTCTGATCATGTTCCAGGCGATGGATGCGGCCGGCAAGGATGGCACGATTCGCGCCGTCTTCGCAGGCGTCGATCCCACCGGCTGCATGGTCCAATCCTTCAAGCAGCCGTCGGCACAGGAGCTGGACCACGATTTCCTCTGGCGCACCGCCGTGCGACTTCCCGAGCGCGGCCGGCTGGGCATCTACAACCGCAGCTACTACGAGGAAGTCCTGATCGTGCGCGTGCACCCGGAGTACCTCGGCGCGCAGCGCCTGCCGCGTGCCATCGATCGGGCGGGCCTGTGGCAGGAACGGTTCGCCTCGATTCGGGATCATGAGGCGCACCTCGCCCGCAACGGCACGCTCGTCCTCAAGTTCTGGCTCAACATCTCGAAGCAGGAGCAGCGCGCCCGGTTCCTCGCGCGCCTGGACGATCCGGAGAAACACTGGAAGTTCTCACCGGACGATGTGCGCGAGCGCGCGCACTGGGATGACTACATGCGCGCATACGAGGATGCCTTGCGTGCGACGTCGCGCGCGTGGGCGCCGTGGTACGCCATTCCCGCGGACGACAAGGACTGGCTGCGCATGACCGTGGCCGAGACCATCGTCGATGCGCTGCGCTCCCTCGACCTGTGCTATCCCGGCGTGCCGGACGGCGACCGGGACCGGTTCGCGATGATGCGGGCGGAGCTGGAATCGGAGAACGGTGACTGATCCGGCTGCGCGGCCGTCCGGCAGCACGCAGCGCGTACGGGCGGTCTACGCCGAGCGGTCTGCATCCTGTGGCGCACGCCGGGATCGCGCGGCCCGCATCTCGGGCCGCCTCGCCCATGCCCGCCTCGCATGCTTCACGCTGATGCTTGCGTCCGGCGTCTGGGCCGAGATGCGACCCGGCATCCTGCCCGTCGCACTCGCAGCCACGCTGCTGGCCGGATTCATTACGCTCGTCATCCTGCACGCGCGGTTGCGCCGCGACGAGCGCTGGTGGGGCGCAATGCACGCGGTCAATGTGGACGGCCCGCGACGGCTCGATCGGGAATGGCAGGCGCTGGCGGTAACCGCACCGCCGGCGGGCGCAACGACCCATGCGTTCGCTCCCGACCTCGACCTGTTCGGAGCACGTTCGCTGCGACAGCTGCTCGGACCCACCGTCACGCCCGATGGCGAAGACATTCTCACGGGCTGGCTGCTCGGCACGCGCCGCAGCCCCGCGGTCACCGATCGTCAGGCCGCGATCCGCGCGCTGGCGGCGGAGCACACGCTGCGCGACACCTTCGCCGCGCACGCCCGCCTCGCCTCGCCGCCCCGGCCGGATGGCGTGGCCCGCTTCCTCGCGTGGGCCGAGGCCGCGGCACCGGGCCACGCGCCGCTTCCCGCAGCGGTGCGGTGGGGCGTCCCGCTCGCGCTCCTGCTGGCCCTGGTGCTGTGGTGGCGCGGCGTCGTGCCGGGTTCCGTCGCGCTGCTGCCCATCGCCGCGGCTGCGGCGCTCACGTCCGGTCCGCCCGGTCGGAAGACACGCGCCGAGATGCGCGCCGCGTTCGGCCGCGAGGAGATCTTCCAGCTCGTTCCCGAGTTGATCACGCTGATCGAGCAGAATCGCGCGAGCGCGCCGATGCTCGAACAGCTGCGTGCGGGCTTGTCCGCCGATGGTGTGCCCGCGACGAAGTGGATGCGGCGCCTGGCGCGCCTCGCGCATCTTGCGGAGCTGCGCGCATCGGGCCAGCTGTGGCTGCCGGTACAGCTCATCACACTCTGGGATTTCCACGTGCTCGTTCGCATGCGCACATGGCGGGCGGCGGCGGGCCGGCGCGCGCGCGCCTGGCTCGACGCCATCAGCATGACGGAGGCGCTGGCCGCGCTCGCAACGATCGCGCACGATCATCCGGACTGGTGCTGGCCCACCGTGCACGGGGACGAGCCGGCCTTCACGGCCCGGGCGCTCGGGCACCCGATGCTGCGCGAGGACGGCCGCGTCGACAACGACGTCGAGGTCGGGCCGGCAGGCCGGTTCCTGCTGGTCACGGGATCGAACATGTCCGGGAAGAGCACGCTGCTGCGAGCCATCGGCACGAACGCGGTCCTCGCGCTGGCCGGAGCGCCCGTGTGTGCGCGCGCGCTGCGCATGCCTGTCGTCGATCTGCGCACGGCCATCCACGTCCAGGATTCGCTCACCGATGGCGTGTCGTATTTCATGGCGCAGCTCAGGCGCGTCAAGGAGATCGTGACGGCGGCAGACGACGCGTTCCGGGCGAAGAATGCCGTTGTCCTCTACCTCTTCGACGAGATCCTCCAGGGAACGAATACCGCGGAGCGCCGCATCGCGGCCACGCGTGTGATCCGTCACCTTCTCGATGCGCGGGCCATCGGCGCCGTGACCACGCACGATCTGGAACTGGCCGACGAGCCGCAGATCCGGAGCGAAGCGGTGCCCGTCCATTTCCGTGAAACGGTGCACAGCGAATCGCAGCCGCCGGGCCTGACGTTCGATTACACGCTCCGGCCGGGCGTTGCGACCTCGACGAATGCGCTCCGCCTGATGGCGATCGTGGGTCTGGAACCGTGAGGTGCGGCGCAGCGCGTCAGCGCGCGGTGGCACCGGCCGTGCTTCGCGTCAGCTCGCCGACGACAGGTGCCGCGTGATGAGCGAAGTCAGCGTGCCGGTGAGCCCGGGATGGAAATCGAAGCCGGCCCGTTCATTGAGGTAGGACACGATGATCTCGGACGGCCACGGCGGCCGGAACGGGCGCGGGCTGCTCAACGCGTGGAACACGTCGCACAACTGGACCAGCCGGCTCACGTAGTGCGGCGCGCGCGGGTACACGAGCCGTGGATAGCCGCTGCCGTCCGTCTTGAGGTGGTGCTCGAACGCGACGGTCGCGGCCAGGTCCATCGACAGGTCGGCCGCCATGATGATGCGGGCGCCCTCGATGGGATGGGCCATCACCAGTTCACGCTCCTGCTGCGAGATCTGGCCCGGCCTGGTCACGACGTCGGCGGGCACGCGCGTCATGCCGACGTCGTGGACCACAGCGGCGAGCCCGATCCGGCGGATCGAGGCGGCGTCGAAATCGAGCTGCTCCGCCATCACCATCGAGAGCATGGCGACGTTGACCGCGTGAGTGGCGTGATACCTGACGATGTCGTCGTGCGCGACCACGGAGACGCGCAGGCGATCCATCACCCGCTGCTGCAGGTACAGCGACCCGACCACGGCTTCGGCCTCGATCACGGGAAGCGCGCGGCCCGCGCGCACTTCATCGAAGATCCACGCGACCGTCTCGATCTCCGCCTCGAACACGGCTGGCTCCGTGGCCGCGGGCGATGCGCCGGGCGTGGCGCCGTTCGGGCCCGCATCCAGCCACGCGCTCATGACATCTCCACGGAGCCGGTGCGTGCAGCGCCGACGATCTCGGGGTCACGCGATTTCCTGGCCTGCGCGAGCAGGCCTGCGGCAGTCTTGTCCTTGCGCCAGGTCCTGGCCAGCGCGGAAACGGCCGCGAGCATCTCCGGCGATTTCGCCGCCAGCTTCGGTTTGCCCAGGAATGTCTTGCCGGCCACGGCGAACCTGAAGAGCGCGTCCAGCGCGAGCGAAGAACCGGACCGCCCCAGCAGGCCGATCGCGAGAACACGCGAGCCGGGCGGGAAGTCGGCGCTGAGCAGCCGGCGGGCCAGAATGGGGACTGCGGCCTGCGGCATTCCGGAGCGGGCTGCGTGCAGCGCGGGCCGCAGGACCTCGGGATGATCGTCCTTCACCCCGGCGCTGATGGCCAGCTCTCTCGTTTCGGGATTTTCGAGAAGCCAGAGAAGGACCTCGCGACGGATGCGCGCATCCTTGTGCTCGAGGAGACGCTCGACCGTGCCGTTGCCCGGGCGGCAACCCGCGGCGCGCAGCAGCGCCAGCATATTGCGCTGCACGAACCAGCGGCTGTCCTTCAGGCGGCCTTCGACCATCGGCTGGATGGCATGGCCGAACGCAGCGAGCCGATCGAGCAGGTAACGCCGTGTTGCACGCAGGCGCGACTCGGCAAGGACTTCGAGCATGACGCGCGCGGCCGAGAGCCCCAGCCCCTGCAACAGGGCGTCCGCAGCCGGCTCGTCGAGCGGATCCGCGTTCAGGAGCCGGTTCATCTCGCCCGGTGAGGCCACCTTCTTCATGATCGCGGTGCTTGCTCCGTTTGCCGCCGGGGCGCGCCGGATCAGTTCGATGACCGGCAGCACGCCACCGGACGCAAGCTCATCGACCGCCGCCAGTACCGCGTCACCCATCGCATCCGCCTCGATCGCGATCTGCACGACGCGCTCCGCCTCTGGCGCGGCGCGCCCCGACTGACGGGCCACGAAGCGGTGCGTGATCGGCTCGAACCCGCCGGTCACGTGAGCAGGCTTTGCGACCAGGTCCACGACGAGATCCGACAATGTCGCGCGGATCGGTTCCTCCGCCTCCGCTCTGAGGTCGGACGGGACCGAGCCCGCGCGCTGCGCCATCCGCTTGAGCAGCACCTTGAGCGGCTCGGAAAGCGGCCGCCCCGTCAGCGCGGAGAATCCCGCAGCGACGCGGAACGCGGCAGGCAGCGTCAGCCGGGCCGCACAGTGCTCGAGAAACGCAACCCTGCGAAGCGGGTCCGACTCCGCGCGCAACACGCCCGCCACCAACGGCGGCGAAAGGTGAAGCAGGAGTTCGGAGACATCCGCGAAGACGCGACGCGTCGCGGGAACGGACGGGTCCATGGCGAGGATCCGCGCGATCGTGGTGCCCAGCCTCGTGGTGCCCTGATTGGCGTCGGGATCGGCGTTCAGTGCGGCGGCGAGTTCGGGCCCGGTCGGACGACGCGTCTGGATGTCCACGAGCTGGGCGAGATCGTTCCAGAGCGCTTCCACGCTGCCGGTCTCCGCCGTTCCGGGCCAGCTCGTGCCGGTCAGGTCCGCATCGAGTCCGTAGTAATCGCTCATCTGCTGCTGCTGCTCACCGCGATGATCCTCGAGTCGGGCGTCACGCTGTCCCCCGGGACGCAGCGCGCACCGGCCGCGCGAGTCCCTCAGAAATGCATCGGCGGCAGCGGGCAGGCCGCCGTGCGCCCGAGACCGCCTGCATGCCGACGTTTCAAGGATCGAGCGAGGGAAGCGCTTTCTTGAGACGAAGCCGGTCGTTCGGCCCCCGCCATCGGGCGCGGGGAAGGAGCGCGGGAATCAGCGGCCCGGAATCGTTTCGTCGGAAACCAGCGCAATGCGGTCGCCGCCCGGGCTCACGGCCAGGCGGCTGATGTGAAGGTCGTGCGCCGCGAAATCGGCGACGAGCGTCCAGTCGCGGTCGCCGGGCGTCCACCGGTACAGGCGGGCGCCCTCTCCCATGAGCAGCACTCCGCCCGGCGTCCACGCATGGAACTCGCCGCCGGGTCTGGCCGCAATGAGCGTGCGGATGGCGCCGGACGCGAGGTCCAGCTCGTCGATTCGCATGCCTGCGTCCGTCCGCTGCGCGAAGCTCACCGCGTGCCGGCCCGGAATCTTCTGTATCGAGCGGCCGATGTCCCGCGCCACTTCCCGGGCCTGGCCCGTGCCTGTGTCCGCGATCTGCAACGTGGCCGGCCGGCCCAGGATGAAAAGGACGAGCGTGCTCTCGTCCGCCCATGCGTGGTAGCCCACGGGCGCCACATCGCGCAGCACCACGGATGGTTCGCCGCCGTCGAACGGAAAGCGCCACAGCCGCTGTGCGGAATCCGCCTCCACGCGAATCACCGAGAACGCATCCCGGCCCGGAACGGGCGTCGCCGAGTACTCGCTTTCGCGCGTCCGCGTCACCATGTCCGTGCGTGCGCCCGCAATGTCGTAACGCGCGATGTCCGCTTGACCATCCTCGACGCGCGTGAACAGCACGGACCGGCCGGCCGCGCTGAAGGCGGGCTGGTTGTCA
>Ga0326597_10013234_pt1 | contig 10853 bp, 9 predicted proteins | sample RVTome_12_FD_203789 | JGI IMG/M metagenome (GOLD analysis project Ga0326597, IMG submission 203789) | Soil microbial communities from uranium-contaminated site in the Upper Colorado River Basin, Wyoming, United States - RVT100D185 | ecosystem: Environmental > Terrestrial > Soil > Contaminated >... | reverse complement strand
TCGCTTATTTCGGGATGATATGAAAACCTCATTTTTAGCTCTAAATCAATAAAAACCCTTTAAAATCTTCTCCCAAAAGCCTCAATTTTAACCTGATTTTCAATAACGTTGCTGACACTTTTTTATTTAATGAAAAACAGTAAATTGAATCACTGAACCAGAATTCAAATCGAATAAACATTCAAGAAATTTTAGCATGTTAAAACCTTAATTCCAATTTTTCTTTCATCTTTTCAAGATTATACTTAATTTCCAAACCTAATTCCCTGTCTATATCCTGAAAATCATAATACATTTTTTCAAGTTCATTACCATCAAATAATGTTCCCGCCATCTGGAACAATTCATCATCTTCCACTGCTATATGGTCTAGAAGCATTTCGGTGTATTCGAAAAGCAGTTTATTGGTTTCTTCATAATTTTCTGAATTCACCGTAGATTCAATTGACAAAACCAACTTTCTAAAATCACGGTGATTATCGAGCATTTCTTCAATTAAACTATATTTCAACATCTCACTCTTTTCGCACATTAAGGGGAAAAGCAGTTTCTCTTCTTTGTAATGATGAAATTTATCTGCATAATTTCGGAAAAAACCAATTAGCTCTGTTATTGTATTTTTATATTGTCCAGGGTTACTTTTTGCAAGGGATGATATTTTTTCTCTGTGGTTTATAATTGATTTTATTATTTCATGCTCATTATATAGTACTTCAAGTGCTTTGTTCATATCATTATCTACTGTTAATCAATTCATTTAGGCTGGTTTTAATAAATATTTTTATCATTTCACGCCTGTAAGTTCTTGAAAGCATTTCGTTATCTATTGATCTTGCTTTTTTTAAGGATTCTTTAATAAATTTATCCGCATCAGTATCAACTGTTCCTTCAACAATAACCGGTCCGGGGTCTACACCTGCAAGAACGACTCTGATTTTCCCGCTGTTATCAATAGAAACAGAGCTTGTCAAGGAAGTAAAATCCAGGCTTTGACGCTCTCTAAGCTTTTTGAAAACAGCTATGAAGTTTCTGCCTAAAGGAAGAAGTATTCCTGTAACTAATGATGTCTTATTCAAATTAAACGGATTAACCCCATCTCCTGTGTAAATATCTTCGAGCTTCTTTGATGTTATTCCATCCTTATCTGTAACTTCTATTAAAGCATCCATACTAATTAAAGCCGGGGCCGTATCAGAAACCAGCTCTGAATAACACTTTCTTTTGCTGCCTGTAGCAATGCAGATATCACCTTCACATTTCAAGCAGTATCCAATGGCTTCACGCCACCAATCCGATTGGTTATAATAAAAACATCTGTTCTCACATAGGATATTTCCTCCAATTGTGGCGGTGTTTCTAATTAAAGGAGATCCTACCGAATTTGCCGCCTCAATTAAAGCTGGGAATTCATTGCATATAATTTCATGTTTTGATAGGTCTTTTAACTTCACCGATGCGCCAATTTTAAGATAACTGTTAGAAATTGTTACAGTACAAAGTTCATAAATCTCTGAAATATCTATTAAACATGATGATCTTTCATTACCTTGATATTTATTCACAAAAATATCCGTTCCGCCAGCAATATAGTTGAAATCCTCGATGTTATGATATGCGGCTTCTATAGCTTCTTGAACAGTTTTTGGCTGAATATATTTTTTTTCTTTTGTTAACAATTTATTGTGATTATCATTCTGCCATTTCTTCTTTGTTATTCCTTATTCCTGCCAGTATTTCTTCAGGATTGATCGGAAGCGAACGAATCCTGACGCCTACGGCATCATATACTGCATTTGCTATTGCAGGAACAGAAGGATGCAATGCTCCTTCACCGCATTCTTTTGCTCCAAAAGGTCCTTCCGGATCGATGGATTCTATTATGGTAGTGTCAAACAGAGGTGTATCAACACTTGTTGGAATCTTATAATCAATTAAGTTGGCATTCACAAGCATTCCATTATGATATTTCAGTTGTTCGCTCAATGCTTGTCCCATACCCATATGCCATGAACCCTCAAGCTGTCCTTCGACCGCAAGGGGATTCAATGCCCTTCCGCAATCATGTGCCCCCCACATGTTTTCGACTTTTACGAAACCTGTTTGTAAATCAACGCTAACTTCTGCAACTACTGCTCCAAAGCTATATGAAGGACTCAGCCCTGCACCGGCACCTTTAAAATTTCCTCCAAGCTTTGGAGAATTATAATAACCGCTGGTATTTAATGCTCCAACTTTTCTTGTGGCTATTACAACGGCTTCCCTCCATCTTAAGTCAATCGACCTGTCATTAGAAAATACTCTTTCATTCATAATGTTCAGCTCTTCCACTAAAATTTTCTTATCGGCTGCTACAGATTCAAGTATCTTTTTCTTCAGATTTTCTGCGGCCATTTTTGCAGCATTACCCGCCATAAAAGTAACCCTGCTGGAATAACTGCCAAGGTCAATCGGGGTAAGAAGTGTATCTGCTGTAAGAATAAAAATATTATCCATGCTAAGTCCAAGCACTTCGGCCACTATAATAGCCAGCATGGTATCGCTGCCCTGCCCTATATCACTTGCGCCTGAAGTAACAAGCACACGCCCATCCATATCAACTTTCAAGTGTACGACAGATTGGGGGTATTCATTCCAATGTATAGGCAAATTACTGCCACTGATATAAAATCCGCACGCAACACCAATACCTCTGCCTTCGGGAAGTTTGCCAAACTTATCTTTCCAGCCCGACTTTTTCCGGACAGCATTAAGGCTTTCTTCGCTGCCATTTGAAGTAATTCTGAACTGCCCGATGGTTAAAGTATCTGCAGGTAACAAATTCTTAAGCCTTAATTCAATAGGGTCGATATTCAATTTTCTTGCTGCTTCATCAATAATAGTTTCTATTGCAAATCGTGGATTTACCGCACCGTGTCCCCGCATTGCTCCGCATTGAGGTTTGTTTGTATAAACCCTTCGTGTTCTGAATCCAAAATTTTCCAATTTATACGGAGCTTGAAGCAGAACTCCATTATAATAAGTTGTAACAACTCCGAAGCTGCCGTAAGCTCCTCCGTCTATAACTATATCAGCATCTATTGTGTTGAAAGCTCCATCATCTTTGATCCCTAATGCCATGGATATGCGGGTTGGGTGTCTTCCATGGTTGGTGAGAAACACTTCTTCCCGTGTTAGCTTAACTCTTACGGGTCTGCCAGTGATTTTTGAAAGTTGGGAAACAATTATTTCATGCGGGAATGGGTCGCTTTTCCCGCCAAAACCGCCGCCTACGTAAGGCTTTATAACTCTTATCCTGTTCATAGGTTCACCCAGCACTTTTGCCAGGTACCTGTGCAGGTAGTGCGGAACCTGTGTAGCTGAAATAATAGTAAGTCCATTCTCATCCCAGTATGCTGATGCTGCATGAGGTTCGGTAAAAACGTGATTTAAGCCCTGAAACGAGAAATCGCTTTTAACAACATTTGCGGATTTTTCCAGTGCTTCCTTCTGGTCTCCGAAACGTAATTCAGCTTTTTTATGTATATTATTATTGAACTTGCAGTGAGCATGAATTTTCTCGTTTTCTCCAATATCTTCCAATGATTCATCAATTTCAAAAAAGGGCTTAAGAGAAGTATATTTTACTTTTATTTTATTACATGCTTCCTGTGCAAGATATTCCGTTTCGGCGGCAACCGCAGCAACAATTTCCCCAATATACCTGGTCTTTTCAACAGCCATTGCAGTTTCATCTTCCGAAATAGGAAGAACACCGAACTGACCAGGTAAGTCTTTGCCGGTTATAACCGCTTTTATTCCATCTGAATTAAGTGCTTCGGATATATCAATCTCATCAATTCTTGCATGAGGGTAAGTGCTTCTTAAGAACTTGCAGAAAAGTGAATTCTTTATCTTAATATCATCAGCATAATCAGCTTCGCCTTTTACTTTTTTTATTGCTTCAATATACGGTCTGGGCTTGCCCACAACGTTGAATTCTCCGTTGGATGCTTTATCTTTATTATCAGGTAAAGATATTTTCCTGTTTTGCTCTGCTGCATATTCTGAAATTGCCTCAATAATTTTTTTATAACCGGTGCATCTGCAAAGATTTCCCGAGATTGATTCTTTTATTTCTTCAATTGATGGATTAGGATTTTCTTTAATAAAAGCAAGCGAGGTCATAACCATTCCCGGCGTGCAGTAACCGCACTGTACAGCCCCTTTTTCAACAAACTTCTCCTGGAGTTTATGCAGTTTTCCACCTTCGGCAATAGCTTCTATAGTTGTAATATTATTACCGTTACACCTAACAGCAGGAGTGATACAGCTCATGACCGGTGTTTCATCAATCCACACTGTACATGCGCCGCAGCTTCCCTGTTCGCAGCCAAGTTTGGTTCCGGTCAATAAGGCTTTATCTCTTATAATATTGGAGAGCATCTCGTGCTCACCTACAATAAAATCATAATCTTTATCATTTATTATCAGTTTAATTTGTTTCATGAGTTAAGTTTATGACGAGAGATTAGCGCCAATACTTTTTCCTCCATCAATATAAATAGTTTGACCTGTAATAAATTGAGTTTTTTCTGAAACAAGGAATGATACTGCATTGGCAATATCTTCCGGTTTTCCCATTGTCTTTGTAGGCTGAGCCTGAATAAGCTTTTCCAGTACATCAGAAGGTAATGATTGCGTTAAAGGTGTACCAATCAATCCAGGGGCAATAGCATTTACTAAAATATTAAATTTCCCTAGCTCAAGTGCAAGCACTCTTGTCAGCCCTATAATTCCTGCCTTTGAGGCGGAATAATTGGATTGTCCCGGATTACCCAGCCAAGCCCTTGATGAAATATTTACAATTCTGCCTGATTTTTGCTCTTTCATTAACTTTGCAGCAGCCTTGCACATAAGCCAAGTACCTCTTAAATTGGTATTTATTACTGAATCGAAATCCTCAGCTGGCATTTTATGTATCATATTATCTTTTATAATGCCTGCATTATTTATTAAAACATCAACTTTCCCCTTTTTTGATATTACCAATTGGAACAGCGTATCTACATCATTTTCAATAGCAATATTGCAATGTGTATATTCCGCATTATTTTCTCCAAGCTCGATGATAAGTGATCTACCGTTTACGTCATCAATATCTACTGCAAAAATATAACAGCCGTCATCTATTAGCCTATGGGAAATAGCCTTTCCAATTCCGTTTGCTGCACCGGTTATTATTGCTATTTTATCCATTTTCCTCTTTGCCTGTATTTTTAACTTTGATAAGTTCTGCCAGAATACTAACAGCAATTTCTTCCGGTGTTTCTGCGTTAATATCTATTCCGATTGGCATATGAATTTTGCTTAAATCTTCTTCACTTCCTATACCTGATTCAACAAACATTTTTTGAGTCATGTGAACTTTTCTTTTACTCCCTATCATACCAAGATAAGCCCGGTCTTTTTTTACGTAATATGCCAGTATATCGCGGTCTATTTGATGGCTGTATGTTGTTATTACAACATATGTATTTTTATCAAAAGGCAGAGCTTGGAGCGCGGCGGAGTGTTCAAGGTTCATCTTATTTATACCATCAACATTACATTGATCAATATACTCTTTCCTGTCATCAATTAGAAAAACCTCAAAGCCAGAATCATTTGCAAATTTAGCAAGCGCCTGGCCTGTATGACCGGCTCCAAATATTAATAATCTTTTTATTTTCATTATAGGTTCAATGAATATTTCAACTACTCCGCCGCAGCACATATTGTGCTGGTGAAGCAGATCATGTTTAAATATTGAAGCTACATGTTTATTTATGGCCTCAATTGCTTCTTCTATTACTTTCTTTTCAAGGCTGCCGCCGCCAATCGTTCCTTTTATGCTGCCATCTTCATAAACAATCATTTTAGCACCGATCTTTCTGGGGGCAGAGCCTTTAGTATTGATTACAGTGCACAATGCAGCTTTTCTATCTGAATTTTTTAATCTGGCTATTTCATCATAAATGTCAGTCAAAATAGTGTACTAATTTAAGCGGGTTGTTCTATGTAAACTCTGTAATCTTCAGGAGTATTTATATTTGCTAATATTTTATCGTTTTCAATACTCACTGTAATTTTATTAAACTGTTTTAATAATTCCTTTATATTCAAATTATTATTTGATTCTTTTTTGATCATATTGAATATCAGTTGGGGAATAAGTACAGGATGTCCTCCTTTATCTGAATAAACAGGGGAAATATAAGCATCAGGTTTTCTATTTTCATAAAGTTTTTGCAATGTGCTTAAATCTGTAAAAGGATTATCTATGTTTTGTATGAAGCAGTAATCGCAATTTGAAACTTCATCGGCACCCAATTTTAACGAGTAAAATCTGCCAAGCTCTGTTTTATTATTATATACAATCTTTAATTTAGATCTGAGTAATTTTGGAAAAGTATTGCTAAAAGTTTCTAAATGATTTTGGTTCAATACCGGTATAATATTTCTGCAACCAAATTCCAGATATATATTAACCAGCCCTTCAAGGAATGTTAAACCACTAATGGTTTTTAAAAATGGTTTTGGCATCCCAAATCTTGTGGAATTCCCCGCGGCGAGTATTATTACATCCGTATCAGCCATAGCATACAGATAATATAGTGATAAAATTCGAAAAAAAGCATACCTAACTAATGTTAGTTAGTTTTTTGTATTGACATTTGAAAATTCTTGTATTATGTTAATTTTGGCTGTTTACAAGAATTAAAGGTTCGGATTATATGAAAATCGAACAAATAATTGACAGGTGCAAAGAAATAGCTTTCGATCTCGATTTTACTTATGCTAAGAATTGGAAACTTAAGGAACGGAGCAGAATTCTTGTAGGATACATGCCCGTATATTTTCCCCGCGAATTAGTTCATGCCGCAAATGGCCTTGCAATTGGAATTTTAGGAACAGGTGACCGCAAACAAATTATAAAAGGCGACGCATTTTATCAGTCTTATATTTGTCACATTCCCCGGGGTATAATTGAAATGGCATTAGACGGGAATCTTGATGGTATAGATGGTTTTATTTTTCCATCCATATGTGATGTCATTAGAAATTTATCAGGCATGTTCAAGGTTTTAAACAAAGGCAAATTTATTAAGTATCTCGATTTCCCTCAGAATTTTTCAAAAGATATCGGCGGTTCCTTTTACACTAATGAGCTTAAACACATCTTAAGCGAATTAAAAAAAATAAATAGTATTAAAGTTACAAATGAAAATATATGGAAATCGATTCGATTATATAATTACAATAGGAATCTCATAGAAAAAATATATAACCTTAAACAGGAATATCCCTGGAGAATCTCAACCGAAGACCTTTACTATATATTAAGAGCCGGTACGGTTATGCCGGTTGAAGAGCACAATGATATTCTTGAAAATGTTCTGGAAACAATAAGCAATCAACGCGGCGAGCCAATGGACAAAATAAGAGTTATAATCACAGGCGCGTTCTGCGAACAGCCTCCCATCGGTCTGATCAAAACTATAGAAATGGCGGGCTGCTATATAGTCGACGATGATTTTCTATCAGGAATGAGATGGATACAGGGTGATATTGAAACTAAAAGTGGCAATCCTATTGAAGCATTATCCAATGCTTATTTATACAATAGCAGGTACTCCGCTTCGGTATACAGCCTAGGAAATGCCAAAGGTAAAAACCTGGTTGATCTTGCAAGGAAAAGAAATGCGGATGGAATTATTTTTGCCGCTCCTAGTTTTTGTGACCCAGCGTTATTCGACGTTCCAATTTTACAAAAAGAATGTGATGCATCAAACTTACGTTATATAAGTTTTCAGTACAGCGAAAATACAGGTCAATACAAAGTGATAAAAGAACAGGTCGGCGCTTTTTCGGATTCCATTAAGTTATGGGAAGAGCCTGCCATTAGTACGGGTGCTCTGGTAAATTAAAATATTCAGCTCATGTCAAAAGAAATAATAAAAGAAAAAAGCATGATCCTTCAGAAAGAGATGATTGCCAATCTCTTTAATGACCTGAGCAATGCCAAGGAAACAGGAAAGAAGGTTGTTTACACTTTCGTACCCGGTAATCTTTCCGAGCTTATACATGCTTTCGATATGCTGCCTGTTTACCCCGAAATAAATGCCCTGCAGTCGGGCATGAGAAAGCTTTCAGGGGGTTACATAAGGGATGCAGAAAAAATGGGTTTTTCAGAAGATGTATGCACTTATGTGAAATGCGATATTGGAATGATGTTAAATGGCAATCAGGGTCCGACAGGCAAAAAACTTCCCGATCCTGACCTTTTATTGCTCAGTTATACAGGCTGCTTTACATTTATGAAATGGTTCGAAAATCTTGAACAGCTTTATCCCGGAGTGCCTGTTGCAATGCTTCACACACCTTACCAGGAAGGAGGTAAGATCACACCCGAAATGACCGGCTATATGGTTAAACAGCTGAAAGAAGATGTAATACCCAAGATGGAAAAGGTTTCGGGGAAAAAATATGATGAAACCAAGCTAAAACATATACTTGATGATGCTGCAAAAACAGAGGATCTGATAGTTAAAATATTTGAAACAACAAAAAACAAACCGTCCCCAATTGATGCATACTTTGCCGGTGTCTATTATATAGGTCCAATTAACATAGGATTCAGGGGAACAAAGGAATCTGTTGAATATTATTCCGAGCTGTACAGTGAAATTCAAGAAAGGGTAGAAAAGGGCTTGGGACCTGTAACCCCTGAAGGTGAAATTACAGAGCGATACAGGCTGGTAGTTGAGGGTCCGCCTAACTGGACAAGCTTCAGGGAGTTCTGGAAGCTGTTTTATGACCACGGAGCGGTTATTGTAGCATCTTCATATACAAAGGTTGGCGGTTTGCATGATTACGGTTTTCGTCACGATTCATCCCGCCCTCTGGAAAGCCTTTCGGAATATTGCATGAATTGTTATACCAATCTTAACCTACCTCAAAGGATTGATTACCTAAAACAATGTATAACCGATTATCAAGCAGACGGTTTGCTTGTGAATTCAATTAAAAGCTGTAACTCTTTTTCTGCTGGACAGCTTTTAATGATGAGAGCAATCGAAGAGAAAATGGAAATTCCCGTTGGCTTTATTGAATCAGATCTGGTAGACCCCAGGTATTTTTCTTACTCAAATATTAAAAACAGGCTTGATTCATATTTCCAGATGCTGGAACAAAGGAAAATAATTTCTAAACAAACAGCGATTGCCTGATGAATAAGTATTATTTAGGGGTAGACCTTGGCTCAACAACATCAAAAGCAGTGATCATCAATGAAAATGATGAAATAATCGGCCGGGGAATTACAAACACCAGGGCAAACTATAAAGTAGCTGCCGATATTGCACGGCAGGAAGCAATATACAATGCGCGGTTCAATTTTCTAAAAAGACTACTGAAAGATGAAATAAAGGTTCATCCCGAATATGAGCTATATATTAAAGATATCGAAAGTGTTTTTCAATACCTGCAATTCAAAAGAAGGCTTGATAGCCTCCTTATGCAAATGCTGTTAACCGTAGCGAACAACTTTACCAGAAATCTTAAACACGAGGCAAGCAGTAACATCACTAAAATTTTCGACACCATTGAACCCGTTATCAGGAACGAATATATTACCGGGGGCCTGGGTTCTAAAAACCAGTTTTTCAGGGATATTGTAAACGAAAAATATACTGAAGAGGTTAAAAAACTTAATATTGACATATTCGAGCCAATGATGCTTGCCTTTGATAAAAGTATTACACCGGTTGAAAACAAGTTGTTTGAATTTGATTTCCGTGCACTTGTTTATGAAGCCATGGATATATTAAAAAATAAGTATGAGGGTTTCGCTGAAAAATCGCATGTCGATGATGTTAGTATTCATTTTGATGCTGAGTTAAACCTGCTAAAAGGGAATTATGTAAAGATTACCGATTCATTAAAAGAACATATTGAAAGCGTTGCAGGACATGATATTCATATTTCAAACATGGTTGGCACCGGCTACGGACGTGCGCTTCTGCCGTTTCCGGAAGACTGCATTAAATCGGAAATATTATGCCACGCTTACGGCGCTCACGCAATTTTTCCCGGAACGCGAACAGTTCTTGATATCGGCGGGCAGGATACCAAAGCAATTCAGGTTGATAGTTACGGCCTTGTAACAAGCTTTTATATGAATGACCGGTGCGCAGCAGGTTGTGGAAGGTATCTTGGCTATATTGCAGATGAGCTTAATATTTCATTGAATGAGCTTGGGCCTCTTGCTCTTGAAGCCGAAAAGGAGGTTAATATTTGCTCAACCTGCACTGTATTTGCCGGGGCTGAACTAAGAGAACTGTTAAATATCGGTGAAAGCCGTGAAAATATTCTCGGCGGGCTTCATAAAGCCATAGTAATGCGAGCCATTTCACTTATTGCTCGTTCAGGCGGCGTGAGGAACGAGTTTACATTCACAGGCGGCGTTGCCAGGAATAAAGCTGTCCTTAAAAATGTAAGAGACCTTGTGAAAAAGAATTATGGTGATGAAATACAGATTAATATCCATTCCGATTCAATATTCATGGGAGCACTTGGAGGCGCACTTTTTGCACGTAAAAATATCGATATAGATCTTCCTAAAAATAAATCAAAAGCTGTTAATAAAGAAATGTTTTAAAGTTTTCATTAGAATGAATAATAATTTATATACGATAGGAATTGATGTAGGAGGAAGCTATATAAAAGCCGTCCTGATGGATTATAATTCAAGGCCGAATGTTCTTATCAACAAATCAGAAAAAATAAGGAAAAGAAATCCATTAATTCTCTCCGAAGAAATAATAAATTACCTT
>Ga0326597_10013233_pt1 | contig 10854 bp, 14 predicted proteins | sample RVTome_12_FD_203789 | JGI IMG/M metagenome (GOLD analysis project Ga0326597, IMG submission 203789) | Soil microbial communities from uranium-contaminated site in the Upper Colorado River Basin, Wyoming, United States - RVT100D185 | ecosystem: Environmental > Terrestrial > Soil > Contaminated >... | reverse complement strand
CTCGTTTCGTCGTGGAGCGAGAGGGAGAAACGATCGCGCTCGAGTCCAAGGTCAACTTCCCTTTGCGGAAAGGCGACCGCCTCGTCATCGAGATCGCGGGAGGAGGGGGCTACGGCGATCCGCGGAAGCGCGCGAGAGAGGACGTGGAGCGCGACCTGCGCGAAGGCCTCATCACCGAGGAAGAGGCAAGGGAAGTGTTCGGGCTCGAGCGCGAAGCGCTGACTTGAGCCAGCGAATCACGGGGAGGAGATTCTAGAGGGGCCCGCATTTCAAGGCGCTGAATCCTATCCGCCGCCGGAATGGGGAAGCAATCCGCCGAAACCACCCAAAGGATGGGGCCGGAGTCCCATACGTGCCATCAGCCCATACCAGGCGTTCCGAAACAGGGGAGGGCGCCGTACCGTGACGCGCTGTGGGAGCCGCACGTCGGTATCAGGCCCAAGCGTAATCCCCATGATGGAAACGCCGGCCCGCTGCCATCGCAATAGTGTGTGGGAGAGATCGGCCTCCGGCTGAATCGCGTGCTGCTGCGCCAGCACCACTCTGCGGATTCTTCTGGAGAGAAGAAAGTTGGATGACGGAAAGTCGGTCGGCAAACTGATCGATCGATTGTCGAAGGCGCCGGGCTCGGAAACGAATCCAATCTGGCCCGTTCGGCGGTTGGCATCGAGCAGGAAGGCTGGCGGCGCGTCAGGGGGCAGGTGTGCCCCCTGAAGCAGGGGGGCATTTGTCTGGAGCGCATGGAGGATCGGCTGAACATCGACCGCCGGCGGCCCGGAGGGGGCACCTTCGGACGACAGTGAGAAGAAGGATACGTGGGATACCGGTTCCGGGGGCGGGCAGGAATTGTAGAGCGGCACGGGTCGGTAGCCTCGTTCGAGGAGAGACCCCGCCATTTCCGCTCCGAGCGCGCCAGGTAGGTCGAGGACCAGAGCGGTTGCGCGGTCGCTTGGAGGAAGGCGTTCGGCGAGGTGACCAGTGATACTGACATCGGCGCCTACGGCGCCAGTCACCGGCAAGTGGGCAAACAGAACCGGCTTCACCCATTGCGACCACTCCGACTCGGCCGGCGCCCAGGCGTCGTATACGTCCTGTTGCGTCATTCGAATTCCTCCTCAACCAGCACGGCCACATCGGCTGCAGCATAGGTGACGACCGGTGTTCGCGACAGCCGGCCGTAGATTCCACATGCGCGTCCTCCGATGGTGTAGACGCCAATGCAGGGATACACGGGACCAAGGGGCGTATCGATGGTCAGGCTTTCAAAGCGGCGTTGCGCGACCCAGCGGTTTGGGAACACTGTCGCGTCGGCTGCCGACCGGAACCAGTTTCGCCGCGGCATGGTGAGAGGCGACGAGACACTGTCGCCGGTGTTGCAGAACGCGGTCTTCAACAGCCACCGAGCATCCCGCCGCCAGCGAACTTCCCGCGGATCGCGGGTTTCCGGAAGCAACTGCCGCCACGTTCTCATCTCCAACCGGAGATCGTCCCAGACGAGCGGAAATCTCTTGCTCTCGCTGAGCATGCCGTAACCGGGATTAATGACCGGCGTTTCGCTATCCCCCAGCAGGTACGATGCGACCGCGGCATACCGCCGCCGCGAGAGCCACTCGGCTTGATGAAACCGCACGATCAGCGATAGCGGCACGCACCCGCCGGCGGCGAACAGGCTCGCTCTCCCACGATCGAACCGCAGATGCTGCGGATTGATGAGACTCGTCTCAATCCCGCACCGGCGCAACAGACCGCCGAGATAGGAAACAACCTGAAGATCCTCCATAAATCCTGCCGCCCATATGAGCGCGGCAGACGCTTGCCTTCCGCCAATATGCTCGATCGTTCGCGCCAGGGCGTTCGCAAGGTCCGGCCCGGGCGTTCCGGCCGGCGCGTACCCCGGATAGTGCTCCGCCATCATCGAAGGAAACTCGGACGCCTCCGAGAACCCACCGGGCACATCGCTGTTCACCTCCGAGATGCACCACCCGTTTTGCGCGGGATGAAAATCGAATCGCATGACGCGAGCCTCGGCGGCTAGCGGCTGCGGCGAACGCAGTCCGCGAAGGATCGGCTGCGCCAGCCGCGGTGGGACGGCCAATTTCGAAAGCAGGTCGGGTCGCTCGAGCAGAGCGCGCTCCGCCGCGCCGGTCTCGCGCGCGAGCGCTTCGGCACAGGCGGCCAGGTAGCGCCACTGAGCGCGCCGCAGCAGCAAGGGAAACGGTTGAAGAACGGAAACGTCTTCGACCTGCGGATCCCATTTGCAGGCCTCGAGGGCCATGCGTCGCCGGATGCCTCTGAAGGTTTCGCGATCCAGGATGGACCCGGCGGCAACGGCGACGCTGTCATCGATATCCTTCGAAGGCGGCCGTGAGGAGAGTGCGCTGGATACGGTCATCGCCAATTCATGTACTCGTCGTACGTGATTACATGCTCCCCGATGTCCGGCGGAGGCAGCGATGTTACGTAGAGAATTGCAGCGAGAACCATCACCAGTGCCGGAAGCAGTCCTGAGAGCGCGCTCGGGTGCGGCCGCTCGGGGGATGGCCGCGAACGTATCTGTATCAGGATCATGCCGGCGGTCAGTGCGGCGGCGGGCCATCCCAGCTTGATGAAGTGTTCGAATGTCGAATCCCACCCGGTCCAGTCTCCTGCCACCGAGCGGCCGAGCACTATCGACGACGCGATGGCCCATCCGGCGATTCGGATTCCGCTGGCCTTGTCCCGGTCGATGGTGATCGCCTCGCTGACGAGGGCGCAGGTTTCGACAAGGAACCACAACAAGCACAACGTCAGAGACCCAATCGCCGCAGGCACAATCGTCGTCCAGATCGTAGGCCCGGCCCCTATGTTCCCGCCCGCGTAAATCAAAGCGTTCGCCAGGGCTGCACCGGCAATGGAAATCGCCGCCGCCCGGTTGCCACCTTCCACCACGTCGTATCGCAGGTGAATGCCAAGGACCGATACCGCTGCTACCGCCAACCAGAACCAGGCCGCGGCTCCAGCAAGGAAGAGGATCAAGTAATCGACATGTCCGGTCACCTGGGCTGGGTCGGCCCAGTTCCAAATGACGGCAGCGACGATCGCGAGACAGACTGCGGGCAGAGCCAAAAGCCATCGGCGCCCCGACGGTCCCAGGCGATCACCGACGGGCGGATCGAGCGAAATCAACCTGACCCAATGAACTATTCCCAGGCCGCCGACGATTCCGGCAAGAAACATGAACAGAAGTTCGTCTCCCGAAAAATCAAACATCGTTTTTTCCTGCGCTGCGGAGTGTAGCGGCGATGGAAACCATGTCAATGGAACCGGAGGTTTGCGCTAATGGACATCACCGAGCATGGGCCGCAGAATGACTTCATCCACCACCGCTTGCTCGCTGAGCTCCGTGAGGGCCGCTACGATGAGAGCGGTATCCCTGGGTTGCAAGAGCCGGTCCGGGGGGGCTTCGTCGTGGTCCCACATGTCGGTCAGCGTTCCACCCGGAGCCAGAAACGTGACCCCGATACGGTCCGCTTTGAGCTCCTGGCGCAGATCGACCGCGAGCCCCCGCAGAGCCCACTTCGCAACGCCGTAGGCAGGGCCCGGAGGATAGGCTCCGTAGGCCGCCGTGGACCCGACGATCACGATTCGCGGCCGCTCTCCTTTACGGAGAACCGGCAGCAGATGCCGCGCCAGGAAGAGATTCGCGTCGAGGTTCACGGCCATGGTTCGCCGGAACGCCTCCTCCTGGATTGCAATCAAAGGCTCTTCCACGAAAATTCCTGCATTGAGAACCAGAAGGTCGATGGCACCGACTGCGCCCCTCACTGCAACGGCTGCGCTACGAGACGCCTCTTCGCCGTTACCGAGGTCGACGGCGAAGGCCCCCGCCAAATGCTTCATGCGCGCGGATGCCGCGGCCAGGCGCTCGCGGTCTTGACTGACCAGAAAAACTCCCCAGCCTCGCGCATCGAGCTCGACCGCCACGGCAAGGCCAATCCCCCGAGAGCCTCCGGTAATGACTGCGTGCCTCATCGTCACCTGCAATCCTGCTTCCAACTCAACAATGCGGGAGAGAATGACAATTTTCAACGCGTTTGACGCACGGATCGTTTCGGTTTCGGGCCTACTTCGAAGGCGTGGGCATCGCCGGTGAGTCCGCAAAAGATGGAGCAGACTCCGCGTTCCAAAGCGAAGTCTAGAAGCGCTGGTCCGGGACAGTCCTTACGGTGGTCTTGAAGAAATCCCCCGCCCAACGATCGGAGAGCGGACGGAAGGCCGGATCGGCGGCTACCAGAACGAGCCAGGGATCCTGCTCCCGTCTCGCTTCCCGGAGCCAACGTAGCGCCGCCTCCTCCTCACCCAGGGCGAGGTGCAGGAGTGCGAGAGACGTCTTGGGGACCCACTCCGTTTTCGAGCGCTCGGTCCATCCGGCCAGAATCTCCCTCGCGCGCTCCGTCTCCCCGGCCACGGCGTAGATGTATCCGGGGACGGCGTCGAACCGCTGCCATCGATCCCCGTTCGCGGGCTCGCTCCTCGCGGCGGCAGCGAGGGCTCGGTCTCGGTCGCCCGCCATCCAGTAGCTCAGAGACAGGAGCTGCAGTGCCGGGCGGTATTCGGGATAGAGCTCACGGGGGGTTCAGGGGAAGGTCCCCAGGCGGAGTGCGGTCGGCCTTTTCTTGAAGGTGCCGGAGAATTTTGTCCACGACCTTGGGCTCGGTGAGAACGGCGATGACTTTCATTTCCGCGCCGCATCGAGGACAAATCAGCGGGTCTACCTCAAAGACTTTCCGGATGAGACGAGCCCAGCAAGCACGGGCCGCGCCTGGCGCGTCATCTGTGGAGAATGTGCTTCGCGCTGTTCATCGCGGCCGGATCGTTCTTCTCGATCCGTGAGCGCGTCGCGGCGATCCTTCCCGAGCCATTCACGACTGGGCCGATGCGCGCGCTGCCGTTCGTGCTGCTGTTTGGCGCGATGTTCTATTGGCTAGGGAGGGTGCGCGGCCGCCGCCCGTTGCCAGTGCTCGTGCGACACGATGCAGCCCCGCTCGCTACTCACGCGAAGTGAAGTGGCGCAGCCGGCCGATGTCACATCCGTCGAAGCCATTTCGTCTAACTGTTATCGGGTTGTTTGGGAAGGAGGACGTCATGGTGAAGTGGCTATGAGGCGGGGGATAGCAGCCTTGGAGCGGCAGTGGAACTACGATGCCGGGTATGTGCACGAGTTCACTGATGCCAGTCCGCGCGCGGCCGGCCGCTATGCGCCGCGGCGATCGCGAGACTGATCGCCAAGTGCGTCTTGCCGACCCCGGCGGCCGGAGGAAGATGGCATTCTCGCGGCGCTCGACGAACCCGAGCTCGCGCAGGCTCTCGATCTGCTCGCGCCGGAGCGACAGCTGAAACGTGAAGTCGAAGTCGCGGAGCTGCTTGACCGCCGGCAGACGACTAGACCGCATGGCGGCCTGGAGCCGCTGGTTATTGCGCAGCTGAATCTGCGCGCCAAAGCTGCCCCAATCGACTTGCGCGACTTCCCCCACCAGCGTCGACAGGCGCAGGTACGCCTGGCTCGGCGGAGCGGGGCGGAGATGGCGCACGGCGGCGCGGCTGACCTGCACGGCGGATCCCGGATAGTCCCGCTGCCGCAGCATCTCGTGCAGGCGTGTCGCGCGCAGCCGACACCTGCTGCGTCGGCCGTTTTGATAGGATGCGCTGCCAGAGGGTCCGCCACGCACGATCTGCGCGATGCTTCGCCGTTGGATGATGACGAGTCAACGGAATGACCACAGACGCTCCCGTCCGTGATCGGCTGACGGCCGCAGCACCGGGTCCGGTGATTCAGACCCGCTCCTTGGGCTTCTCCTACCCCGACGCGGATCGGCCCGCCGTGCGCGACGTCAGCTTTACGGTGGAGCGCGGCGAAATCTTCGGCTTCCTCGGCCCGAGCGGCGCCGGGAAAAGTACCACCCAAAACGTGCTCATCCGATTGCTTGACGGGTATAAGGGCGCCGTCAACGTTCTGGGCCGCGATCTGCGCACCTGGGACAGAAACTACTACCGGAGGATCGGCGTCGCGTTTGAGGCGCCGAACCATTACCTGAAGCTCACCGCCCGAGAGAACCTGCGCTTGTTCGCGGGCCTCCACGGAGGCATGACCGAGGATCCAGATGCCCTCCTTGACCGCGTGGGCTTGCACGATGACCGCGACAAGCGAGTGGGCGAGTTCTCCAAGGGTATGCGTGGCCGGCTGACGCTCGCGCGCGCTTTCCTTCACCGTCCGGAGCTTCTGTTTCTGGACGAGCCGACAGCCGGGCTCGACCCCGTGACGGCACGTCGGATCCGGCAGGTCATCCTCGTGGCCAGGGATACGGGCGCGACGATCTTCCTGACCACTCACGACATGGTCACCGCCGACGAACTGTGCGACCGAGTTGCCTTTCTGGTGGACGGTCGGATCGCCGCGCTGGACGCTCCGCGTGCACTGCGGCTGGCACACGGCCGGCGGGTCGTGCGAATCGAAACGGTGTCCGGTGGTACCCGCGCGTCGCGCGAGTTCGCGCTCGATGGGCTCGCCGAAGAACCGGAGTTTCTGGCCCTTCTCCGGTCGGGCGGTGTGGAAACGATCCACACCCTGGAGACCACGCTCGAGGACGTGTTCATTCGCGTGACGGGGACAGCGCTCGCATGACCGCATTCGTCACCGCTCTCCGCTGGGACATCGTCGTGCAGGCGAGGAACGGGTTTTACTGGGCGAGCGTCTTCGTCGTCCTAACCGTTGGAGGTCTTCTTCTCAACGTCCCCGAGACCGCGCGCGCCAACGGGGCGGCCTGGGTGCCGGCAATCCTTGTGGTCAACCTTCAGATCACCACCTTCTTCTTCATGGCAGCTCTGATGCTGCTGGAGCGGGATGAGGGAACGCTCATCGCCATCGCAGTATCTCCCTTCTCGCCAGGCGACTATCTCGCCACGCGGACGATCACGCTGACCGCACTCGGCGCGATAGAAACCGCCGCGGTCGTCTGGATCGCGTTCGGCACGGGCGGGTCGTGGCCCTTCATCATCTCAGGAACGGCGGCGCTCGGTGTGATCTACACCGGCTTGGGCGCGGCTGTGGGGTCGCGCTACGCTTCTTTGAACGCGCTGCTGCTCCCCGCATCCGTCGTCGTGACCTTGCTTCTCCTCCCCCTCCTGCCGCACTTCGGCCTGGCGCCGCGTGCGCCGTTCCTGCTGCACCCCATCGAACCAGCCCTCACTCTGATCCGGGCAGGATATGTCGCGACGGAGCCCGGAGAGCTCGTCTTCGGCGCCGTCGGCTCACTGGCCTGGAGCACGGTCGCATTCCTGTGGGGACGCAACCGTGTGGGCCGTTTGATGCGCGACACCCGTGCGGCAGGCGGACGATGAGGACAGCCGCGCTGACGGCGCTGATGTACGCGGACTCGCGGTTATTGTGGCGAGATCCGCTCCTGGGGTGGGTCTTGCTGCTGCCCGTGGGGCTTGCACTCCTGTTGCGTGTCTTGGTGCCCAAGGCCGGTGAGGCGCTCCTCGCCGCGGGCGGGTTCGACGTCGCGCCATATTACTCCCTGATCATGGGTGGCTATCTGATGACCGCGCCGGGCATCGTGGGGATGGTGATTGGCTTCCTCCTCCTGGACGAGCGGGATGCGCGCACACTCACGGCGCTGCGCGTCACGCCGCTCTCGATGCACCGCTATCTGGCCTACCGCATCGCGCTGCCGCTGCTCGTCGGCACCGTGTCAACGCTCGTTGGCTATCCCGTGATCGGGATCAGTCCGCTCCCATGGTCTCAGTTATTGGCCATCGCCATCGTCGCCGGCCTGTCGGCGCCGCTGCTCGCGCTCGTGCTCGCCACAGCCGCACCAAACAAGGTGGCGGGATTCGCGGTTGTGAAGGTGCTGAACGGCGTCAACCTCCTGCCGATCGCCGCGTTCTTTGTGCCGGTGCCCCTGCAGTACGTGGCCGGCGTACTTCCAACCTATTGGCCGATGCGCGCCTTCTGGTCAGCTGCGGCGGGCGAGGAGTATGTTGTCTATCTCGGTATTGGCGCCGTCGTCGGCGCATTCGCGCTCGTACTGGCGGCGTGGCTTTTCGACCGCAGGTTGCTCAGAAGCGGGTGAGCGTTCGCTGCGTTCACGCAGTCACGTGTTTCGCGTCCGCAGGATTCGTGAGACGCGAAGGCGAGCGACGCTACGACGAAGCTCAGAAACGTCCCGACAGGGTTTACCCGCAACACGCGGAACGCGCGGAGAGCAGGCCACCGCGGTAATAAGAATCAGCACGCCTGGCACATTGAAGAGCATCACTAGGCCTGGGCGACGCCACGCCGAACAATAGCGATTCGAGCAACCGCGAGAATCGCGGCCGCTTGTCGACGCGAAATCATGCCATGTCGGCTACCTCAAGCAGGAGCGCTCGCGCGACGTTCTGGCCGCGTCGATCGGAGCCGCGAGAGCGTAGCTCAGCGGTGAGCGCTCCCTCACAACGGAGACCCGCAGCGTCTCAATTCTCCGCCTTTCCCGTCCGTCGTGAGCCTTTCGGCTGGCCATGATTCCCATCTCCTTCCGAAGGGTCTGTGTGATTCCCTTCGCTGACCTCCGAGGGGGGACCACGGCCCGAAGGAAGGAGATGACCCGCGCGAACGCCGGCGGCGGGCGAAGGACGCCTCAGCGAAAAGCGGGTGGCAGACGCCTCCGAGCGAGGGCGCACGCCCGCTCTGGCACGAGCGTCGCGGCGGACCGCCCGCTGGTGGCAGGACGCGCGGGTGATGGCCAGGGGAAGAGACTCAGCGTGAGAGGAAGAGGAGGAGAGGACGGCACGCTGGAGGACACAGGGGGACGGAGCGGCGCTGGACGAGCGCTCACTGAACGACAGGAAAATGCGTGCCCGTTGACCGCACGGCCGTTCGGCGGGTTGCGGGAGGTGAGCGGCGGTGTGGAGTACCTCTCCGCGGCACAACGTGGCAGTCCAATGGTTCCTCGCGTCTCGCCGCGAGCTCGTCGCGACCGGTCGCGACCTCGAGCCAACGCCTCCTTGGCGCATCGCAGCTTAGGGGCGGCACTCGGCTTGCATACATGCTCGGTGTAATTCGCCGACGAGCTCGTGCAGCCGGATCGTAGGCAAGGCAAAGGTACACAAGGAGCATTGGGACACGGGGGCGTCTGGCGAACTTCAAAAAAGGAGCTCTCGATGAAAAAGAAGGAGCTATCGATGAGACGAAACGGAAGACCGTCCGAGGCAACAAAGCGCCATATGGTCGTGGGATTCATGCTGACCATCGCAACGATGTTCGGTTCGTGGGAGGTGTTCATGTCGGAAGCAAACGCATCGGGCCGAGCGAACGTCGTTCTGGTCCACGGCGGTTTCGTTGACGGATCGGGCTGGCAGGGCGTGTACGAGGCGCTCAAGAAGGACGGGTACGCCGTCACGGTCGTCCAGAATCCGACTTTCTCGCTCGCGGACGACGTGGCGGTGACGAGGAGAGCGCTCGCGACCCAGACTGGGCGTGTCATCCTCGTCGGCCATTCCTACGGCGGGGTCGTGATCACCGAAGCAGGCAACGACCCAAAGGTCGCGGGGCTCGTTTACGTCGCCGCGTTTGCGCCCGACAAGGGCGAGTCCGTGTCTTCGCTGATCAAGGATCCGCTCCCCGGTGCACCGGTCCCTCCGATCCTTCCGCCGCAGGACGGGTATCTTTTCCTGGAGAAGGCGAGGTTCCACGCTTCATTCGCGGCTGACTTGAGCCCGGAGGCGGCGGCGTTCATGGCCGACTCACAAGTCCCCTGGGGTGTGGAGGCGCTCGGTGGGACGATCACCGAGCCGGCATGGAAGACCAAGCCGAGCTGGTATCTGGTTGCCACCGACGACAGGATGATTCCTCCCGACGCGCAGCGCGCCATGTCGAAGCGGGCGGGTTCGACGGTTGTCGAGGTCAAGGGCAGCCACGCCGTCTATATGTCGCAGCCCGAGGCGGTGGCTTCCCTCATCGAGAAGGCTGCGCGGGGCGCGGCCGCGACAACCGAGTAAGCGGCTCAGATCCACCCTTGGAGACGTGCTCCTCGTCGACTGAGAGGACGAGGAGCAATTTTTTCTCTGGCCGGCCGGAGTGAGCGTAGGAGGTGGCCAGGAACCGGCGCACGCTGCCCGGGCCTCCTAGTGATGAGTGGACGAGGTAAATCGGCGCTTGTCGATCTTAAACCGTCGGATCTTCGACTCCAGCGTCGATGGCGGAAGCCCAAGTTTCGCGGCGGCACCGGTAACCCCCGCCACCTTCCCGTTGACCTCGGCCAGGGCCGCCTCGATCGCTTCCTTTTCCCGGTCCTGCAGGGTCTGTCCCCGGCCCGGTGAGTCCGGCGGGGAAGGCGCTTGAACCGATAGCCAGGCTTCGTCAATCGTCAGTGTGTCGCCGCCGCAGAGGATGACCGAGCGTTCGACGATGTTCTGCAGCTCGCGAATGTTGCCGGGCCAGGCGTACGCCTGGCACAGCTCCAGGGTCCGCTGGTCGATCTTCCGAATCCTTTTCCCCATCCGCTCGGCGCACTTCCTCACGAAGTACTCGACCAGGAGCGGGATGTCCTCCTTGCGCCTCCGCAAGGGCGGCACCTGGATGGGGAACACATTCAACCGGTAGAAGAGATCGGATCGGAAGGCCCCCCCGGCGACCGCAGCGGACAGGTCGCGGTTGGTCGCGGCGATGACCCGAACGTCCACAGAAATGGCGCGAGTGCCACCCACCCTTTCGATCTGGCGCTCCTGAAGCACACGGAGTAACGCGATCTGGGTCTCCATCGGCACGTCGCCGATCTCATCGAGAAAGATGGTCCCCGAGTGCGCCAGTTCGAAGCGGCCGCGCCGCTGCTCCAC
>Ga0326597_10013232_pt1 | contig 10854 bp, 9 predicted proteins | sample RVTome_12_FD_203789 | JGI IMG/M metagenome (GOLD analysis project Ga0326597, IMG submission 203789) | Soil microbial communities from uranium-contaminated site in the Upper Colorado River Basin, Wyoming, United States - RVT100D185 | ecosystem: Environmental > Terrestrial > Soil > Contaminated >... | reverse complement strand
AGCCCGAGACCGGCTCCCTGCGCCTCCTCGCCGCCGACGGCGCCGCTCTTGGGACATGGCAGCCCGAAGCCGGTGCCTTGCCGCTCGGTGTCGCCGCTCTGGCGGACGGCGGCTTCGTCTTCAGCGACGGCGGCCGCGGCCAGGTCCAGATCGTCCCCGCCCGCCTGCTCGACGACCTCTTTCGCTAGCTTCGAGGCGCGTTGACCGGTTCGGGCTGCCTGGCCATAATGGCCAAGGCGCGCCGCGTCATAGACTCCGTTCCCCGGCCGAATCGAGCGAGGTACCGCTCTTGCCAGACCTTGACGACCTCGGGCTCCGTGCTCGGGCCGACCTCGCCGCCGCACAGGACGTGCCGGCCCTGAACGCCTGGCGCCTCGCCTACCTTGGGCGTCAAGGCGCACTGACCCAGGTTCTGCGCGGCCTCACGGAGCTCGCGGTCCCCGAGCGCAAGATCGTCGGCGCCCAGGCCAACGCCCTCAAGCGCGACCTCGAGGAGGCGCTCGCGGGCCGCGAGCGCGAGATCGCGGCCGTCGCCGTCGCCGCGCTCGAGTCCGGCGCGATCGACGTCAGCCTGCCTGGCCGCCGTGGCAGCGTCGGCCGTCTCCACCCGATCACCCAGACCCTGCGCGACATGCTCGCCGCCCTCGGCGAGATGGGCTTCCAGGTCATCGAAGGCCCCGAGGTCGAGTGGGAGTACTACAACTTCGACGCCCTCCGCATCCCGGCCCACCACCCGGCCCGCGACACGCAGGATACGTTCTGGGTCGACTATCACCGCGACGGCAAGCGGCCGATGCTCCTGCGCACTCAGACCTCGCCGAACCAGATTCGCTTCATGGAGAAGAACGAGCCGCCGGTGCGGATCGCCGTCCCCGGCCGCGTCTACCGCAACGAGGCGACCGACGCCACCCACGAGTGGATGATCCACCAGGTCGAGCTCCTCGCCGTCGACGAGGGCATGTCGATACGCCACCTCAAAGGCACCCTCACACGGTTCGCCCGTGCCCTCTTCGGCGCCGACCGCGGCGTCCGCTTCCGCTGCGACTACTTCCCCTTCGTCGAGCCCGGCGCCGAGATCGCGATCGAGTGCGGCCTCTGCCACGGCGCCGGCTGCCGCTCCTGCGCCAACGAGGGCTGGCTTGAGATCGGCGGTGCCGGCATGGTCCACCGCGAGATCCTCGAGAACGTCGGCTACGACGCCGACCGCTACACGGGCTTCGCCGCCGGCTTCGGCGTCGAGCGCATCGCCATGCTCCGCCACGGCATCGACGATATCCGCTACTTCTACGCCAACGACCTCCGCTTTCTGCGCCAGTTCTGAGGAAGGCGGAGCGCGCCCGCGCCGCGGGCCGTTCGCTCCGGAGGTAATCGATGCTCGTATCGCTGAAATGGCTCGCCGACTACGTCCCCCTCAGCCTGCCGCCGCAGGAGCTCGCGGAGCGGCTGACGCTCGCCGGCCTCAAGGTCGAGCGCATAATCAGCCGCGGCGAGGGCTGGGACAACGTCAGCGTCGCTCAGGTGCTCGCCGTCGCCCCCCATCCGAACGCCGACCGCCTGCGGCTCGTGACGCTCGCGGCCGGCGGCCCCGAGCAGTCCACCGTGGTCTGCGGCGCGCCCAACGTCGCCGTCGGCCAGAAGATCGCCTTCGCCGCCGTCGGCGCCCGCCTGCGCGACGGCCACAGCGGCGACTGGTCCGTGCTCAAGCCCGCCCGCATCCGCGGCGTCGAGTCCGCCGGCATGGTCCTCTCCGAGAAGGAGCTCGACATCTCCGAGGACCACGAGTCGATCCTCGTCCTGCCGGATGACGCCCCCCTCGGCGCGCCGCTCGCGTCCTACCTCGGCGACACGATCTTCGACCTCGAGATCACGCCCAACCGCCCCGACCTCCTCTCGATCCTCGGCGTCGCCTGGGAGGTCGCCGCCCAGACGCAGGCGAAGGTCGCGGAGCCGGAGCGCACCTACACGGAGACGGCGGCGACGCCCGCCGCTCAGCGCACGTCCGTGACGATCGAGGACAAGGAACTCTGCCCCCGCTATCTCGCCGGCATCGTCGAGCGGGTCAAGGTCGGCCCCTCGCCGGCCTGGCTGCAGGAGCGCCTGCGCTCCGCCGGCATGCGGCCGATCAACAACGTAGTAGACATAACCAACTACGTTATGCTCGAGACCGGCCAGCCCCTGCACGCCTTCGACTTCCGCAAGCTCGCCGGCGGCCGCATCGTCGTCCGCCGCGCCCACGAAGGCGAGCGCCTGCGCACCCTGGACGACGTCGACCGCGCCCTGACGCCGGCGATGCTCGTCATCGCCGACGCCAGCAAGCCCGTGGCGATCGCCGGCGTCATGGGCGGCAGCGAGGCCGAGGTCGGCGGCGCGACGACGACCGTCCTCCTCGAGGCCGCCAACTTCGAGCCCGTCAGCATCCGCGCCACCAGCACCGGCCTCCCCCTGCGCAGCGAGGCATCGATTCGCTTCGAGAAGGGCCTCCACCCCGAGCTCGCCGCCGCCGCCGCCCGGCGGGCGATGAAGCTCCTCGTCGATCTCACCGGCGGCCGCGCCGCCAAGGGCCTCGTCGACGCCTACCCGGCGAAGCGTCAGGACACCCGCGTCGTCGTCACCCGCAAGCGCGTCGAGCAGATCCTCGGCACCGACCCCTCCACGACCCAGGTCCGCGGCGCCCTCACCAGCCTCGGCTTCGGCTGCCGCTGGGTGCCGCCCGACCGTTACGTCGTCCGCGTGCCGTTTTGGCGCACCGACGCCAACCTGCCCGACGACATCGTCGAGGAGCTGGCGCGAGTCTCGGGCTACGACCGGATCGAGGCGGCGGCGCTCGCCGGCGCCCTGCCGGCGCCCGTCGCCGATCCCGTCCGTAGCCTGCGCGAGCGCCTGCGCGACGCCGCCGTCGCCGCCGGCTTCCAGGAGATGATCAGCTACCCTCTGACCACGGTCGAGACCCTGGCGGCCGTGACCCCGCCCGGCGCCCTCGAGGTCCACCCGCCCGTCCGCCTCGCGAACCCGATGAGCAGCGAGCAGGTCGTCATGCGCAGCTCCCTGCGCGCCAGCGTCCTTGCCGCCGCCGCCGCCAACCTGCGACGGGAGCGGGGCGGCATCGCCCTCTTCGAGTGCGCCCGCACCTACGTCTCCAACCCGGACGATCTGCCGGACGAGCGCGAGACGGTCGTCGCCGTCGTCGCCGGCCTCCGGGTCGGCCGCTGGGGCAACCCGCTGGAGGACGCCGTCGACTTCTTCGACGCGAAGGGCATGATCGAGGCCGCCTTCGAGCGCTGCGGCCTCGCGGTCGAATTCCGCGCCGGCGAGGACTACGGCCTCCTGCGCGGCAGCACGGCAACGATCTGGGCCGGCGACGACCAGGTCGGCGCCCTCGGCCAGGTCCACCCCCAGGTGACCGCCGGCTTCGACCTCGCCGGCGACGTCTTCCTCTGCGAGCTCGACGTCGCCCGCCTGCTGCCGGCCCTGCGCGAGCAGAAGCACGCGCCGATCAGCCGCTTCCCGGCCGTCATCCAGGACCTCGCGCTGCTCGCCGACGCCGTGTTGCCCGCCGCCCGCGTCGCCGCGACGATCGCCGCCGGCGACCTCGTCGCCGAAGCGCGTCTCTTCGACGTCTACGAAGGGCCGCCGCTGCCGGCCGGCAAGCGCTCGCTCGCTTACGCCGTGAGCTTCCAGGCGCCCGACCGCACCCTCACCGAGGCCGAGGTGATCGCTGCCCGCCGCGCCCTCGTCGGCAGGCTCGAGCGTGAGCTCGGCGTCGCGCTCCGCGGCAGCGCCTGATCGCCAACGCAACCGACAATAGCTCGCGAGCCCCGGCAGCGTCGTCGCGCTCAGTGGCAGCGCTGATCTGGGTTACGGGAGTGGTCCAGGAGCTTGCGAGCCGCCTGTTAGAGGTCGCCGAGCGCGGCGGCAGCGCCTGATCTGGCCAAGAAGCGGCCTAGGAGCTCGCGAGCCGCCGGCAGAGGTCGTCGAGCTCGGCCGCGGTCGGCGGCTCGGCGCCGTCGAAGAAGGCCTCGTACTCGTCCGGCAGCTCTACTTCCATGTACGCCTGCCAGAGGCGCAGGCCGACCAGGACCAGGGCAAGGTCTCGCTTTGATAGCTCGATTGGCATCGTCTGATCCTCCGTCTGCCTGGGTGCTCATTCGACCGCTGCGGCTGCAAAAATGCCAGGCTTCGGCCTGGCATTTTTCCTAGCGCTTGGTCTCGGTCTAGGCCAGGGCGGCCTTCGCCTTCGCCGCCAGCGCCCCGAAGGCGTTCGCGTCGCGCACGGCGAGGTCGGCCATGACCTTGCGGTCCAGGGTCACGCCGGCGCGGTTGAGGCCGTGGATGAACTGGCTGTAAGAGATGCCGTGGCTCCGCACCGCCGCGTTGATCCGCGTGATCCAGAGGCGGCGGAACTGGCCCTTGCGGTCCAGCCGGTCCCGCGTCGAGTAGTCGAGGGCGTGGAGAACCGACTCGTTGGCGCGACGGAAGAGACGGTGGCGCTGGCCCTTGTGGCCGCTGGCCAGGGCAATGATCTTCTTGTGTCGCCTGCGAGCCGTTACGCCGCGCTTTACCCGACTCATCTCAACTCCTCGTTCAACTGGCCCCGGCCGCCGCGGCGCCGGACGCCGTCGATCTCTTTGCTAGGCGTAAGGCAGGAGGCGGTGTACGCGCTTCTGCATCTGCGCCGAGGCCATCATCTTGCCGGTGAGCACGCGCTTCGCTCGCCGCGGCTTCACCAGGCGGAGGTGGCTGCGGCTGCCCTTGCGGTGCATCACCTTGCCGGTGCCGGTTATGTAAAAGCGCCGCTTGGCGCCCTTATGCGTCTTGAGCTTCGGCATCTCTAGGCCTCGCCGCTCGTGGCGGCCTTAGCGTGGGTCTTGAGCTTCGGCATATTAGGCCTCGCCGCCCGTGGCGGCCCTAGCGTGGGTCTTGAGCTTCGGCATATTAGGCCTCGCCGCCCGTGGCGGCCTTAGCGTGGGTCTTGAGCTTCGGCATATTAGGCCTCGCCGCCCGTGGCGGCTGTTTCCGTCTCCTTCGCCTCTTTCGCGTGGCCCGGCGCCAGGATCGTCGAAAGGAAACGCCCCTCCATGTTCGCCGGCCGCTCGATCACAGAAACCTCTTTCAGCTGCTCCGCTACCTGCCCGAGCAGCGCCCTGCCGATCTCCGGATGGGCAAGCTCGCGGCCGCGGAACATCACCGTAACCTTTACCTTGTCGCCGCCCTTCAGGAACTTCTCCGCGTTCTTTGCCTTCATCTGAAGGTCGTGCGTGTCAATCTTCGGTCGCATCCGGATCTCGCGCAAGACCGAGGCATGCTGGCTCTTGCGGGTCTCGCGCTCCTTCTTTGCCTGCTCGTACTTGAATTTACCGTAGTCGAGGAGCCGGCAGACCGGCGGCACCGCCTGCGGCGCAACCTCAACGAGGTCGAGGTCGGCCTCGCGTGCGCGCTCCAGCGCGTCCGGCAGGGACAGCGCCCCGAGGCGCTCGCCGTCCGCCCCGATTACGAGGACTTCCCGTGCCCGAATACGGTCGTTGACCCGAAGTTCTCGAGCTATGTCCGGCGGCCTCTAGAGATAGATAGATCTGGCACGTTTAGCGTCGCTGACTATAGCATCCGAATCCGAGCGGCGTCAATTCGCCGCCGCCGGCCCGCCCGCGGCCGGTGTCTCGCCGCCGAGCGCCGTTGCGGCGGCGCTCGCTTCGCCGGCCCCGGCCTGCTGAAAGGCGAGGGAGTAGAGGCGGTAGTAGACGCCGCGCTTCTCGATCAGGGCCTCGTGGTTGCCCTCCTCGACGATCCGGCCCTGCTCGAGGACGACGATCCGGTCGGCGTCGCGGATCGTCGAGAGCCGGTGGGCGATGATCAGCGCCGTGCGGCCCCGGGTCAGCTCGCGGATGCCGTGCTGGACGATCGACTCCGTCCGCGTGTCGAGGTTCGCCGTCGCCTCGTCGAGGACGAGGATCCGCGGCTGCGCGATCAGGGCGCGGGCGAAGGCGATGAGCTGGCGCTCGCCGATGCTGAGGCCGACGCCGCGCTCGTGCACCGGCGTCTCGAGGCCGTGCGCCATGCGGCCGATGATCTCGTCGGCACCGACCGCCGCGGCCGCGCGCCGCACCTCCGCGTCCGTCGCCTGGGGCCGGCCGAAGCGGATGTTGTCGGCGACCGTCCCGGCAAACAGCACCGGCTCCTGTAGGACGACGCCGGTCTGGTGGCGCAGCGACTCGAGCGTCACGTCGCGGATGTCGTGGCCGTCGACCCGGACGGCGCCGCCGCTGACCTCGTAGAAGCGCAGGAGAAGGCTGACGAGCGTGCTCTTGCCGGCGCCCGTCTGGCCGACGAAGGCGACGCGCTCCCCCGGCTGCACGTCCAGGCTGAAGTCGTGTAGCACCTCTACCTCCGGCCCGTAGCCGAAGCTCACGTGGTCGTAGGTCACCCGGCCGGCCACGGCCGAAAGCTCGATCGCGTCCGGCGCGTCCTTGATCTCCTGCTCCGTGTCGAGGAGCTCGAAGATCCGCTCCGCCGCGACTGTTGCGCGCTGCAGCTGGCTGTACTCCTGCGTCAGCTGGCGCAGCGGGTCGAAGAAGCGGTTCACGTAGCGCGTGAAGGCGAAGAGGAGGCCGATCGAGAGGTCGCCGTCGACGACCATCGAGCCGCCGAAGAAGACGACGAGCGCCAGGGCGAAGGCGGAGGTGATCTCGACGATCGGCTGGGTCGCCGCCGAGAGGCGGCTGGCGCCGAGGTTCGCCTCCAGGTTCGCCGTGTTCGTCTCGGAGAAGTCCTGAGAGTTGCGCTGCTCGCGGCCCAGGCTCTGGATCACGCGCACGCCGCTCACGTTCTCCTGGAGGCTGGCGTTGACCTCGGAGATCGTCGCGCGGGCGCGGCGGAAGCGGCGGCGGGCGAACTTCTGCCAGACGAAAAGCGTGATCGCGAAGAGGGGCATCACCGTCGTCGTGATCGCCGCCAGGCGCCAGTTGACGGCAAACATCGTCGCGATGATCCCGAAAAGGAGGAGGAGGTTGCCGAGGGCGACGACGATGCCGCTGCCGAGGAGCTGGCGCAGGAGGTTCACGTCGCTCTGGACGCGGGACATGATCCGGCCCGTCTCGTTGCCGTCGAAGAAGCTCGGCGAGAGGCGGACGATGTGGTTGAACATATCGGAGGCTACCTGGTAGAGGACGTGCTGGCCGACCCAGGTCATCTGGTAGACCTGCTGGTACTGGGCCATCCAGCTCAGGAAGATCGTCACGCCGTAGATGGCGCCGACCCGGAAGAGGCCGCCCTGGTCGCCGGCGACGATGCGGTCGATCGCCCAGCCCTCGAGCAGCGGCTGGGCGATGTGCGTCGCCTGGAGCAGGAGCATCGCCGCCACGCCCAAGGAAGCGCGCCGCTTGAACGGCACCATGTAAGCGAAGAGGCGGCGCATGATCCGCCAGTCGAAGGCCTTGCCGAGGTCCTCGTCGCTCGCCGCCAGGCTGCCGCGGCCGCCGTGGCCGCCGTGGCCGCCGTGGCCGCCGCCGCCGCGGCCGCCGCCACCCCAATCGCGCCCGCCCCAGCCGCCGTCCCAGGTCAAGGCGTCGCCTCCGTGGTAGCGGGGCCGGTCTCGGCGGCGCCGGCCAGCTCCTCCTGGTCGCGCAGCTGGGCGTCGTAGATCTCCTGGTAGAGGCCGCCGCGGCCGACGAGGTCGGCGTGGCGGCCGCGCTCGACGATGCGCCCTTCCTTGAGGACGAGGATCTGGTCGGCGTTGCGCACCGTGCGGATGCGGTGGGCGATCACGAAGGCGGTGCGGCCCTTGAGGAGCGCCGTCAGCGCCTGCTGGATCAGGTACTCGGTCTCCATGTCGACGCTCGAGGTCGAGTCGTCGAGGACGAGGATGCGCGGGTCGAGGAGCAGCGTCCGGGCGATGGCGACGCGCTGCTTCTGGCCGCCGGAGAGGGTGATGCCGCGCTCGCCCACCCAGGTCTCGTAGCCCTGCGGCAGTGACATGATGAAGTCGTGGATGCGGGCGATCTTCGCCGCCTCGATAATCGCCGTTTCGTCTGACTCCGGCCGGCCGTAGGCGATGTTGTCGCGGATCGTCGCGCTGAAGAGGAAGATGTCCTGCATGACGATGCCGACATTGGCGCGCAGGGAGGCGAGGGTAAGGTCGCGAATGTCCTGGCCGTCGATCGTGATGCGGCCCTCGCCGACGTCGTAGAAGCGGGGCAGGAGGCTGAGGACGGTGCTCTTGCCGCTGCCGATCGGTCCCAAGAGGGCGACGGTCTCGCCCGGCCGGGCGTCGATGTCGATCGCCTGGATGACGGGGAAGTCCTTGCCGTAACCGAAGCTCACGCTCTCGTAGCGCACGCCGCCCTGGACGTCCTTCAGCTCTACCGCGTCCGGCTTTTCGGCCACGGCGGAGGTCGTGTCGAGGATCTCGAAGATCCGCTCGCCCGCGGCGGCGGCCCGCGAGGCGCTGGTGAGCATGTTGCCCACCTGGCGCACCGGCTGAGCGAGGAGCATGCGGAACTGGGTGAAGGCGAAGAGGGTGCCGATCGTCAGGTCGGTGCCGATGACGAGGCTGCCGCCGTAGACGAGGATGCCGACGTTCAGCAGCTCGAGGCTGAAGACGAGCATCGGCTGGCGAAACGAGGCGATCCGGTTCTGCTCCAGGCTCTTCTCGCGCACGGCCCAGTTCGCGGCCCGGAACTTCTCGAACTCGCGGTCCTCGGCCGTGAACGCCTTGACGACGCGGATGCCGGCGAGGCTCTCCTGCAGGACGGCCGTGTAGGCGCCCATCTGCTGCTGCATCGCAAGGGCGATCGGCCGCAGCTTCTGGGTCGTCGAGAACGAGATCGCGCTGACCACGGGCATCGTCAGGAGGATGAGGAGCGCGAGCTGCCAGTTGAGGCTGATCATGATTATCGAGACGATGACGAACTGGCCGACCGTCATCGTCAGGCGCAGAAGGCCGGTGCTGAGGAACATGCGCGTGTTCTCCACGTCCGCCGTCGCTCGCGACATCAGCTGCCCCGTCTGGGCCGTGTCGTGGAAGGCGAAGCTCAGCGACTGGATCCGGTTGTAGAGGCTGTTGCGCAGGTCGAAGGCGACGTGCTGCGAGAGGTACTCGCTGAGGTAGGTCTGGAAGTAGGCGAAGAAGCCGCGCCCCGCCTGCAATACCAAGATCAGGCCGGCGGCGATCAGCAGCGCCGACTTGCTGCCGGCGCCGACGCCGGAGTCGATCGCGTAGCGCACGACCACGGGGCTGGCGAGCGCGAAGCCGGTGCTGACGAAGAGGCTGCCGTAGGCGATCAGGACGGCGGGCCAGTGCGGCTTCCAGTAGCCGAGCAGCCGCCAGAGGATGTGCCTCACGCCCGTCGCTCCCGCCGCGGCGCCGCCGGCTCGGCGCTGAGGCCGTCGGTAAGGCGCTCGAGCAGGCGCGCCAGCTCGGCGCTGTCGCGCGCGCCGAGCGTCGAGCGAATCAGCGACTCCGTCGCCGAGCGCGCCGCGGCCAGCGTCTCGGCCAGCTCGGAGGCCCTGGCGGTCGGGTAGAGGCGGGCCCGGCGGCGGTCGTCCGGGTCCGTCTCACGCCGGGCGAGACCGGCCGCGAGCAGCCGGTCCACCAGCGCCGAGGCCGTGGCCTGGTCCGCTCCGAGCGTCTCCGCGAGGCCGTTGAGGGGCTGCCCCGGCATCTCCACCAGGGCGAGGACGGCGCCGGCCTGGCGCTGCGTCAGGCCGAGCTCGGCGACCCGCGAGCGGTACTGGCGCGCCGCCGAGCGCGAAGCGCGGCGCAGGAGCCGCCCGAGCTCTACGTCCATCGCCGCGCTACGAAGAAAATGCTATGCCTACAAACATTTAGAGTACGAACATATGGTACGCGAAACGTTTTGCGCGAACAAGCGCGCGGCCGCTCTCTGCGTTCTCGTTTGGGCCTCGTGGAGTCGGGGCGGCTCCAGGGCGGCGGCGGCCGGAAGGCCGGCGGGCGGTCTACTCCGCTTTCGCCAGCGCCGCCGCGGCCAGGCCGCCCTTGACCTCGTCCTCGGGCCGGATCACGAGCACGGGCGAAGGGCCGTGGAGGACTCGGTCCGTGACGCTGCCCAGCGCCGCCCGCACGAAACCGCCGCGCCCGTGCGAGGCCATGACCACGAGCCCGGCCGGCTTCTCCTTGAGGAAGAGGAGCAGCTGCTCGCCCGGGGCGCCGATCAGGAGCGTCGTCTTCACGTCCCGCGTCTCGCCGAGCTCGCCGCGCTTGCGCTCCAGGTAGGCGCGGGCCGCGTCCTCCATCGCCGTGATCATGTCGCCTGGATAGATGCCCATCGACTCGTCGTAGGCCACCGGTGCCAGCGACACGGAGCGCACGAGGTCGATGCCGGCGCCGATCCGATCGGCGATGAAGGTCGAGAGCGAGAGCACCTCCTCCGAGAGGGCGGAGCCGTCGAGCGGAACGAGGATCCGGTCCAGCTTGAAGGGCGCCAGTGACACCTCGACATTCGGGCCGATGACCAGCGTCGGAAACGCCGCGTGGCGGACGATCTTGTCGGCAACGCTCCCCAGGCGCCAGCGGGCGATGCCGGTGCGGCCGTGGGTCGCGATCAGGATCAGGTCGGCGTGAGCCTCCTCGGCGGCGGCTACCGTCTCCTCCGCCGGCTGGCCGATGCGCACGCTCGTGGCGACCGCGAAGCCGAGGCTGCGCACCTTCTCGGCCTGCTCGCTCAGATAAGCCTCGAGGTAGGAGCGGCCCTTCTCGGCGACCTCCCCGAGCTTGCGCTCATCCTGGCTCTCTGCCTCCTTCTCCTCCCAGGCGACCTCCCAGACGCTGACCAGCTGAAGGGAGTCGAAGCCGAGCGTCTTGAGAAAGGGCAGCAGCTCGAAGGCGGACTCCGAGAGATTCGT
>Ga0326597_10013231_pt1 | contig 10855 bp, 13 predicted proteins | sample RVTome_12_FD_203789 | JGI IMG/M metagenome (GOLD analysis project Ga0326597, IMG submission 203789) | Soil microbial communities from uranium-contaminated site in the Upper Colorado River Basin, Wyoming, United States - RVT100D185 | ecosystem: Environmental > Terrestrial > Soil > Contaminated >... | reverse complement strand
AGGTCGGCGACCTCGTGATGTGGGACAACCGTTGCGCGATGCATCGCCGCGACGCGTTTGATCCGGAGTCGCGGCGCCTGATGCATCGCACCCAGATCAAAGGGGATAAGCCGTTCTTTGATCCGGCGACGCTCGCCGCGTAGCCCGTCACCCGCCAGGCCGGCCCCGCGCCGGCCTTTCTATTTCGTCTCCCCGGACTCACCCTCGCCGGGCCTGACGGCCAGGGACTCCAGCGCGGCCTTCTGCATTTCCAGCGTCTTGACGGTCATCTGCAGGAGCCCCACCTGCAGCGTGAGCCAGGTTTCGACTGCCTTCAGCTCCGTGATCTTCTTCTGGACTTCGTCCGCGTTGACGGTCGGCAACGCCATGCCGGGCATGGGAAAGGACATCGGGTTCCACATCTTCTGCATGTACTCGAACCAGTCCTTCGGCAGATCCGGCTGCTGTGCCATCGCGCACTCCTGTTCCGATGTCATGCCCCCGTCTATTATAGGGTCAAGGCAGACGGCCATGCCGCTGCCTGACCCGCGCGAATTCGAGCGGACGGCTTTCCCGCCGCTCCATTCGCGCGCACCACTGGCGGGCACAGGACGCGCGATGAAGTTTCTGAAGGCCGTGCGGCTCGACGATTCGGACCGCCGCCTGCTCGCCGACGCGGGCGGCGCCGCCGAGGACGGCGAGTGGGTGGTGTCGGGCGGCTACGCGGTCTGCGACCTCGGGCAGGGTCATCGCGCGCCGCAGTGCCGGTGCGACTCGACCTTCGTCGCCGCGGGGGCGCGCCGGCGGTGCACCGTCGCCGAAGTGGCGGAAATCGACGCCGCCGGATTCGAGGCCGTAAAGGAATCGCTCGCCCGTCATTTTCTCGAGGAACTGGGCGCGCCATCGGCGGAAGCCGCGCGCGCCGCCGCGGAAGACGAGTGCGCCTACACGGCGGACCTCGCCGAGGGGTTTCCCGCGGACGTCTGGATTACGGTCAAGCGCGAGCCGACGGCAGACGGCGTCGGGGAACGTTACACGGTGTTCCGGCGGCTGATGATCGGCTCACACAAACTTTGATGCCGCGTGACTGGTGACTGGTGACTGGTAAAGGCGCGGCTTCGCCGATCCCCGTCGGGTCTCCGGTCACGCTTCATCGGAAAGGCGTTCGACGCGAATGGCGTCACCGGCCTTCACTGATTTCAGGCGGCGGGGATCCCCCTCGATCTTCCCCAGAACGTTGCAGCGGGTGACCAGCCGGCATTCGTCGCCCCGGGATGCCGGGGTCGGGCCGAAGGGCAGAGCCAGCGCGCCGCCTTCCACCCAGTAGCACACCGCGCCCGGGTCGACCACTTGCAGGGCGTCCGGCTCGAGCCGGACCTCGAGCGGCAGCTCGAAGTAAACCTCGTCGCCCCACGTCTGTGCACTGGCAGAACAGGGAAGCGCGGCAACTAATTGATTGACCGAGGCGGTTTCCCGCAAGTAAGCGGTTACTTCACCCCGGCTCCAGGCAATCCGGATCCGGGTTTTGCCTGCGGCATTCAATCGATCGCCAGGATGGACTCGCGGGAATTCCGTGCGGAGGCGGTCCGAATCGGGCCCGCCGCAAAGCGGTTCGGGGACTGCACGGCAACGTGCTGCAGGCGCTGCTTCATGCCCAGCACCCTGTTCGTGTACTCGTCCTTGGGATCCTGAAGCGCCCCCGCGTACATCTGCAGCCCGATGCCGACGTTACCCGTGTTCCGGATGTACTCCTTGAGGATCCGCGCGCCGACCTGGATGTTGGTCACGGGATCGAATACCGCGCCCTCTCCGCCAAAGGGCTGGAGCTTGTCCACGTGGTATTTCGGGATGATTTGCATCAGGCCCTTGGCGCCGGCCCCGCTTTCCGCGATCGGATTGAAGCTCGACTCGATGGCGATCACCGCGATGATCAGCAGGGGATCCAGCCTCACTTCCTGCCCCACCTGGTGCGCCAGGCGGACCAGGTCGAAAGCGACCTCCTGCGACACCCGATAGCGGTTCGCCAGGTAGTCGGATAGCGCCCGGTAGCGGCCGACATCCGTCTGGCTGGCCCGCAGGACAGGCTGATCCGGGCGGGCGCCCTTCTCCGATTCGGGACTCGCTGCCACGGGCTGCTGCTGGATGGCGTCCTCGGGATGACGCTGCTCGCGCTGACCCGCGACGATCAGGGCGAGCGCGGACACCGCCGCTCCCAGCGCGAGCAACGACAGCATTCTCCTGGACCACAGGACAAGAGGTCCGGTCTGGGCGCTGCCCCAGCTGGCCGATTTGATGTTACCGATACGCACGATAACCGCCTTTCCCTTATGCCGGCACTTCAACGGCGCCAGCCAGGCATTGGTTCGCCGTGGCAGCAACACCCCTCTTCTCAAAACAGGACCGTTTCCAACCACTATAAGTTGTGGCGCTTATTAAGAAACTGGCTAATTCTAGTGGTTCAAGTCGGCGCCCGCAACGGTTCCCGCACATTTGGACGCCAACCGGCCCTCACGGAGAGGGATTTGGTGCACAGCAATAGCTGCGAATGGTGCATTACAGACGTTGTTTTGTCAACGATTCCTAGACAAACATCTCAATAATTATTGCACCGCAATATCGGTTGATTTCAATGGGAAAATCGATTGGACAGCCTGGAGACAGTCCCGTTCCGGACACGGAACTTTATATGAATAGATACAAACACTTACACCGTATCTTGCGGTCCGTTTTCCCGGCCGTCCGGCAATTCACCGGGATGACGCTCCAACCAGGCATCGAGGGCCGCGCGATAGCGCTCCAGCGCATCGTAATAGCGGTCAAACACGCAGGGCTCGCAGCCCGCTTTGCAGCACTCCTCGAGCGCCGGCTCCGTGGGTGGCGTTGGCCGTGGATCGGGTTCCGGGGACATCGGCGTTCCGTGCGCGCGGCTTACCGGAGATCGGGCGGCACGGCGTGATTCGGGAAGCGGCGCTTGAACTCCGCCAGCAGGGCATCCGCGTCCGCGGTCTCGCCATCCCGCCTCAACTCCCGGATGCGCGCGAGCCACTTCTCCGGCGGCTCGGCATCGAGCGTCTTGACCAGCCGGGCGACCTGCCGGCTCTTCGCGGCCTGCATTTCCTCCGCCTGCAAACGCGTTTCGGGCCCCGGCGCTGGCGTTGCGGACCGGTCGCGCGCCGCGGCGGCCCCCGGCGACGGCGCCGGGCGGGTCAATTGCGGCGCCTGCGCGCCCGCCGGCGCCGCGGACTTTCTGGACTCGGACAGCCGTCGCTCGTCCTGGAACTCGCGACCGGGTCGCGCCCGGTCACTGTCCCTGTCTTCGATCGCGCCTCCTAACCCTGCACCCGCGTCACTCAAGTCGGCGGGGGATCCAGCCGCCCGGGGCTCGGCCCCCGACGCGGCCGGTTCCCGCTCGCTTCGATCGGGCATCGCCGAAAACGGCTGCGGGCCCGACGCGCCCTCCACCGGCGCGGCGCTTCGCTCGGTCCGGGCGGAAGGCGCCTGCGGCGCCTTGCGCTCGCCTCCGTCCTGTAGCTTGGCCAATTCTGCCGGCTTGCCCGCTTCGGCCCCCTCCGGCTTGATCGCGACCCGCCCGGGCGCTTGCCCGGCCGGCACACGTGCCGATCGTTCCACCGCGGCGGGCGGCGCCGGAGTCGGTTGCGGCTCCGTGACCGCCTCCGATGGCCGCGCCGCGGGGGACGGCGCGGGCGCCGTCGGAACCCACAATGGATCGCCGCCCTCCTCCCGCACCAGGACAACCAGGCTCGCGCTCAGGACCACGACCGCCGCGATCGATACCGGCACGCGCCATCGGCGAAGCGCGGAAGGCGTCGCGCGCGGACGCGCGCCCACCTCCCGCCGGGCGGCCGCGAGTATGGCGGCGTCGACGTGCGGCGGGGGGTTCTCGCCGACCGCCTCCCGGTAGAGGCGATCGAGCCCCGCGTCGCGCCCGACGTCTCCGGTCGCATCGGTGCGGCTGTCGCGTTCCGGCGTCATGCGCGCATCCCGTGTCTCAACTTGGCCATGGCGTAGCGCAGGCGGCTCTTCGCCGTTTCGCGCGAGACGCCCGTCGCTTCCGCGATCGCCTCCACGCTCATGCCGCCCTCCTGCTGCAGCAGAAACGCCTCGCGCTGCGCCTCCGGCAAGTCCGAAATGAGCTCGAGCAGCCTCGCGGCCTGCCGCTTGTGGTCGAGCGCGTCGTCCGCCGGACGCTCGCGCTCGTCGGGCACTTCGAGGATCGTCTCGTCCCCCGCGTCCTCGAACGAGAGCGCGGCCGGGCGCGATTGATTCCTGCGGTAATGATCCATCAGCCGGTTGTGCGCAAGGCGGTAAAAATAGGTCGTGAACTTCGCCTGGACGGTATAGCTCTTTCGCGCCCGCACGAGGTTCATCCAGACGTCCTGGAACATTTCCTCGGCTGCCGCGGCATCACGGCACTGGCGGAGGAAGTAGCGATACAGTCCGCCCTTGTGCCGCGCATAGAGCGCGTCGAACGCGCCCGCATCGCCGTCGCGATAGAGAAGCATGAGGTCCTCATCGCTGCTGTCCGCGCCCCTTTCCATCGCGGGCGAGTATACCGCCCCGCTCCGCGCCGGGAGGCGCGAGGCGGGAGACGGAAGGCGCGACGAAATCGGGAACAACCCCGCCGGCATCCAGCGCCTCGCTCTTCCCGCCTCCCCTCTCTCCCCGCGTCAGCGCGGGTCGGGCGCGAATGGCCCCGGAAAGGGCACCGGCAACGCGACCCGCTCCCGAATCACGCCCATCGCCACCAGGTTGGCGCGCGTGTCGTAATGAATGGCAACGATCTCCTCCGGACCGGCGGTCGCCCGCTCGAAGGTCGTGTAGGTGGCCGGCGAATGCACGCGCCGCCCGTGCCCGGTGCCGATCGAGGCGGATTTGCGCGGCGCGTGGCGCTCCATGCTCGCGTCGCGACCCGCCTGCCCGCGACCGCCGGATCCGGATGGGCCCGCCTCCGGCGCGGCTTCGCCCCGGGACCCGTCGCCGAAATCGTCGCTATCGCCCGGAAATGGCGACTCGGAACGCGGCGCCGGGCGTTCGATTCTCGCCCGCGGCTCGTGCTTGCGCCGGAATACCGCCACGCCGATCACGCCAACGTTGTCCGGGCGGCCGGTGCGCGTCGCGTAGGCGTTGCGATGGCTCGTGAAAAAGAACGCCGCGACGCGATCCAGGCTCTTGCGCCAGCCCCGGAGGTCGAGCGTTTCGTGACGCCCGAGCACGTATCCGGTCTGGTCCCAGTTCGCGGTTTCGCCGCTTACCGCATTGACGCCGTCGACCGACACGACCGCGAGGATGTCTCCGGCCCCGCGGTTCCGGATTTTCACCTGGTACTCGTGGCCCCGCTCCCCCGCCACGTAGTAGCGGCCCTCGTGACGATGGACGGGCAGCGCCTGTCTCGCCGTACGGTCGTAGATCGTCACATCGGCGAGATTTCCCACGGCCCCGGCCGTGCCGGCCGCTCCGAACAGCGCGAGCGCGATTCCAATGGCTTTCCACGTCATATCGCCCTCCTGAAGAGGAATGGACTCCCCTCTTCGAACGCGGCCGCCGGGCGAATGGGGTCAACCTTGAAGCGGCGGCGCGCGCCCGGCTATACTGGCCCAACCCCCTGCGAAAAGAGGGTGGAGGAATGCCATGCCCAAGTTTTCCCCTGCATCCATCCGCACCATCGCTCTTGCCGGTCACGGCGGCTCGGGCAAGACGACGCTGGCCGAGGCGCTGCTTGCCAGGGCCGGCGCGATCACGGGCCCGGGCAGCGTCGACAAGGGCACCACGGTCTGCGACTTCGAACCGCTCGAGAAGCAGTACCAGCATTCGCTCAATGCCGCGGTCGCGCACCTGTATTACCAAGACACGCGCGTGCACCTGATCGACACGCCGGGGCTGCCCGACTTCATCGGCCGCGCGATCGGCGCCCTGCCGGCGGTCGAAACCGCCGCCATCGTGATCAATGCCCAGAGCGGCGTGGAGATGATCACGAGCCGCATGATGCAGTGGGCCAGGAAGCGCGACCTGTGCCGCATGATCGTCGTCAACCGGATCGACGCCGAGAACGTGGACCTGCCGGCGCTGCTCGCCCGCATCCAGGCCGCCTTCGGCAAGGAATGCCTGCCGATCAACCTGCCCGCCGAAGGCGGCAAGCGGGTGGTCGACTGCTTTTTCAATCCCTCGGGAGAGTCCGACTTCTCGTCCGTCGCGGAAGCGCACAGCGCGCTGGTGGACCAGGTGGTGGAGGTCGACGAGGAACTGATGGCGCAATACCTTGAAAAGGGCGAAGTCACGCCGGACGAGCTGCACGAGCCGTTCGAGAAGGCGCTGCGGGAGGGCCACCTGATTCCCGTGTGCTTCACGTCCGCGCGCAACGGCGCCGGCATTTCGGAGCTGCTGAACGTGATGGTCAAGCTGCTTCCCAACCCCACGGAGGGCAACCCGCCGCAGCTGCTCAAAGGACTGGGCGATCAAGCCCGGCCGATACGGGCGGAACCCGATCCCGGCAAGCACGTGCTGGCGCACGTTTTCAAGGTGGCGATCGATCCCTTCGTGGGCAAGGTCGGGGTGTTCCGGGTGCACCAAGGCACGATCACCAAGGACACCCAGCTCTACATCGGCGAGAGCAAGAAGGCTTTCAAGGTCGGGCACGCCTACCTCGTCCAGGGCAAGGAGTTCGTCGAGACCGATGCGCTCGTGCCGGGAGACATCGGGGCGGTCGCGAAGGTCGACGAGATCCATTTCGACGCCGTGCTGCACGACTCTCACGACGAGGATCACATCCATCTCTTGCCGCTCGATTTTCCCGCGCCGATGCACTCGCTGGCGATCGAGCCCAAGCGCCGCGGCGACGAGCAGAAGATTTCCGATGCGCTGCACAAGCTGGCCGCGGAAGACCCGACGTTCCGGGTCGAGCACAACGCGACGGTCAACCAGACCATCATCAGCGGCCTGGGCGACCTGCACATGCGATACATCCTCGACCGCATGGCGGGCCAGTATCACGTGGAGGTGACGACGCGCCCCCCGCGCATCCCCTATCGCGAAACCATCACGGCGCGGGCCGAAGGGCATCACCGCCACAAGAAGCAGACCGGCGGCGCGGGGCAGTTCGGCGAGGTCTACCTCCGGGTGGAGCCGCTGAAGCGGGGCTCCGGGTTCGAGTTCGTGGACCAGGTGAAAGGCGGCGTCATTCCCAACCAGTTCATCCCGGCGGTGGAAAAAGGCGTGCGCCAGGTGCTGGAAGCCGGCCCGGTGGCGGGCTACCCGGTGCACGACGTCCGGGTCATCGTCTACGACGGCAAGCACCACGATGTCGATTCCAAGGAGGTCGCGTTCATCGCGGCGGGCAAGCGCGCGTTCATGGACGCGATCGGCAAGGCGCGGGCGATCGTGCTCGAACCCATCGTGGACATCGAGATCACGGCGCCCGAGTCCAGCATGGGCGACATCGCCGGCGACCTGTCGGCCAAGCGCGGCCAGCTCAGCGGGACCGACTCGGCCGCCCCGGGCACGCTGGTGATCAAGGGCCAGGTCCCGCTTGCCGAGCTGAACAACTATCAGGCGAAGCTCAAGTCCGTCACCGCCGGCCAGGGCTCGTACAGCATCGAATTCTCGCACTACGATCCCGTGCCGGCGAACGTCCAGAAGGAGCTTGCGGCGACCCACGCCAAGACCGCGGCGCATGCCGAAGAACAGTAGCCGGCCACGAGAGGCGCCAGGCGAAAGACGAGAGGCGAAACATCCGGGGGGCTTTTCGTCTCTCGTCTCTCGTCTCTCCTCTATCGACCTCGTCATCGGGTTCGGAATGGATGATCTCGTCCTCCGCGGCATGGCCAAATGGCCGAATGTGCCGGTGGTCTACGGTTGGCTCGCCCTCGACCGGCGCGGCAACTGGCTGATCAAGGGCGAGCGCGTCGTCAATCCGCTGGTGGCCGAATTCATCGGGCGCAATTACGCGCGCGACGACCGCGGCCGCTGGTACTTCCAGAACGGCCCGCAGCGCGTGTTCGTGGCGCTCGAGTGCGCGCCGTTCGTCTACCGCGTCGCGAGCCCTGACGGCGCGCCGATCGCGCTCGAGGCGCATCACGGCAGGACGGTCTCCACCGTCAGCGGCGCGTGGATAGACGAGAACGGCATCGTGCTGCTCGAAACCGACCTGGGCGTGGGCGCGGTCCACGACCGGGACCTGGAGCAGTTGCTGCCCGCCTTCACGGACGCCAACGGCAACCCGCTCGCCGAGGAAGTGCTCGATCGGTTGACGGACCTCGTGCAGGCGGGACGCGAAGCGCCGTTGTGGTTCAGCTTTCGCGACTCCAGCGTCAGGGTGGAGCCGATCCGGTCCGACTCCCTCGCGCGGCGATTCGGCTTCGTCGCCCGTCCCGTCCAGCCCGCCGGCGAGGAGGAGTGCTACTGACGCGGCGCGCGAAGGCGCATCGGGAATGGCTTTGATATGCTACTCGTCCGTTCGAACGCGTGGAATGGACCAGCGGTCACCCGCCGCCTTTCATCATGATTGATCTCCGAAGCGACACGCTTACCCGCCCCACCGAGGCGATGCTCGAGTCCATGCGGGAAGCGAGCTTCGGCGACGATTCGCGCGACGGCGACGCGACCGTGCAAAAGCTGGAAGCCATGGCCGCCGTGCGCACCGGGAAGGCCGCCGGCGCCTTCATGCCGAGCGGCACCATGACCAACCTCGTCGCCATGCTCACACATGCCAATCGCGGCGGCGAGGTGCTGCTGGAGGACGGCTCGCACACGCTCAACGCCGAGCTGGGCGGCATCGCCGGCGTCGCCGGACTGTTCTACCGGGGCCTGCCGGGCAGGCGCGGCGCAATGGACCTCGACGCGCTTCGGGAAGCGCTGCGGCCGGCGACCCGCCACCACATGGGCACGGCGCTCGTCTGGATGGAAAATACGCACAACCGCGCGGGCGGCGCCGTGCTGCCGCTCGACCACATGCGGTCGGTTTCCGCGCTCGCGCGGGAAAACGGCGTCCCCGTGCATCTCGACGGCGCGCGCATCTTCAATGCCGCCACGGCGCTCGGCTGCGCTCCCCGGGACATCGCGCAACATGCCCACTCGGTCTGCTTTTGCGTCTCGAAGGGGCTCTCCGCCCCCGTGGGCTCCATCCTGTGCGGCAGCGCCGAGTTCATCGAGCGCGCCCGGGGATACCGCCGCATGGTGGGCGGTAACCTGCGCCAGTCCGGGCCGCTCGCGGCCGCCGGCATTGTCGCGCTGGAAATGATGACTGACCGCCTCGGCGAGGATCACCAGACCGCCAAACGGCTCGCGGAAGGGTTGCACCGCGTCGATCCAGGCCTGTGCGATCCGAAGGACGTCGAGACCAATATCGTTCGGGTAGACGTGCGGAGTAGCGCCCGCCGCGCGGCGCAGTGGTCGGCCGACCTGAAGGCGAAGGGCGTCGGCGTGGCGCCGGCGGACGCCTGGAGCCTGCGATTCGTCACGCACCGGCATATTTCAGCGCCTGACGTCGATGCGGCGGTCGACGCGTTCGCGGCGCTATGGAAGAAGATCTGAACCGCCAAGACGCCAAGACCGCCAAGAAGACCAAATCAATTGACAATTGACGATGGAAGAGATTCTGCAAGAACGTCACTTGTCGCCCTGACAAACGACGGCAGGGCTCCAAAGAAGACGGCCGGCTGCTTCCAGCCGGCCGTCGTGCATTTGTCTCTATTGATTGATTCTCTTGGCGGTCTCGGCGTCTTGGCGGTTAATTGAATGAGTGGCTTTCCTGGCGGTCCCGGCGGTTAGATATCGATCAGCGAATGCGCTTCGCGGGAAAATCCTCTTCGATCCTGTCCCGGAAATAGCTGCCCGGCGAGGGCGCGTTCACGAACTGACGGTGCACCTCGGGTGAAACGCCCGAATACTGGACGATCGTTCCGCTCGTGAACTCGATCTCGAGGAGCTGCTTGCCCGGGTCGTAGCCGACCGAGCGGATGGTGGAGGCGTTGACGCGCTTCCGCTCCATAACAAAACCCTCAGCCGTCAGCCGTCAGCCGTCAGCCGTCAGCCGTCAGCCGTCAGCCGTCAGCCGTCAGCCGTCAGCCGTCAGCCGTCAGCCGTCAGCCGTCAGCCGTCAGCCGTCAGCCGTCAGCCGTCAAAGTTGGATGGCGTCTTGTCGAATAGTTCCATTCACCAATCACTATTCACCATTCACCATTCACGCCTTTCGGCTACTTGAGGGCTTCGGCGACGATGTCGGCGAGCAGCTTTTCCACGGCGCGCAAGGATTTCACCGAGCGTTCGGATCCGGACTCCGCTGGCCGGCGATAGGCGATGTACACCTTTCCCGGCTCCCTGGGCAGCGTGTAGACCGCGATGCCGTACGGGCAGTAGACGATGTTCCGGGGGTCCGCCTCCATCGTCGCGCGCGATGCGGCCGCGCTGCAAAACTCGAGCAGCTCGGCCTCGCCGTAAACCCGGCGCTGGGCGCCAATATCCTTCCCCGTCCGCTCGAGCATCGCGCCGATGCGGGCGGTGTAATTCAGCACGAGCCCGCGGTTCTCGACCGCGTGCAGCACGCGCTCCTTGACGTCCTTGAACTCGCCATTCGTGGAGCGGACAACCCTGTCGGGCTGCGCGGCGTAGGCCGGACCGCCGAGCAGCGCGACCGCGAGGATGGCGAGCGTAGCAATCCAAGTCCTGTACATGTTGCCCTCCGGGAATGTCGGTTCGGGCGTCATGCGCCCCACGCGTCGAATGATTCTAGGACCGCGGGCGGAGGAGGGTTTGCGCCAGATCAAACCCGCCACATCCCGGGAAGACCCGCGCGTTGGAGCGGACGGAGGAGTCCGCCGCTCAACGCGCGGAAGCGTTCCGGCGCGATGCGTCCGAGATCGCT
>Ga0326597_10013230_pt1 | contig 10855 bp, 2 predicted proteins | sample RVTome_12_FD_203789 | JGI IMG/M metagenome (GOLD analysis project Ga0326597, IMG submission 203789) | Soil microbial communities from uranium-contaminated site in the Upper Colorado River Basin, Wyoming, United States - RVT100D185 | ecosystem: Environmental > Terrestrial > Soil > Contaminated >... | reverse complement strand
CTGGACCACCAGCGGGTAGCGTGTGCCCGGTTGGTAGTCGAGCGGGTAGAACACGAGGCCCTCGACGGTCGCGCCGTCGGCGCCCTTCCATTCGAGCTTCTCCTGCCGCGGCAGCCGGAAGTCCCTGGCGAGGCGATCGAACACGTGGGTGACCTGCGCGGGGGTCCCGCCGGCCGCGACGGTCCAGATGTCGCCGGCGTTGTCCGGCGCGTCGATGCCGAAGACGTGGCGGTCGGTTCGGGGATCGTACGACCAGCCCCGGAGCGCGTGCCGGCCGTCGGTGATCTGGCGCGGCGCGCCGCCGTCGACGGCCATCTCGAAGAGCTCCGAGTGGACGCCCATATTCGCGACGAAGTAGATCGACCGCCCGTCCTTCGACCAGGCGGCGGTCTCGACCTCGTAGGGCAGGGCTCCGGTCAGGTTCCGCGCCGCGCCGCCCGAGGCCGGCACCACGAAGATGTTGTCGTTGTAGTAGGTCTCGAACCGATCGTTGGCGCCGGCCACGAACAGGACGGTCGCGTTGTCGGGCGAGACCGCCGCGCCGCTCTCCGGCACCGTGTTCGTGGTGAGCTGCCGGCCGCTCTGGCCAGACGCGTCCATCACCCAGACCTCACCCCGATCCGAGTAGCCGAACAAGGGGTTCGGCGCGCGGTGGCACGCGATGCGCGCGCCGTCCCGCGACAGCTCGTAGTCGAGGATGGAGTAGTCCCCACTCGTCAGCCGCTCGGTCGCGCCGCTGGCGACGGTCGCTTTCCACAGATGCTGCTGCTGGTAGTTCTCGTCGAACGCGTACACGTCGTCTTTGACCTTGTCGCGCGCCTTCTGCTCGTCGGCTTTCGCGTCGGGCGCCAGGAAGTAGATGGCGCGGCCGTCCGGCGACCACTGGATGCTCCGCGCCGAGGTCGGATGGGTTGTCAGGCGCCGCGCCTCGCCGCCGGCGTTCGCCAGCAGGTAGATCTGCGTGCTCTCGTCCCCCTCGCGACGCGTCAGGAAGGCGATGGTCGCGCCATCGGGCGACCACCGCGGGCTCGATTCGCCCTGCTCGCCGACCGTCATCTGCGCGGCGTTCGAGCCGTCGCGGTCGGTGCGCCAGATGTGTGCGACGCGCTTGTTGGCGCTCCAGTCCGAGGAGGACTGGACGTAGAGGACCTGCCCTCCGTTCGGGGAGAGTTGCGGGCCGGAAAGGCCTGCCAGATTGAGCAGATCGACGATGGACATGGCCCGCTGAGCAAGGCCGACCGCCGGCATGGCGGCGACGGCCAGCAGGGCCAGCGTGGCGACAGCGAGACGCCTGCGGAGCATGCACCCTCCTTGGTGACGAGCGGCCTCCTTTCTAACACAGGACCGCGCGCCGGTGGACGACGATCTCGCGGGGTCGCCCAAGCCGCGGCTGACGACGCGATCCCGCCGGGGCGCGGCGCCGTCCCTCTCGACGTGGGGCCCGGCGGGGGTCGTGAGAGAGGACCAGACGCCGTGTGCCGCGCCTGAGGGCCTCGGCCTCCCAGCTCGAACCAGCTCGGGCTTGTCAAAACGCGGACAAGGTCATACATTACTACCGTATAGTATACTCATGCCCCGCCGGATTCATCGGCGCCTCCGAGGAGAACACTTCTCTTTTCAAGAGGATACCGATGTTCCAGGGGCTGATAGCCGGGTGCACTGGGAGGGCGCGCCAGCGGCCGGCTGGCGTTGGTTCGGCGTTCGCTTTCGTGGCTAGCTCCACAAGGAGGCAGAGACGATGTTACGCAGGAGGCTGATACTCGTGTTGGCGCTCGCCCTGGTCGGTAGCGCCACGGCGTCGGCGCAGACGGGGGCGGGTGGTCTGCGAGGCAAGGTGGTTGACGCGCAGGGGGGCGCGTTGCCGGGCGTCACGGTCGTCGCGACGAGCCCGGAGGCGCTCAGCCCGGCTGTCGCCGTTACGGCCGGGGACGGCACGTACCGGCTCATCAACCTGCCGCCGGGCACCTATACCATCACGGCCGAGCTGGCCGGCTTCGCGACGTTCAGGCGCGAAGGCGTCCTGCTGCGCGCCGGGGCGACGTTCGCGCTCACCATCACGATGCAGATCGGCACGCTCGAGGAGACCATCACCGTCTCGGGCGAGTCGCCGATGATCGAGGTGTCGAAGCCGTCGAACGTGCTCAACATCGACGGCGAGTTCCAGAAGCAGATGCCGCTCGCGGCGCGGAAGAACTGGTCGGACTTCCTCGAGCTGACCCCGGGCGTCAACGCGCGGCCGTTCGATGACGGCAGCGGCCGCATGGTCTATTTCGGGCACGCGACGGAGCACTTCTCGCACGTGGTGCAGCTCGAAGGCATGACCGCCTCGAACTACAACGACGCCCAACTGACCTACGTCCAGATGGGCTCGGACATGATCCAGGACACCCAGGTGAAGACCGGCGGTGTGGACGCGTCCACGCCGATGGGCACGGGACTGGCGATCAACGTCATCACGAAGAGCGGCGGCAACTTCTTCAAGGGCACCGCCGGCCTGGCCCTCCAGCCGATGCGATGGAACGACGACAACACCGAGGCGGCGACGGTCTTCAACCTGCCGCCGGAGCTGGGCGTTGGCGCCCGCACGTCGACGGGCGGAACCCCCACGCAGACCGGCGTCAAGCAGATCGACGCCTCGTTCGGCGGCCCCATCAAGCGCGACAAGGTGTGGTTCTTCGGCTCGTTCCGCTGGTCGGACATCGACGTCGGGATCAGTCGCATCGACAAGCAGGTGAAGGACATGCAGGCGTACTTCGGTCGAACGCCGTTCAACAACAAGGTCCAGGGCTATCAGCCGTACTTCAAGGTCACCTCGCGCCTCAGCAATGCCCATGAGCTGGCGGTCTTCTATCAGCGCGACCGGCTCAACGGCACGAACAACTGGGAGTACACCTACGATCCCATCGGCGTCTACGGGAACGGTGGCGATGTGTACAGCGGCAAGCTCACCTCGGTGTGGGGCACCAACATCACCACCACGTTCCTGGTCGGCTACAACAACAAGGGTGGGGCCAGCAAAGGGACCTACGAATGGAACCCCTTCGGCTTCGACCGGCAGGGGCCGAACATCGAGATCTTCGAGGGCACCAGCGTCAGCGGGGGCCTGATCCGTGGCAATAACATCATTCTCGAGGGGGGCAACCTGGGCACCAACAACACCTTGCCCGCCTCGCAGATCATCGCGCGCGGCGACATCACCTTCTTCAAGCAGGGCTGGGGCGGCTCGCACGAGTTCCAGACCGGCTTCTTCCTGGCGCCGCGCAACACGTACGACATCCACGCGAACTACGTCAACAACGGCTTCTATTACGAGGCGCAGACCCCGATAGACGTGAACAACCCGTCGCTGGGGACGATCCCGTTTCGACGTGCCTATGCCGACCCGGTCACGCTGCAGACCAGGAAGGCCCGCGACCGCGACATCGGCATCTACGTTCAGGACAGCTGGAAGCCGATCTCCCGGCTGACCGCCAACTACGGGGTGCGTGTCGACTTCGTCAAGCGCCAGGACAAGCTGTTCAACATCGTCCGGGAGTCGAGCACCGAGGTGCAGCCGCGCTTCGGCTTCTCGTACCTGCTCACCGAGGACGCCAGGAACGTCCTCCGCGGCAGCTGGGTCCGGGTGAGCGAACAGGTGAACGGGCGGGACGCGATCACCAGCTTCGGCACCGGTAGCAAGGTGTCGTTCCGGAACGAGTACGACAACGACCTGGACGGCGTGTTTGAAACCATCGTGCTGAGCCCGGCGGTCGCTGGCGGCCTGGCCGAGCAGGAGATCGACGCCAACAACCACCAGCCCTACGTCGACGAGTTCATCCTGGGCTACCGCACGCAGCTGCCCTGGCAGACCAGCGTCGACGTCGCCTACATCAACCGGGTCTACAAGGACAACTGGGCGCAGGTGGACATGAACGGCTACTGGCCGTCGGGCCCCAATCAGCCCTTCGGCGGCTTCGGCCGGCTCGATCCCACCCGCGGCCAGTGGGTCCAGCAGACGAACAACAGCTGGAGCCAGCTCCACTATCAGGCGCTCGAGATCACCGCGGCGAAGAACATGTCGCACAACTTCCAGTTGATGGCGGGCGTCAACCGGCAGTGGCAGCACATCAGCGGCGACTGGAACCCGACCGACAAGGCCAAGTACATCGTGCCGGGCGCCTTCGCCAACGACAAGCTGCTCTACATGCCACGGGGCAACAACGACCGCAACAGCCTGCCGGAGTCGGGGAACGCGCTGAGCTACGGTCCCACGTGGCGCAAGTACTCGATGCGGTTCGGCGGCACATGGCTGGCGCCCTACGGCATCTCCATCGCGGCCAGCTACACGATTCAGGCCGGCCCGTGGTCCGGCTCGCCGCTCTACCGGCTGCCGTCGGGCGACCCGCAGATCACGCAGTTCGGGCCGTCCCGCTTCACGCTGGCCGACGGCTCGACCCAGGCCAACCCGCTCGCGACGCGGGCCCGATATGTGTACGGCGACCGTGGTGAGGGTCAGATCCAGGCCCCGGCCATCAAGACGCTCGGCCTCAAGCTCGGCAAGATCTTCAAGTTCGGCGGTCGTGAAATCGAGTTTGGGGGCAGCATCTTCAACGTCCTGAACGCCGGCGGCTTTAACCAGTTCAGCTACAACAGCGCCTACCAGACCTGGAGCACGAACTTCCTCCAGATGCGCAACCGGCAGCCGGCGCGCGCGCTGCAGGTCAGCCTCATCGGCCGCTTCTGATCGCGGAACGCTTCGCAGGGGCCGGCGCCGCCGGGCGTCGGCCCCCCTCGCCCGCCTATCCGTTCCCCTGGGTTCGCCCCTTCAGGCTCGCGCCGCCCACCGTGCGTGCCAGGCTGCACGCACCAGTCTGTTCGCGCCCATCCTGAATCCTCCGACAACAACGCGGCTGTTCCGCAGGACCGAACACGCGACACGGGCCTCTTGATTGGCGTTGTAGATAGCGCCCGTACTCACCCCCAGTATTGTTGCGATGCTGGAGTTGGGTTATACCCTCGCCAGGATTCCCTGGTCGAGTAACCCATCTACTGCGCCACGGTACCGTCAGGTCCGTCAAGCGTCTTTAAGGAGGCATACATGGTCCGCAGGGGTATCGCACTTGCCGCCGCACTGACCCTGGCCTGCGTGGGACCCGCGCTGGCCCAGACCGGTGCGGGGGGCCTGCGAGGAACCGTCAAGGACGCCCAGGGCGGCATGCTGCCCGGCGTCACCGTCACGGCCACGAGCCCGGATGCGCTGGCGCCGGTCGTCGCGGTCACCGGGGCGGACGGCACGTACCGCCTGATCAACCTGCCGCCGGGCACGTACGCGGTCACGGCGGAGCTGGCCGGCTTCGCCATCTTCCGGCGGGAGGGCATCCTGCTCCGCACCGGCGCGACCTTCCGGGTCGACATCGTCATGGAGCTCGGCACGCTCGAGGAAACCATCACGGTGTCGGGCGAGTCGCCGATGATCGAAGTGTCGAAGCCGTCGAACGTGCTGAACATCGACGGCGAGTTCCAGAAGCAGATGCCGCTGGCGGCGCGGAAGAACTGGACCGACTTTCTCGAGATCACCCCCGGCGTCCACTCGCGCCCCTTCGACGACGGGTCGGGGCGGATGGTCTACTTCGGGCACGCCACGGAGCACTTTGCGCACGTGACGAACCTCGAAGGGATGCAAGCGGGCAACTACAACGACTTCCAGCTGACCTACGTGCAGATGGGCGCGGACATGATCCAGGACATCCAGACGAAGACGGGTGGCGTGGACGCGTCGACGCCGATGGGGACGGGGCTGGCGATCAACGTGATCACGAAGAGCGGCGGGAACGCGTTTCGGGGCACGGCGGGCTACGCGTACCAGCCGCTGCGGTGGAACGGGGACAACACGTCGGCGAAGACGGTGTTCACGCTGCCGTCCGAGATCCTGCGGTATTCGACCTGCCCGAACGGCGAGTGCGTGTCGACGGGCGGGGTGCCGGTGCAGGCCGGGGTGAACCAGTTCGACGGCTCGTTCGGCGGGCCCATCCGGCGGGACAAGGTGTGGTTCTTCGGGTCGTACCGCTGGTCGAACGTGGAGACGGCGATCAGCCGGATCGACAAGCAGGTGCAGGACATCCAGGCGTTCTTCCCGGGGTCGACGCTGTTCAACCAGACGATCGAGGGCACGCAGCCGTACGTGAAGGTGACGACGCGGCTGGGGACGGCGCACGAGCTGGCGGCGTTCTACCAGAACGACCGGACGAACGGGCAGTCGAACTGGGAGTATTTCTACGACCAGATCTTCGGCTACGGGAACGGCGGGAACCTCTACGGCGGGAAGCTGTCGTCGGTGTGGGGGAGCAACCTGACGACGACGTTCCTGGTGGGCTACAACGACAAGGGATCCAACAGCCAGGACACCTTCGACTGGCTGAACAGCATCCACCAGGGTGAGGGCCCCGCCGTCGAGATCTACCAGGGCAGCCGCATCTCCGGCGGCCTGATCACCGGCACCTCGCGCATCCTTCAGGGCGGGAACCGCGCCACCGAGGCCATCGCCCCGGCGTCGGTGAGCTTGCTCCGTGGGGACATCACCTGGTTCAAGTCGGGGTGGCGGGGGTCGCACGAGTTCCAGACCGGCTTCTTCATCGAGCCGCGGAACACCTACGACACGGCGTCCCGCTACACCAACAACGGCTTCAACCTGGAGTACCGGGTGCCGGTGGACTACAACAACCCGTCGCTCGGGACGATTCCGTTCCGCCGCTACTACCGCGATCCGATCGAAATCACCACGCGGAGCGCCCGGGACCGGAACTGGGCGTTCTACGTGCAGGACAGCTGGAAGCCGACGAACCGCCTGACGACGAACATCGGGCTGCGGGCGGACTGGGTCAAGCGCGAGGACGAGATCTTCGGCATCACGCGCCAGCGGTCGTGGACGATCCAGCCGCGGTTCGGCTTCTCGTACCTGCTGACCGAGGACGCGAAGAACCTGCTGCGGGGCACGTGGGTGCGCGTGGGCGAGCAGATGATGGGCCGAGATGCCATTACGAGCTTCGGCGGCACCGGAACGGTGAGCACGCGCGTGCTCTACGACAACAACCTGGACGGGGTGTTCGAGACGGAACGGTTCACGCCAGCGGCCACGCCGACGCTGGCCGGGCAGGAATTCGACCCGAACAACCACCAGCCGTGGGTCGACGAGTGGGTCGTGGGCTACCGGCGGCAGTTCCCGTGGCAGACGAGCGTGGACGTGGCAGTCATCTCGCGCAGCTACCAGGACATGTGGGCGAACCTCGAGATCAACGGCTTCTGGCCGTCGGCGCCGGGGCAGCCCTTCGGCGGCTTCGGGCGGATCGACCCGGAGCGCGGGGAGATCGAGCAGCAGACCAACAACACCTGGTCGACGCTCGAGTACCGGGCGCTCGAAGTCACCGTAGCGAAGAACATGTCGCGGGGCTTCCAGCTGATGGCCGGGTTCAACCGGCAGTGGCACCACATGGCGGGCACCTGGAACCCGACGGACAAGGCGGGGTACATCGCGCCGAACGCCTTCGCCAACGACGCGAACCTGTACATGCCGCGCGGGAACAACGATCGGAACAGCCTGCCGGAGACGGGGAACGCGCTGAGCTATGGACCGACCTGGATGAAGTACCGGTTCAACGTGGCGGGGACGTGGCTGGGGCCCTGGGGCGTGACCTTCGCGGGCAGCTACACCTTGCAGGCGGGGCCGTGGTCGGGGGCGATTCTCTACCAGCTCCCGGCGAACGATCCGGAGATTGCGAAGTTCGGCCCGACGACGTTCCGGACGCCGGGCGGGCTGACGTTCTCGAACCCGCTGTCGACGCGGAACCGGTACCTGTACAGCACGCGCGGCGAAGGGCAGATCCAGGCGCCGGGCATCCACACGGTGGGGCTGAAGGTGGGGAAGAAGATCGAGCTGGGCGGCACGCGGAACGTCGAGATTGCCGGCAACATCCTCAACCTGCTCAACGGCGGCGACTACACGCAGTTCAGCTACAACAGCGCGTACCAGAGCTGGAGCGGCAACTTCCTGCAGATGCGCAACCGCCAGGCGTCGCGCGCGTTCCAGTTGACGGCGGTCCTCCGCTTCTAGCACGCGCGGGATCCTCGTTCTGCTTCACGGGCGCCGCCGGGTCCTCGGACCCGGCGGCGCCCTTCTCGTGTACTCTCCGGACTCGTCAGGCAGGACCGGAGCGTTTACTCCCGTACCGTATCGGACGCCGCACTGCTCAAGGCCGCGGCGCCTCCTGAGACCGGTGTCAGCGAGTCGCCCGGTGATCTGGATTCTTGAATCCGGCCACGGCCCGATTGGATTCCGATCGACACGTGACGAACTCCCTTGTCATCCGCGACCGTAAGCGACGACGGATGTGCTCGCTGCGGGCGACACTCTCCCCCAGTCTCTTGGGAACATCGCTTGCTTAGCAATCCTTACTCGCCCAAACCAACGGTGAGACCGTCAAACCCATGTCTTCACCAGACTCTCGGACGTTCGATGGAGGCGGAACGATGATGCACCTCTCCAGGTCGGCACTCGTGCTCGCTCTCGCCCTCGTGCTCGGCGGAGCAGGCGTGGCGACGGCACAGACGGGCGCGGGCGGGTTGCGCGGCACGGTGGTCGACGAGCAGGGCGGCGCCCTGCCCGGCGTGACCATCGTGGCCACGAGCCCGGACGCCATTGCCCCGGCGACAGCGGTCACGGCGGCTGACGGCACGTACCGCCTGATCAACCTGCCGCCCGGCGCGTACGCGGTCACGGCGGAGCTGGCCGGCTTCGCCATCTTCCGGCGGGAGGGCGTCCTCCTCCGCGCCGGCGCGACCTTCCAGGTCGACGTCACGATGAAGCTCGGCACGCTCGAGGAGACCATCACGGTGTCGGGCGAGTCGCCGATGATCGAAGTGTCGAAGCCGTCGAACGTGCTGAACATCGACGGCGAGTTCCAGAAGCAGATGCCGCTGGCGGCGCGGAAGAACTGGACCGACTTCCTCGAGATGACGCCGGGCGTGCACTCGCGGCCCTTCGACGACGGGTCGGGGCGGATGGTCTATTTCGGCCACGCCACCGAGCACTTCGCGCACGTGGCGAACCTCGAGGGCATGCAGGCGGGCAACTACAACGACTTCCAGCTCACCTACGTCCAGATGGGCGCCGACATGATCCAGGACATCCAGACGAAGACGGGTGGCGTGGACGCGTCGACGCCGATGGGGACGGGGCTGGCGATCAACGTCATCACGAAGAGCGGCGGCAACGTCTTCCGGGGGACGGGGGGCTACGCGTACCAGCCGCTCCGGTGGAACGGCGACAACACGTCCGCGACGACGGCGTTCACGCTGCCGTCCGAGATCCTGCGGTATTCGACGTGTCCGGACGGCGAGTGCGAGTCGACGGGCGGCGTGCCGGTGCAGGCCGGGGTGAACCAGTTCGACGGCTCGTTCGGCGGCCCGATCAAGCGGGACAAGGTCTGGTTCTTCGGGTCGTACCGCTGGTCGAACGTGGAGACGGCGATCAGCCGCATCGACAAGCAGGTGCAGGACATCGAGGCGTTCTTCCCGGGGACGACGCTGTTCAGCCAGAACATCGAGGGGACGCAGCCGTACGTGAAGGTGACGACGCGGCTGGGGACGGCGCACGAGTTGTCGGGGTTCTACCAGAACGACCGGACCAACGGGCAGTCGAACTGGGAGTATTTCTACGCCCAGATCAACGGCTACGGGAACGGCGGCAACCTCTACAGCGGGAAGCTGTCGTCGGTGTGGGGGAGCAACCTGACGACGACGTTCCTGGTGGGCTACAACAACAAGGGCTCGAATAGCGACGACACGTTCAAGTGGCTGAACGGCATCTACAAGGGTGAGGGCCCGAACGTCTCGATCTGGCAGGGAACGCGCATCGCGAGCGGCCTGATCACGGGCACCTCGCTCATCCTCGAGGGAGGGAACCGCGCCACGGAGAACATCTCTCCGGCGTCGGTGACCCTGCTCCGCGGGGACATCACCTGGTTCAAGTCGGGCTGGCAGGGGTCGCACGAGTTCCAGACGGGCTTCTTCATCGAGCCGCGGAACACCTACGACACCGCGACCCGCTACACGAACAACGGCTTCTACCAGGAATTCCGGGTGCCGGTGGACTACGACAACCCGTCGCTCGGGACGATGCCGTTCCGCCGCGACTACGCCGACCCGATCGAGATCACCACGCGGAGCGCGGAGGACCAGAACTGGGCGTTCTACGTCCAGGACAGCTGGAAGCCGACGAACCGGCTGACGGCGAACATCGGGCTGCGCGCCGACTGGGTCAAGCGCGACGACACGATCTTCAACATCACGCGCCAGCAGTCCTGGACCATCCAGCCGCGGTTCGGCTTCTCGTACCTGTTGACCGAGGATGCGAAGAACCTGCTGCGCGGCACGTGGGTGCGCGTGGGCGAGCAGGTGATGGGGCGCGACGCCATCACCAGCTTCGGCGGGAGTGGCACGGTCAACATCCGGAGGCTCTACGACAACAACCTGGACGGCATCTTCGAGACCGAGCGGTTCATTGCGGCGGCCACGCCGACGCTGGCCGGTCAGGAGTTCGATCCGAACAACCACCAGCCGTGGGTGGACGAGTGGGTCGTCGGCTACCGGCGGCAGTTCCCGTGGCAGACGAGCGTAGACGTCGGGTTCATCTCGCGCAGCTACAAGGACATGTGGGCGCTGCGCGAGATCAACGGCTTCTGGCCGTCGGCCCCCGGGCAGCCCTTCGGCGGCTTCGGGCGGATCGACCCGGAGCGCGGGGAGATCGAGCAGCAGACCAACAACACCTGGTCGACGCTCGAGTACCGGGCGCTCGAAGTCACCGTAGCGAAGAACATGTCGC
>Ga0326597_10013229_pt1 | contig 10856 bp, 8 predicted proteins | sample RVTome_12_FD_203789 | JGI IMG/M metagenome (GOLD analysis project Ga0326597, IMG submission 203789) | Soil microbial communities from uranium-contaminated site in the Upper Colorado River Basin, Wyoming, United States - RVT100D185 | ecosystem: Environmental > Terrestrial > Soil > Contaminated >... | reverse complement strand
AGTAGTCTAGCCCTCGTCGTCCGGCGCGCGGCGTCGCCGGGACCGCTCGCGGTAGTCCTCGGCCGAGGCCGGATCCCACTCCCACCGGTGTCGGTCCCGATCGCCGACCTTGTCGGAGCCACGCAGCTCCTCGTTGTCCTGATACTCGACGCCGAGCGCGCGGCCCACCTCCGAGACCACGTCCTGGCCTGGCGTCGGGTTGTCGCCGCCCGGGGCCTCGTCTCCCGTGCTGTAGGCCGAGGCCCAGTCGGCGTCCACGTCGCCCGCCGTCAAGCTGGGATCGCCTTCGGTGTGGTCGTGGAGGTGCTCCAGCATCTCATTCCGGCCGGTCCTTGCGGCGGCCCTGTAGCGCGCTTCGTCCAGACGATTCGCCTCGCCAGATTCGCGGTCGACGACCGGCGGCCCCGCCCATTCCTCATGGGCCGCCTCGAGTGGCACGTTCCGCTGGCGGCGTCGTGTGGCGGACGCGCCCGACGCTGCCGTCTTCTTGTTCGCGGTCTTCTTTCGAACGGTCGTCGTGCGCGCGGTCGTCGTGCGGGCCGCCTTCCTGGGCGCGGTCTTCTTGCGCGGGACCGTCGTACGCGAGGTCGCCTTGCGCGCGACCGTCCGGCGCGCCTTGGTCTTCGAGGCCGCCTTCGTCCGACGGGTCGGCCCGGTCGCCGTAGCCGCTGGTCGCTTCCTCTTCGTCGTGGAGGCTCGTGTGGCCGCCGGTCGGCGGGGGGTGGCGGCGCCGCCGGACTTGGCGGTCCGGCCTGACGTGGATCGGGCGGATTTCGACCGGCTGCCCGAGGTCTTCGGGCGGCTGCCCGAGCTCGCCGCGGGCCTGCCGGCTCGCGGTCGTCGGGGGGCGGCAGCCTTGCGTTTGGCCATCGTGAATATCCTTTCGCTCGCTTGACAGTGTTTCGATAAGTAACGTAGTATCTAACGCTTATGGCGAATTGAGAATCCTCGCCAGACGGGCTCGCCGGTGCCTACCCCTACCGGCAGATTGTCAGAGGAGGACCCGGGACGAATGACCAACGTTGATGAAGTTCAGAGCACCAACCCCGCCGAGGCGAATCAGGACGCGCCCGCGGCCGAGCCGGCCGCCCCGGCACCCGGCAGCCCCGAGGACGAGCAGCTCGATCCTCAGGAGTATGCGCGGCTGCTGGATCTCTACGATAGCAGCTTCGGCAACCTGGCGGAAGGTGAAGTCGTCAAGGGCACGGTCCTCAAGGTCTCCAGCTCGGAGGTCATCGTCGACGTTGGCTACAAGTCGGAGGGCATCATCGCGCTGAGCGAGTTCCTCGACGAGGAGGGCGCGGTCACCGTGCAGCAGGGCGACCTGGTGGACGTGTTGCTGGAGCGTGCGGAGGACCGGGAAGGCCACGTCGTGCTGTCGCGCGAGAAGGCCGAGAAGATGAAGATCTGGGACGAGGTCGAGAAGGCCTATGCCGAGCGCAAGGTCGTCATCGGTCGCGTCATCGAGCGGATCAAAGGCGGTCTGGCGGTCGACATCGGCGTGCGGGCGTTCCTGCCCGGCTCCCAGATCGACGTCCGGCCGGTCCGGAACCTGGATGCGCTGCGCGGCCAGGAGCTGCGGATGCGCGTGATCAAGGTCAACAAGAAGCGTGGGAACATCGTGCTGTCCCGCAAGTCGCTCCTCGAGGAGGAGAACGCGGAGAAGAAGAAGCATACGCTGGCGACGCTGGCCGAGGGCAACCAGATGCGCGGCGTCGTCAAGAACATCACCGACTACGGCGCCTTCATCGATTTGGGGGGGCTCGACGGCTTGCTCCACATCACCGACATGTCGTGGGGACGCGTCTCGCATCCGTCGGAGCTCTTCAAGGTCAACGACGAGATCGATGTCATCGTCCTGAAGTTCGATCCGGCCACCGAGCGCGTCTCGCTGGGCCACAAGCAGCTGACGCCGGATCCCTGGTCGGATGTGGACCAGCGCTACCCGGTCGGCTCGCGGGTCACGGGGCGCGTCGTGAGCTTGACCGACTACGGCGCCTTCGTCGAGCTCGAGCCGGGCGTCGAGGGGCTGATCCACGTCTCGGAGATGTCCTGGAGCAAGCGCGTCAAGCACCCGTCGAAGATCCTCAACGTCGGTGACGAGGTCGAGGCGATGGTGCTCGGCGCGGATCCGCAGGCGCGCCGGATCTCGCTGGGCCTCAAGCAGGTCGAGGCGAACCCGTGGCACGAGCTGGCCGAGCGCTACCCGGTCGGATCGCATCTCGAGGGCAAGGTGCGCAACCTGACGGAGTTCGGCGCGTTCGTCGAGGTCGAGGAGGGCATCGACGGCCTGATCCACATCTCGGACATGTCCTGGTCCAAGCGCCTCAAGCATCCCTCGGAGATGCTCAAGAAGGGGGACACGGTCGAGGCCATGGTGCTCAACGTGGACGCGGACAATCAGCGGCTGTCGCTCGGCCTCAAGCAGCTGGCCACCGACATCTGGGATGAGTACTTCGGCGAGCACAAGGTCGGCGACATCGTCGAGGGCAAGGTCGTGCGCCTGACCAACTTCGGTGCCTTCGTGGAGCTCGCCGAGGGGATCGAGGGGCTGATCCACGTGTCGGAGTTCGACGACACGCAGCAGGGCGCGGAGAAGATCGAGCTCGAGGTCGACAAGACCTACCAAATGAAGATCATCAAGCTCAGCCCGTCCGAGCGCAAGATTGGATTGAGCATCAGAGCGCTCAAGTCGGATGACCATCGCTCCGACTGGGAGGACTACGCGTCGTCGACCGGCAGTCCGGAGATCACGCTGGGCGACCACTTCAAGCACAACCAGTAGCGTGGCGCTGGAGGAGGTGGCGGGCTGCACGCGGCCCGGCGCGACGCCGTGAACGACCAGGAGCCGGCATGACAAAGGCAGAGCTCGTCGAGGAGGTATCGCGGGTCTCGGACCTGACCAAGAAGCACTCGGAGATGATTGTCGACTCGGTGTTCAGGAGCATCATCTCGGCCCTCCATCGCGGCGAGAAGATCGAGCTGCGAGGATTCGGCAGCTTCCGGCTTCGCCAGCGCGAGCCGCGGAAGGGACGCAATCCCAAGACCGGTGACCGCGTCGACGTACCGCCGAAAAAAGTCCCGTACTTCAAGCCTGGCAAGGAGCTGAAGGAGCTCATCAACAAGTCGGCGGAGCCAGCCGAACCGGTCACGTCCCCGCCGGCGCACGTGCATTATTGACGGCGAGGAGTGGCAGGTCCGCCCGGGCCAGCCCTCTGGCCGCGCCCTACACCCCCGTGGAACGCCTCTGGTCTCCCTGGAGACTCTCGTACGTGACGACGAGTGCCGACGACGACGGCGGCTGCATCTTCTGCCAGGCGGTCGCGGACGCGATCGACCCCGAGTCGCTGGTGGTGCATCGCGGCCGCCGCTGCTACGTCATCCTCAACCTCTATCCCTACAACAACGGCCACCTCATGGTGGTGCCGGACCGGCATTTCGGCACCCTGGCCGACGCCTCCAGCGACGAGCTGGCAGAGCTGATGGAGCTGACCCGCTACGCCGAGATCGCGCTGACCGAGCAGTACCGACCGCACGGGCTCAACGTCGGCATCAACCTCGGCCGGCCGGCCGGCGCCGGCGTGCCTGGTCACGTGCACGTGCATGTCGTCCCGCGATGGCACGGTGACACGAACTTCATGTCGGTCGTGGGCAACGTTCGCGTGCTCCCGGAGGAGCTGCCGCAGTCGGCCGCACGGCTGCGTCCTGTCTTCGAGCGGGTCGCGCGCGACGGCTTCTCCCCCCGATGATTCTCGAGCCAACCGACGCGCAGCGGGAGTTCCAGGCGACGGTCGAGGCGTTCGTGCGGGAGGGGGTGGCGCCCGCCGCGGCGCGGATCGACGAGACGGATCAGTTCCCTGGGAAGCTCGTTCGCGAAGCGGGCGCGCTCGGCCTGATGGGTGTCACGGTGCCGGTCGCGTCGGGCGGGTCGGGACGCGACTACGTGAGCTACGCCCTCGGGATCGAGGCGGTGGCCAGCGCGAGCGCGACGCTGGCCGTGATCCTCGCCGTGAACAACTCGCTGGTCGCGGAGGTCGTTCAGCGATTCGGCAGCGAGGATCAGCGGGCGCAGTGGCTCCGGCCGCTGGCGTCCGGGTCGGCGCTGGGTGCCTTCGCGCTCTCGGAAGAGGACGCCGGCACCGATGCGGCCAATCAGCGCACGACGGCGCGCAGCGAGGACGGCGGGTACCGGCTGACGGGGCGGAAGGTCTGGGTGGCCAATGCCGTCGCGGCCCACGTGGCCGTGATCTTCGCCGCGACCGAGCCGGGGATCGGCGGCCGCGGCGTGACCGCCTTCTTGGTGCCGCTCAGCTCGCCCGGGCTCGCGCGGGTGGGGCGGGCGAACTCGCTTGGCGTGCGTGGGCTCGGGTGCATGGACCTCGAGCTCGACGAGGTCTGGGTGCCGGCGAGCGCGCGGCTCGGCGACGCCGGTGACGGGTTCCGGGTCGCGATGTGGGCGCTGGACGGCGGCCGTGTCGCGATTGCTGCGCAGGCGATCGGGGTGGGGCGGGCCGCGCTCGACGAGGCGCTCCGACACGCCAGGTCGCGCGAGGCGTTCGGTCGGCCGATTGCCGAGTTTCAGGCGATCCAGTGGATGCTCGCCGACATGGCCACGGAGCTCGAGGCGGCCGAGATGCTGCTGCTCAAGGCCGCCTGGGCCAAGGATGCGCAGGAGCGCGTCTCGGTGGAGGCCGCCATGGCCAAGCTCTACGGGTCGGAGGCGGCGCACCGCGCGGCGGACAAGGCGATGCAGGTGCTGGCATCGAGCGGCTACCGACGCGGGTCGACCGTCGAGCGGCTGTTCCGCGACGTCCGCGCCACGGAGATCTACCAGGGCACCTCCGAGGTGCAGCGCATGGTGATCGCGGCGAGCATCCTCGGCGGGTCGTGAGCCGGCTCAGCGCAGCAGCTGCTTGGCGATCGTCTGAAGCTGCAGGTTCGACGTGCCTTCGTAGATCTGGCCAATCTTGGCGTCGCGGTACAGCTTCTCGACCGGATAGTCCTTCACGTACCCGTAGCCACCGAACAGCTGCACGGCGAGCGAGGTGATCCGCTCGGCCACCTCGGACGAGAACAGCTTGCAGATGGCCGCCTCGGTGAGAAACGGTCGCCCGGTGTCCCGGAGCCGCGCGGCGTTGTAGACGGTGAGCCTGGCCGCCTCGAGCTCGGTCGCGGCGCGGGCGAGCTGGAACTGCACGCCCTGGAAGTCGGCGATCGGCTGGCCGAACTGGCGGCGCTCCTTCGTATACGCGATGGCGTGATCGAGGGCGCCGGCGCTGAGGCCGACCATCTGGGCGCCGATGCCGATCCGTCCCTCGTTGAGGGTCTCGATGGCGACCTTGTAGCCACGGCCGACCTCGCCGAGGACGTTGGCCGCCGGCACGCGGCAGTCCTCGAACACGAGCTCGCAGGTGCTGCTGGCCCGGATGCCGAGCTTGTCCTCCTTCGTGCCGATCGTGACGCCGGGGGTGTCGCGCTCGACCACGAAGGCGGTGATGCCGCGATGGCCCCGCTCCGGATCGACCGTCGCGAAGACCAGGAACAGGCCGGCCTCGAGCGCGTTCGTGATCCACAGCTTGCGCCCCGTCAGCACGTAGTGCTGGCCGGCTGGCGTGGCGCGCGTGCGGAGGGCGAATGCGTCGCTGCCGGAGTCGGCCTCCGAGAGGGCGTAGGCGCCCACCGTGTCCGTGGCGAGGCGGGGAAGGTAGCGCCCCCGGAGTTCGGCGCTGCCCCAGCGCAGCATCGCGTTGACGACCAGCGTGTTGTGGACGTCGACGAGCACGCCGACCGACGGGTCGACGCGGGAGAGCTCCTCGACCGCGATGACCGCGTGAAAGAAGCTCGCGCCGGCGCCGCCCTGCGCGTCGGGGATCTCGATGCCCATGACTCCGAGATCGAACAGCTGGGGCACGAGCGCCGGATCGAGCCGTGCGGCCGCGTCCATCTCTCGGACGAGCGGCCCGACCTGGGCCCGCGCGAACGCGCGCACCGTGTCGCGCAGGATCCGTTCGTCCTCCGGCCAGTCAGTCAGGGATGCGGGCGTGGCGGCAGCCTCGTCCATGGCAGGCGGAGATGTTATCATCTCTACGAGGTCCGACTCGTGCGCGAACCCTTGCCCTTCGGCGCCCGGCTGGCTCGTGCCGTCGTCATGGCGGCGATCGGCGGCGTGTCGCTGATCGCGCTGGCGCAGCAGCCGCCGCCGGCGGAGCAGGCGACGCCCGCGGTGTCGCCGGATGCGGAGCAGACGCCGCCGCAGCCCACCTTCCGGACCGGCATCGACTTCGTGCGCGTGGACGCCATCGTCACCGACGGTGACGGCAACCCGGTGCTCGACCTGGAGCCGGGCGACTTCGAGGTGTACGAGGACGGCGAGCTCCAGCAGATCGAGACGTTCCGCGTCGTGGAGGTCACGGGCCAGCTGGCGCCGGGCGAGCAGGCGCCCCGGCGGATACGGACGACCTACGATGAGGAGACCGAGGCCAGTCGCGACGATGTCCGGGTGTTCGTCCTGTACATGGACGACTACCACGTCCGCCGCAGCAACAGCATGAGCGTGCGGGTGCCGCTGCGGGAGTTCATCACGAACCAGGTCGGTCCGCGCGACTTGCTCGGCATGATGTATCCGCTGACGCCGCTCTCCGAGGTGCGGCTGACCCGGAACCACGAGGCGATCCTCCGCGCGGTCGATCGGTTCGAGGGTCGCAAGTGGGACTACGAGCCGCACAACGAGTTCGAGTATCGCTACGCGAACTACCCGACCGAGACCGTCGAGCGGATTCGCAACGAGGTGTCGCTGTCGGGTATCCGCGGGCTGGCGATTCACCTCGGCGGGCTGCGCGAGGGCCGCAAGTCGATCATCGTGGTCGGTGAGGGGTACACCAACACGCTGCCGCCCCAGCTGCGCCGGGCCGTCGCCTCGGATCCGATGACCAACAACCGCGATCTGTTCGATCCGTTCGCCGGGCAGAACAATCCCTACGAGGATACGATGCGCTTCTTCGGGGAGACGGAGCTGATGTCCGACCTGCAGCGCGTCTATGACGCGGCGAACCGGAACAACGCCTCGCTCTACATGCTGGATCCGCGCGGTCTGACGGCGTTCGAGTTCGACATGGACGTCAGCATCAACTTCCAGACCGATTCGCAGTACCTCCGGTCGACGCAGGACACGCTTCGGGTGCTGGCCGAGCAGACCGACGGCCGGGCCATCGTGAACCAGAACGATCTGGCGGCCGGCCTGCAGCAGATGGTGCAGGACTCGAGTGCGTACTACCTGATCGGCTACACCTCCAGCGCGGCGCCGTCCGACGGCCGGTTTCACGAGATCGACGTCAGGACCACCCGGCGCGGGATCACGGTGCGGGCCCGCCGCGGCTACTGGGCCCTGACGGCCGAGGCGAGGACGGCGGCGACCGCCCCGAAGGGGGTCACCGAATCGAGCTCCGACGTCATGACCGCCCTGGCGACGCTGGCGCGTCCCGCGCGCGGCCGCACGATCGAGACGTGGGTGGGGACCGAGCGCGCGGAGAACGGCAAGACGCGGGTTGCCTTCGTCTGGTCGCCGTCACCGCGCATCCCCGGCCAGGACCGCCGCGAGGAGGCCAGCGGCGTCTCGCTGATCGCCAGCGGATCGACCGGGTCACCCTACTTCCGGGGCGACGTGCGCAACCCACCCGGATCGGGTGCGCCGGGCGGACCGCAACGGGTCGAGTTCGAGGTGGATCCCGGCGCCTTGACCCTCCGCCTCGCGGTCGAGGGGCGGGGCGGCGAGCAGATCGACCGCGACGTCCAGAACCTGACCGTGCCGGACTTCACGGCGCCCGAGGTGGCGCTGAGCACGCCCGTGGTGCTGCGGGCCGGCAACGCCCTGGAATTCCGACAGCTGCGCGAGGACGCGGCGCCGGTGCCGGCGGCCGGTCGGGAGTTCCGCCGGACCGACCGGCTGCTGATCCGGGTGGACGCCTACGGGCCGGGTGGCTCGACACCGACGGTCTCGGCCACGCTCCTGAACCGGGCCGGAGAGCCGATGTCGGAGCTGCCGGTCACGCCGGTGGCCGACGCCGACGGACGAGTCCAGATCGACTTGCCGCTGGCCAGCCTGTCACCCAGCGAGTACCTCATCGAGATCGTCGCCAGCGCCCCCGACGGACAAACCAAGGAGCTCATCGCGTTCAAGCTCACGAGCTGAGGACGTGGGTGCCGCGTGGCCCCGCTGCTTCGGCTCGCCGTCTCGCGGATCGTGAACATCAAGCTGTGATATATAGGTGCGTTCGGCCGGCCTGCACGGGCCTGGACTCATACCAATACGCGGCAGCCAAGGAGGACGAGACATGCTCGTCAAGAGCGGAGAGTCAGGACATCGATCCGAGTACGTGAACAGTCTCATCGCGGAGCTCAAGGCGAAGAACCCGGCCGAGCCCGAGTTTCACCAGGCCGCCGAGGAGGTGCTCGATTCCCTCGCACTGGTCGTCGAGCGCCGGCCCGAGTACCGGACGGCGAAGATCCTGGAGCGGATCCTCGAGCCCGAGCGCGTCATCATGTTCCGCATTCCTTGGCAGGACGATCAGGGACAGGTGCACGTCAATCGCGGCTACCGGATCGAGATGAACAGCGCGATCGGGCCCTACAAGGGTGGGCTGCGCTTCCATCCGTCGGTCACGCTGGGCATCCTGAAGTTTCTCGCCTTCGAGCAGGTGTTCAAGAACTCCCTCACGACGCTGCCGCTGGGCGGGGGCAAGGGCGGGTCGGACTTCGACCCGAAGGGCAAGAGCGACAGCGAGGTCATGCGGTTCTGCCAGAGCTTCATGACGGAGCTCTGTCGCCATATCGGGCCGAACACCGATGTGCCGGCGGGGGACATCGGCGTGGGCGGTCGCGAGATCGGCTACCTGTTCGGCCAGTACAAGCGCGTGCGCAACGAGTTCACCGGCGTGCTGACCGGCAAGGGGCTCAACTGGGGCGGCTCGCTGATCCGTCCCGAGGCGACGGGGTACGGCTCGGTCTACTTCGCATCCGAGATGCTGGCCACCAGGGGCCACACGCTCGAGGGGAAGACCTGTCTCGTCTCGGGCAGCGGCAACGTCGCGCAGTACACCGTCCAGAAGCTGCTCGACCTGGGCGCCACGCCGGTGACGCTCTCCGACTCGTCTGGCTACATTTACGACGAGGCTGGCATCGATGCGGGAAAGCTGGACTTCGTCCTGGACCTGAAGAACGTGCGCCGTGGCCGCATCGAGGAGTACACGGAGAAGTATCCCGGCGCCGTGTACACCGAGACTGATCCGAAGCTGGATCACAATCCGCTCTGGTCGCACAAGGCGGACTGCGCGTTCCCCAGCGCCACCCAGAACGAGGTCAACGCGAAGGATGCGCAGACGATGGTCGACAACGGCGTGTCGGTCGTCTGCGAGGGCGCCAACATGCCGGTCACGCTCGACGGCGTCAACCTGCTGCTGGAGCACAAGATGCTCTACGGGCCCGGCAAGGCGGCCAACGCCGGCGGCGTGGCCACGTCCGGGCTGGAGATGTCGCAGAACAGCATGCGGCTCGGCTGGACGCGTGCGGAGGTCGACCAGCGGCTCCATGCCATCATGAAGGCGGTCCACAAGGCCTGCCACGAGACGGCGGAGGCGTACGGGACGCCGGGCAACTACGTCAACGGTGCCAACATCGCCGGATTCGTGAAGGTGGCCGACGCGATGCTCGATCAGGGGCTGGTGTAGCCTTGCGCCGGGCGAGCGGGACCGTCTCGCGTCCCGCTCGCCGCCGGCTCGCCCCCTCGACGCCCATGGCCCAGACCCACCCGATCGGTGCCCTGGCGCAGGCCGGGCGGCTGCGCGGTTTCCAGGACCTGATGCGCTATCGGGTCCGCGACATCATCCTGGTGTCGAGCCTCTACGACTCGTTCATCCTCGCCCAGGAAGGGCAGCTGGACGAGCTCATCCTCAGCGAGTTCCTGAACCTCGATCTCCGGATCACGCCGAACCTGATCCGCGTGTCGACCGGCCGCGAGGCGCTGGCGCTCGTGGCCGAGAACCCGCGCTTCAACCTGATCGTCGCCTCGGCCTACGTCGGCGACATGAGTGCCGTGGACTTGGCGCACCGGGTCAGGGCGCTGGGGCTCGACATCCCCGTGATGGCGCTCGCCTACGACGTGCGGGACGTCACCGACCTGCAGCGGCACCCGGACGCGTCCGAGCTGGATCGCATCTATCTGTGGCAGGGAGACTTCCGCGTCCTGCTCGCGATGGTCAAGGACATCGAGGACCGGCTGAACCTCGAGCACGACACCGGCGAGATGGGCGTTCAGGCGATCATCGTGATCGAGGACAACGCGCGCTACTACTCCTCGTTCCTGCCGATGATCTACGTCGAGCTCATGCACCACTCGCATCGCCTGGCGCCCGAAGGGATGAACCGCTCGCACCGGCTGCTGCGGGTCCAGGCGCGACCGAAGGTGCTGCTCTGCACGACGTTCGAGGACGCCTGGGCCTACTTCGAAGCCTACCAGGACAAGGTTCTCGGGATCATCTCGGACATCGAGTTCCCGCGCGAAGGAGAGCTCTCGCCCGAGGCCGGTGTCGAGTTCGCGAAGAAGGTGCTCGCGGTGCAGCCGGACATCGCGATCATGCTGCAGTCCAGCGTGCCGGAGAACGAGGCGGTGGCCCGATCGCTCGGCGCGGCCTTCGCACTCAAGGGGTCATCGACGCTGCTGCACGAGCTCCAGCGGTTCATGACCAATCAGTTCGGGTTCGGCGACTTCGTGTTCCGGAACCCTGATGGGAGCGAGGTGGATCGCGCCTCCGACCTGAAGGAGCTCGAGGACAAGCTGCAGACCGTGCCCGGGGAGTGTGTCG
>Ga0326597_10013228_pt1 | contig 10857 bp, 4 predicted proteins | sample RVTome_12_FD_203789 | JGI IMG/M metagenome (GOLD analysis project Ga0326597, IMG submission 203789) | Soil microbial communities from uranium-contaminated site in the Upper Colorado River Basin, Wyoming, United States - RVT100D185 | ecosystem: Environmental > Terrestrial > Soil > Contaminated >... | reverse complement strand
CGAACTCGACGGGCCGGTAGTGCTCACGGGCCGCTGGGCTCACGGGCCGGCAGTGTTCACGGGCCGGTAGTGCTCACGGGCCGGCGGTGCTCACGGGCCGCTGGGCCCCGGACGAAAACGCTTCTCGCAGGACGAATCATGGCCAGGCTGATCCTCGAGACCGGGCCCGAACGCGGCAAGTACTTCCAGCTTCCGCACCAGGGCGCGTTCGGAATCGGCCGCGACCCGAAGTGCGCGGTGCACATCGACGACAAGATGGCGTCGCGGATCCACTGCGTCGTGCGCTGCGAGGGCGATCGGTGGATCCTCGAGAACCGCAAGAGCCTCAACGGGACCCGGGTCAATGGGCAGTCGGTCGACACCCACGAGCTCGCCGCCGGCGACTCGATCGAGATCGGCGACACGCTGCTTTCGGTCGCCGCCAGCGACTCGGACCCGATGATCGGCCGAACCGTCGCCGGGTACCGGATCGAGCGCCGGCTCGGCCGCGGCGCGATGGGCACCGTCTACCTGGCCCAGCAGCTCTCGCTCGATCGGCCCGTGGCGCTCAAGATCCTCGCGCCGCGCTTCGCTCGCGACGTGGCGTTCATCCGGCGCTTCATCGACGAGGCGCGCGCGGCAGCGCGGCTCAACCATCCGAACGTCGTTCAAGTCTACGACGCCGGTGACGAGGGGGACTGCCACTTCATGTCGATGGAGTTCCTCGAGGGCGGCAGCCTCGAGGACGTGATCCAGGAGCAGGGCCGGCTCGATCCCGACGAAGCGGTGCAGGTCGCGCGCGACGCCGCGCTCGCGCTCGGATTCGCGGAGCAGAACCGGATCGTCCATCGCGATATCAAACCGGCGAACCTGATGATCGCAGCCGACGGCACCGTCAAGGTCGGCGACCTCGGCATCGCGGCCGATCTCAGCGGCTTCTCGGCGCACAACGGTGGTGCGGATCAAGGTGGCGCGGGTCAAGGTGGCGCGGGTCAAGGCGGCGCGGGCGGCGGCAAGACGCTGCAGGCTGCGGGTTCGCCGCGCTACATGGCGCCAGAGCAGGCGAAGGGCGGCCCGGTCGACTACCGCGCCGACATCTACGCGCTCGGCGCGACGCTCTACCGCATGATCGCGGGTCAACCGCCGTTCGACGGCGCGAGCGTCAGCGAGATCGTCCAGGCGAAGCTCGAGAGCGACCCGGTGCCGCTGCGGGAGCGCGTACCCGAGGTCTCCGCGGTGCTCTCGGCGGTCGTCGAGAAGATGATGGCGCGCGATCCCGCCGAGCGTTACGCGAGCGCGACCGAGGTCTTCGCGGCGCTCGATCCGGAGCAGCTGCGTCGTGGCGGCGGACAGGTGCGACGCACGGTGCGCGTGCGCGGCGCGTCTCGTTCCGTGCGGGCCGCGGCGGGAAGGGCCGCTGCGGGGAGGGCCGCGGTGGCGCGCGCTGGCGGCGCTCGTGTCGCCGGGGGGCGTAGCGGCCGGCGGTCCCGGCCGGCATCGGTGCCGCGGCTCGTCGGTGCCGGGATCATCGGCATCGTCGTCCTCGTGCTCGCGCTCATCGTCATCTCGCAGATCGGCCGTGGTCGCTCGAGCGGTGACACCGAATCGACGTCGCGCGACAGCACGAAGTCGTCCGCGCCGCGCGAGCGTGCGGCCGCCGAGACACTGGACGGAGATCGCTCGCCTTCGGTTCTTGACCGTGATCGCTCGCGCATCGCGCTCACCGAGCTGCGGCGCATCGAGAGCGAGTTCCGCGCCGGGCGGCTCGCCGCCAGCGACGCGCAGGGACAGCTCGCGACGCTCTTCGGCGACCACCCGCGCGTGCGACCGACCGCCGAGGCCTTCGTCGCCGAGCTCGAGCAGGCGGTCGCGCGCGAGCCGAGGCGCGCCATCGCCGCCGGCGCGAGCGCGACCGAGACGGATGCCGGCGCGCCCGAGGTCCCGGCGATCGATGCGTTGATCGGGCGCGGTGAGCTCATCGCGGCCGCGGGCTTCCTCGACGAATTCGAGCGGCGCCACCCGGGAGCGGGGGCCGACGACATCCGCGCACGGCGGCAGGAGCTCGCGAGCGCCTGTCGCGCGCTCATCGACGGCGCGCGGCAGCCCCTTGCCGAGGCACTCGCGCGCGGGGAGATCGACGCGGCGCGGGCACAGCTCAGCGCGCTCGAGCCGCGGCTTCCGGCGGCGTATCGGAGCGCCCTCGCGGCGCTCGCCGAGGACATCGACCGCGCTCTGCTCGCACGGGAGAAGCTCGACCTGGCGGTCGAGGCGATCGCGCCGCTGGTCCGCCGGCGCGTCGCGATCCTCGATTTCGACGGCGCGACCGCCGCGCTTGCGGATGTCGCCGGCGCCGCAGCCGGGGGGACAACGAGCGCAGCCACGGCAGCGTCCGCCGGCGGTGGCGAACGAGTCGCGGCGCTGCGCGAGGAGGTCGACGCCGCGCGAGCGGCCTGGACCGCGCTCAGCGCCCGGGTCGACGCGCTCGCGCGGCAGCGTGGGATCCAGGAACTCGCGTTCGAGCCGGCGCTGCCCGCGCCGCTCGCCGAGCGCGCGACCGCGGCCGACCGTGCGACCGACGGGCGCTACCGGCTCCTCTCGCGCTACGGTGCGGCGCTGCGCATCGCGGGGGCATCGTCGAAGGCACGGCCACGGGTCATCGCGCTCTTGTCGCTCGCCGGCGCCGAGCTCTCGAAGCTCGTTGCTGCGGGGAATGCGGGGGCCGCGGAGGCCGCCGGTGGGAGCGACGCGGCGGGAAGCGATGCGTCGAGCGCCGCCGCCGATCGCGCCGCGTTGCGCCGAGGGCTCGGGATTCTCTGCCTCCTGCGCCACGGCCCGGAGCGGGCGCGGGGATTCCTCCTCGCCGACGACCTGCCGCCGAGCGAACGTGCGCGGAACGACGCGCTGGTCGTCGCCGTCGGTGCGACCTGGCGCGCGCACTGGCTCGAGGCGACGCAGGCGCTCGAGGCCGAGGTCGCCGCGGGCGAGACGCCAGCTAGCGGTGCTGCGGCGGGCGGTGCTGCGGCGGGCGGCGCTGCGGCGGGCGGTGCTGCGGCGGGAGGTGCTGCGGCCGGCGGTGCAACCGCGAGCGTTGCCGTGCGCGGAGATCTGTGGAACCACGTTGCCGACGAGGCCGGGCTGCTGCTCGTGAGCTGGCGCGATCCGAGCGCCGCCGCGTCGGCAGAGCGCGAGGCGTCGCGCGCGACGCTGCGCGCGCTCTACGTTGCCGCGCGTGAGGCCGCGCTGGCGCTCTTGCCGCCCGAGACGTTCTTCCACGCGGCCGACGTCCGCCGCGACGGTTCCGGTCTCACGATGCTCTCCTACGACTTCTCCGACGGCGACCAGGCGCTCGACTTCGTGCCGGTTCAGGCCGGGATCGGGGCCCTCGAGTGGTTCGACAAGCGGCGGCTGCTCAAGCTCAGCGGCGAGGTGCGATTCCTCACCGGGGACCCTTTCCGCGAGCGCATCGGCGTCACCGCGATCGTGCCGAAAGCCGCGTATTCCAGCGATTCGCCGAACATCAACGTCGCGCTTTGGACGCGCGCCGAGGACCGCATCACGCCGTTGAGCGACGGTCGCCGCATCGATTTCGACGCTTGGCGACCTGGGATCGCTCCGGACGACCAGGTGCCAGCTGACTACTTCGTCGCCGGAGTCGGCTACCTCTACGAGTTCGACCTCTCGAGCCTCGGGCGCGGACCGGGCGCCCGGCGCGGACCCGGACGCGGCGGCCTGACGGGGTTCCTCGAGAACCTGCTGCCCGGCTACCTGCGCGAACCGTCGCTCGCGTTGCTCTCGGGGGCTCGTGGCCGCAGCCTGCACCACACCCGCAAGGAGGTCATCTGGGAGAGCCCCGCGGCGACGGTTTTGCGTGGCGCGCCGCCGGTCAAGGTGACCGTGCAGATCTTCGGCCCGGAGATCGGCTGGCGGATCAACAACAAGCCGCTGAACGTGCAGTCGAGCCGTGAGCTCGATCGCTTGAAGACCAACGCGCCGCACAGCGGGTCGCTCAGCTTGTTCACGAACGGGAGCAACGTTCACTTCTCGTCGATCGAGGTCTTCGGCGAGCTCGACCCCGAGTGGACTGCGAAGCGCGCCCGCGCGATCGCCGCGGAGGAGCTCGCGAAGCTCGACCCCGATGCCGCGACGACGGCGAACGCGAGCCCGAACGGCGCCGCACCCGGCCAGTGATCGGCGCGCGTTCACACCTCGCGCGCCACCCCTTCGCGGCGTCGTCGGCCGCCCCTCCTCGATGGACGAAGAACGTGCCCCGAGTTTCGTTCGCGTGTCACGCGTCGGTCCTGTCGCTGGTCTGGTTCGTCGCCGCAGGTGCGCTGGGCGGCGTCGATCCGCCGTTCGACCTGCGTTGCGGTTTCGACGCCAGCGCCGCCGGGCTCGCCGGCGCTGACGGCGTCGTCCTGCCCGACACCGCGTTCAGCATCGAGCGAGGCTACGGTTTCATCGGCGGTGAAGCCGGTCGCCTGGCGCGCGGCGCCGTCCGCGGAGCGCCTTTCGACGCGCCGATCACCTGGCGAGAGGGTCCGACGAAGTACTCGTTCCGAGTTCCCAGCGGCCGCTACGTCGTGCGTGTCGGCATGGTCGAGACCGAGGTCGCGAGCGCCGGCCGGCGCATCTTCGATGTCGTCGCCGAGGACGAGGTCGCGCTAGCGCGCGTCGACATCGCCGAGCAGGCGGGCGACTTCGCATGGCTCGAGCGCGCGTTCGAGGTCGGCGTCTACGACGGTTGGCTCGATATCCACTGTGTTCCGCTCACCGGCGACCGCGTGCCGCGGCTGTCGCAGCTCGTCGTCCTGCCGGCCGTCGAGCGCGAAGGTACGCCGCCGGCGCCGCCCGCACCGACGCTCAGCGGGCGGAGCGGACCGCTCTCTAACCGGCTCGAGTGGTCGGCGCCGTCGCTCGCGGGAAGCACCGCCGGCGCGCGCGCTATCGCCGGCTACGGTCTCTTCCGCAGCGACTCGCGCGACGGGCCGTTCGAGACGCTGAGCGACGAGCCGATCCGCGTTCGACAGTGGATCGACGAGCGCGTCGAGAGCGGCCGCGAGTACTTCTACCGTGTCCGCGCGTACGGCGTCGAAGGCGGGCAGAGCGAGCTCTCGCCGCCGCTCGCGATCAGCGCCGAGAACATCGTGTTCCGAGGGCTCACGAAGCACGAGATCGCGATCGCTCCGGACGCCCTCGCCCGCATCGGCGTCTGCCGCGAACCGGCCGAGCTCGCGCCGGCCGAGCTCGTCGTCCAGGACAGGCGCTTTCCGGTCGACATCGGTTACTCACCGTCGCCCGAGCGCTGGCAGCTGCGCAAGTCGCTCGTCGTCGACATGTCGTTCGACCGCTACCGTGTCTTCCAGAAGCGCGCCGAGCTCGACCTCAGCGCCGAGGCGGGTGACTGGTCGCAGTTGCGCGAGCGGCTGGCGTCCGAGGCCGCGCTCGCGCTCGATCTGCCGGCGCCGCGCGTCGAGCCGGTCACGGTGCTCGTCAACGGGACTCACTTCGGACTGCGTTTCGACATCGAGGACATCGACGCGAAGTTCCGCCAGCGCAGCCGTCTCGATCGTGTCGGGTTGCTCGCGCGCCTCGAGGGCGACGACCACTGGCGTGCGGACTGGCGCCCGCGCGGTGTGCGTGTCGGGAAGAGCGGCGACGTCGCGGTGCTCGCCGATCTCGTCGCACAGATCAACCGGCTCCACGAGGGGGAGATCGAGGACCTCTTCGTCGATTCGTTCTACACCGAGCGTGCGATCGTGGGTCTCGCGTTCGCGGCCGCGCGCGGTGAGCTCGACCCGCCTCCGAGCGCGCTCTTCGCGCTCCGCGACTCGCGCAACGGCCGCTGGGAGCTCTTCCGCCAGCACCATCGGAGCGGCGACTGGGGGCTGCGCGACTGGACGACCGAGGTCGCGGTCCCTGCCGGCGACGAGCTCGATCGCGTGCTCTTTCCGGGCGCGCAGCGAGCCGGCGTCGCCGCGCGCAGCGAGTGGCTCGTGCTCTGGACGCGCTTCTTCCATTGCGCGCCGTTGCGCGCGAAGTACCTCGCGCGGCTCGAGGAGATGCTGACGGGGGCGCTCGCGCCCGAGCGCTTCGACGCAATCGTCGAGCGCGCGTTCGCACAGATTCGCGCCAGCGTCCTCGATGAAGTCGGGCTGTGGCCGTTCGACGGCGGCGAGAGCTTCCTCGCCGGACCAGAGCGCATCGGCGAAGCGCACCGCCGGCGCGTCGACGCGCTCCGCGAGCGCATCGCGGTCGAGCGCGCGCGCGAGGATGAGCCGCTCGCGATCGATCGTTTCCTCATCGTGCCGCGTGACGGCACGCCGTGGATCGAGCTGCGCAATCGTTCGACCGCAGGCGTCGAGCTCCACCGCTACCGACTCTCCGACTCCTTCGCGGCGACGGGGCGCGTCGTCGCGACGCGGACCACCGTCGCGCCGGGCGGCGTCCATCGCTTCGAGCTTCCCGCGGACTGGCGCGGCGCGTCGCGCGGCGCCGGCGGGCAGCTGGTGCTCTGGCGGCAGCTCGAGCCCGGGCGCTTCGTCATCGCGGACTTCGTCTACTACGGGCACCAGACCGCCGGGTTCGCGTACGGTCGTGACACGCTCGCGCCGAGCGGCTGGCGTTTCTTCGCCGCGCCGGACGCACCCGCGGAGCCGGGTGACGCCGTCGTTGCGCGCGAAGGCACTGTGGTGGCGGCTACCCCGGCTGCGCCGACGCCGTACTACGTCTGGGGCGTCGACGCGCGCCCCAACGGCGACCTCACCGTCTCGTTCCGCGCGCGCGGGCCTCGCGACGACGGGCCGAGCGCGGTGTCGCGGGTCGAACTGCGCTTCCGCGCGGCCGGACGTGATGCGGCCGAGTCGGTGCCGATGGTCTGGGACGACAAGCGCTACGAGCACTCGTTGAGCCTCGAGCACGACGAGCGTCGCGAGCGCACCGAGTTCTGGTTCGTCGCGACGAGCGCGAGCGGCATCGAACGCGCGTACCCGCTCGGCGCTCCCGAGATCACGTTCGCGCTGCCGGTCTTGCCGCAGCTCGAGATCAACGAGGTCTGTCCGCGACCGGGCGGCGATCCCGGCGCGCCGGGCGAGTTCATCGAGATCTACAACGCTTCGGGCGAGCCGGTGGCGCTCGACGGGCTCCACCTGAGCGACGATCGCCGGCGTCCGACGAAGTGGCGCATCACCGAGGACACGGTCCTCGCACCGAAGAGCTACGTGGTGTTCTTCGCCGACGGCCTCAACCGCGGCCGCCACACGAACTTCAAGCTCTCGAACTCCGGCGAGTTCATCGGCCTCTTCGGGCGCAGCGAGGAGGGCAATCTCCAGATCGACGCCGCCGCGTTCCGCGGCGTGCCGCTCGGCCACTCGTGGGGTCGCAAGCAGGATGGCACCGGCGGCTTCCGCGCGTGGAAGGACCCGACACCGGGAGCGCGCAACCTGCCGCGGATTCCGAACGACGTGCTCGAGCGAGCGCGGCGCGGGGAGGCGGCGACGGGCGAGGACGCGGGTCCGGGACCTGGACCCGGCGCGGGGTCGGCAGAGGCGGTCCGCGATCCGGGCGAGCGCTGAGTCACGGCGAACGATCGATGCCGCGCCGCGTTCGCTTGCGACGCGATGTGTCGAGAGTGGACGCGGTGACGCGGGGAGCCTCGCGCGTGCCCCGCGCTCGCGGCGCGTTCGCGTAGCTTGGCTTCGAGTTCGGGGTCGAGGCTCAGTGCGAGTTCCATCGCAGTGTCTCCTGCCCCGAAGGATACCACCCTTCGCGGGCGTTGCGAGCGGTCGCCCGGCGTTCGCAGGACCCCGCGATGTCGACGACACGCATGGTTCGAATGCGAAGCGATCACCTGCGGCGACGCGTCGGACGCCGGCGACTCGAAGCGCGTCGACCTGAGCGACGCGGTCCACCTGCTCGCGCATCTCTTCCGCGGCGGTGCGCCGCCGCCGTACCCGTGACCCGCGCTCAGAGCTCTTCGTCCTCGAAGAGCTTGCCGAGCTCGCGGCGGAACTCCGCGTAGCTCGGATCCCCGCGCAAGCGGCGCAGATCGCCGTCCTTCTCGATGTTCGAGAAGTGCTCCGGGTGGCCTTCGACCGCCTTGCGCAGGTACTCCTTCGCGCGCTCGAGGTTGCCGTGGAGCGTGTTCGAGCACGCGGCGTTGTAGTAGTGGAGCGTCAGCTGCGAGCGCAGCGGCTCGAGCAGCGCCGGCGGCAGTCCGGCGCGCTGGCGTGACTCGTAGAGGTCGCGCGACACCGTGAGCACCTGCTCGTACGCGGCGACCGCCTTCTCGTAGTCGCGGATCCGGTAGGCGAGGTTGGCGAGCTGGAGGTTCGCGCCGAGGCGGACCGTCGGTCGCGTCGACGCGGCGAAGCGCGTGAGCTCGCGGAGCTCGCGGTCGACCGCGTGCGTGTCGCCGAACGACGCGAGCACGACACCGATCTCCGCGCGCAGGGTCGGCGAGAGGAGCAAGTCCGCGGCGAGGTCGCGCAGACGGGGCACCGCGGACTCGTCGTGGACGTCGGCGAGCGCGCGGCATGCGGCGATGCGCACTTCGAACGCGGTCGTCTCGTCGTCGAGGAGCGCGAGGAGCGCAGGCACGTTCTCCTCGTTCGAGGCGGCGAGCTCCGCGTACTGACCGTCGAACGTCAGCTGCGACTCGATGCCGCGGCGCAGCGTCTCGACGACGGTCGCCGCGACGATCCACGTCCGCGCACGCTCGAGCGCGCGCCGCGCCGACTCGCCGGCGGCGCCCGGGGCGCCATCCGGTGCCGCGTCGAGCGCCGCGCGCACCGCGTCGAGAGCCGCCGCTCCGCGATCGATCAAGTCCCGCACCAGCGGCGGTCGTTCGTCGTGCGGCACCGTGCGCAGCTTGGCGACGATCTCTTCCGTGGACGGTTCCGACTGCGAACGCCTCTCCGCGCCGTCGTCCTGGCCGCGGACTGTGCCTGCCGCGGTGACCATGCCGACTGCGGTGATCGAGGCGAAACAACGGGCGATCGAAGCTCGGCGCGGCACGGCGGACTCCCGGAACACGGATGGCGATGGACGTCGCGAGACGCCGATCGTACTCGCTCGACCGATCGAACGACACCCCGCGTCGCGCCGGCGGCGCCGGGTTGCGGCACGGCTGCGGGCTCGACGACAATGGCGCCGTGTCGACAGACGGGCCCGCGTCCGTGCGCGGCAGGCGAACGCGAGGCGCCGCATTGCGCCACGTCGCGCCACGTTGCGCCACGCTGCGCCACGTTGCGCCACGTTGCGCCGCATCGAGAGGACGAGATCAGGATGGCCGATACGCTGGTTCGAGTCGCGTTGGTCGGGTCGGGATTCGTCGCGGACATCCACGCGACCGCGTTCGCGCGTGTCGAGGGGGCCGAGGTCGTGGCGATCGCGTCACGTAGCCGCGAGCGCGCCGAGGTCTTCGCGAAGCGGCACCAGATCGCAGTCGTGCTCGACGATTGGTGCCAGCTCCTCGCGCGCGACGACATCGACCTGGTGAGTCTGTGCGTGCCCAACGATATCCACTGCGAGATCTGCGTCGCCGCGGCGCGCGCGGGCAAGCACGTGATCATCGAGAAGCCGCTGGCGCGGAACCTGCGCGAGGCCGACGAGATGATCGCCGCGGGCGCGGAGCACGGCGTCCATCTCTTCTATGCGGAGGAGCTCTGCTTCGCCCCGAAGTACGTGCGATTGAAGGCGCTCGTCGATGCGGGCGCGATCGGCGAGGTTTTCCTGGTCAAGCAGGCCGAGATGCACGACGGGCCGCACGCCGAGTGGTTCTGGGACGTCGAGCGCTCCGGCGGTGGCGTCGCGCTCGACATGGGCTGTCACGCGATCGAGTTCTTCCGCTGGATGCTCGGCAAGCCGCCGATCCGAAGCGTCTGGGCGCAGTTGGGCACTCACGTGCACGGCGCGCGGACGCGCGGCGACGACCACGCGATCATCGTCGTCGAGTTCGCAGGCGGCGCGATCGGGATGGCGGAGGAGAGCTGGGCGAAACCGGGCGGCATGGAGGATCGCGCCGAGGTCTACGGATCGAAGGGCGTCTCCTACGCGGACCTCCTGCGCGGCAGCTCGATCCTCACCTACTCGGCGTCGGGCTACGACTACGCGGTCGAGAAGTCGGGGACGACGACCGGTTGGTCGTTCACGATGTTCGAGGAACTGTGGAACTACGGCTTTCCGCAGGAGCTCCAGCACTTCGTCGATGTCGTGCGCGGCCGTGCCGAGCCGCGCGAGACCGCCGCGGATGGTCGCGTCGTCCTCGAGGCGATCTTCGCGGCCTACGCATCGGCCGGAAGCGGCCGGCGCATCGATTTGCCGTTCGCCAGCGACGCCGCGAAGCCGATCGACCTCTGGAAGCCCGGTGCGTGACGCAGGCTGGAGGACGGCTCGCTAGCGGCTGCGTGCACTCGCCGGTGAGCGCGACCCGGGCGCCGAAGGATCGCTCTGGGCGAGTCGGCGCGCCAGCCGTTAGAATCCGGCTCCGGTTGCGCCCTCCTGTCGAGCGTCGTCACCGGGAGACCGTGAGCACCGGGGAGCCCGAAGTGGATGACGAAGGAGCGTCCGAAGCGCGAGTCGGGCGAGCGAGAGAAGCTCTCGATCGCGCAGGAGGACTACATCGAGACGATCTACAAGCTCTCGCTCGAGGATGAGCGCGTGCGCGTGACCGACATCGCCGATCGTCTCGGCGTGAAACTGCCGCCGGTCACTCGTGCGGTGCAGACGCTCGAGAGACTCGCACTCGTCGAGCGTCACGAAGGCCGCGGCATAGTGCTGACGACCCAGGCGCGGCGGCTCGCGGCGGCGCTCGCCCACCGCCACGCCGACATCGTCACGCTCCTCGTCGAAGTCCTGGGCGTCGACCCGGAGACCGCTGAA